>Ga0310786_10002865_pt1 | contig 25723 bp, 22 predicted proteins | sample AusTroGonzalo_MG_FD_203881 | JGI IMG/M metagenome (GOLD analysis project Ga0310786, IMG submission 203881) | Bovine rumen microbial communities from tropical cattle in Woodstock, Queensland, Australia - Gonzalo_03 (v2) (version 2) | ecosystem: Host-associated > Mammals > Digestive system >...
GATGCGGTTGCCGATATAACTCCAGCGTCTTAAAGCTTTTGGGATAGGTATGATCAAAAAAGAACTTTACAGCAGAAAAGATCAGCATCAGATAGGAACAGGACCAGTGGAGGTCTTCTTCAAAAAAGCGAAAGGCTTCTCGAATGTCACTGTCGGTAACTTCTTCGGGTTTCTTCCAGATGCATGCGAAAAATTTCAAAATCATTGTCAGATAGAGTGCGATTGTTTCAGGACGATATTTGTGAAAATTCATATCCTGAATATATTCCCTCCGCATTTGAGTATCCCCATTTCGAAGTTTGTCGAGGCGCATTTGCATCTGCCACGGCATTTCCTTGGTCTTAAAATGCTTCTTGAGGTCCTTCCCGGAAAGAGGCTTCTTTTCATCGTTTGCGGCCTTAGGAGGTTTTGCCGCGGTTTTTGCTTCTTTCGACTTGCTTTGGGGTTGCTTCCCTTTGGAGACGTTTTCTTCTGAAAGCTCAGAGTTTTGAACGTCTTCTTTTGCCCTTGGAGAGGGCTTGCCTTGGGGAACAGCCTTTTTTTTGACAGACTTCCGCGTTTTGACCTTGGAGGAAGCCTTCGTGAGCTTCGATGCAATGGTTTCCTTTGCGTGAGGACGGTCATTCTTGCGTTTTTGAGTCATTTCATACTCCTTTGTGTTGTTGCCCTCATGAACCTTTCATGAAGGATGTAACACAATTAACGTATGAAATGACGCAGGGCTAAAACACGCCAGAACTTGACCCGCCGCCCTGGCGGCTCAGTTCAAGCTTGATTCCAGCGCAATCTTTGGATAGTCAAACCAAAGATGCAAAGCAAAGATTACTAGAAGTATTAATAAATGTCAAAGGAATAAAATATGTTCCAGATGCAACACGAGCCCAATTATATGGTCATGCAGCGAATCTTTTAGCAAAAGCAAAAAATTCTTCTTATGGCTGGCAAGAAGAAGTGCGAGCAGCAAAAACTCTCGATCAACTCGGTCCTTTTGTGCCATCACTCGCTTTTGTTCGTGTTTATCAGGAAATTTTGTCGGTTTGGTGTGGCAATTATTGGGGGCGTTCAACTTCTTACATTTTTTTACAGCCTTTTATAGATGTTTTGCAAACAGATAGAATTAGGGCATTAGCTGAATTATTTAAAACAAACGAAAGGGTTCGCGAAGAACTATATCAAGAAAGACCCAAAAGATTCGCTATTTCTTTGCTTGAAAGCTTAAAAAACAAACTAATAATCAACTCCCACAAAAATGAAATTGATGATATTATTTCAAATATTAAAGCATTGTAACAATAGTGGATAACGTCCGATTAACGAACAAACCTGAGGCGTTCAAACGACATCATGCCGCTTGATGAACTTCCACACGTTTTGAGGCGTGGTCTGGATGCCGTGTTTTGTCAGTTCATCCGCGATCGCTCGCGCGCTTTTCCTTTTTCGCCAAAGGGAAAGGATCTCTTTCCGGAACGGAAGCAGAGCGCTTCGCCCCGGTCCATGTTTTACCGCATGACGGGAGAGTCCGCCGACGACATAAAGCTGTTCCGGGCTGTAGTGCCAGTATTTGGAAGATTCGCGTTCAAGCTCGCGATAGGTTTTCGAGCGGTAAAACGCCAGAAGTGCTGCCTTGGGCGATATGGATCGTTTCTCCGACATCAGGACGGCAACTCCGGCCGCTTTGCCGGGAATCAGCAAGCGGACATTTTCCTGCGTTATTTGAGCGGACATTGTACCACCTCGCTTCCTGCGTATTTCAGGAGAGACAACGCCTTCTCCGTGTGAAACAGGACCTGGTCGGTCAGTTTGCGGACCTTCAGCCGGTTGATCAGCTCGGCGAAGTCGATCAGATCGCTTTCGTACAGGGCGAAACTCGCATAGACCTGATCATTGGCGACAGGTCCGAAAATGAGGTCGAAGTCGTGTTCATAATTCGGATCTCGGCGATTTGCCTCAACAAAACGAGCCCAATCCTCGTCCGCTTTTTTGAAGACACGAATCCGAAACTCCGGTAACTGAAGGTAGTCGTCACGGATATCGAAGATAGAAACGACTCCGCTGGTTTTCTTCTCGCGGTCACATTTCGTTTTCACGAAACGCCGCGCCTGCTGAATGCTTGTCGTGGTATAGAATCCCACGCCGAAGTCGCCGATATGGTCACTGGCAATGATGCGTGGAATCTGAATTTCCACAAGACCGCCATGATAGAGTTTCATGCCTCATTCCTCCTGACGTTCATGAAATGGTCGATGTCGCTCAGAATCGCCTCGCGGCTGAACGAATGCAGGACGGCGTAATGCTCAAACAGATAGTCCGTCACGCCGTATTTTTCGAAAAGATCGGCGACCGAACGACCATCCATGCCATGAAGCGTCTTGTACTCCTCGATGCAGAACGACACAAAGACAAGTTTCTTTTCCGATTCCGTCATGACAGTTATCTCCGTTTGAGATAATATAGCACGAGAAACGCAGATGTCAAGAGTTGATGATATAAACTCTTTCAAAAAAAAAGAATCTGCCCAAAAGCAAAGCTCTATTCCAAAAAACTGGAAAACTTTCCTTTTTTGGGGATTATGATGGGGGGGAGGATCGGCAATAATCCAACCCCGAAGCCAGTGACGGTTTCAGGGTACTGGGTGCTGGAATCGGTACTGTTTTCGACGTTTCACTCATTGTAGTAGTGAAGACTTTTGGGACATGTCCATTGAGACCAGGCCCCAAAAGTCTTTTTCTTTAGGCTATTGTTGTTCAATTATTTGGATGCTTTGCCCAGTATTCCCGTTCGCATTGGTCAGGGGTTTGCAAATTCAGCTTCCGATGCGGCCGTTTGAAGTTGTAGAACTCAATATACTCCCGGCGATCTTTCGCAATTCATGGCCGCGTATCTGGAAACCGCCGGTCGCCTCGTTGAATCGTCCTGCGATGCCATCATCAGCGCCGCAGTGCTTTCTTTCGCGTTCGTGTTCATCCATCCGTTTGAAGATGGTAATGGTCGCCTGCACCGGTATCTGCTTCATCATGTCCTGAACGCGAAGCGATTCAACCCGGAGAACATCATCTTCCCTGTTTCAGCGCTTCTGTACAAAAATGCCAAGCTGTACGATGCCATGCTTGAAAACTTCTCCAAACGCCTGCTGCCGGCAGTGGATTACGATCTGCACATCGACGGCTCCATGACCGTGAAAAACGATACGGTCGATTTCTACCGGCATATCGACTTCACGCAGATCGTCGAGATGTTCTTTGGCGTTGTCGAGGAGACCATCAAGACCGAGCTTGTCCCGGAACTGGATTATCTGGTTCGCTGGGAACGGGCTCGCTCAAGTATGCGGGATGTCGTTGACATGCCGGACAAGAAAGCAACGCAGTTCATTTTATTTGTGCAGCAGAACCACGGTAGATTCCCGAAAAGCCGAAGGAGTTTCTTCCAGGAACTCACAGATGAGGAAATCGAAGCTTTGACGAAAATCGTCAAGGAAAACATCCTGTTTCCGCCAACGCCGATGTAAGCGTTTTTGTAAACAAAACGCCAAAAGTAAGCGTTTTGCAAGACATGTAAGCGTTATTTCTGAAAATGGACGCAAAGTAAGCGCTCGGCCATCACCAGCGCGGTGCGCTGGTGAGTTCACCCCTCACCCCACGATGCCATCTCACCCCCGAACCACCGTTCCTCCTGCTCGCTCCACACATCGGGGAAAGCCGTCCGAAGGTCTTTGAGGGTGAGCCGTTCATCTCCGCGGGCGGGGAATGTCCCCGGTCACGATGCGATGCACAATGGCCGGGGACAGGAACCGCAGCCGCAGTATTTTTGCGACAACGGACTTGTCCTGACCGATGGCGTCAAGCGCAATTCTCCTTTTTCTCCATCGCCGGATTTCAAATCGGATTTAACCTCAAAACTATGAGAGGAACACGCGCTGAGCGACCTGTTCGGCGGTTGTGGTCTTGCCGCACCATTTGGCGCCTTCGATCAGTACCGGCGGGAATGCCGATCTTGACAAGGATTGACTCCAGCTTATGACGGCGCCGGGATCAGTTGTTATCCAGACCCTTCAAAGCTTCTTTTGCGGGTTCGAAGCCCTGTTCCGCGGCTTTGCGAAACCATTCCGCCGCCTTGGCATAGTCCTGTTCGACGCCAAGGCCTTCGTGATAACAGACGCCAAGACCGCATTGCGCCTCGGGAAGGCCCTGCTCCGCGGCTTTGAGAGACCATTCCGCCGCCTTGGCATTGTCCTGTTCGACGCCTTTGCCTTTGAAATAACAGACGGCAAGATTGTATTGCCCGCCGGCATTTCCCTGCTCCGCGGCTTTGCGAAACCATTCCGCCGCCTTGGCATCATCCTGTTCGACGACTTCGCCGTTGAGATAGCAAACGGCGAGATTCACTTGCGCCTCGGCAAAACCTTGTTCGGCGGACTTGCGATACAAGTCGATCGCCTTGTCCAAATCCTTTTCGACCCCTTCCCCGTTTGCATAGCAGAAGCCGAGATTGTATTGCGCGCGGGCAACCCCCTGCTCGGCAGCTGCTTTCCACCATTTAACGGCTTCGGCTTGGTCCCTTTTGACTCCTCTGCCGAAACCATAGAATGTCCCGAGGTCTGCCTGCGCTTCGGCATACCCCTGTTCGGCAGCTTTGCGATACCATTTTACCGCCTCGGCATCGTCCTGTTTGACGCCCGTACCATCGTGATAGCAAGCGGCGAGATTGTATTGCGCCTCGGCAAGACCTTTTTTCGCAGCCTTGCGATACCATTTTACCGCCTCGGCACCGTCCTGTTCGATGCCTATACCATCGCGATAGCATACGGCGAGATTGTATTGCGCCAGGGGAAAGCCATTTTCGGCGGCCATGCGATACCATTTTACCGCCTCGGGGATATCTTCTTCGCCCCCGGTTCCGGTGTGATAGAAGATGCCGAGGTTGTACTGTGCCTCGGCAAGACCTTGATCGACCGCTTTGCGAATCCATTTTTCCGCCTCGACAGCGTTTTTCTCCACCCCAAATCCGTTCGCATAGCAGAGACCGAGACCTAATTGTCCCTTGGCAAAACCTTGTTCGGCAGCGGAACGAAACCATTTCAAAGCTTCTTTTTCATCCTTCTCGACACCCTTGCCGAATAAATAGCAGTAGGCGAGCGCCCCTTGCGCTCTAGCATAACCCAGATCCGCCGCCGCTGTGAAATGCATCGCAGCGGATTCATACTGCTCTGCTTTATAATAATGGACTGCTTCCGCATATTCCATCCACCCTTTACTTACACAGCCGGAAAAAATACTGGCCGTCAGGAGAAGAGCAAGCGCGCCGATGATTGTTTTATGATGTCCAATCATTTCTGTTTCCTTTCCAGATTCCTGGTGCAGCAAGGGAATGATGCACCGATATTGTGCCTCGGTATCGTTATTTCGCCTTGATGTCGAATGCCGCCAGGGCGTCGCCGTGACGGACATACAGCACGCCGTCGCAGATCATGGGATGCGCCCAGTGTTCCTTGCTTCCGAAACCGACCTGGAAACTGCTGACGACATCGAAACTGTCGCCGGGCTTTGCGAGCCCGAGCGTGCCGCGTTTTTCCTCGTACAGATACAGCATGCCGTCGGCATAGATCACGGTGCCTTTTCCGAGGTTGCCCCAGGGCGTTTCGTAGATGGTCTTTCCGGTTTCCCAGTCCACGCTCATCCACTTGCCGCCGTTGTTGTTTGCCATGTTCGAGCCATAGAGTTTGCCGTCGACGAGAACGGCGCTGTCGTGGTGCGGGTCCAGGTCCTTGTTTTTCCAGATGACCTTGACGCCTTTCCCGTCCTCGTTCAGTTCGTACAGCACGCCGCCCCGGTTGTATCCGCCGGTCACGAAGAACCGGTTGCCGTTTACGACGGGCGTGTTGGCGTTGTTGCCGTTTCTGGCGGTAATCTCGGAGGTGGCCCTGTAATCGTCCTCCCACATCATCGTGCCGTCTTTTATATTGATGCCGTTCACCTTGCCGTCGGTCATCACGATCAGCTGGTCTTTCACGATGGCCGGGGTCACATAGCCCAACTTATCGTCGTTGGATTTCGCGGTCCAGGCCACGGAGCCGTCGGCGATCTTCAGCGCCACGACCAGAGCCTTGCTTCCGCCCGCGGTCATGAAGACCATGCCGTCTTTCACGACCGGAGACTCCGCCAGCCCCCACGACATGAAATTCGTGCCATATTCGTTTGAAATGGCTTTCGACCACAGGATCTTCCCATCCGCGGCATCCAGGCAGAACATTTCACCGGTCCCAGTCGTCACGAGCAGACGTCCCTCACCGTCTTCTTCGCTGGGGACATAGGTCGGGGTGCAGCGGGCTCCGGGGTAGGCTCTTTCCCATCTGGCGCCGGTAGACGTCTGCCAGACCTTTTTTCCGTCCAGATCCAGGCACACCACCATTTCTTTTTTCTCGTTCATGTCGGATCCGGTGATATACAAACGGTTCCCGACCTTGATCGGGCTGGACCAGCCCTCGCCGAGTCCGGTATAGGTCCATTTCGGGGTCAGGCCCTCCTGGGGCCAGGCTTTCATCAGACCAGTTTCCTCGAATCTTCCCTGCGAGTTCTCTCCGCGAAAACGAAGCACGTCCCCGGCAAAAAGAGTTGCTCCGCCAATAACCAGTGCTGCAGCCAGTAATGTCTTGTTCATAATGTCTTGCTCCTTGTGAATGAAGACGGTCGTGCCTGTTTGAACGGACTGAAGTCAGATCCGTCAGCGGCTTCCTTATTAATATAGTCTTATTTCTTCGGGATTACAAGGCTGAAATGCGGAAAACGAAGAAAAAGTCCCGATACGGGTTCCGGTTTCGCTCGGTTTGACGGCAAAAATATGAACGTTCCCGCTTGAAAAAAAAGGAACAGGAAGTACATTAATACAACAAGCAGAATCCGTACCTGTGCGCCCATTCGACGGAGCCGGACGGACGCAAATACGAACAGAACGAGCCCAAGGACAATATGACGATGGATCTTTACAACCAGCTGGTGAACCGCGAGACGAAACTGTCTTTGATCGGTCTTGGCTACGTCGGCATGCCGATCGCGGTCGCGTTCGCGAAAAAAGTCGATGTCATCGGGTTCGACCTCAATGCGGAAAAGATCGCGCTTTACAGGCAGGGCATCGACCCGACGCATGAGGAAGGCGACGACGTGATCCGGCGGACGACCGTGGATTTCACGTCCGATCCCGCCCGGCTCCGCGAGGCGAGATTTCACATCGTCGCGGTCCCGACTCCGGTCAATCCCGACCATACGCCCGACCTGGAACCGCTGAAAAGCGCCTCGCGCCTGCTCGGACGCAACCTCGCGCCCGGCTCGGTCGTGGTCTTCGAGTCCACGGTGTATCCCGGCGTGACGGAAGATATCTGCGCGCCCATCCTCGAGCAGGAATCCGGGCTGGTCTGCGGACGCGACTTCAAGGTCGGCTACAGTCCGGAGCGCATCAATCCGGGCGACAAGGAGCACCGTCTGGCGAAGATCAGGAAAGTCGTGTCGGGGATGGATGAGGAAACGCTCGACTGCGTGGCGAGCGTCTATGGTCTGGTCGTGGAAGCGGGCGTCTACCGCGCGGAGAGCATCCGCGTGGCGGAGGCGGCAAAGGTCATTGAAAACTGCCAGCGGGACATCAACATCGCGTTCATGAACGAGCTTTCGATCATATTCAACCGGATGGGGATCGACACGAAATCGGTCCTAAAAACAGCCGGGACCAAGTGGAATTTCCTCAAGTTCCAGCCCGGGCTCGTGGGCGGGCACTGCATCGGCGTCGATCCGTACTACCTGACGTACAAGGCGGAGATGCTGGGGTACCACAGCCAGATCATCCTCGCCGGGCGCCGCATCAACGACGATATGGGGAAATACGTGGCGGAAAACTGCGTGAAGTACCTCATAGCCGCGGGCAGAAACGTGCTGGATGCGCGCGTCGCGATCCTCGGCTTCACGTTCAAGGAGAACTGCCCGGACACGCGGAACACCCGGGTCATCGACATTGTGAACGAGCTTCGGGAGTACTTCATCGACCCTGTCGTCGCCGATCCCGCCGCGGATGCCGCCGAGGCGAAACGGCTGTACGGGATCGAGTTCACGGATCTGGACAGCATCCGCGACATGGATGCCGTGATCATCGCCGTCGCGCATGACGAATTCAGATCTCTCACGCCGACCGAACTGAACAGGTTCTTCGCTCCGGGAAGGAACGTACTCCTCGACATCAAGGGCATCTTCGACCGGCGCGACTTCGAGGCCGCGGAATACCTCTACTGGCGGCTCTGAGCAAAGGCTGTGCGGAACCGGAGGACACGCAAATGGGCTATCAGGACATATCTTTTCCCGCGGACACCGTGTTTCTGGTCACGGGCGGTGCGGGCTTCATCGGCTCGAACCTCTGCGAAGCCATCCTGAAGCTCGGCTGCCGCGTGCGCTGCCTCGACGACCTTTCCACGGGAAAACAAGCCAACGTCGATCTTTTCTCGGGGAATCCCGCCTACGAGTTCATCCGGGGGGACATAAAGGACCTCGACACCTGTATACGGGCCTGCGAAGGCGCGGACTACGTGCTGCATCAGGCGGCCTGGGGATCCGTGCCCCGGAGCCTCGAAATGCCGCTTTTCTACTGCGCGAACAACGTCTCCGGCACACTGAACATGCTGGAGGGCGCACGCCGCTGCAAAGTCAGAAAATTCGTCTATGCCTCAAGTTCATCCGTCTACGGCGACGCACACATGCTCCCGCAGAAAGAAGGCGCGGAAGGGAAACCAATGAGCCCGTATGCTGTTTCCAAGCGCGAAAACGAGGACTGGGCCCGGCAGTATGCCATGCATTATGGACTGGAGACGGTCGGCCTGCGATATTTCAACGTTTTCGGACGCAGGCAGGACCCGGAAGGCGCTTATGCGGCCGTGATTCCGAAGTTCATCCGGCAGCTGATTCATGGCGAACGCCCGACCATCAACGGGGACGGCCTCCAGAGCCGCGACTTCACCTATGTGGAGAACGTGATCGAGGCGAACCTGAAAGCGTGTCGCTCCGGGAATAACGCATCGGGGCGGGTATTCAATATCGCGTTCGGCGAATCCAGACCGTTGCTTGACGTATATCGTGCCATCGCGGATGCGCTCGGTACAAACGTGGAGCCTGTTTTCGGACCGGAGCGCCTCGGCGACATCCGGCACAGCAACGCCGACATCAGCCGCGCAAAGGAACTCCTCGGTTACGCCCCCGACTGGAGTTTCGAACGAGGCATCGCGGCCGCGATCGCCTGGTATCGGAATGCTCTTGCTTGAACAGGATCGTTTTTGAGCGGGGACAGCCGTTTCCGCTCAGGTGATTCTTTCGATGAAGTTCCCGGACCGTTTCGTTTTCCCGTGACCGCCGTCGCGAAATCGATCGTCATTAATTCGTAAAGACGATCCGTCCTCTTGCCAACCGGCCTCCGTTCCGCATCATAACGAGCTTGTTAAGTCATTTTGTGAAAAGTTTTTAAAAAAAATTTGTTTCCCCTGTTGATTTTTCAGGAAAGTGACGTTCTTACATAATATGCTCGAAGGATACCTGTAACGATGCATTGCATCATAACCAATTCAATCCTATACAACTTGAAAGGAACGTATCTATGAACAAAATGACTGTTGCTATTCTGGCGCTCGCTCTCACGGGCAGCGTTGCATTCGCGCAGGGACAAGGTAACGGCGGCGGACGCGGTGGTGCTCGCGGCAATCGCGGCGGCAATCGCGGCGGCGCGGCAGCAGGCCAGGTCCAGCCCGGCGGCGCCGGCGGTATGCAGGGCGGCATGCAGGGCGGCTTCGGCGACTTCGGCGGCGGCATGGGCGGTGCCGGTGGCGGTGGCCGCGGCGGCCGTGGCGGCAATCGCGGCGGTGCCGGCGGCGGCATGGGCGGCTTCGGCGGCGCTCAGGGCGGCTTTGGCGGCGGTCAGGGCGGCTTTGGTGGTGGTCAGGGCGGCGGCCGTGGCGGCAATCGCGGCGGTGCCGGCGGCCAGGGCGGCTTCGGCGGCGGTCAGGGCGGCTTTGGCGGCGGCATGGGTGCCGGCGGCATGGGCGGCTTCGGCGGCGGCATGGGTGCCGGCGGCCAGGGCGGCATGGGTGCCGGCGGCATGGGTGCCGGCGGCATGGGCGGTGCCCGCAATGGCCAGCTCCAGCGGACGATCGACCGTCTCAAAGAAGAGACTCCGCGCGAACAGGCTCTGAAGAAGATCGAAGAAAAAGACAAAGATGCCTACGCAAAGATCCGGAAGTCCATCGAGGAAGCGAATGCCCAGCTCGCCGAACTCGCGAAAAAGGCTGAAGTCGAACTCCCCGATACGGAAGAACAGCAGAAGGCAAAGGCGATCAATTTCCTCAACAAGGAAAAAGACGCCATCGACAAGCTCCTCGAAACGGACAAGACGGATTCCGCTTCCGCGATGCGCGATTTCACTGAGCTCGCTCAGAAGAATAACGTCTCCATCGCGCCCGCAGGCGGACGCGGCGGCATGGGCGCTCCGGGTGGACGCGACGTCACACGCGGGTCCAACACCAACACGATCCGCCAGATCCAGGAAAAGTTCCCGGAGGAATACAACGAAGTCCAGAAACTTCGCCAGAGCGATCCCGCGGCCTACCGCGAGAAAATGCGTGAACTTCAGAACAAGCTCAACGCCGCCAACTGATCCGGTCCCGGGTCACCCGGACAAAACAACAGATCGAACCGGCCGGTCGGCATCGCTGACCGGTCGGTTTTTTTCCCTGATGAACGGGAACACCGGCACATCCTTTTCTTTTTTCAGGCAGAAAAATCAAAAGAAGGCCGTCCCCGGAATGAGAGCGGAGATTCTTTTCGGCATATGCCAAGTACGATGAACTCCTGATTCTTTTTGCGACCGCATTCCCTGTTTTCTTCCGTTCCCTGCTTGATTTCACGCATCCGCCGGTGTATATTCATCTCCGATTTGTCCCCAAACCGCTCGCTTCCGCGGGGACAGCCGACTGAAATAGACGCCAACACTCCAACAGGAAAGGATCACCGTCATGAAAACGCTTCTTGTCGCCGGACATCCCGATCTTTCGCAATCCGTGGTCAATGCCGCGATCCTGGACGAGATCGCACGGACTCTCCCCGACGTTCAGATCCGCAGACTCTGCCGGACGGCCCCGGACGGTGTGTTCGACATCCCGGCGGAACAGGCCGCACTCGCCGATGCGGACCTGATCGTCTGGCAATTTCCGTTCCACTGGTATTCCCTCCCCTGGCTTATGAAGAAATGGCTGGACGAGGTGTTCGTTCACGGATTCGCACACGGGACCGGCGCGAAACTGGCCGGGAAAAAACTCCTCGTCTCCTTCACGACCGGCGCACCGGAAGCGGCCTACACCGGAAAGCCCGGCTCCGTTGCCGACATCCGGGAACTCATTTCCGTTTTTCCCGCCGTCGCGAAACCGTGCGGACTGGATTACCTCGCCCCGATGTGGCTGAACGGCGTCAGCTACGCTGCCCGGGACGATGCGGAGGCTGTCGCCCGTCAGAAGGCGCTGGCACGGGACTATGCGGCGCGCCTCATCGCCCGCATCCGCGAAATCCGCGGCTGAGGTCTTTTTATCACTGGGAACGGTCCCGTTCCCGCTTGAAAACAACAGAGGAATAACAGCAAGTTTTTTGTATTTCAGAATAAAACCGGGAGGAAACGATGATGAACGATCATGATGCCTGCATCATTCTTAACATGCTGAACGGACTCGGCGGGATTTCCGCATGGAAAAACCACGGAGCATACATCAACGCATTGATCGAAGCCTGCGGCAGTGTTTCGGCAGTCTTCGAGGCTGACGCGGCGTTCCTTTCCCGCATCGAAGGCGTCGATGAGGAACATGCTGAGCGCATTTGCCGCTGGCGCGAGTTCGTCGACCTCGAAAGCGAACGGAAAGCAGCGAAGGAACACGGAGCGGTTATCCTCTGCCGCACCGATGACGAATACCCCGAATCCCTGCGCGAACTCGCAAATCCGCCCTTGTGCATCTACATTCGTGGAAACCTGCCCGTTCGACTGGACATCCGTTCCATCGCGATCGTCGGCACGCGCACACCTTCGGACCGGGGGATCCGCATGGCACGCAGTTTCGCTGAGTCGGCGGTCCGGCAAGGCTGGTCTACGGGCAGCGGGCTGGCGCTCGGCATCGACACCGCCGCCCACCGGGCCACGCTTGATGTGGGAGGAAAAACGGTCGCCGTACCTGGCAGCGGCCTGGCAAACGTATTTCCGCATGAAAACATCGAGCTCGCGAACGACATTGTCCGCCTCGGCGGCGCGATCGTCTCCGAGTACCCCATGAACACGGAAGCCACGCGCTGTACTCTGCCGAGGCGGAACCGCATCATCGCGGCACTCTCCCGATGCACGCTGGTGGTCGAGGCAGGCAAGAGCAGCGGCGCGCTGATCACGGCAAAGGAGGCGCGGAAACTGGGACGGCGCATCTTCGCAGTGCCGGGCGCGGACGGCGATCCGCTGGCGGAGGGGACCAATAAACTCATCCGGCAGGGCGAAAAAGCCGTGATGGACTTCGCCGACATCCTCGACGAATCCTGATCTACGAAATACAGAGAGAGAAAAAAGGCAAGCTGGCGATTATTCCGGCAGATTGTCCGCGGACGCGGCCAAAGCGGCGCGGCAGTCCATCTTCGGACAATACCCGCGGCAGGAGAGCTGGATCTCCTTCAGGACAAACCCGTCCGGCAGACCGGGCACAGACGGCAAAAGAGGTTCATCGCCAGGAGGGAAAAGGTCATAGACTTCGCCGCAGTGCAGACACTTGAAATGGCCGTGTTCGCACATATTGGCATCGTAGCGCAGTTCGCCGCCCTCGATCGTGATCTCCCATACGGCATGTTTTTCCGCGAGGAGCTTCAGCGTGTTGTACACGGTCGTGAGCGACAGCGTGGGCTGCTCCGCGCGCACTGCCTCGAAGATCGTCTCGGCGGTCGGATGGATCGCGTGCGTCCGCAGGAAATGGTAGATCGCGGTACGTTGAGGCGACGGCGTGACGCCGATCTCCCTCAGGATCCTGATGCTGGATTCGCGTGTCATCATGGGCGACGATTCAAAATGAGGTTGCGATCAGGACCCCGCATCCATGGGCGTACGCCTTCTGGATGCGGGTATAGACAAAAAACTCGAACCTATTCCAAAAAGGTCAGTCTTTGAAATAGCGCTTCAGGAGGCCGGCGAACGCGGCGCCGTGGCGCGCTTCGTCCTTGGCCATCTCGTGCACGGTGTCGTGAATGGCGTCGAACCCGAGCTGTTTCGCTTTCTTCGCGATTTCGAACTTGCCGGCGCAGGCGCCTTGTTCGGCTTCCACGCGCTTGGTCAGGTTGGTCTTCGTGCAGGGGGCGACGACTTCGCCAAGGAGTTCGGCGAACTTAGCGGCGTGTTCGGCCTCCTCGAACGCGATGCGCTTGTAGGCTTCGGCGATCTCGGGATAGCCTTCGCGATCAGCCACGCGGCTCATGGCGAGGTACATGCCGACTTCGGTGCATTCGCCCGTGAAGTGGGCGTGGAGACCGTCCATGATCTCCTGGTCGTCGACCTTGCCGTCGCCGATGCTGTGCACAGTGGCGAAGGACATGACGTCGGCTTTTTCGTCCTTGACGACGAACTTGGAGGCGGGAGCCTTGCACTGGGGGCAGAATTCGGGGGGATTGTCGCCTTCGTGGACATAGCCGCAGACCTGGCAAACGTACTTCATGATGGGATCCTTTCTTTCACGCGCCGGGGACGCATGAGGTGGGTTGGGTGGGTTGGAAACGCTGTTCCGGCGGGGAGAACACCGGATTGTAATGACTACAAGATTACAATAACTCCAAATCAGAAAAAGTCAAACCCGAAATCCCGTTTTTTTGAATAATAGTCGCAACTTACTGCGTCAGAGCGTCTTTTTTAGCATCTCCGGAGCAAACATCCCGCGATTCCCGGAGGGCAGAAGACGCCATTTCAATAATCCGAGCCGCGCCAGGAAAAAGCGCACCGCGACTGCCAGGCAGCCGAATCCGTATTTCACGCTCCGCCGGAACGAGATGCTGGACGCCTCTTCGAAGTATTTGGTCGGGCAGGAAACCTCGGCGATGACCGCTCCGGTCCAGGCGATCTGCGCGATCATTTCATTGTCGAAGATGAAGTCGTCGGAATTCCCGCTCAGGTCGAGCGTTTCGAGCAGTTCCCGGGAGAATCCGCGGTAGCCGGTGTGGTATTCGGAGAGCTTCTGTCCCATGAGCACATTTTCCACAAACGTGAGGACGCGGTTCGAGATATATTTGTACAGGGGCATGCCGCCGCGCAGGGCGCACCCGCCGAGGATGCGCGAACCGAGCGTGCAGTGGTAGAGCCCGTTCCCGATCATCGCCGCCATCGCGGGGATCAGCAGGGGAGTGTACTGGTAGTCCGGATGCACCATGACCACGATGTCCGCGCCATGTTCGAGCGCGAGCCTGTAGCACTGCTTCTGGTTGCCGCCGTATCCTGTATTGCGAGGCATGCGGTACGTCACGGCGCCCTCGATGCGGGACGCGGCCGTCCACGTGTCGTCGCTGCTGGCGTCGTCTACGATCACGACCTGGTCGACGAACGGCTGGGCGGCGGCCTCGCGGAAGGTCTTTTCGAGGGTCTTTTCCGCATTGTAGGCAGGCATGACCACGACGACTTTTTTCCCGTTGAACATCGTTGCTCCGTTAGGGTTGTTTCAGAGGCGGATCGAATCCGGCGGACCGTGCCGATTTCCCGCGTTTATATGATGCTAAAATATACATCCGCCGGAGTTTTTTTTCAAGCGGGTTTCAGAAGTACGACAAAGTTTCGCAGTGAACTTCATTCGATTTCACCTCGGGAAAATGGTTCATTTCCTACATCATCCGCTTGAAATATCGCGCGCGCGAGGTATATTATTCGAATTCGTAAGAGAATGTTTTTATTTCGAACTCAAAAAACACCGCGTCCGCACAGAAAGAACGATTTTGAACCAGATCAGCACAACAGCATTTTCGGGAGCGCCCGGCAGTTCGATCGGCGTGACCGTCGACGCACTCTACTGCGGCATTCGCAACCGCCTGTTCCTGCGTGAATCGGCGGCATTCTGCGCCGCGGCACTCTTCCTCGCGGGGAGCATTGTGCTCATGTGGCGGCTGGTGTTCCCGGAATGGCCCCGCAATGCCGTGATCCTTTCGTCCGTGCTGATCGTGACCGCCGCGCTGATCTGCGCGCTGGTCCGGGCGATCCGCCTGACGCCGCCGAAAAGCAAGCTCACGGTGTGGCTGGACGCGCATTCGGACTGCGGCGGATTCCTGGCGGCATCGCTGGAAACGGACTGTTCGGCGTGGTCGCCGCAAATCAGGATCCCGCAGGCCCCGAAACTGAGTATGGAGTTTCCCGCGGCCCGCCTGACCGCGCTTTTGGCCGCAGTGCTTTTCTTCACGGGGACGTTTCAGGTCAGGACAAACCAATTGGGCACCGCCGGCCCGGGCACGCTCGACGTGCACGAGGAACAGGAAGAGCTGGAATCGAAGCTGGAGATCCTCGAACAGGAACCGCTGGTCCCGCAGGAGGAAATCGAGGCCGCGAAGGAAGCGCTCGACGAGCTCGTGGAGAACAGCAGCGGCACGTCCCCGGCGAAGACATTCGAGGGCATCGAGGCGCTCCGCGACCAGACCGATTCGCTCGCCGCCAACGCCTCGCGCGCGCTGGAACATTCCGCCGAGAATTTCGAGAAACTCTCGCAAACGGCATCCGCGCTCGCGAACCTCCCGTCCGACGTGCCGGGCCGCACAAAGGCTATGGAACAGCTCAAGCAGCTCGCCGAACAGCTCGCCGCGGACGACGCTGCGCTGGCGGAGTTCCTGAAGCAGAGCGGGGACAACCTCGCCGCGTCCATGACGCCCGAACAGCTCCAGTCTCTCGCCGATTCGCTTGGCGAAGGTGCGCAGGACATGCGCGACCGCCTCGAAAAACTCGCACAGATGCGCAACGACCAGATGCAGCAGCAGAACGGACAGGGACAAGGACAGGGTCAAGGACAGGGACAAGGCGGCCAGGGACAGGGCGGCGAGACCGGCCTCGCGACCGAGGACGATTACGCGAACAGTGCCGAGGCGCTTCAGCAGTGGCTGGAGGAAAATGCGCCGGGCGCGTCCGAACTTTCCGACGCCGCCGGACAGGGACAAGGACAGGGACAGAGCAACGCACCCGGCGCGGGCGGCATTTCCCGCGGACGAGGCGACGCCCTCCTCAATTTCACAGGAGAAACGCAAGACGTCGGCGACGAACGCCGTGATCTCATGCTTGAAAACAATACCCCCGGACAGAGCGTCTCCATCCTGGAGTTCGCCACCTCGCCCGGCGACGAGACCGCCGAACGCGCCAAGGCCGGACAGCTTTCCGGGTCCGGCCAGGCGGCGGAGCACGCCGAAACGCGCATCCTCCCCTCGCACCGCGAATCCGTCCGCCGTTATTTCAACAACTCACCCGGACAACCATAACATTTTACATACTCACATGGAGCAGCCCCCGCGATGAACACCGAACACCCCTCCCTGATGACTCCCGAAGAACTCAACCGCGTCAGCAGTCTGGCGGCGCGCCTCCTCGACGAACTCGACAAGATCCTCCTCGGCCAGCACGAGGTCCACAGACTCCTCCTCATCGGCATCTTCAGCCGAGGCCATGTGCTGCTCGAAGGCCTCCCCGGCGTCGGCAAGACCGCCCTCGTGAAGGCGCTCGGCAAGCTCATGCGCCTCGAGTTCAAGCGCATCCAGTTCACGCCCGACCTGCTCCCCAGCGACATCCTCGGCGGCAGCATCCTGCAGGTCATGCCCGACGGCTCCCGCAAGATGGAGTTCCAGCCCGGCGCGATCTTCTCCAACATCCTCCTCGCCGACGAGATCAACCGCGCGTCGCCGAAGACCCAGTCCGCCATGCTCGAAGCCATGCAGGAACACGCCGTGACGCTCCTCGGCGAAACGCGCCCCCTGCCTGATCCGTTCTTCGTGCTGGCGTCGCAGAACCCGATTGAGCTCGAAGGCACCTATCCGATCCCGGAGGCCCAGCTCGACCGCTTCCTCTTCAAGATCAACGTGGCGGGCGTCGACGCCGATGTCCTCACGCAGATCATCGCGCACCGCCGCCGCGGCGAACCGCCCGAGCCCGAGTGGACGCTCTCCGCCGAAGAACTGAAGGAGATCTTCGCCGCCATGGACCGCATCTACCTCAGCGAATCCGTCGCGAACTACATCGCGCGCATCGTGGCCGCCGGACACCCCGGCAACCCCGCCGCCATCCCGGACGTGACGCGCTTCGTGACCTACGGCCCCTCCCCCCGCGCCGCCATTGCCCTCGCCGAATCCTCCCGCGCCGCCGCGCTCATCGCCGGCCGCCCCGCGGTCGGGTTCGAGGACGTCCGCAGCGTGGCGCCCGCGGTCCTGAACCACCGCCTCATCCTGAACTACCAGGCGAAGCTCGACAAGATCACGCCCGTGGAGCTCTCCGCCCGCCTGCTCGAAAAAGTCGATCCCGCCGGCATCGAATGGCCGCAGGGCGTCAACGCCGGAAAGGAGTGACCCATGACGCACCGCATCAAGGCCGCGTTCCGGCGCATCCTGCCGACGCTTTCCCTGCTGTTCTTGCTGCCCGCGGCGGCGTTTTCGTTCGCGACCAGCCAGGCCCCGGGCCCGACCACGTTTCCGACCACGGCTCCGGTCAGGACATCGGATCCCCAGCGCATTCCGGGCGACGATGACCCGGCATCGATCACAAGGGGGAGAACAACTTCCGCGTCCGCCGCATCCGGTCCGGTGAAGATCACCGTTGCGCCCGCGCCATTCCTCTCCATCGCCACCGGCGACCAGATCGTCCGCGAGTTCATCGTGCAGAACGATTCCGCAAAGCCGATCGACGTTGCGATCGTCATGAACTACAGGATCGGCTGGCGCGGCGACCGGGTAAACCGTTCCGTCACGACCTCGCGGAAGATTCCCGCCAACTCCATCCAGACCGTATCCGTCTACCTCCCGTCGTGCCTCGATGACGACGATCAGAACATGGAGATCTATGATCCGAGGATCTACGTCGACGGCAGGCAGTTCAAGCCGCTGCCGCCCGGCATCTTTGACATCGGCAGCCAGGAGCGGGAGTATTACGCCGCGCCGTCCTCGTTCTCCGCGGAGGAACCGATTCTGACCCCCCTCGTCAACGGGATCGTCACGAAGACTTACCGTTCCTACGGCTGGCGCGACATGGAAGCGGGCTTCTCCGATTCCGACACGGTCCAGTGGCCCGCCATCCCGCAGTTCTACCAGGCGAAGAACCTCATCATCCGCAAGACCACCGACAAGTTCACGCCCGACGCCGAACGCGCCATCCGCGACGCTGTGATGCTGGGCGCAACCGAATTGCTTTTCGTCGCCGAGGGCACGCACGCCCCCGACTGGGTCCCCGCGCCGGAATTCCCCGGCGTGCCGGTCATCGTGCCGCGCGGTTTCGGACGGACCATCGTGATCGACGAACGCGTCTTCCTTTCTATCCCGGGGCTCCCGCAGCAGATAGCCGACCTGTCCGAGGGCATGCCCGATCCGCATTTCGAAAATGGAAAAGCCATCGGACCCCGGGGCAACGGAAATGAGGAGAAAGTGATCTCCGGCTTGATCCAGCCGTTCATCGATTACCTGAAAAACGCCGACCTCTTCATCGTGAACCCCGCCGCGGTCTGTCAGATGCTGCCGTGCGTCGACATCCCGGACATGTCGTTCGCTGTGGTCATCCTTGCGCTGCTGGCGTACATCGTCATCGTGGGCCCGGTCAACTATTTTTACCTCATCAAGCACAAGAAAAGTATCCTGCTGCTCCTGCTGACCGTCCCGGTGATCTCGTTCGTCTTCGTCGGGATCGTCATCGTCTTCGTCACCCTCTTCGAAGGCTGGTACACCCGCGCCTCCGCCGTCGGCATGACGTTCCTCGACCAGCAGGAAAACATGGCATACACGCGCGCCGCGGTCAGCCTGTACGCTCCGCTCCCCGTCCGCAGGCTGACTTTCGATCCCTCGGACACCGTTTCCTTCGCCCGCGCAAGGGACGCGAACGTCTCGCTCGGCCGCGACCAGGTCGTGACGGGCGCGAACAAGGCGCGCATCCCGCTGGTCTACGGCATTTCCCGCGCGGAAAAGCACCTCGAACAGCTTAAAGTCTCGCGCAACGCCGCCGGCACGCTCACCGTCGTGAACGGCCTCGGCGCGCCCGTGAAGGTCCTCGTCATGAAGACGCCGGACGGCCAGCTCTGGCTTCCTTCGGACGGCATCGTTCAGCCCGGCGCGTCCGCCGAGCTGAAACCGTACACCGGAACCGAACGGCCCGACGCGGCCCTGAAAGCGCACTTCGAGAATTCGAACAGAAATTTCGCAAAGGAGGTAACTTCCTCCTTCTCGCCCGGCCGCAACCAGCTTTTCTACACCGTCTGCGCGTATCTGCTGGAGCCCGGCGGAGATAAAAGCACGGGCAACGCCGCCCGCGAGGCGACAAACGGATTGTTCTCCCATGGTTCGGCCATAAGATTCCGCCACGACGCGCTCGCCGCCGTTCAGGAAGAGGGCGGCGTCTCTCCGCTCGCCGCCTGCCTCGCTCCCGGCATGTACATCGCGGAGACCGACCGGCCGCTCTTCTATTCGCCCGGCTGCAACCCCGTTTCCTTCCGTGCCCGCCACCTCGTCGTCGGCACGTTCACCCTTCAGGAGTAAGCCCACATGAAAACTGAAGTCCGCAATCTCACGCGCGTGTTCGGCAAGACCGTCGCCGTCAATGATATCTCCTTCTCGTTCGAAGACGGCAACATCTTCGGATTCATCGGGCCGAACGGCGCAGGCAAGACCACCACGATCCGCATCATGGCTACGCTCGACCTCGCCACGTCCGGCGACGTCTTCTACGACGGCGTCTCCGCCACGCTCTATCCGGAGGCCGTCCGCCGTGTGGTCGGCTACATGCCCGACTCCCTGCCCGGCTACAAGGACATCCAGGTCTGGGAATACCTCGATTTCTTCGCGCGCAGTTTCGGCCTGAAGGGCGCGGAGCGCACCCGCGCGCTGGACGACATCGTGGAGTTCACCAACCTCGGCGAACTCCGCGGCAAGTTCCTCTACGCGCTCTCCAAGGGCATGAAGCAGCGCGTCAGCCTCGCGCGCGCCCTTATTCATAACCCGAAAGTGCTCATCATGGACGAGCCGGCGGCCGGCCTCGACCCCCGCGCCCGCCACGAGCTCCGCACCCTCCTGAAGATCCTCGCCGACCAGAAGAAGGCGATCTTCCTGAGCAGTCACATCCTGTCCGAACTTCAGGACATCTGCGACGGCGCGGTCATCATCGAACAGGGCAAGCTCCTGTCCGCCGGCACGCTGAACGACCTCCTCGCGCAGGTCAACGGCGGCCCCGTCCCGTCCGCCGCGCCCGCCGCGCCTCAGCCGCAGTCCGGCGAAACCGCCGAGGTTTCCGATTCCGGTGCCGCGCCCGTCGCGCCTCAGCCGCAGGCCGCGCCGAAGGGCGTCAGCATCACGCTGAAGACGCCGCGCGGCGAGGCCGAGCCCGTCCGACTGAAACTCCTCGAACACCCGCTCACGCGTTCCGTAGACCTGTTCGACGACGATGAAGTCCACGCGGTCATCGAAGGCTCCGACGCCGAGGTTTCCCGCGTCGTCGGCACCGTCTTCGCCGCCGGGCTCACGGTCCTGTCGTTCACGCGGAACCAGATGGGCCTGGAGGAGCTCTTCATGAAGATCACGCAGGGCAAGGTCCAGTAAGGAGGCGCGCACATGGTCGGAAAAGCATTTTTCGAAAACCTCGGCGAGTCCCTGAACCCGGTCTTCGTGAAGGAAATGCGCCAGTATTTCCAGAACCGCCGCATGGTCATCTTCATGGGCCTGCTCCTCATCGTCCAGTTCATCGTCGCGCTCTTCTTCGCTTCCGCCATGACGCTCGACGCCGACGGGGACGAGGGCGTCGCGTTCTTCATTCTCATCGTTTGCGCAGGTGCCGGGCTCTCCGTCCTGCTCTGCTCGATCGGCGCGGAACAGCGTTTCGCGGAGGAACGGTCGGACAAGGAGCTGAACTACTCCATGCTGACCACGCTCAAACCGTCCGCCGTCATCCTGGGCAAGCTCGAGGGCGCCATGGTCATGATCCTGTGCATCTTCTCCATGCTACTGCCGTTCCTGACCGCGGCGTATTTCATGCGCGGGCTTTCGGCGGTGTCCCTGCTCATCACGCTCTGCCTCTTCCCGATCCTCGTGCTTTACGCGCTCGCCGGCATCTTCGCCGGGTCGTTCGGGCTGAAATGGGTCACGGTGCTGTATTTCGTGGGGATCTTCAACAGCGCGTTCGCGCTGATCCCCGCCGGGTTCAGCATCATCGACGACCTCATGGACCGCAGCACCGTGGATGCCGGTTTCTGGATCACCGTCCTCGTCGAATACGAGATCGCGCTCCTGCTCGGCGTCATGCTCTTCCTCCTCTCCCTCGCGGTCGTCTCCCCGCCGAAATCCAACCGGCTCCTGCCCGCGAAAATCTACCTCTTCGCCCTGCCCTTCCTCTCGCTGCTCCTGATGACGCCGTTCTACCTCGTCTACGGGCCCTCGGACTTTCCGCCGGACGTCTTTTTCTTCATCGAGTTCGCGTTCTGCTTCTTCTCGGTCGCCGTGCTCGGGATCATCGCGATCTTCGAGATGCCGACGAACAGCATCCGCGTCTACATGAAGTGCCCGCGCAGTTTCATCGGCCGCTGCCTGCATTTCGTCTTCTCCACCGGATTCTCCGGCTCCCTGATCCTCGCGTTCCTGATCCTGGCGATCCCCGTGGCGATGTACCCGTTCGGGAAACTGTCGGGAGATGAGACCTCCCGTCTCTGCGGATTCCTCTGCATCCTCGTGTCCTCCCTGGGGTATGTGGTCCTCTCGCTTGTCCTGAGCTGGCGGACCAAACTGCCCCTGCCCGCCTGGCTGTGGATGATCATTTTCGAGGTCGCGGGCAACGTTCTGGCGTGGGTCCCCGTCGCGGTCAACGGCGGCGAAATGCACGGGATCCCCTTCCCCGTCCGCATTGCGTCCATGCTGATCTCCCCCACCTACTGCTTCATGGAGACGATCGATGCTTCGGTCGCATCGACGCCTGCGACGGCTCCGAGGGGGGGATTCTTCCCCCTGACCTACCCGCACCACGCCCTTTTCTGGTCCCTCGCGGTCACCGGCGTCCTCTTCCTGCTCCTGCTGCCCGCGGTCGTCAAGGCATTCCGCATGCACTGCCGCCCGGATGACGACGCCGTCAAACCGCCCACGAAAGAAATGCTCAAGAAATGACCCTGGAACCCGCGCCCGAAATCACGAACCAGCCGCCGGAACCGCCCGCCGCGACCGGACGCCCCGCGAAGCCTGAAGAAGCCCGCAAGAAGAAGCCCGGATTTCTCCAGAAACTCCTCGGTGTCGTCCGGTGGTTCGACCGCGGCCTGGACCTGGAGGGACGCGACACGTCCGACTGGAACACCTATTATTACTATTTCCGGCAGGTCGCCCAGCACCGCGCCCCGGTCAAGCTCAAATACCTGAAATGGTTCGCTCTGGTCTTCCAGCTCTATTTCTTCGGGACAATCATCTTCGCGATCATCAACGGCATCCTGGCGGCCTCCGTGCCGCGCGGCGCGGGCGAAGGGTTCGAGGCGATCCCCATCTTCGGCTTTATCATGCTCGGCATAGCCGGACTGGCAAGCAACCTCCTCCTGCTGTTGCCCATGCTGCTCCTCCCCGTCATTGTGGTCGCCCCGGCGTTCCGGCTCCGCAGCAAAAACCGCGCCCTCATCACGTCCCGCGCCAAGGAGCCTCCGCTGCTGGCGCATCTGGTGCAATATACCTCGCACAAGGGACTCGTGCAGGGGGTGCTTCAGAGCTTTTTCTACACCTGGAAACGGCTGCTCCTTCTGCTGTCGCCGTGCCTTGTCCCCATTCTCCTGTTCCTGGTATATGGGATCGTGGACGGCATTGTCTCGGGCGGTCTTACGGCTGCGGCGTTCCTGAGGTTTGCCTTCACGCCGGTCAGCGCCGTCCTGTGCGTCATGGCGGTCTCGCTCTTCTTCCTCATGCAGCCGTTCTGCTACCGGCTGGACTCCCTGATGGTGGCGATCGGCGTCGGCTTCGAAACGATCATGCTCATCAGGTTCATCATCATGTTCAAATTGACCCCGACCGGACTGGTGCCGGCCGCATCCAGTGCGTCCTCGGTGGATTTCCTGGCGTTCTCTTCGGTCTATGTCGTGTCCTGCCTGTTCGCCATCGTGTATTTCCCGCTCGCCGCCGCCGACACCGGCGAACTCGGTCTCGGCAAACGCGCATCAAAATGGATCCGCATCCTGCTGTACACGACGGCGGGCGTGTTCCTCGCGCTCCTGCTCCTGTCGAAATCCTTTTTCGCGAGCCTGAACGACTACTCCCATCTGGGCGAGTTCGTCGAGTTCCTCGCCATGGTCATGGTCTGGGGGCTTGCCGTATGCATCAGCGGACTGCTGGTCACCTCAATGTCCACCACCTCGCCCCTGGCGGCACGCCAGCTCCAGACCCGCGCGAAGGAACCGTTCCTGAAAAAAATCTTCGATCCGGCCTCGCCGCTCTCCCTGCTCCCGGCCCTCGCGCTGGAGCTGATCACCCTCGCGACCGTTTTCATTCTGTTCCAGTCGAATCGGGAGGCCATCCGGATGCCGGGCACCTATCATGGCGTGGTTGGAACGCTCATCCTCTACAGTTGCGGCAGCCGGGCGCGGAACGCCTGGACCGCGATCCATTTCGGGCTCGCACTCGCATACATCCGCCAGCGGAGGAAACCCGAGATGAAGGCGCCGTGGGAATTTCATGTCCGGTTCAACATGATCGTCCTCATCACCTACGTCGCCATCCAGCTGTTCCTGGCGCTGACTTCCAGAAGTGGCGCCGGATTCGTCGGCATCGTTCTGTATATCGTGTCTCTGATCGTCCTGTTCACCACCTGCGGTTACCTGAAAAGCCCCGCTTCGACCTATAAGGTCGAGGCTCCCCCTGAGGCACAAGACAGGGAGGAGGCATCATGACCGCGACCGCCGCAGCCATTCCGTATTTCAGGGACGCCGTCGAACGCGCCCTGACCGCCGCAGGTGGCGTGGAGCTGACCGCCCCCGCCCAGGTGTCCGGCATCGACGGACGCCGCGTCGGTCGCAGGACGGGCAACGCTCTGGAGTTCTCCGAATACCGCGAGTACCGGCCCGGCGACGACCTGCGGCGCATCGACTGGCGCGTGTACGCCCGGAGCGAACAGCTCATGATCAAGCAGTATTCGGAGGAGATCGACCCGCGGTGCGACGTGATCGTGGACCATTCGGCGTCCATGGCGTCGACCGAACGCAAGGCATCCGCCGCGATTTCGCTGGCCGCGATCTTCGCGACCGCCGCCGCGAACTCCGGGTTCTCCCTGAACCTCTGGCACGCCGCCGGCACGTTCCGCAAGGACCCCGCGCCCGCCTCGCCGCTCCTCTGGGACTTTCCGCCCTTCGATACGCCGTTCAGCCCGTCCGAGAATCCCGCCTCGTTCTCCGGCCAGTTCTTCCGGCGCGGCATCCGCATCCTCGTGACCGACCTCATGGGGCCGGACGATCCCGCGCCCGTGCTGTCCCGCCTCGCCGACGGCGCCAAGCGCGCCGTGGTCGTGATGGTGCTGGACCAGACGGAGCTCGAACCGGAGCCGGACGCGAACGTGCTGCTGGTCGACGCGGAGACGGGGGAGGAACGCGAACTCGTGTTAGATGAAGGCGCTCTGGCGCGCTACCACGAACGCCTCGAGAACCACCGCGCCATGTGGGCGGCCGCCGCCTTGTCGCGCGGGGTCCTGCTCCTGCCGCTTTCCGCCGCGGATTTCTGCCCGGAAATCCGTCCCGACGAACTTTTCCACGCGGGGCTGCTCAAATGAACGACTTCTTCTTCGGATTCGAACATAATCTCCTCCTGTGGTGCGCCCTGCCGGTCTTCCTGGTCCTGCTTCTGCTCTACCTCCTGCACCGCCGCTCGAAAGTCCGTATCGTGCCCGCCATCTTCCTGTGGGACCGCCCGCAGGCGTCGCCGAACAGCGGCACGCGCATCCGGTTCCGGTTCCCGCCCGCGATCTTCTACCTGGAGCTCGCCGCGCTGCTGCTCCTGACCGCCGCCCTCGCCGCGCCGTTCGTCTCCACGCCGGAGACTTACCCGCCGCTCGCCGTAATCCTCGACGACTCCATGTCCATGCAGGCGAAAGTCCCCGGCGGCAAGTCCCCGCTCGAGTCCGGCACGGAGTTCGTCAAACGCGAAATCCGCAACCTGCCCGACCGGCGCGTGCTGTGGATCGTCGCGGGCGAATCGCCCGTGCTCGCCTCGGACAGCAACGCCCGAACGGATTTCGGGGCATTCTGGACCGGACAGGCATCGTCGTCCGACCTCGCCGCGGCCGCCGCCCTCGCCCGTCGCATGGCACGCGGCTGCCATCTGCTGATCGTGACCGACCGCAAGCCCGCGATCGAACTCGCGCCGGATACTACATGCTATTCCGCGGGCGCGCCGCTGGGCAACTCCGCCATCGTGAACGCCCGCCGAACAGGCGGACGCATCCTGATCGAGGCGGCGAATTTCTCGACGCTTCCGCTGAACGCCGCGCTCGTGCTGGA
>Ga0310786_10002866_pt1 | contig 25723 bp, 23 predicted proteins | sample AusTroGonzalo_MG_FD_203881 | JGI IMG/M metagenome (GOLD analysis project Ga0310786, IMG submission 203881) | Bovine rumen microbial communities from tropical cattle in Woodstock, Queensland, Australia - Gonzalo_03 (v2) (version 2) | ecosystem: Host-associated > Mammals > Digestive system >...
ACTACTCATCCGTCCCATCATCCTTAGAACTCTTAAATACTGACTCTGCTTCTAATGCCATTACTACTACACTAAACCTAGCTGCTAAGGTAGATAGTACTAGACCGGCAGGGGTGTATAGTGCGGTACTTAGCTTTAGTATGCTGGCGAAAGTTCAGAGTTTCACTGTCTACCGTCACTCAATTATTTTTAGTGATTCTACTTTTGGTGCAAATAGCGGAGCCACCATGGATGTATACACTACATTCCCAGACTCATTTTATGAACTCGGGACGCAGAGCGTAAATCAAGAATATATATCAGGTATACTATATGCAGAAACTAACCAGCGGGCATGGGTGAGCGGGTTCGAGGACGACGAAGACGCCTGCCACAATCCGAGCCGACCGCCGATGCCATTCTGCATGAAAACTATTGTTTTTGACTCCGACCCAACCTTAACTCTCGACCAGAGCATCGCGGAATATGGCGGCATTCAATTCGCGATTAGTGGCACGGTATCTGGCGTAGAAACAACGCTAAATCTTCAAAGTATCACCGTAACTTCCGACTCCGTCACGGTAGCAGAATAGTATAACAAGTAGAAAATTGCCAACCCACATATAACCCGCAGTTTACTTATTATCGATAATCTCATCAATCTTCGCGCAAACGACGTCTAGTATTTCTGGCAACTTAGCTTTCTCGTCGGCGGTAAACTTGGACAACACAAAATCCACATCGCCGAGCTGCGCGCGCAGCTCCGTATTCCCTGTGCCAAGCCGTAGTCGCGGATACGCGGGCGTCCCCAGTACTGCGTCGATAGACTTCAATCCGTTATTGCCGCCAGCTGAACCTTCCGCTCGGTACCGCACTTTCCCAAACTCCAAATCAAAATTATCACAAATCACCAAAATGTCCGACGTCGTAATTTTGTGATATCGTGCAAATTCGCCCACTGCTTTTCCGCTCAAATTATAAAAATCCTGCGGCTTCACGAACAAAGTATTGCCATCTCGCCCCCATATAGCCCCGAATTTTGGCGTACTTTCCCATTTGAGTCCATGCGCCTTAAAATAATAATCCAACGCTAAAAAACCAAAATTATGCCGCGTAAAATTATAACGACTACCGGGGTTTCCTAGACCTACTACTAATTTCATACTATTATTATAACATAAAAAGCCCCCGTCCGAAAACGGGGGCTAAACTTAGGAGTTACGGGGGGGGGTAGCTTTAGTTTTCAGCTTCTCCGCTTGCCTTTCGGCAATCATTTTAACCAGCGGATGTCTCACGACTTCTTCATCGGTAAAGCATACCTGTGCTACCATCGGGCTGTCATACAAGGCCTGCGATGCGTAGGTTAGGCCGTTGTTGTATTCATCCAGATACGGTGCATGAATTTGATGGATATCGCCCGTCAAAACGATTTTGCCGTCCTGACCGATGCGCTTTATCAGCGTGTCTGCCTGCGAGATATTCTGGTCTTGGAACTCATCATAAATCGCCAGCTCATACGCGAAATCTCGCCCGCGTGCATTATCTATCGGCACACTAGAAAACCAATTGCGCCAAATCAGGTCTACTTGGTCTGCCAGCTTGGTTTTAAGCGAAGCACGCTTGCCAGAAGACTCCTCACATGCATCTTCGCCGCGTTTAGGTTTGTCTGTAGCTCCAAATTTCCGTAGCGTTTCCAGCTCTTTTTTGAATTTTGCCTCGTTATGCATAAGATAATTACGCAGAGCGTTCTTTAGCGGCTGGACATCCGGATCCATTTTTTCGTCCAAATCTCCCGGTAGGGCGCCAATTTTGCTTTGGCTCTCGCACGGCACCGCTGTCACGCCGATGAACTGACCATTCTTACAGGCTACATAGCCGTAAATCGTGGCCATGAAAGTCTTGCCGGAACCTGCGGGGCCAAAACAAATCACCGCCGAAATCTTCGGACTCATTAGTGATTCTGCGTAGATGGCCTGCCCGGGATTTTTCACCGGAACGGGGAAATCTGCTACATAACGCAACTTCACGAGCGCGTCCTCGTCAGCGTCATAGCGACCGATATTTAAAAAATACGGTTGCCCACTCGGATCGAAATCCCTTGGATACTCATCGGGGTTTTCTAGTTGCATTACGACGAATTCATTCGTCACGAGCGGCAGCTCTCTCGGCATGGCTGCTTCCCAGCCACTACGCTCCAGTCGGCCGCAGTCGTAAAACATCTTGAATACTTCAGGCGGCACTACAAGATCGCGTCTCCCAGTGTATGGCTTTGGCAAATCGTAACTATAACGTTTCGTCACGATACCACGCTCTCTGGCACGGATGGCGAGGCCGTTATCATTGGTCAGCAAAATCACTTTGCGTGAGACCATGTCAAGCCTCGTGCTACTATCGCACCAGTTGATTTGGCCATCGAATTTACTCTGAGGAGACTCCGCCAAATACATGGCAGCGAGTGCTGTCAGAATAATCTGTCCATCCATATCGTCTTCCGACGGCCTAAATGGCAACGAGCCCTTAAAATCCGCATGCACTGGCAGTACTGAAAGCAACCTTCCGTCCGGCAGTACCACCGGTGCATTCAAATAGTATACCGCATTCATGCTGTGCACTGTTTTTTCCGTAAGTGCACGGAGTCTTTTTAGTACGGTGCGTGCTGCCTTGCCTCTGTCGGTACGCTCATTTTTGAACCCCGAAAGTTCTCTTACTACCGCCGAAGGTATCACTAGGTGAGCTCCTTTTAGACTCACCGCTGGATTCTTGAGTGATCTCGTGGCGCCACTAACCTCCGGGATAATGTCTGGATAGTCCACCAAGACATTGGTGTCTATTACTGCTATCAAGCTTAAACTGTCATCTTTCATATCACCAACTCCTTTTAATGTGCTAAGTTTTTACCTTCTAAAAATAAGAGCTACGCTACAAATCACCCCCTTTCAAAGCTCGCTCCCACCTACTACCAGTTTAGCACATTTTCAAGAAATAGTGTAAAAACACCTATACTTTAATTATATCACAGAATAATTTATTTGTCAATAGAAGGCATTTTATCGTCTGAACGCCAAGAGAACATAATCGGCGTCCCCACGAACGGGTACTTCTCGCGAATCTTACGCTCTAGATAACGCTTCCATGACCAATGGAGTAAGCCCATTTCATGACCATGCACCACGAACCAAGGTGGGCAAGTATCGGTCTGTACGATATATTTCGGCTTTGGCCGGGTGTTTTTTAGCCCCGCCGGTGCGTGCTCAACGATCGCCTCATTCAGAATTTTGTTTAGTTCGGAAGTCTTTATTTCTGTATGTCTTGCCGCGTCAATCTCTAGCACCAACTCAAAAATCTGCGTCACATTCGCACCGGTCTCCGAACTAGTAATAATCACTGGCGCATACGGCAAAAAATTAAAATCTTTTTCTAGCGCATCCAATAGAAAATCTGCCGCAGTGCGATTTTTGATATTTTCTTCACCGTAAAAATTCGTCGGTTCGGCATTTTCGAGAAGATCGGCCTTTGTCACAATCATCATGATGCCTTTGCCGGCCTCTACGATTTGCCCAGCCAGTGACTGATCTAATTTCGAATGTGGCTCGGTCGAATCCACTAAGAGACAGCAAATATCGGCCTCCTCAATCGCTGCTAGAGTTCGGATTGCAGAAAACTTTTCAATCCCAACTTCACGCTTCCCAGGCTTACGTAAACCCGCTGTATCTAAAATTTCAATCTCTCGGCCCTTATATTTTACGGTTACGCGGTTGACATCTCGTGTCGTTCCCTGCCTAGAGCTCACTATCGCCTGTTGCTTTTTGCCGAGCGCATTAAACAAACTAGACTTCCCCACATTCGGCCGCCCAATCAGCGCAATCCTGAGAGAAGTCCGGAGCGAACCCGTCATCTCATTGAGGGGATTCCGGAGCGCGGCAGCGCGAGGGTTAGCGCGCGAGCCCCGTGGCGACGGGAGCGAGCGACGCGACCCAAAATGAGATGATAGATTCGCTCTCAGTTTTTCTATGCCTTGCCCTGTCGTCGCCGACACGTAAAAAATATTTTCCGGCGCTATGCCTAGTGCGCGAAATTCTTCAATCGGCAACGATTCTCCGAGATCGCATTTGTTTAAAACTAAATAAACCGGTTTTTTTGAACGCAGGGCATCTTTGGCGATTTTTGCGTCACGATAGTCAAAATACTTCGCCGAATCAAGTGTTACCAAGATCACGTCTGCCGCATCGATAGCATCAGCGATTTGATCTTGAATCGACGCCTCAAAATCGTCGCTAGGGTCCTTTAACCCCGCCGTATCAATCAGGACAAACTCATTATCGATTGTCGCCATCACGTTATCCCGCGTCGTTCCCTCTTCACGCGCTACGATCGCGATGTTTTTTCGTGCCATACGATTCAAAATGCTAGACTTCCCTGCGTTAGTCTGTCCTATCAGTGCTACAATCGGCATTTTACTCATATCCAAATTATACCATAAAATCAAAAAAGAGCCAAACGCTCTTGTCCTTTTGGTGATTCCGGCGGGAGTCGAACCCGCGATTTTCTGGATGAGAACCAGACGTCCTAGACCACTAGACGACGGAACCAAATCTTATATAAGTATATCAACAAAAATGCATCTCGTCAAGAGCAGGTCCGCGTAAGATTACCCTAGTATTCTACGCCACCGTAGTTTGGTATAGCCTCAACGAATGTCTGCCCTGGCACCAACGCTATCTCGGTACCATTGCCATCAAAAAACTTAATTTGCTCGCCGACCGAACCTTTGGTCCAGGTGCCAGTCGTCACGCCACCATTTTGGAAAATATATACCGGACCGGAACCAATTGCTATGATATCTTCGTGGTAGTTATCGGAAGCCTTTTTCTCATTGACGATCATTGCGACTACCACGGACGGTGAAACCTGTCTTAGGGTACATGCTTTCTCTGGGTCCACTTCGCCCAGATTCTCGCGCGGACAATCATAAACTTCGTGCGCCGCGCCACTTTCATAACTCCGATCGTAGCTATTGGTGGTGGAATTATAGTTATACCTCACATTGAAATTTGGCCAGTTGCCGAACCTGATAAATACACTACCGACCGAAGCCCCCAGCTCTGAAGTACTAGCCGCAGCTGGCTCCGTGATGATTAATTTTTCAGAGACATTTGCGTCAACGCGGTCCCTCAGCGCAACTTCTGGTGTCATTCTAGTAAAACCATTTACGGTGGAAGTGGTATAACCACGATCCGCACTAAATTGTGCTAAATTCGCAGCAGTGGTGAACAGATTATTCCATAATCGCACGCGGTAAGTGCCGCGGTACATATAGGTATAATTCTCGGTCAGGTCTTTATAGCCACCTGCACGTACTGCCGCCAGTGCATCATCCGCTCCACCGGCATGTACGATAGTACAGTCAAATGGCGTATCCCATTGCAAATAGTAAATCCTTAGCGAACGAATCGGACCAATCACGGCCGACGTCGGTTGCTGGTAAATCGCCGCAAAGCGCGTAATGCCAGCCTCAGCAATCGCTTCAAAAACTACGCCTGCTTCAGTCAGCCCGGCCTGTGGGCGCGCGCCATCGGTACCATTTGGTGTCTGGATGCAATAGGTTGGCGCCGTGATGTCCGTCTCATTTGCTACTTCTACGCCGGTTAAATTGCTGTAATATTTTGTCGCCGTTATCGTTGTCGGTATCTGTGGAAAATCTAAATCCGGCAAGACCTCTTTTGGTAGCAAAAACACCGTAGCTACGCAAATAATCCCGGCAATTATTCCTATAATTCCTATCACTAGGAAGGCTACATTATGATTCTTTTTTGCTTCATCTTTGCCGGCTACTTTTGATGTTTTAGTGCTCGCTGTATCCATAATAAATCCATAACTATTTTCTTTAATTTTACCACAAAAAATAAAAAGGTTGTGTTATAATAAAAGCATGACTGGAAAAAGTGTAGTTCGAGCTGGCTTCTTAATAGGCGCACTAGCCTTGAGTGTAGCGCTGTTTGATAGCCTAGCTACCGCTAGTGCAGAAACTAGGGCATGCGTCAATCTTCCCTGCGATACCACTTTCAATGTCGAAGTTCACGAAGTGCTAGGCGTATCTATTACCGTGCCGGACAACTGGGCTTCAGGCGATACTGGTGACTTCCTACGTAATGCCGTTGGGCTCAGCGTTATTTCTAATAATGGCGCCGGCTTTACTGCTTCAATGAAGACTAAAACCTCCACGACCGCCCTCACTAACCAAACCGACAGTAGCTATACTATTGATACTCTGGCTGCAAATACCGCAAAGAATGCTATCAGCGAAAGTAAATGGGGGTATTCTCTTGGCAATTTTGTCAAAGCGAATGCCAATGATACCACCAGCGTCAATGAGAGTAGCAACGGTGTCTCCAATAGCACCTATAAGCCGATGTCGGCTAGTGCGACGACTATATTATATAGCGCTACGGCGACTAGCGATAGCCAAGATATTTATTTTGGTGCTAAGGCCGACGCTGCTAAAGCTTCCGGCACTTATGCCAATACTGTAGTGATAAGCGTAGTTTCTGGTATTGTCACCGATTCTAACGACAACCCGAACGATAACCCAGTCGATCCGGTCGACCCAGCTACTCCGGAAGATGCCAATCCTACGAATCCAGTTTACGATGATGGTCGCACTGTTCATACCGAGACTTCTACGTCTGGCTCTGGTAGCTCCGCCACCACTACGACTACCACCGAAATTAGCTCTGGTGATACTAGAAGTTCCTATGCAAATCCAGCTGGCGTTACCACTAGCACTACCAGCGACATAGGCGAAGGCACCCCGCTCGCTACTGGCCTTGCCGTCACGGCTGGAGTGGCTGCTGTTACTGGTGTAGTATTCCTTGTCTTAGCCAAGCGCAACAAAGATGATGAAGAAGACGACGTAATATAACCGCTCATGCAATACGCGGTTATATTATTTGTGCTACCTTATTTTTATTCCTATATGGCTCTAGCTACTTTGTTTAATCTAGCTAGAGTGACTTCTCGCCCAAGTGCTTCTAGTGTCAAATTCAACGCTGGGCTAAAGCTCGCAAAAGATACGGCGATACGAATCAGCGAGAACAATTCAGCTGGCTTTCTTCCCGTCTCGGCGAGTAAATCATTTAGTGCGGTTTGTAGGCCATCTGCGGTCCAGTCTTTCAATTCCGTCAACTTCGCGATGGATACTTTTAATAGATTTTCAATTTCCGCTTCGGATAATTTTTTCAAAAATTTATTATTTACTACCATATCGATATCCACTTCTGGATCCGTGAAGAAATAGGTAGTCATCTCGCGCAAATCTGATAGTACTTTCAAGCGATCATAAATTATAGATAATACTTTGATGCGGTATTCTTCCGGATAATTTTCTGCAGCTTCAGGCCAAAAATTCACCGTGCGGTCATACAGGGCTCTAGCTCCTTGTTCGTCGAAAATTCGTCGAATCCACTGCCCATTCATCCAGAGCAATTTAGTCTCATCGTATCTTGCGCCAGAGTTTTGGATTCTTTCTAGCGAAAACTTGTCGATTAATTCTTGCTTCGTGTAAATTTCCTGTTCAGTGCCATCATTCCAGCCAAGACACGCTAGATAGTTGAGCATGGCCTCCGCTAGAACTCCATCGTCGCGATAGCCAGTCGCAGATTTGGCGCCATCGCGCTTGCCAAGTTTTTTATTACCAGTTGGAGCCAAAATGTGCGGCAAGGATACCAGCGCCGGACGCTCTAGCCCGAGCGCTTCGTACAGAGCCAAGTAATTTGGCGTACTAGATAAGTATTCGACGCCCCGCATCACATGCGTAATGCCCATCTCAGCATCATCTACGATGTGGGCAAAGTTGTAAGTCGGGTAGCCATCGCGCTTAATCAAGATGATATCATCTAGTACCTCTGGTCCAGTGTGCATATCGCCCATCACTTCGTCGTGCCAGCTATATTCTTTCGGGATAGTTTTGAAGCGAATCGGCATACCGGGTTCCCACTCTGGCGGGTTTTCGGGTCGAAAATTGCGGTAAAGAAAAGGTTTTTTCTCCTCATTACATTGACGCCGGTATTCTTCAATCTGTTCAGGAGTGGTAGGGTCGGCATAGGCGCGACCAGAGTCGAGCAGCTTCCTGGCCCACTTCAAATAAATGTCACGTCGTTCACTCTGAAAATATGGCTCGCTCGGACCACCTACCAGCGGGCCTTCATCCCACTCTAGCCCTAGCCACTTTAGGGTGTCTTCGATCAACTCGGTCGCACCTTCGACATAACGTTCGCGGTCGGTATCTTCAATCCTCAGTATCATCTTGCCGCCAGTCTGGCGCGCAATCAAATACGGGTAAATCGCCGAACGCACATTTCCAATATGTATATAGCCAGTTGGGCTTGGCGCAAAACGAGTAACAGCTTCTTTCATGCAGACAATTATACCACTTTTACAGCGATGTCGCAATCGTCTTGATCTGCTTTTTGGTCAACGAGCCGGAGGTGGTAGTGAGTTTATAAAAGATTCCACCATTTACCCAGGCCGCATTGCTTCCGCTGATATAAAGTGTCAATCCTTGCTCGCGTATGGTAGTATAATTTTCGCCATATTCCCCGCGCACAAAATTATTTAAGAGCGCGTTCGAATCCCAAGAAGAAGTTTCTTCCACCAACGAAAAGGCGCCATCAGTTGCAGAGTTTTTAAAGTTTAATGTAATCTTACCACTTTCGGAAGTGATATCAGAAAGATTATAGTCACGAGGTATGTATGACGGATAAGTCGCCTCGATTCCAGTTTGCATGGCCGCAACTTTCAGTGAAACATTTGGTGCGTTCAAATTCACAAAATAGACAATAGCAAATACGGCTACAGCTGCACAGGTCATCGCAAGGAGCACTCTCTTAAACCCAAAATGCACATGTACAGATTTTTTCTTCGGAGCTTCTTTTTTGCTGGCATTTACTAGGGCTTTTTGGATGGCAGTTTCTTTGAGCTCTGTGGCCGTAGGTCGCTTGGCTGGCTGCGCCATTTGGCCTGCTGGGCGATGCATCTTTTGCACAGTTGGCTGTGACATTTGTCGTGGCATTGTGTTGACTTTTACCTGTTGCGCATTCATTGCCGTCATCGGCCCATCAGACGCAGCACGGCTTGGTCTCGGAACCACGACCTCCTTTTTAGTTATGAGCATCTGCCTCTGACTCGGGCGCACCATTTGACGCCTATCGATGGCTGTAGACATCTTTGGTCGGCGATAAATACTTGCCGCAGTTTTATTCTCAGAATTTACCATTTATACCTCGCTTATTCTTATATTAATAATAACCAAAACTTTTATAAAACGCAAGAGCTAAATTTGCTAAATATTATGTTATAATATGTATATGGACCCAGAAAAACGTGCACGTCGTCAAAGTCTGCGTGTAATTATTTCAGAAACTATCATGGTTTTAGCAGTGGTGGTAACCGTAGCGGTACTTGCGCTAATCGTATCGGGCTACTGGTTGAATTCGGATTTTAAGGTCGAACGCCAGGGTATGTTGCAGATTTATTCTGTTCCTACTGGTGCCAACGTAGCAGTTGATGGTGATTCGCCGTGGTTTCAACGCACCAATACCAGCAAGGTCTTGTCTAGTGGCCAGCATGAAATTGTATTGACAAAAGATGGCTATGATTCTTGGTCAAAGACCATCGAGATTAGTGAAGGCTTACTCTATCGCTTGCATTATCCACGCCTTTTTCTCCTAAATCGTGAGAAAGAGGCTGTGTATAGTACCGATACTATCAGTTTTGTCACGGCCTCACCGAGCCGTAGACTTCTACTGATTGCCGACAATACTACGGCTTGGACTTTGATTAACTTGGATTCTGATTCCCCAAGGGCTACTACGCTCGATATATCTAAATACTTCTCCACTATCAGTCTTGCTAGCGGGGCCACAACCGGGCTTTTCACGGGTGAAATTATTTCCGCAGAATGGGATAATTCCAACGAACATATTTTATTTGAAGTTGCAGGCAGTACCGGTGTAGAATGGGTACTTATCAATATCAAAAATCCCGCCAGCAGCATCAATCTTACTCGCGAATTTGCCGCCGATTTTAACCAGATTAAAATTTTTGATAATTCTGCTAATAGTCTTCTTGCTATACGCAACGGCAATTTGCACCGCATCGATGTCGGCGCGCGCCAAATCTCGGCAATCTTGGTAGAAGATGTACGGGATTTTGATTTCTATGATTCAGAAATCATATATGTCACTTCGGCGGGCATTAAAATGTTTGGCATTGGTGATAGCGAGGATATTCCTCTTGTACCAGCGTCAATTGCCGCCCAAGTGCTAATTGGCAAATTTTACGACGATAAATATATTTTTGTTATAGATGGCGGCGACATCACAGTTTACAGAAAAAACAACCTCGAAGAAGAAATCATGACGGCAACCTTGAGTTTCGTTCCGGAAAATGCCAAAGTTGGGTACGATGGTAGTTTTGTTATCATGAATAGTGGCGCCAACTTTGCAACGCTCGATATGGAGACTATGAGCATGCGTGAATGGACGACGGATACTACTCATTATGGCTGGGTCAGCAGCTATATGATTTACTCCGTATACGAAGGTAGACTTTTCGTTTACGATTTTGATGGACTTAACCGTCGCGAGCTCGCCACGAATGTGTCTGAGCGCTTCCCGGTGGTCATCACCAGCGACAAATGGCTCTATTACTTCAGTGATGGCACTTTGATGCGAGAATGGCTAATTGGCAGATAGCGATTTATTGTCCGGTTAGCCAGTTCCAGATTCCTTCAAAGAAAGATGGCTCGTTGGCCGGTAATTCCAAATCGTCCTCGTCCACAATTGGCTCGTCGCTTTGTCCGGTATTATTATTTTCATCATAGCTTGGTGAGATTTGCTCGCCAGTCACCAGCAGACGATAACGTGAGGTTCCGAGCGGAGTGCAGGTCACAAGCGTGATTAGGGGCTTATCGGTCTGTACGACTAGTGACGATACATTAGATGGCTCCACAACCTCTTTACGAATAACTTGGTAAGTATATCTTACCGACTCATAGTTTACATAAATTAGGTCTCCATCCGCTAGTCGTTCTAGGCCGGAGAAAATGTATTTATAGGGGTTCGAGCTATAGATATCGCCTGCTGAATGCCCGGTGATGATAAAATTGCCTATTTGCCCAGGATAGGCCGAAGCACCGGCTATCCGATAATGCGCCACGCCATTGTTCATTGCGCTCATTACGTCGCTGAGGGGCACACCGAACCGAATCGGTACATCAATATTTAGTTTAGGAATGATTAACCGCGGGTCGGCCGATACGACCTGAGTGATGGTGGGGTCTAGTGCCTCGATTTCCGACGCCGGCGCATTGCCGGGCGAAACATAGGCCATCAAAGGAGCGAAGATTAATCTATTGTATTGCAAAAATAAAATCACTAGCACCACGCTGACCCCAGCTAGTAATGGTATAAATTTACGAAAGCGCCGAGTTTTTTTGGCGTTATCGGTGGCTTTCCTGCGGATAATTTGACGCAACTTTGCGCCACTTTCCTCTGTTTTAGCGGAGTTTTCATAGGCGCTTGCTTGGGTCAACTGAAGACCGGATTTTTTATCATTTTTACCACCAGCGTGCGCCAAAGCGTATACTATGTCGTCCTCTTCGGCCTGTTCGCGGGCAGCTTTAAGTCGTTCTTTGGCAACGTATTCTTTGGCTGCGTTGGCGTAATATTCGCTGTAATATTTTTGATAATAATCTTGCCAAGCGCTATGATAACGTTTCCAGGACTCGGAATTAATTTTTGGTGCCGCGCCGTTTTTGAGGTGACTATTTTGGCCAGTGCTACCGGAAGCCTTTTTTTGTGCCGCCGCAGCATAAGCCGCCAGGACTTTACGCCTGGCAATTTGTGCCGCCGCCTGGCGACCGAGATCAGAAGATTGCCCACCTTTGTCAGAATCCATAGCTAAATTATAGCATAAAATCTGCCAATGTGTTATAATGTAGAACAAGGGCGATTGGCGGAACTGGTAGACGCGATAGACTCAAAATCTGTTGGTAGCAATACCGTGTGGGTTCAAGTCCCACATTGCCCACCACATCATATGAGAATTGCGATTTTTACTGATTGTTATCTTGATCTTACGGGTGGCATAGTCGCCAATATTAATATTGAAAAATCCGAACTCGAACTTCGTGGTCACGAAGTCTATATTTTTTCTAGCGCTTACCCGCGAACTGCTAAAGAGAAAGCCGCTCTAGCAAAACAATATATCTTTCCTGTCCCCAGTTGCAAAATTTTTGGTCGCGGTGCGGCCCCGATTGCCCGCCGGCCCGGCATTATTGAAAAATGGCTACTGAAAAATCACCCAGAAATTCGCGATTTTGATGTTTTTTACGTCCATTATGAAGCCGGTTGCTCGATTGCTGGCCTACGTTTGGCGCGCCAGCTCAATATCCCTTCCGTGCAGTTTATGCATGGGCGCGAAGATTCCGCCGAGGAGCTTCTGATTCCTTTTGGGCTTCGCACTTTCGTAGCCACGATGCTGAACTGGTTTCATTCTTGGTATTTGCCACATCCAGTGCATGTCCACCGCGATGATTACCTAGCCACCACTGTCGCGCGTGCTAAAATGTGGTCCCTCATGGTAAATCATGCCAACTTTGCCGACCTTGTCATCACGCCGTCCAAACAATTCACCAAAAAACTCTCCTACTACGGCGTCGGGCGGCCAATAGTTTCCCTTCATCATGGCATGAGTGGTGAGTTTCTAAATTCTAAAGCTAAGTCAAAGTCGCTTAAGTCCGGTGAGACTCTTGAAATGATTTGGCATTCTCGCGTCTCTGGCGAAAAACGAACCTTACCGTTTCTCGGTGCTCTTAATATCTTGCATCACTACTACAATAAAGACAATTATCATTTATCAGTTTTTGGTAGTGGACCCGACATTATTGCTGCCAAGAACTACGCCAAACTCCATCGCCTTCATGTAACCTTCTATGGTCGCACCAGTTTTAATGAAATCTGGCAAAAACTTCAAACTTCGCATCTCGACATCTTGGCCTCCTACAATTATGACACATTTGGCATGGTCCTAATTGAGGCTGCGGCGGCCAAAGTACCAGCCCTTATTGTCGATCCGGATTTGGCCGAAATTTTGCCAGACGATTCCTATGCAATGCCGGTCTCGCCGGCTCCCGCTCTGATGGCCGAACGCTTAGCCGAAGTCTTGGACCATCCAGGGCAAATCGCTGCCATGAGCAAAAATCTCGCCAAGCTGCCAGAGGACTTAAATGTGGTACGGAAAATTGATTCTTTAGAGCAAATTTTCGCAAGTTTAACAGAGTAAAAATGTTGTAAAAAACACATTTTTTCTTGTCCGAAAAACGCCAAAACGCTATTGCAAAAATAATTTTTCTATAATACAATATACTTATGAATAAAATAAACAGGGTTGTGTCTAAAACAATAGCCGCCTTGGTAGCCGTGGTTGGTATTTTGAATGTCATTGACTCTATCTACGCTGGCGTTTTGACTAGCGCTGCGACTCAGGACTTGACGATGTCTGCGACCATTACGGATTCTGCTACGATTGAGCTCTCTGGGAGCAATCTAGCATTAAACCCTACGCCATCTAGCAGTGGTACTTGGGCGTCTACGGCAGAGGGCGGCAGCCCGTTTACAGTCACCATTTACACCAATAGTTCTACTGGCTTTAATCTTGGCATGACCACTTCTGAGACTAGCCTAAAATCTGGTGACGATTCTATTTCGACGCTTGTATCCGCCACCCCTCAGGCAAGTTTTCCACTTGATCGATGGGGATATTCGGTAGGCAATTCTGATTATCAACCGGTTGCATCTAGCAATAATATCGGGACCTACACGCGTCCGAGCAGTAACGCGCAAAATGGCACTAGCGTCCAGATCAACTTCGGGGTTAAACTTAGCCTTGCCACGCCACCAGGCACCTATACTGGCACTTTGAATTTTACCGCCACGGCCGTTACTCCTTAGAACTTTAGCCTATGAAAAAATATCTCGCTGACATCCTAACATTACTTCGTTTTATCCTAGCCATGGCATTACTTGCCATGGCAATTTTTGATAGCCAGGCTGATATCGGCACCGGTTTTCTTATTTTTGTCATTGCGGAGCTTACGGATGCTTTTGATGGGACTTTCGCTACTAAATATCCATTTCCCAAAAATAAAGCTCCTAAATATCGTAAATATGCCGCTAAGTACGATATGTTTGCCGATGCTTTGACGGCACTCGCGGCGGCGCTGTTCTTTACTTTTCATGTTGATTTTGCGGCAGGTCTTACCATCATTATTTTTTACGGTCTATTAGCGCTGGCTGTCGAAGCGATCGTCTATGGTAGGTTGTTTGGCCATCCGGATAGCTGCGCACCCAGTTCCCTCATAAAGCGCAATTTTCCTCTCGCCAAAAAAATCATTATGGCCCGCCGTGCGCTTTACCTAGTCTTCATCGCCGTCGTAGCCACATGGACACTGTACGCCTCGGCTTGGGCGCCAGCGGTCAAAATCGCTATTACGATAGTCGCCATCGCCGTCTCGGTGTTTCTCTGGTTCTTCCTCGCCCAGCGCCGCCACAACATTTCTCGCGACGCAGTCCAAATTGAAAAAAGCCTTACGAAAAAATCGCACAAAGAGTAGCTTTGATAAAATTATTTGGGTTATATAGATTCATTGCCATAATTTTAGCTGCCAGCTCTCCGCTCCATAGCATAATCGGCGAGTAGCCCGACTTTTCTAGTGGTACTGCCGCCACTACTCCGTCCTTCGCAGCTAAGATTTGCCCACTATATAAGGTTACGATTCCTGCCGGATAACTCAGGGTGAGTTTATGTAAAGTTTCTGCTACTTGGACTAAAGATTGTGACAGTGTCAGCATCCTGGGGTAATATATTGCGTGCAGCAATTTTTGAAGCTGTGCTGCAGAAGCCACAAACACCACTTTGTCGTTAATTAATGCCTTCTCCGGATTATTTTCAGCTACCAAATCTACGCTATCACGAGTAATTAACAGAGGTGAAGCGGAGTTTTCACAGGCGCTTGCTACGGCTCGCCCCGTCACTGCATTTTTTGAAAAATCTCCAATAAAAATGCTATAATCCGCTACCTCGCTTGCTCTTGTTAGTTCTTCCGAATCAGCAAACGAGCCAGATTCCGTGGATTTCAAAAATACCAATCCTGGAGCCGGTGGCAACTTATCTTGCAGCACATCTGGCAGTACCACGTTGATATGCTCAAGTGGATAATTTGCGCCTAGGTATTCGGCTATTTTTACAGGTGTACGAAAATTTTGCCCATTCCCCCCTGCTATGGTTACTGTTCCCATTCTCTTTTCTGGGACATTCCATTTGAGCTCTTCTGCCGGATTTGCATCGTACTTTTCAAAGTAGTCCATCAAAACTCCAATTCTATATCTACTGGACAGTGATCGGAACCGGTATATTTTTCATAAATTTCCGCCGACTTCAAGTTTTTTTGGAGTATTTTAGAAATAAAGAAATAGTCAATACGCCATCCGACGTTATTTGCGCGAGCTTGCCCCCAATGGCTCCACCAAGTATAGCGTTGTTCATCTGGATGTAATTCGCGAAAAGTGTCTATAAACCCGGCACCAATCAAATTGTCAATCCCCCGCCGTTCTTCATCGGTAAATCCAGCTGAATGATGATTAGCTTTTGGTCTAGCGATATCTATTTCACTATGCGCTGCATTGAAATCCCCACATACTACTACAGGCTTCACTTTTTCGAGCGATTTTAGATATTTCAAAAATTCCGGGTCCCACAAGTTTTCGCGAAGCTCCAATCTTTCGAGGGCATTTTTGGAATTCGGCGTATAGACATTCACTAGATAAAATTTCTCAAATTCCACCGTCAGCACTCTGCCCTCTTCGCACGGGTCACCAAATTTGTCTGCAAAATTACATTCAGTCTCAAAACCGTAGCTTACTGACAGGGGTTTAATCTTTGTAAAAATTGCCGTCCCAGCGTAGCCAGGTCGCTCTGCTGAGTTCCAAATTTCTTCATATTCAGGCAGGTCCACCTCGGCCTGGCCCGGCTTAGCTTTAGTCTCTTGCAGGCATAAGATGTCCGGATTTTCCTTTGCAATAAAATCCTGTAGAGCTCCCTTTTTGATTACTGCCCTCAGCCCATTCACGTTCCAGGAATAGATTTTCATGAATATCTTCCTCGCTCAATATCGCGCTTCTTGATAGTTTCACGCTTATCGTATTTTTTCTTACCTTTACCAACGGCAATCACGAGCTTTATATGCCTCCCGCCCCCGAGTAATTTTACTGGCACGATTGTAGAACCGGCAACTTTTTCGCGCTCCAATGCAGCAATTTGTTTGCGCGTAGCAAGTAATTTGATGTTTCTGGCAGTTTCGGCGCCCAGCGTAAGATTGTTTAGCCATAGTTCCCCATTTCGGATTGTCACGAAAGAACCTTTGAGCTGCACGTGATGGTCGCGAATCAGCCGCACTTCTGGTCCACTGAGTGCCATGCCGGTAATTAGCTCGTCACCTAAGGCATAGTCATAGCGCGCCCGAGCATTTACGGTCACGCTGGTTGATACTTTTTTCTTCTTCATAAGGATTAGTCGGTGTCCTTACTTTTCATCGTCGGGAATGGCACCGCCTCGCGTCCTGGCACGCCTTCAAGTAACCAGAAATTGCGCTCAGAATTACCCCAACCACAAGCTGGAGGCATACCATATTCAAGCATTTCTACAAAATCCATATCGAGCATCTGTGCTTCGTCGTCACCAGCGTCACGTGCCGCCTGTTGCTCTTTAAAACGCCCTAATTGGTCTAGTGGATCATTTAATTCCGAAAAGCCGTTACCCATCTCGGTCCCAGCAATCACTGGGTGAAATCTTTCTGTCACCAATGGGTTTTCGGCTGATTTCTTCGCAAGTGGCGACAAAGACAAAGGTTCCTCAATCACCCAGTACGGCCCAGCTGAAGTTTTGCGAATTAGCTTCCAAACATGATCAATGAGGTGTGGTGTAGTGGTCTTAGCGTCCACTTCTACACCGTTTTCTTTTAGAACCATTAGCAGTTGCTCGCGATTGGGGTTAAACACGTCCACGCCAAATTTATCACGAAGTAAATCGGCATATTTCAGGCGCGGCCACTCGCAGTCCAAGTCAATATCAAAACCGCCCACGTGAAATTTCAAAGTTCCCCAAGTCTCCATAGCGACGTATTTAATCATTTCTTCGTAAAACTTCATGCCGTCCTCGTAATTTTCGTATGCGGCATAAGCTTCAAAAGCAATATGTTCCGGCAAATGTTCATCATCTACGCCCTCGTTGCGAAATCTCACGCCGATATCGTAAACCTTTTCAAAACCTCCGCCAAGAAGTCTCTTAAGTGGCAACTCATGCGAAATGCGAAGATAAAAATCTTCGTCCAAAGCATTCATATGCGTCACAAACGGCGTCGCATCAGCTCCACCGGTAGTATGCTCTAGGACCGGAATATTTATTTCGATGAATCCATGCTGGTTCATGAAGTCTCTTGTTGCCTGCCAGAATTTTGAGCGCCGGACTAGTCGCTCGCGTACTTCTGGGTTTACATTCATGTCTACATAGCGTCGGCGATAGCGCTCTTCTTTATTGGTGAATTTTTCCGGTAAAGGCCGGAGTGACTTCGTCAAAAGCTTCACGAAATCACTAAAGACTGAAATCTCACCAGTCTGTGATTTGTCTACCTTGCCTCGCGCTTCGATAAAATCTCCGAGGTCTAGTAGGCGCACATCTTTCGCGCCAAGATAGCCCTCTGGCGTGGCTTCTTCTGCCGCTTTCATAAAAATCTGCACCTCACCAGTATAATCGCGCAATTTAATGAAGACTAATTTCCCGAACGATCTAATCGCAACTATGCGTCCTGCTACTACTACTTCTTGGCCTTGTTTTTCGTCAAAATGGTCTACTACGTCTATAATCTTAGTATTACGGTGGCTTTTGGCTGGATACGGATCAATCCCACGCTCGCGTAGCTCTGCCAACTTTTTTAATCTTTCATTTCTATAGTCTTCAAGTAACATAAAATTATTATATCATAAAATCACCAAAAAAGCACTTTAGGAGAAGTGCTAATCTGGTTGGTGCTATTTTATCGCTACAATTTTTACTTTTTTGCCATTGAAGTCGACATTTTCTCCGGCTTTGTGGCCAAAAATCGCTTTGCCAATTGGCGACTCGTTTGAGATTTTGCCTTCTAGCGGATTCGCCTCGGTCGCTCCGACCAGCGTATATTCCACTTCGCGTCCACCCATATCCAGCACTACAGCCGCCCCGAGCGTCACTGCATCTTTTTTGCCAGCGCGGATAATCTTGGCATTTTTTAAAATGTCTTGAATTTCTAGGATTCGTCCTTCGGCCAGTTTCTGTTCATTGCGGGCTGAACTGTATTCCTCATTCTCCGATAAATCACCAAAAGCCCGTGCCGTTGCAATCTTTTCAGCTATTACAGGGCGATTCTTTATCAACTCATCAAGCTCTTTTTCGAGTTCTTTTTTGCCCTCGGCAGTCAAACTAATACTTTTCTTTATCATAGTTAACTCCAACTTAATCTCAGTATAGTTTACAGTAAAAACTACTGTCAGTCAATACTTTTATGCTAGATTATCCAGCTTTATTAGCTTCGTTTCACCGGTCATTCGGCTCGTCACTTCAGCGGCGTTTTCTGCCAAAGTTTTATCGGAAATCACTACCCTATACGGAATGCCCATCAGCTCAGAGTCGGCGAATTTTTCGCCCGGTCTAGCACTACGATCATCAAACAAAGTTTCATCGGTATGTGCGTCATAAAACTTTTCCGCCTCCCTAGTTCCGCGTTCACCAATGCCCACCAAATAGTACTTAAATGGTGCCACGGACTCTGGCCAGCAAAGCCCTTTTTCGTCAGCAAATTTTTCTGCTATCACTCCCATCACGCGCGATACGCCAATCCCGTAACAACCCATATATACGGTCTTTAGTTGGTTGTTTTCGTCGGCAAATTGCAGCTCTAAAGGCTCAGAATATTTAAACTTTAGTTTGAAGATGTTCCCCACCTCGGCCGCTGTTGTCTCTGCCAGCTCTTCGCGTTTCACCCCGAGGTCAGCTAGCACTTCTGGCTCTAACACTTCTTTGTTTAGCACTACGGATTTATCGCCATTATAATATACGGTATCTTCACCTACCGGTAAGAAAGTCTGATATTCGTGCGAATACTTAGAAAAAATCCCGCCACTAGCAAAAGTTTCAAAAGTTTCCGTACCGAGTCCTAGTCTTTCAAAAATCCGCCCGTAGGCTTTTTCTACTTCTGCGTAAAATTCATTCAAATCTTCCTCAGAGCTATGAAAACTATAGAGGTCCTTCATTAAAAATTCGCGTCCACGCAAAATCCCTGATTTTGCTCTTAGCTCATTGCGGAACTTAGTCTGGAACTGGTATACTGCCACCGGCAGGTCTTTGTAGCTTGAGATATAAGTTTTTAGCAGGCTCGTTACCGGTTCTTCATGTGTCGGCGCTAAACCTAGTTCTCCACCCGAAGCCAGTTCTGTTTTAAACCAAATGTCTACTTCCTGGTCATCGAAGCGCCCAGTTTTCTCCCATGGCTCTGGATTCTGTAGCGCTGTCATCTGGATTTCCTCACAGCCGAGCGCGTTCAATTCTTCACGGATAATCTTCTTAATGTTTTCGATCACGCGTAGTCCCAAAGGTAAAAAGTCGTACACCCCAGCCATCTCTTTATGAATGTATCCAGCTCGCGTCAGAAGTGCTCCATTTTTGGCGGTCTCATCTTTTGGTGCGTCGCGCAATGTTTTAATAAAAGTTTTTGATAATCTCATAATGACACTATTATACCATACCGTTATCAAAACAGATATATAATTGACTTTTAGACATAAGTATGACATAATAGGAATGACAACCTGGTACATTAGATTCTTTTGCCAAGAAACAGGAAGAGGAGGTGTTCTTTTATGGCAAAAACCTTGGTTTACCAAATGTGGCCACGATCGTGGAACAATCTCGAAGAAATGATGGCGCATTTGCCACGTATCAAAGCTCTGGGCGCGGATTATGTTTGGCTCAGCCCGCTTTATCCGTCTCCTGGCTGCGATCACGGCTACGACATTGCCGACTATATGGCCATTGATACCCAGTTCGGTACGATGGGCGATTTCGACAATTTTGTTGAGACTGCACACCGGCTTGACCTTAAGGTGATGATGGACTTAGTCCTCAACCACACATCTACAAAGCACCAATGGTTTAAGTCCCATCCGGAGTATTACTGTTGGGATGATGCGGACCGGCCTGGCTGGAAAAATCTTTTCGACGGCGGCTCGGCTTGGGCATTGGATGCAAAGCGCGGCAGATATTATCTACACTTGTTTCATGAGAAACAGGCCGATTTGAACTGGTTCCCTAATGGTAAGATAAGTCGCGCTTTAGTTAAAGAGTTCAGGGAAATTGTAAAATTCTGGCTTAAAGAACATGCCGTGGACGGCTTCAGGCTCGATGTCCCTCAGTGTATCAACAAAAAACTCACGAAATCCAAATTAGATTTTTCTGACCTGTTGATGGGTGACCAGTCCATTGACGTCATCAATGCGCTGTTTTCCGGTTGCCGTGCGCCAAAAACGCTCAGCGGCGGAAGACCATTCCTGATCATGGAATGTTTTGACCCTACGTATGGCGATATTATTGATCAATATGCGTACCAGACGCGGGTAGACTTCTTCCTAAATGTGACGCTAAAATCCGCCATTGACGAGGGGCGAGACGTCTTCAATGACGCACTAGACCGTTCGGTCGCAAGTCCGTATTTCATGCTGGATTTAGAGTCACATGATGCTCCGCGCTTCACGTCGCGTTCGGGCTTATCTGCAACCGAAATCGCAGAGATCATGTTTGAGTCTAGGGCCGACGCCATCTGTTTGTATCAGGGGCAAGAATTGGGATTACTAAATCCCAGCAGCTCTCAGCTTTCCGACGAGGATCTCTGCGCCCTGGATATGCAGACCGCCATGCGTCATGCTAGAGGCGAAAGCCTGGATTCTCTACGTCCGCTCTCGCGCGCTAATGCCAGAGTCCACCTGCCGCTAAAAGTCTATGATGTTCCGAGTGTTCGCAGGCTTTATATTCTGGCCGTAGATACCTGGAAACGTCGTCCGTAAACCAAGAAGCCCGCGCTTATCGCGGGCTTTTTCACCCCACGCCCAGCACATACAGGAGATAAAATGCCACGCCGTTCTTAATCATATGTGTCAAAATGCCAGCATAGATCGTACCGGTCACTTCGCGCAGTACACATAATACTACTGACAAGGCAAACACATTCACCCCGACATTCCACTGCATATGTACAACGCCAAAAAGCAGTGATACCACTAGAATGGACAATGCGATTCCTACTCTTTCCGGCATTTTGCCACCTAATTTTTCACGGATTTTACCATACAGCCATCCCCGGAAAATAATTTCCTCCGCAATCGGCGCCACGATTACTAAGGTGAAGAAAGCCACCACTCTATCAAACCCCACCATATAGACACTAAAACCTACATCCTGTGCTTGCTCAGCGTCAAACCACGGAAAGGCGCTAAAAATCCCGACCAGCCCAGCTGCTAATATAAGCGACACGATGAAACCCACAGGTGCCAGACCAATATCGGTCCAAGTCGGCAGCCCAGCTAGCCCCAACTCAGTGCGCGATACCTGTTCTTTTTGTCGTTTTATGAGTTTTGCCGGCACCAAAATTGCCAATGCTAGTGCCAGCGAGTATGACAAAGCCGAGTATATTGCCGTCCAGACTGGCTGGCTAAATCTTTCTGCTCCCAGAATCAATGACATGACGAATCCAACTGCGAGTTGCGCTGCTACTACCGACACAAAAACCCATACGCAGAGGGTAAGAATCGTGAAAAACGTCTTCCATCCCTGTTTTTGCGGAGTTTTCTTAGGCGCTTTTTTCGCAATGTCAGTCATTTAGAAGAACCTCGTAATATCTAGAATCGTCACGATGAACATGATTGCAAGTAATACCACAAAAGCCCGCGCAACTATTTTTTCTTCTACTTCTTTCGTAAGTTTCTTTTTGCGGAGTTTGTAAATCGCTATTAATAGCCACCGCCCACCGTCTAGAGCCGGTATTGGCAGGATATTCATACAAGCTAGCGAAATGGAGATGATAGCGGCAAGATAAGCTAAATTAGAAGGTCCAGCCGACGTAAAAGCTGGGAACAGTACACCAATAATTCCCACTGGACCGGACACGGAGTCGCCCACGCTGGAGATCGCCGCTTGCCCACTCTCTCGCACGCCGGCGTCAAAGCTAAATAATCTGCCGACGCCAGAAACCAAATTCCACAGCAATTGCCCCACCCCCTCAAAGGTTTGGCCAGTGATTTGTGCGGTGATGCCTACGGCTACAATCGGCGCAGACCAAGTTGAGAAAGAACGAATTTGCGAACTTTCCATTGTAATCCCTAGAAGATATTCCGAGCCTTCAGGATTCAGCAGCACGTCGGCTTCTACAACCTCGGCACTAGCAGCGCACAGGCAAGTTTCTTTGTCGCAGCTCGGCTGCTTAATGCAATCCTCGTTCACGCCTCGCATTACGGTAAAAGTCACCTCCTCACCCGCATGAGCGTCATCGTAATCTGTGATGTCACTCGCGTATCGCATACCGACGCCATCAATAGATAGGATGTAGTCACCAGTCTCCAGACCTGCTTCACTGGCCGGCGACGCTTCCGCTACTGAAGCAATCTGTACTGGCACCCATTCTACTCTCGCATCACCCGCTACGGTAAACTGCCCGTCGATAAAATCCGGCATCCCCGTCCAGGCCAAAATCGTCAAAATCACGATTGCCGTCAGCCAGTTCATCGCCACACCTGCAAACAGGATTTTTGTCTTTGCCCAAAAACCCGCTGCGCCAAAAGTTCCCTTTCTAGTATCGGCGGCCGATTCTCCGTCCATTTGGCAAAAACCACCAATTGGCAACCAGTTGAGGCTAAAAATCATGCCTTTCTGAGCAAAAATCTTATCTCCAGATTCAGAAAACACTACCTTTGAAAGTTTCTCCTTTTCCCATTCTGCCTTCGGCAGCCTGCGCCACTTGCCAGTCTTGGGATCTTTTATCCAAGCAATCGCTCGCGGTGGGAATCCAATCCCAAACTCTAGTACATTTACTCCGTTACGTCTGGCGGCAATAAAATGCCCGAACTCATGCAGAGTCACTAGCGCCATTAGCACCAGAAGACCAACTATTACTCCAATCACTATATCCATAAGCTTATTATATCATTATTTACCGAATCTACGATGGCGTTTTTTGTACTCCGCGATGATATTGGCAATGTCTGCTGCCGTCATCTCTGGAAAATATTTTTCAATAAACATCAACTCAGCGTAGGCACTTCGCCATAGCATGAATCCACTAGTTCGCTCTTCGCCAGAAGTCCTTACTACCATATCGACATTTGGCACCTCTGGATGGTATAGATGTGCTCGAATCGTCTCTGGCGTGATTTTGCCATCTACCTCACTTGCAATAGTCGCAGCGTCGGCGATTTCCTGCTCTCCACCGTAATTAAAACAGAAGCACACCGTAATACCGGTGCAGTTTGCGGTAATTTCCTCGGCTCGGCTGATTAGGCTAGCTAGCTGCGGCGAAATCTTGGCTTTTGAGCCCAGTATCAGCATCCGCGCGTTACTGGCTGCTAACTTTTTGGCATATTTCAAAATTCTCGTCTCGGCTAACTTCATGATATAACTAACTTCGTCGTTACTTCTTCCCCAGTTTTCGGTCGAAAACACATAGAAGGTCAAAAATTTAATCCCAGCCTCACTTGCGGCTGCCACTAGCTCCTGGATGGCATCAAGCCCCTTTTTATGCCCCTCAATCGATGGCAGACCATTCTCTTTCGCCCAGCGGCGGTTGCCGTCAGCAATAACCCCCAAATGTTGTAAATCCATTGACAAAATCTCCAAAGTATGATATAATGAAATTATATTTTCATTATTTCTTCAGTTTTGGCCTTGAATGCTGACTCAATCTTATCAGAAAACTCTTTCGTCAAATCATCAACCTCTTTTTCGGCGCGTTTTTTAACATCCTCGCTAAGGTCTTCGACGGATTTTAGCTCTTTGCGCGCATCTTCACGAACATTGCGTAAGGCAACCTTCGCCTGCTCCACCTTTGCAGAAGCAGTCTTCACGATTTCCTTGCGGCGCTCCTCGGTCAAAGCCGGAATTGGCACACGGATTACACGACCGTCATCTGCCGGATTTAGTCCAAGAGCTTGATCGGCACGAATCGCACTAGCGATCGCCTGAATCGTAGAAGGATCAAAAGGAGTAATGAGTAGCATTGTCCCGTCTGCCGCAGTTACGTTCGCCACTTGATTCAGTGGCATAAACTGCCCATAAGCCTCGACTTTGATACTGGAAAGCATATCTGGATGCGCCCGTCCAGTGCGTACTTTTTTCATCTCATCATTAAAACGCGTCAGCACTTCCTCCATTGCCTTGCGTTCTTTACTCGTGTCAAACATAATAACTCCTTTTTTATAATTACATTATAACATAGATATTTTCAGTGAAAAACCGCTTGACTTTTTATAGCAATGATATATAATCATAAGTATAAAAGTCATACACAAATAAACAAGGAAAATAAACATGGCACGTAGTCTGCGCCCTGCGCTTCCGATGCGTAGAAAATACAAGAGGCTCTTCATATCAGCCGGCTTGGTGACCACCGCTTCATTGCTGGGTTTCACTGGTCACTATCTATCTATTAACATCAACAACGCGAATGCTACGGAGCAGCAGACCGTTGGCAGACCTACCGGTGGCTACATTTTTGAAAATATCCCTGTCTTTAATCTCCAAGTAGAGGCCGACAACCAGTTAAGGGGTGCTGTTTCGGCCGGCAACGACATAATTGGCGTGAGCCAACTCCCAACATCTTACGATTCGCGCGCACTTGGCTATGTTAGTCGTCAAGAAAATCAAGTCGGAGAAGGCCTTTGCTGGGCTTATAGCTTTACGACGACGGCCGAATCTTATCTTCTTAGAACCGGTCTCGTCTCAAATGCAGTAGAATTGTCGGCAAAACAGCTCGACTACGCTTTAGCGCCGGCCTCACAAGCCTTTTCGGACTCGAGTGTCAATAAATACGAAGATTATGCCTATGCGCTCACCGGTTCGCATCGCAATCTCACTGATGGTAGTAACTATCTCTCGGCTTTGGCAGTTACTTCTGGTAAATATTCGACAGTTGAAGACGACGCATTCTTCAATAAAATGAAGCTCAATGACCCGGCAACTTTGGGGAGCTTCAACTCTTACGGCGAGTTTATTCTTAATCGCTACGAGTTGGCCTACGCCGATTGGCTAGCAAATGAAGGCCATACAGATTTGCCAATCACCTATACCACCAAACAAAAAATTGCAGACGTTTTTGATAGAGGTAGCGCGGCGTACGCCATTACCGGTGCCGAGTTCATCGACCTAGGTTATTACACTAGTGGTGATATTAGTAGCGATCGTACAGAAGCCATTGCACAGATCAAGAATGACATTTTTAATTACGGCGCCGTAGCTATCGCCTCCCATTACAACGAGGATAGCTGTATGTATAAAGACGGCAATAATTACACAATCATCGATCGGACCACCATGTATAATTCTGGCGCCTGCAACG
>Ga0310786_10002867_pt1 | contig 25719 bp, 20 predicted proteins | sample AusTroGonzalo_MG_FD_203881 | JGI IMG/M metagenome (GOLD analysis project Ga0310786, IMG submission 203881) | Bovine rumen microbial communities from tropical cattle in Woodstock, Queensland, Australia - Gonzalo_03 (v2) (version 2) | ecosystem: Host-associated > Mammals > Digestive system >...
CTCCGATCCCGGCATCGACATCGGCACCTTCGTCTGCTGTTCCGATTTCACCGAAGCCGAAAGCGAATCGTTCCTCGCCCTCTACCACGGCCACGCCCCGTCCACCGGCGAACTCCGCCACGACTTCGGCTCCATCGCCCTCGCCTCCTGGTACTGGTTCGTCTGGGCCGTCTTCCAGGAATCCCGCGGCAACCCCGTCGGCAACTACCTCCTGCTCTGGTACACGATGTCGAAAACCTACCTGGCCAAGGCCATGGCCCTCCACGAACGAAAGGACACCCCGTGAAACCCACCGGAATCGAACAAATCATCCAGGACGAGACGGAGCGCCGCCTCGCCGAAATGCAGCGGCCGGACTACGAATTCCCGCCGCGCGCCACCGCCGCCGACGCCTGGGGCATCGTCCTGCTCGTCGGCGTCTCCGCCGTCCTGATCGTCCTCTGCATGCTGGGAGTCATCGAATGAAAAACGACTACATCGTCCAGGAAACCGTCACGGGCGTCGTCCCGATGCTCAAGAAGGACCGCACCTACGCCTTCTGGGACCTCTTCCTCTGCACCAGCGGCTTCGCCATCGCCACCTGGTGCTACACCCAGGGCGCCTACATCGCGGAATACCTCACGTTCAAGCAGCTGCTGGTCAACGTGTTCTGCTTCAACCTCGTCTGGCTCTCCGTCGAGTGCATCCCCGTCTTCTTCGCCGTCCGCTACGGCATCGACCTCTGGATTTGGCTCAGGAGCGTCCTCGGGCTCAAGGGGGTGGCCATCTTCGCCACCACCATCTCCATGGCCAACTTCGGCTGGTACGGCGTCAACGCCCGCCTGTTCGGCTCCTCCGTCATCAACCTCTTCGGCGCGTTCGGCGTCACGCTCGCCCCCGGATTCTGGGAACCCGCCCTCGGCGTCCTGTGCGTCGTCCTGGGCACCCTCATCGCCCTCGGCGGCCCCGAAGTCATCAAATGGACCAGCCGCATCCTCGTTTCCGCCCTGCTGGTGGTCGGCGTCATCGTGGTCGGCCTCTGCTTCACCAGCGTGCCGCTTGCCGACATCGCGGCCGTGCAACCCCAGATCGAAGGCGGCCGCCTGCTCCGCTTCATGACCTCCGCCGAAGGCAACGTCGCCTTCGCCTTCTCCTGGTCCACGCAGGCCCTCGTCCTGCCGCGCCTGTGCACATCGGAATCCAAGGGCTACTGGTCGACCAACCTCGCCTACGGCCTCGTCGCCCCGTTCTTCGTCGCGGCGGGCGGCGTTATGGCCTTCGCCATGTTCGTCAAGACCGGCGTCTACGAAAGCGATCCCACGACCATGCTGGCCACCCTCTGCGGCCCCGGCGCGGCGCTGCTGTCCCTGCTGATGGTGGTCTTCGCCAACATCGGCACCCAGGGCATCGGCTCCTACGTCAACTGCATGATCGTCAAGGGCGGATTCCCGAACGTCTCCTACCGCCTCATGGTCGTCCTCGCCATGGTCTACGTCTCGGCCCTCACCATCTGGGGCTGGGTCATGGACAACTTCGGGGCCTTCATTTCGCTGGCCGCCTACATCCAGGGGCCCATCATCGGCATGACCGTCGTCGACTACCTGGTCGTCAAGCGCCGGAAACTCTCCCTCAAGAGCGCCTATTTCATGGCCGGGCACGGCGCCTACCGGTTCACCGGCGGCTTCAACCTCGTGGGGCTGGCCTGCATCCTCGTCGCCTTCGCCACGTGCTTCCTCTTCGTCTACAACCCGCTCACCGGCGCCATGAAGACCCCCATCTTCCTCGTCCTCACGGGCAGCGGCTACACCGCCGTCTGCGGCGGTCTCCTCTACTGGCTGGCCTCCCTCACCCCCCTCCGCCGCTACATGCTCAAGGACCGCGCCGACCTCGAAATCCGCTGACGTTCCCGCCCGCATTTTCCGTCCCCGCCTGGCATTCGGTCCAAATCCGGTCCCGAGCGGGGATTGGATGCGGGCATTCCCCGTCGGCAAACGGCGGTTTTGAAAGGCCGCGAAGCCGAAAATGGAAGATTTCCCCACTGCAGACCAAAGCCGGCGGATTCAGGTCCTGCGCGGACTTGCCATCGTTGCCGTCGTTGCAATCCACTGTGCCAAGCCTCCGTCCCAGGAAATCTTCCTGCGGCCGTTTTTGAATTTCTGCGTCGGATTGTTCCTGTTTTTGAGCGGGGCCCTTTCCGATGCCCGAACGACCGATCCGTGGAGGCGTCTCAAGAAAGTGTTGATTCCGTATCTTCTCTGGACCGCCATCTATTCTCTCTACCACGATTTCCGGCACTTGGGCGAATGGCCTTCCGATTTCCTGCTTCAGGCGATTTCCGGGCGGGCGACGGCGGCCATGTACTACATCTTTGTCTATTGCGAATTGACGCTTCTGATCCCTTTCATGGCGAAACTCGCAGAATCCCGCTTCAAATATTGGGGGTTGCTGCTTGCGCCCTTTTCCATCCTGTTGCTCGGCGAGATGCCCTTGGCATGCGGTTTTGCATGGCCGGAATGGTTCGTTTGGGTGCGGGACGTTTCGTTTTTCGAATGGAGCTCCTACTTTTATTTGGGATATTTGATGGGGAACCGCCTGTTTTCCCCGAAAATCAAAACCGGGACGCTCGTTTTCCTGTGGGGATGTTCCATCGCCATCCAAATGCTGGAAGGATACGCCTATGCCAGTTTGGGCGACGCGAATCCGGGGACGCAGATGAAATTGAGCGCGTTGTTGTCCGGGACGCTGTTTTGCATGCTGGCTTTCCGTTTCGCTTTTTCGGACGCCCCCTTCCGTCCATGGATGGTTCCGCTGAAATTTCTGGGCGACCGGTCGTTCGGCATTTATTTCTGCCATATTTTGATCATGAGTTTGCTGTCGCGGATCCCGGGATACGCGGCGCGTGTGGATTTCTGGGAGGGAAAATTTATCGCCACCTTGGGCGCGAGCTTTCTTTTTGTCGCTCTCCTTGGAAAAATCGCAAAAAAATACGGGAAATGCCTCGCATGTTGACGCCACGGACCTGTGGGCTGCCATCTGCGACGCCGGTTCCTCACCTCTCGTTGCTTCCCTCTGACGTTTTGTGTCCGGGGAGTGTGCCAGGCAGACTCATCCGTTTGAAGCCCCGTGGTCTTTCCTCCGCCTGACTGCGCCCGCATCCGCAAAACTTCCGGGCATCCGTTCGTTGCATTTCGAGCGCCGAGTTTTGGCTTGCTGGAGGGGCGGCGGGGGGTATGCTGGCGCGCGATGCAGAACTTTGTCCCATACGGAGCGTCCGGATTGCCCTGCCGGGGAGAATCCGGACAGCCGCGGCGGAAGAATATCCGGCGCATGGGCGGCAATACCGCCGAACGGGCCGCAAAGGCGCCTCCGGAACCGGTGGCGGGACGGGAAACGGCATGACGCTGTTCGGAAAGATCCGCCGGCGCTTCGCCGGGATTGTTTCGAACGGGGTGAAATTCGCGCTGAAGGCGGTTCCGCTCCGGCAGGATGCCATCCTGTTCGAATCCTTGCCCGAATTGGACGGGTCGCCGCGCAGGATTTACGACGAGTTGCGGCGGCGGGGATTGGACAAGCGCTACCGGCTGCTCTGGGCCGTGGATGCGGCGTTCAAGGCCCCGGAGAGCTTTCCGTGCCTGCCTTTTTACGGCGATTTGGGATTGCGGGCGCAAGTCCGCCGGGAAATCGTCCTGGCCAGGGCGAAAGCCATCGTGGACGGCAACCGGTTCATCTACAAACGCAGGAAAAGCACCTACCGCCTTCACTGCCAACATGGCGGGGTCTTGAAAAACTGCGACTGGTATTACGCCAAGATGGGGGACGTGGACTGTTGCCTGAGCCTGTCCGAGAACCTGCTGGAAGCCGAAAGGAAAGCCTTTTCCGGACATCCGCCCCGCTTCGTCCACCTGGGATATCCCGCCAACGATCCGCTGTTCGAGAAAGTGGACCTGTATGCACGGGGATTCTGGGAACGGCTGACAGGGAGACGGGAGCGGTTCGCCAAAATCATCGGATGGATGCCGACCTACCGCCAGCACCGCATCGATCTCGCCCTCAATTCCGGCACGACCGTTTTCCCGTTCGGCGTTCCCCTCCTGCGGACGGAGGGCGATTTCCGGCGACTGAACGACCTGCTGCGCCGCGAAAACATCCTGCTTGCCATCCAGATGCACCACGCCCAGGCCGACAACTTCATCCGGGAGACCTTGTCCAACATCGTCCTCGTCGACCCTGCACTGAAAACCGAGCTGGACATCTCGAATCCCTGCATGATGCAGGGATTCGACGCGTTGATCACCGACTATTCCGGGGTTTACCACGAATTCGTCATGCTGGACCGGCCGATGGCCATTTCGCTTGACGACTACGAAACTTATTCGAAGACAACGGGCTTCGCGCTCGACTTCTTCGAATGGATCAAGGGCGAATACCTGAGAACCGAGGCGGACTTGGAACATTTCGTCGAAAACGTGGCGCGGGGGCGGGACCCCGCACGCGAGGAGCGGCGGAATTCGATGCGGAGAATGCACAACCATTTGGACAATCATTCCACCCGGCGCGTGACGGACCTGCTTTGCGCGGAAGCGGAATTGGAAATGCCCGGCGCGGAAGGGGACGGTTGATGGGCTCGCTCGTCCGCAGGTCCTTCCATGGGATTCTCTGGAGCGCCATCGAGCGCTTTTCGCTCCAGGGCGTGCGTTTCGCCATCGGGGTGGTGCTGGCGCGGGTGCTGACGGCGTCCGACTTCGGGACCATCGGGATGCTCTCGATTTTCCTGGGTGTTTCGCAGGTGTTCATCGACTGCGGTTTTTCCAGCGCGCTGATCCGGCAGGTGGAAGTCACGAAAGAAGACTACGGGACGGCTTTCACGGTGAACTTGGCCATCAGCGTGGCGGCATACGCCGTGCTCTTCGCGGCGGCGCCGCGGGTGGAGGCGTTTTACGGGATGGAGGGGCTGGGGAGCGTGATGCGCGCCGTGTCGGCGACGCTGGTCGTCAATGCGCTCTTCACGGTGCAGAAGGTCAAACTGACGCGTGCCGTGGACTTCAAGACCCAGTCGAAGGTTTCGCTGGGGGCGGCCGTTGCTTCGGGGGTGCTGGGCATCGGCCTGGCCTACGGCGGGTGTGGCGTGTGGAGCCTCGTGTGGCAATCCATCGCCAATTCGGTCCTGAATTTCGTGCTGCTGACCGCCTTGACGCGGTGGATGCCGGTTCCCGCATTCGACCGGGAGTCCTTCCGGAGGCTGTTCGGATTCGGTTCCCGGCTGCTGGTGGCAAGTCTCGTGCACGCGGTCTACACCAACCTCTACAACTTGTTCATCGGGAAAAAATATACCGCGGGCGACTTGGGGCAATACGCGCAGGCGGACCGTCTTTCGAGGTTCCCTTCGCAGAACGTGGAAGGCGTTTTGCAGCGGGTGACGTTCCCCCTCCTGTCGCAACTCCAGGACGAGCCGGAACGGTTGCGGGCGATTTACATCAAGTATCTGGGCATCGCCTGTTTCGCCGTGTTCCCGATGATGATGGGACTTGCGGCCGTTGCCCGGCCGCTGGTGGTCCTGATGCTGGGCGAAAAATGGCTGCCGTGCGTCCCGATGCTGCAGGTGCTGTGCCTGGGGATGATGCTGGATCCCGTTTGCACCATCAACCTCAACCTGCTCTACGTGAAAGGCCGCTCGGATCTGGTGCTCAAACTGGAAATCGTCAAGAAAAGCATCGCACTGGCGGTTTTGTTCGCCACGCTGCCGTTCGGCGTCCAATGGATGTGCGTGGGACAGACCGGATACGCGGTGGTTGCAACGTTGCTGAACATGACCTACACGCGGCGTTTCATCGACCTGTCGGTCGCCGGGCAGTTGAAATTGATGGCCGGCCCGCTGGCCATGTCGTCGGCGATGGCCTCGGCGTGTTTGGCCATCGGGGCTTTGGGGTGGGGGGACGCCGTGACACTGGCCGTCGGCGTTTCCGCGGGCGCGGCGGTCTATTGGGGACTGTCGCTCGGATTCCAGGTGGGCGCGTTCCGGGAACTCTTGTCAATCCTGTCGACCCTGCGCCGGGGCGAACGCGTGCGCGCGTAAAACGCGGTGAAGTCTTTCCGGCGAAGCTCTCTTCTTTCAGCTTTCGAACAAGCGGGAATCCACGAACCGCGTCGCTTTGCCGAAAGCCGCGGCCAGCAGGAGGGTGCTGGCCAGGCAGAAAAGGAAATACAGGAAAAAGTGACTTTCGTTCCAATGGAAAAACTTGCCGAACTCCATCGGCAGGCGTTGCAGGATGTAGATGCCGAACACCTGTTCTCCGAACCACGACAGGATTTTGCCCTTGAGGGCGAAGCGCATGGACAAAAACACGATCAGAGCCAGCAAGGCGACCAACGCGCTTTGGCCGTGCGCATCTGGAATCCATCCCCGTTTGACCGACACCAACGCAACGCAGGCCAGTACGCAGCATGTTCCCCATGCCAAGGGTTTCTCCAAAAGGGACAGACTGCTTTTCCACAGCGAAACCGCGCATCCCAGGGGAAACGCGAGGATGGTGTCCCACCACCAGTGCTCCTTGAAGCGCGAAACGAAGGCAATGTAAAGCACACACAAGGCCGTCACGGCCAGTAGCGCCCGAAAACGGTCGCTCCTGAAAACGGCGAGTCCCGTCCAGCAGAATAGATAGGCGCAGAGGATGGCGAAAACGAACCATTCGGAGTTCCCCAGGGAATCCCAGGCCACCAAGGAGCGCAAGACCACGGGAAGGGACAGGCGGCCGGGCGCGAAAAACGCGTCGAACGCGAGAAAGAGAAGGACCGCCATGTCGAAATGGAGCAGGGTTTTCAGGATTCTTTTCCTGGGAAACGACTTGACGTAGGCCGCACCCTTTTTCTTCGCCGACTCGAAAACCCCGTAACCCGAATAGAACAGAAACGGAACCACCATCAGCTGTCCCAGCCACGTGCAATACGCCGGCAAGGGTTTGTCGAACCATTGGACGAACGAGACGTAGGAGCAGAAATGCGAGAAAAACACCGTGACGACGAATGCGCCTTTGACGGCCTGCGTCTGTTCCCTCGACAGAGCCGCTTCCGCGTCGCCCCTGGAGCGCAGGGAAGAACCCATCGCAACCAGCAGAAACAACATGACAACCGTAATGCCCAATTGCAGTCTCCGATTGTCCTTGTTTTAACTTGGCATGCGTCTGTCCGCAAGCCTTGCGTGCGTTTCTATGGCCGCCCGAGGGGAGGTCGCCATGCAGCCGGAAAGCCGTGATTTGGATTGCCAAAAGGGGAAACGTGCGCCAAAATGCAAAAAACATCCGAAAAGAGGGGGCGGATGGCACGGCACAAGCATGGCAACGAACGAACAGGGACAAACGATGCGGGCGCGGCCGATGGCGCACCGGCGGAATTTTTCGCATCAATTCCCGGTGTACCGTTGGATGGCGTGGATTGCCATCGCAGGCTACCTGGCCGGAATGGGGGCGATGCATTTCGTTTCGGGAACGTTCGGGATTCCGTCCGCCATCGCCTGGCCTTTCCTTGTCTTCGTGTTTTGCGCGGGGGTGGCCTTGCTGGAACATCCCCGGGCTTTGATGACGACGATGATGTTCTACGTCCTGCTGATGCCGAGCAACCGCCTGTTCGGATTGCTGGCATTGCCGTTGCCGGGATTCATCGACGAACTGTTTTTCGTCCCGTTCATCGCGGTCATCGTCATGAATCTGGTCCAGGGGCGGGTTGCCAAAGGGGGCAATTGGTTCCCGTGCCTGTTCGGGGTGGTTGCGGCACTGAGCTGGTACGCCAACGGCAAGCAGGGACTTCCCCTGACCGTGAAAATCCTGCTGGTGAACTTCAAGTTTTTCATCATCTGGTATTTTTGCCGGCTGACGCTGACGTTCAAGGACTCGAAGGAACTTTTCCGCTGGTGTTGGCTGTTCATCGTGTTCGCGGCCATCCAGTTCCCCTACAACGTGTTGTGGCAAGGGGCGCCATGGCCCCGGATCCATCCCGATTTGAGCGCAGGCGTTTTCGGGCCGAATTCCAAGGCCGCGCATTACGTCGGCTACCTCTCCGTGGTCGCCCTGTTCCTCCTGGCGGGGTGGGGGGCGACGCAATGGCGGAAGCTGTCCGCCCGCCGGCGGTGGGGCATGTTTTTCCTGGGCGCGGTCATCTTCTACGATCTGGTTTTCATGACGGATACCAAGCACGTGCTGGTGTTGATTCCGCTGGTAGGCGCCGGGGCGTTCTTCCTTCCCGGCATTCCCGCGCGGTTCAAGGCGTGGACGGGCGTTTTGGCCGTCTTGGTCCTGGTCGCCGGCGGGTTTTATTTCAAGGAACAGGGCGTGACGAAAAACTACACGCGAACCTTGCGGAGTTTCGCATCGACGCCCAAAGGACGGTTGTTCCGGGCCGTGACGACGGATTTCCACCATTTGGTCCCGTATCCCGTTTTGGGTGCGGGACCGGGGCGTTTCGCATCAAACGAGTCGCGGGAGGCACGGACTCCGTTGGCGCGGATCTACATCAACCCGTATTACGACGAAGCCCGCCGGCTGGAGTATTTCGGGAGAAGGGGCAGCACGGCGATTTCATCCGTCATCGGTTCGGTGAACACGGACTTTTTCTTCATCGTCAGCGAATTCGGGTGGTTCGGGGAAATCGTTTACCTCGCGTTTTGGTTGTATTGTGCGTTTTTCCTTTACCACAAGGGCGTTGTGTCGCGCCGGGCCCGTTCCGAAGCGTGGGGCGTGTATTTCGCCCTCTCCGCGACGGTGGTCCTGTTCATGGCCTTGCAGCTTTTGACCAGCGTTTGCACGATGGGATGTTTGGCCTTCCCCGTGTGGATGTTGGTCGGACGTGCTTGGGACCTGGATGACTCCGCGGAGAATGCATGACGGCGCCTTTGGAGAAACTGGAGTCCGCCCCCGTGGAACGCGGCGGAAGCCCTGGGCGGCACCGCCGGGGCGGAAACGGGATGATGCAAAAGAACGGGAACAAGATGTCCGGGTGGTTGCTGTGGGTGGTTTGCGAAGTGGCCGTCTGGGGATGGGCCATGGGATTCATCCAGTTGCTTTTCGGCGGACTGAACCGGGTGTTCCTGTTCTGGACGCGCTCCGACGCCATCTTGCTGGCGGCATTGTTGACTTTGGACGGGATGCTTGTTTGGGCGGCGGCTCTCCTCTTGCGGAAGTGGAAGAACGGCCGAGTGGCGCGGGCATTGCAGCCGCTGTTCTTTTTCTGGCTTGTTTTGCTCGTCGCGAACTGGTTTCCGAACGGTCGTTTGAGCCTGTTGAAGCATTTCCCGTGGCTGACCGGCGTCCGCTATTACCTTTTGGTTTGGGGCGCGGGGCTGCTGTTGTCGGCGGGCGCCGCGTGCTGTCCGGCGGGCCGCCGGCTGGCACGGGCGGGATGGCGGTCGCTGGCATACGCCTGGATGCTGCCGCCGTTCATGGCAACGGGGCTCTGGTGGGTGTCGGCGCCACGCCCGCCAACGAGCCGTTCCCCTGCCGACTTGCCCCCGAACGGCGGAGGCAACGGCAAGCCGCCGGTCGTGCTTGTCATTTTGGACATGGTGGCGGCCTCGGAGGCGGTGGACGGGGACGGGAGCGTGGCGACGGATTTGCCGAACTTGAAGGCCTTTGCCGGGACTTCCACGTATTTTTCCAGGGCGACCGCTCCGGGACTCCAAACACTGGAATCGATTCCCGGCATTTGCATGCAACGGGCGGTGGGCGTGCCGGGCGTGACCGGCGACGGACGGGTTTTGTGGCCGGAGAGAGAGAACCGGGACAACACGCTTGAAATCAAGGACTGTCCCCTGGCCGTGACGCGCCAAGTCCGCCGGGCCGGCGGCCGGTCGGCGATGTGCAGCTACTATTTGCCGTGGATGGATTGGTTTGCCGGAGAATGGGCGTGGGATGCCGCCAGCACCCGTTGCTATTACGGGGCGGGGCCGGTTCAAGCCGCCGGCTGGCGGAAATGGGCATGGCGCGCGGTTCTCATCATGACGCAATGGACGGATGCTTCCAAAACGCCGCTGGCGGGGTTCTTGAAGGCGGCGAAGGTTTGGAAGTCCGCCAGCCATCGCCACTACGCCAGTCTGGCCGACGACATCCAGGCGGAAGGCGCCGCATATCTCCGCCACGTGTTTTCACGGGGGGATTTCGCCTTGTTGCACCAGCCACTTCCGCACCATCCGGTCGTTTTCGACGCCGGAGGCGCTTTCCTCCCGCGCGCGGAGGTGTCCGCCGGGACCTACCGGGGGCAGCTCCGCCATGCCGACACGCTGTTCGGGCAATGGATGGACGCCTTGCGGGAATCGGGCCTTTGGGACGAGGCTTGGGTGCTCGTGACGAGCGACCACGGCCTCCACGACGCCGCGTGGAGCCGCATGCCCGGGCGCCACGACAAGCCCCACGTTCCGCTGTGGGTGAAGGCCCCGGGGCAGACGGAAGCGGCGGAATTGGACGTCCCCGTCCGGCTGGACCGGCTGGATGCCTTGCCGATGGCGATATGGCCGTTCGCCGGGGACGGAAGCGGCGGAACGCCATGAGGGCGGGACGGAGATCCACATGAGCCGGAATTCCTGGAAAACTTTCAAGAAATACGTCCGCAACGGGGAAGGCCTCTACATGGCCCTGGCCAAGTTCGGCTTCAAGGATTCGGAGCCAGACGAGGCCTATCTCCGGCACGCCTACAAGGCCAACATGGGGTTTGCGCCGGATCTGGAACATCCCCGGCGCTACACGGAAAAGCTCCAGTGGCTCAAGTTGCACGACCGGCGTCCCGAATACGGCCCGATGGTGGACAAATGCGAGGCGAAACGCTACGTGGCGGAACGCATCGGGAAACGATACGTGATTCCCGCCTACGGGGTTTGGGACACGGCGGAGGAAATCGATTTCGGTGCCTTGCCGGACCAGTTCGTGCTGAAATGCACCCATGACTGCGGCGGGATGGTGGTTTGCCGGGACCGCGCGGCCTTCGACGAGAAGCGGGCGCGGCGCATGCTGGCGAAGGCCTTGAAACGCGATTTCTACCGGCAATGGCGGGAATGGCCCTACCGGTTGGTGAAGCCGCGGATCCTGGCGGAGAAATACATGGAGGACAGCGCGACCGGCGCGTTGCCGGACTACAAGTTCTTCGCGTTCGACGGAGTCGTCCGTGCGATGTTCGTGGCCACGGATCGCCAAAATCCGGACGAAGAGACCAAATTCGACTTCTACGACGCGGATTACCGGCATTTGCCGTTGCGCAACGGACATCCGAACGCGGCAGTGCCGCCTCCCCGTCCGGAGACCTTCGACGAGATGAAGGCGCTGGCGGCGATCCTCTCCAAAGGCCTGCCGCACGTTCGCGTCGATTTTTACGAAGCGGACGGAAAGGCTTATTTCGGCGAACTGACATTTTCGCATTGGAGCGGCATCGTGCCGTTCGAGCCCGACGAGTGGGATTTCACGTTCGGGGAATGGCTCAAGTTGCCCGAGCCGACGTGACGGACGGGAAAGGCCGCGGTTGCGCGGTCGATCGCGGGGATTCCCGGGGTGGGGGACCCGGGCGCGGGAAGCGGCGTCCGCGCGGCGATGAAGGGCATTCGTTTTCCGGGATTCCCGGCGGACGCCGTCCGGTTTCAGGCAAGCCTCCGCGGGGAATCGTCCGGCAGGATGCACGGGGTCTCCTGCGGACGCTTTTGCCTTGCCGTGCGGGATATCCGTTGGCAGATTGGGACCTGCCAACCGAAGGCCGACCGCCATGCCGTTGCCGTCCATGCCGCTTCCATCCAACACCGCCGGGCCTTGCCGTCCCGGCGGACTCCATGCGCCGCCACCATCGTGAACCGCTCCAGAGAATCCATCGCCCCTTCCGCCGCCGGTTCCCATCCGGGTGCTTCCCGTTCCGGGGGGGAAGCAGCCCGATCCGCTGCTTCCGCCCCCCTCGTTTCCGTTGTCGTTCCCCTTTTCCGCATTCCCGAACCATTCCTCCGCGCGAACGCCCTCTCCCTCCGTGCCCAGTCGTTCCAAAACGCCGAATTCCTCTATGTTCTCGACGGGCCGGATCCCGGCGCCCTCGCCGTCCTGCGCGACGTTTTCCGCGGCGACCCCCGCTTCAACCCGGTCGTCCTTCCCGAAAACCGGGGCGTTTCCATCGCGCGCAATACCGCCCTCGAGCGGGCCCGCGGTGTCTACGTCACCTTCGTCGACGCCGACGACATCCTGCCCCCCGGAACGCTCTCCGCCTACGCCCATGCGGCCCAATCCGCTCCCGATCTTGCCATCGGCCCCGCCTTCGGCTTCATCTGCTCCGTTGCCAACCGTCTTGCCCTTTTTCCATTGCCCTCTTCCGACTCTTCCGATCTCCAATGGGCGAGATTCCATGCTTTGGCCAACGCTTCATCTTGTGGCAAACTCTACGGTCCTTCCATCCGCTCCTGCCGCTTCGTGCCCGACATCCGCTACCTCGAGGACGCACGCTTTCTCTGGACCCACCTCGCCACCCTTTCCGGTTCCGCCCGCCTCGCATTTCTTTCCACCCCCGTCTATTCCGTCGTGGAACGACCGGGCTCCGTCTCCCGCTCCCCCGTTTCGCCGGAGGATCTTTCCGCCTATTTCGACTCCCTTTCCGTCCTCGCGGAGACCCCGCTTCCCCGCGGCGCCGGTTCCCGGACCCGCCGAGTCCGGGCCGTCCAGCTTCTCCTCTGGGCATTCGTCGATGCCATCCACGCCACCCCGGAGGCCTGGGCCGCCGCCCTCCCGCATGCCCGCGGCTTCCTCCGCGCCTTCCGCAAATCCTACGCCGTCCCTTTCCTCCTGCGCCCGCTTGTCCGGCGCCGCCTCTCTTCGCCGGAAGCCATTTCCTCGCCTTCCCGCCTGGACAACATTCTCCTCTGGGATGTCTACCGTTGGACCACCCGCGCCGCCCGCGCGGAACCCCTGCTGCTTTCTTTTTCCGCCATTTTCTGCCCGCCCCTCTACCGGCGTCTCGTCTCCGCGTTCCACCCTCTGCCCCATCCGTCGGAGGAACCCGCGTGAGCCTTCCCCGCTTTTATTCCCTTTCTCCCTGGAACGACCTTTCCGGCGCCCCCCTTTGCGCCCTCGACCACCTCCGTTTTCTCGATCCGTCCTCCGAAAACTCCCTCTTTCTCCTTCCCCGCGCGGGTTGTCTGGAAGCCCGAGCCGCCGAGCATCGCGTCCCCGTCGAAGTCATCCCCCTTTATACCGGCGCCCGTTCTTCCTCCCGCATCCCTCCCGTTTTCTCCATCGCCCGCACCCGCGTTTCTTTCGTGCGCCGTTTGACCGCCCTTCTCCGCGGACGCCCCGGCATCCTCCACATCCACTCCCTCGCCCCCCATCTTCCCTACGCCCTCTTCGCCGCCCGCCGCGCCCGTTGCCCCGCCGCCGTCACCATCCACGAACCCTGGGACGGGTCCCGCCGCCGCCGCTTCCTCCTCGCCTGCGTCCGCAAAGCCCGTTGCCCCGTCGTGTTCCTCTCCGAATCCGCCCGCCGCGCCTTCCCGTCCCTTCCCGGCAACCCTGCCGCCGTCATTTCCAACGCTTTCCCGCTTCCTCCCGTTCCGGCCGCTTCCCGCAATCCCGTCCCCGTCGTCGCCCTTGTCGCCGCCCTGTCCCGGCGCAAAGGGGTCGACACCGCCCTCCGGATCGCCCTCGAAATCAGGCAACGCGCCGTTCCCGCCAAATTCCTTTTCATCGGGCCCTGGATCGAAGAAGACACCCGCCGGGAATCCCTCGCCTTCGTCCGCCAAAACCACTTGGAAAACACGGTTTCCTTCCCCGGTCCGCTTCCCGATCCCGCCGCCATCTACCCGCCCATCGACATCCTTCTCGCCCCTTCGCGCCGCGATCCCTATCCACGCGTCGTCATGGAAGCGCTTTCCTATGCCCGTCCCGTCGTCGCCTCCGGCGTCGACGGCATTCCCGACATGCTGGGACCGCTCGCCCCCGACTCCCTCGCCCCCCCCGGCGACGTTCCCGCCTTCGTCGACCGCCTGCTCCCACTCCTCCGCGATCCTGCGCTCCGGGGCGCCCGCGCCGCCGCCGCCCGCGCCAGGGCCGAAGCCCTTTTCTCTCCCGGTGCCTACCGCGCCGCCATCCTTTCGCTGTACCGCACGGCCGGATTCCTCTGAGAGCGCTCCGGAAGGGGAGAAACCCGGCCTTCAGCCGTTTCGATCCTGCAGGAGGCGGTCGAGGAGGGCTTGGTAGGCGGCGAGAAAGATTTCCGGCGAAAAGCCGTCGGCGAGGATGCGTTTGCTTTCGCGGCCCATGCGCTCGCGGAGCTCCGGGGAGGCGAGGAGGCGGGCCAGTTTTTCCGCCATGGCAGGGGCGTCGCGGGGAGGGCAGAGGAATCCGTTGGCGCCGTCGTGGACGAGGCGGGCGTTGTCGCCGACATCGGTGGCGACGACGGGGAGGCCGGCATCCATGGCTTCCATGATGGAATTGCTGGTGCCCTCGAAAAGGGAACTGGAGAGATAGATGTCGGCGCGCCGGAGCAATCCGGGGATGTCGGGGGGATTGACGCGGATTTCCGTGCAACCATCCAAGCCAAGCCGCGCGATTTCGCGGCGCAAGGCGGCCTCGCCGGCACCGTGGCCGGCGATGTCGAAGACGAAGGGAATGCCCCGCCGGTCCAGTTCCGCGACGGCGCGGAGGGCGGTGGGGTAGTCTTTTTGGGGGACGAAGCGCCCGGCGGTGAGGATGCGCGGGACCGCGGCGGGCGGGCGGACGGCGGGAGGGGCGATGGTTTCGATGCAGTTGGGAATCACGGCAAGCTTGCGGCGGTTGAACCCGCAGCGGACGAAGAATTCCTTCCCCGAATGGCAATTGACGACGGCGCAATCGGCGCCCGTCCAAGTCAGAAGGCCGTCGGCCAGGCGTTTGAAAAAGGGAAGGCGGGCGTTGCGGAGCCCGGTGCAAACCTTGATGCGGCAAAACGGTTTCGCGAGGCAGGCGATGGCGTTGGCGGCGGTGAGATAGGAGAAAACGAGGGCGATGCGGTGGCGCCGGAGATGGCGGACGAACCGGACGAAGCGGAGGAGGGGAGGGCCGTCGAAGGCGGCGAAACGGACGCGGGGGGACGCGCGCACGAGGTCCAGCGTGCGTTGGTGGACCCGTTTGGCGTTGAACACGACGAAATGCACCTCGCGGGAGGCGGACAGCAAGCGGGCGAGGAGGGCCGCCTGTTTCTCGGCACCCCCGTTTTCGAGGTTTTTGACGAAGATGGCGACGGGTGGCGTCATGTGGCCGATCCGCAGGGAAAATCATTGGCGGTTTTCAGCGGCACCAAGGCGCACACTGGTCGCAACAGCCAAAACAGCGGCAACAATCGCTTCACGGAGAGGTGGGCGGCGAATTCGCGGAAGGGAATGCCGAGCTTGTGCCGGACGAGTGCGACAACCAAGATGGCGCGGAGGGCGTATTTGGGGTTGAAACGGAGGTAGTCCCACTGTTCGTTGAGAATCATGAGGTAGCCGATAAAACGGTCCAGATAGGCTTGTCGGGTTTTGGGACCGCGGCTGATGCCTTCCTGCGAGGAGGTGCGGTAGGTCCGCAAGGCGACATACACATAGCGGCAGCGGAATTTCCTCGCGAATCGGCCTTGCCAAATGGCTTCGTTGAAGAACTTGTTTTGCTCCGCCAGCCAGTAATTCTTTTGGAAAAGATCGATTTGGCGGAGGGCGGCCGTTTTGTAGCAGGTCCAGTTTTCCTGTGTGATCCGATCTTTGTGACAGCGCGTCAGGGTGTCCCGGTCGAGACGCGTCCCCATTTTTCCCGGGGGGATGGATTCGCTGGACACAAAGGAGCCATCTTCGCGGCGGCTTAAAACGCGGATGGCCCCGATGTCGGAGCGGTTTTCGGCGTCGATGCGCCGCCACTCGTCCAAAAAGAACCGGGTGGAAGTCGCGTCGTAGAGATCGTCATCGTCCGCGCAGGCGAAAAAGGCGGTCCTGCAGAGTTCCAAGGCGGTTTCGAAGGCACGGTGTTTGCCTTCATTTGTTTTCTCGACGTAGAGGATGGGCAATTCGTTGGCATCCAGCAATTCCTGCATGACTTCGCGGGTATTGTCCGTGGAGCCGTCATTGACGACGAGCCAGACGAATCGCCGGCAAGTCTGGCGGGTGAAGGCGTCATGGAGGGGCTTCAAGCGGACGGCCCGGTTGAAAGTCGGCGTAAAATAGGTGAGGAAATCCGCCGCCGTGTAGCCGGCATTCCTTCCGAATTCGCGGTAGCGGGCGTTTTTTTCGGTCCTGTTCATGCTCCGGCCTTCCCGTAGTACCGCAAAAACAGCTGTTTCGGGGTTTTTCCGCTCATGCAGGCCGCGAGGGCGTTCCGGTTGGCGCAGGCCATCAATTTCGCGCGCGGGCGGCGCGTCGCGAGAAATGCGAGGAACCAAGCGAGGCTCCGCCAGGCAAAGTTGAAAATCGAAAGGACGCGGTACACGGCCAAGGGGAGGAGACCGCGGTCGGCCCACGAAATGGCAATGCCACGGACGGCCGCCGGTTTGGTCGCCAGGATGGTGTCCGAAACATGCATGGTGCCGCCCGCCAAGTGGAAGACGGTTGCCGGTTCGAATGCATAGCAATGCCACCCCAGACTTTCAAGCCGCTCACCCAACACTGCATCTTCAGGACAGAAAAAGAAGCGTTCGTCAAACCATCCACATGCCGCGAGGGCTTCCGTCTTAGCCAAAAAACATGCGCCGGAAAGCCCACGGGTGGGAAAAAGGCCTTTTTGATCCACCGCTTCGGGACAAGCAGGACGGTAGAGTCTGTCCAAGGCGAAACAGTGGCAAGCATAGCGGACAAGGGACGAGGGGAGGCGTCCACAAAATTGAACGGTTCGGTCGGGCCAGCGGAGGGTGGGGCTGACGACGGCCGCATCGGGGGGGAGGCGGTCGAAGCAAGCGACGAGTTCGTCGATGACGGGTTCGTCCCAGTACGTGTCGTCGTTGACGACGAAGCAGTACTTGCCGCGGGCGCGGCGGAGGGCGAGGTTGTTGTTTTCGGAAAAACCGCGGATTTCGTTGCTTTCGACGAACTCGACCCACGGGTAGGCCTTGCGGACTGCGGCGAGGTTTTCCGGGGAAAACAGATAGGCGACGACGAAAACTTCGCAGGGGAGGGAGGTGTGGGCGCGGATGCTGCCGAGGGACCCCTCCAGCCATTTGGGATTGTTCATGCAGACGATCACGACGCTGACGAGGGGCGGATCGCCGGAGGAAGGCGCCGCCTCCGGAGATGCCGGGGGCGGGATGTCAACAGGAGTCGTCATGGTGGAGGATGAACCGGAACGCGGGAGGGTCTAGCAGGACATGGAAGCGGGGAAAAGTTTTTTTTGAACAGGCGGTGGCATCCGGCGCATCCGGCGCCCGAGGCCGCCGGATGCCGTTTGGTTTCTGGTCCGCGCGGATGTCATCCGGGGAGAAGGCGGGCGATGGTCTTGGCCGCATAGGGGAGATAGCGTTCGACGAATTCGAGAACGACGGCATCGGGACGGAGTTCGTCGAGCAGGGCCGGAAAATCGGGACAGTGGTCCCAATGGACGTCGGAAACGCGGCGGAATTCTTCGAGGAAAGGGGGGGCGAACTCGTTTTTGAACGAGTCTCCGAGGATCAGGAGGGTGTCCGGGGTGCGGGAGGACGGGTTTTCGACCGTGCCCAGCTCCCGCCAACCGGGACGATCCGGGCGGAGGATGGGAACGCCTTCGACGGTGAATTCGGTGGACGTGCGGGCCGTGATGGAGGGGATGCCGAGGAGGCCCGGCACGTCGGCGGCGAAATCGGGAGCGGGGGCGGGCAGGACGGTCCGGTCGTGGAGGGGAACGGAAGGGCGGCCCAAGGCAGCCAGTGCCGCCTGCGCGCCGATGTAGGCCCCGGCGCGGTTCCAGTGGGAGTCGTATTCGTAGTAGACGAGACGGACGGGTTTGTGGGCGAGGAGAAGGGGTTTGGGATCGGCAACGGGCAAGAGCGGGTTTTTCCCGAGCTCCGCGAGGAGGGCATCCGCGCGGGAAACAGGGGAAACGCGGCGGAAGCGCGCGGGGACGTATTCGGGATAGACGTTTTCCTTGTTGGGAACCACGACGAAAGCGAAGGCGATGCCGCGGGCGGCGAGGTAGTTCTCCAATTCGAGGAGGCGTTCCTGCAGGAGGGCGGTTTCATAGGGCGGATACCGGCTTTCCCCGGAGTAATCTTCGATGGAATCGCCGTCCTGCCGGGTGAGATAAAAAAGCCAGCCGTTGTCGGCGAGGGCGACTTGCCTGGAGCGGACCAAGCCCGAAATCCAGTAGGTCCAACGGGCGTCGAAATGCGCCAGCCCATCGCGGAACGGAGGGCTTTTCGAAGCGAATTCCTCCAATTTGGCCTTCGCGCGGGCGGCCAGATGGGCCGTGCGTCCCAAAAGGCGCGAGGCATCCCGTTCCGGCGTGGGGGGGAATTCCGGGCCGGGAAGCGGCGAGGAAGGCCCCGTTTGGACGGGGGTGGCACCGCGCGCAATGCCGGAAAATCCCGTTTTGGGCGCGGTCGATGGCGGGGCATCCTTTCCGCCGTGGGAGCGCCCGTTCGGAAAAGAAACGGCGAAGATTGCCAGGCGCACGGCTGAAACCGCCAAAAAGGCGCCGAAAAGCAAAGGGAAAAGGTAAGAGAGGCGGAATTTCACGGCATGTTCAGAAATTGAAGTAGATGAAAGGCGAATACGAAGAATTGGCAATGGCCGCAACCACGGCCAGGGCCAACCCCGCGAGGAGGCCTTCACGGAGCAATGCGCGGGGCAACGGGGGAAGGCGCCGCCGGATGGCCGCGAGGAGGGGATGTGCATCGAGGCAGCAGGCAACCGCGGCGACGAACCACGGGGCGTAGGAACGGAGTTGGGCGGCAACCGACCCGTTCCATGAGGCGCGGTGGAAGAAGCCGAACATCCCGGCGAGATAGCGGGCGGCAAAGGAAACCGTGGCGGAACGGAAGAGGACCCAGAGCAGCAGGATCGCCAGCAACGCACAAGGGCGCGCGAACGGGCGCATCCAGCGGGGGGCACGGCTCCAGTCCGGCACTTTTTCCAGGAGCAGCAGCACGAAATACGACAGCCCCCACAGCACGAACGTCCAGTTCGCCCCGTGCCAGATCCCCGTCAGGAGCCACACGGCGAAAAGGTTGGCCACCCACCGCGGGCGGGAGACGCGGTTGCCGCCGAGCGGAATGTACACGTAGTCGCGGAACCAGCGTCCCAGCGAAATGTGCCACCGGCGCCAGAAGTCGGTCACGCTCGAGGCCGCGTAGGGACGGTCGAAATTTTCGGCGAAGCGGAACCCGAAGATGCGGCCCAGGCCGATGGCCATGTCCGAATAGCCGGAAAAATCGAAAAGGATTTGGAATGCGTAGGCGACGGCCCCCAGCCAGAGTCCCGCGACCGGCGCGGAGGAGAGGGCATCGGCGGGAACGTTGAAGTACAGGTCGGCCAAATCGGCCAGACGGTCGGCAAGGAGGAGTTTTTTTGCCAATCCGGCGAGGAAGCGCCGGCTCCCCGCCACGAGATCCGATGAGCGGACGGTCCGGCCGCGGATTTGAGGCGCGAAGGCGTCGTAGCGGATGATGGGCCCCGCGACAAGCTGCGGGAAAAAGGAAATGTAGAGGCCGACGTCCAACGGGTTCCGGCGGGGGGGAACCCCGCCGCGGTAGACATCGATGACATAGGAAAGCGCCTGGAACGTGAAAAAGGAAATGCCGATGGGCAAGGGAATCGACGGCACGGGAATGGCGGGGAGGGAAAAGGGAAGCACCGAAAGGAGGCGGTTCGCATTTTCCGCCAGGAAGCCTGCGTACTTGAAAAACACCAGCAGGCCGACGTTGAAGAAAACGGCGATGCCCAGAAATGCTTTTGCCACGCCCCGCGGCCTGCCCGGGATTCCCAGCGCAAGCGCCCAGTTGGCCAGGATCGACGCCACCATCACGAACACCACCAAGGGTTCGCCCCACGCATAGAAGAAGAGGCTGGCAAGGCAGAGAAACACGTTCTGCGCGCCGGGGAAACGGTGCAACGCCCAGAACCCCGCCAACACGAAGGGGAGGAAAAAATAGAGGAAGATTTCGCTGGAAAAAACCATGCAATCCGGATCCGGAGACCATTGGCAAGCGGAGCCGGAAAACCTGCGGAACCGGCTCCGTTTTCCATTCTTCACAGGGCCAAACGTTTGACAAGGCCAAACCGGACGAAGGCAGGGGGGCGTTTCCCCGGTCTCGTCCCGGCGCGGGAGGCAAAACGTTGCAAGGCAGGAAGGGATGGAAAAGGGGGGAAGGGCGGCATGGCGGGGCCGGCCGGGAACGGGTTTTGGCCTTGTGGCGGGCAGCGGGCGGACGTATGTTCCCGCGCGATGAAAAGCGACATTCCATGCACGGCGCGCGGAAAGGACCAGACGACATGAAACGGGTCATCACTTACGGGACGTTCGATCTGCTGCACTACGGGCACCTCAACCTGCTCCGGCGGGCGCGGGCGCTGGGAGACTACCTGATCGTGGGGCTTTCGACGGACGAGTTCAACCGGGACGCGAAGCACAAAACCTGCTATTTCCCCTACGCGCGGCGGAAGGAGCTGCTCGAAGAACTCCGGTGCGTCGACCAGGTGGTTCCCGAGGAAAACTGGGAGCAGAAACGGTCCGACGTGCGCAAATACGGCGTCGACGTTTTCGTCATCGGCGACGACTGGACCGGGAAGTTCGATTTCCTGGCGGAAGAAGGCGTGGAGGTGGTGTACCTGCCGCGGACGCCGGACATCAGCAGCACGCAGATCAAGCAGGACCTTTACGGCGGGAACCGCCCGGGGGGCGGGGAATCGGCTTGAAAGACCGGGCCAAACGGTTATGTAATCTCCAATCCCGCCGAGAAGGTCGGCGGAGAACCCCAAGGAACCCCATGAACAAGAAAACTCTCCAGGATGTCGATCTCAACGGGAAACGCGTGGTGATGCGCGTGGATTTCAACGTGCCGATGAAGGAAGGCGTGATCCAGGACGACACGCGCATCCGCGCGGCGCTGCCCTCCATCCAGTACGTGCTGGAGCACGGCGCCTCGCTCGTGCTGACGAGCCACCTCGGCCGCCCGAAAGGGAAGGGCTACGAGGAGGCGTTCAGCCTCAAGCCTGCGGCGGCGTGGCTTTCCGGGCTGATCGGACGGCCGGTCGGTTTCGCGGAAGACTGCCTGGCGGCCGACGAACAGGTGGCCGCGCTCAAGCCCGGCGACGTCCTCATGCTCGAAAACACCCGCTTCTACGCCGAGGAACAGGCGAAGGCCAAGGCCAAGGAAGGCGAAAGCGAGGAATCGCTCAAGGCCCGCAAGGCCGAGCTGAAGGCCAAGCAGAAGGAAATGGCGAAGAAGCTCGCGAGCTACGGCGACGTGTTCGTCAACGACGCGTTCGGTTCCGCCCACCGCGCGCACGCTTCGACGGCGGTCATCTGCCAGTTCATGCCGGTTTCCGTGGCGGGGTTCCTGCTCGAGAAGGAAATCCGCTACCTCGGGAACGCCGTGGAAAACCCCGTCCGCCCGTTCGTGGCGATTCTCGGCGGCGCGAAGGTGTCCGACAAGCTGGCCGTGGTGCGCAACCTGCTCGACAAGGTGGACACGCTCGTCATCGGCGGCGGCATGGCCTACACGTTCCTGAAGGCGCAGGGGCACGGCATCGGTGCGTCGCTCTGCGAAAACGACCAGGTCGAATACGCGAAGGAAATGATCGAAAAGGCCAAGGCCAACGGCAAACGGCTTCTCCTGCCCGTGGACAACGTCATCGCCGACAAGTTCGCGGCCGACGCCGCCACGCAGGTCGTCGGGGACGAAATTCCCGAAGGGTGGATGGCGCTCGACATCGGCCCGAAGACGACGGAGCTCTACGCCGAAGCGATCAAGGGCGCCAAGACGGTGGTCTGGAACGGCCCGATGGGTTGCTTCGAGATGGCTCCGTTCGCCAAGGGCACCTACGGCGTCTGCCAGGCCGTGGCGGATTCCGGCGCGATCAGCATCATCGGCGGCGGCGACAGCGTCAGCGCGGTGAACAAGAGCGGGCTGGCCGAGCGGATGACCCACATCTCCACCGGCGGCGGCGCCTCCCTCGAATACCTGGAAGGCAAGGTCCTGCCCGGCGTCGCGGCGCTGACCGACAAATAACGGCCGCCGGACGGCCATTCCCGGCGCTTTTCCGCCGGGATGCGGAGGCGGACGCCGGATGGCGTCCGCCTTTCGCATTCGGAGCGGCCGGGGAAAAGACCCGGCGGGAGGGCGGATTTCGCGCTTTTCTTCGGGGGGCGGGCATGGGAGAATCCCCGACATGGATGCCGATACTCCCGATGCCGCTCTGACTCCCGTTCTGCCCGGTTACGAAATGCTCCGTCCCCTGGGGGCGGGGGGCACCGCGACGGTATGGCTGGCGCGGCAGGTGTCGCTGGACCGTCCGGTGGCGGTGAAGGTGCTGTCGCCGTCGCTCTTGAAGGACGAACAGGCGCGGGCGCAGTTCCGGGCGGAGGCGAAGACGGCCGGGAAAATCCGGCATCCGGCCATCGTGGGGGTGGTGGACGCGGGGGAAGCCGACGGGATGCTGTATTACGTGATGGAATACGTGGAGGGGACGGACCTGGCGAACTGGCTGGCGGAGAACGGTCCGCTGCCGAAGAAGGTGGTGCTCCAGATCGCGCAGATCCTCGCGGAGGCGCTGGGGTCGGTGTGGGGGGAATTCGGGCTGGTCCACGGGGACATCAAGCCGGGGAACATCATCCTGGAGAAGGACGGGTCGATCCGGCTGACGGACTTCGGGCTGGCGCGGGTGGTGCGGGAGGGGTTGCAGTCGGCGGAAACGCAGGGGGTGATCGAGGGGACGCCGACGTACCTGGCGCCGGAGGAAATCCGGGGGGAGGCGGCGGACTGCCGGAGCGACATCTACGCGCTGGGGCTGACGCTCTACCACCTGCTGACGGGGAAGGCGCCGTTCGAGGGGTACGGGTTGCAGGCGCTGCTGGAGGCGCAGCAGACGGACTTTTTGCCGGACCCGTGCAGCCTGGTGCAGGGTCTGGCGCCGTCGGTGGCGTGGCTGCTGGCGAAGATGGCCGCGAAACAGCCGGAGCAGCGGCAGGCGGACTGGGGGGCGGTGCAGGAAGACATCGCGCTGGTGGCGGGGGGGAAGCGGCCGAAACCGCCGTATCCGGGGGAAGACGATTCGACGATCCTGATTTCGGCGCGGAACCGGCCGACGGCGCGGTCGTCGGTGAATCCGAACGCCATCCGGCTGACGAAGCGGGAAGGAACGTCGATGGAGCGGCAGGCGGGATACCAGGCGAAATCGTCGATGGGGGGATGGATCCGGGCGCTGGTGTTCCTGGTGCTGCTGTGCGGGGGGCTGTTCGCGGCGTGGAAGTTCGATTTGATCGGGAAAATCCGCTCGGGGATGGCGAACGCGCCGCGTCCGGGGACGGTGCAGGCGGGCAAGCCCAAGCCGACGGCGGCGGCGAAGGCGGACGAGGGGACCGCGGCGGAAGGGGCGGACGAGGCGGAGACGACGATTTCGGACACGGGGACGCTGGTGGAAGGGGCGTGGAACCAGCCGCAGTTCGTGTCGGCGGCGACGCTGTTCAACGGAGCGCTGGGGCGCTACCAGGCGGCGGTCGCGGCGAAGGCGAAAGCGGCGGCGGAAGGGGCGGGCGAAGGCGCGGAGGGGAGCGAAGGCGAAGCGCCGGACTGGGCGGGGATGATCCGCGACGCGGAAACGGCGGCGGGGCTGTTCGAGACGATCAAGCCGCTGGCGCCGGCGGGGGTGCCGGTGCGTCGCTACGCGAACCAGTGCTACCAGCTGGCGAAGGACGCGCGGCGTGCGATGACGCCGCTCCGGGAAAAGGCGGAGGCGCAGCAGTACGCGCGGAAACGGCGGCAGGAGGCGGAAGCGCCGTGGCCGCCGCCGGACGCCTCGGCGGATCCGCTCTACGCGGGGCGCTACATGGACCTCGGCTATGCGTGGGAAGCGCTGCCCGCGCCGCAGGCGCGGCAGGACGCGACGGACTACGTGATGACGCTTTCCGGGCACGTGTCGCCTTCGGCTTCGACGCGGGCGGACCCGAAGCAGGGCATCCACTACCGCCTGCAGTGGCTGATGCCGCTCGGGAAGGCGCTGGAATCGCTGCGGGTGAAGGAAACGCCGGTGCGGCAGATGGCGACGGGGGCCGTCGCGCCCTACGGCGGGGTGTTTTTCGTGGAGGTGCCGGCGGGGCCGTACGGGAAAATCCAGATGGGGCCCGGGCAGGAGGCGGTGCTCTACCCGACGATGCGTCTGGTGCTGGACGCGGAGGACCAGCTGATCGCGGTGGAACTCGTGGACCCGGCGCCGTCGGGCGAGCTGGTCAACGCGAACAGCGCGTTCTCGCCGAACTGCGCGACGGTCGATTTCATCACCGGAAAGACCGTCGACGGGGACAAGGGCGAGATGGTCGCCTACGGCATCCGGAAGGCGGGCGAGACGCTGCGGCTGGACGCGGAAGCGGGGTTCCCGGCCGAGGGGCGGCCGAGCTACCGGTCGGTGCTGATGATGCCGAACGGGGTGGCGAACGTTTTCGCGTACCACGTGATGGGCATGCAGAAGTGAGAGGGCGATGAAGAAGACGTCCTTCACGATCCCGCTGACGGGCGAACAGGCGCAGGCGCTGGCGGAACTGCTGGCGACAGGCAACTTCCGCGCGCGGACGGTGCCCTACACGATCGCGGCGGCGGAAGGGGCGGACTGCACGGTGGCGGTCTACCAGTCGGGGAAATGCGTGGTGCAGGGGCGCGGCGCGGAGGATTTCGTGCTCTACACGCTGGAGCCGCAGATCCTCAAGCGGGCGGGCGTCGGCTACGAGGAGGCGCTCGATCCGGAAGGCTCCGCGCCGCACATGGGCGTGGACGAAAGCGGCAAGGGGGATTTCTTCGGGCCGCTGGTGGTGGCGGCGGCGTACGTGGACGAGGGCATCGCGTCCGATTTGCGGAAGATGGGCGTGCGGGATTCCAAGGCCATCCGTTCCGACCGCGTGGCGATGGCGATGGCGGGCGAAATCCGCGAGCGGCTGGGGAACCGCTTCGCGGTGGTGACGATGGGGCCGGAGGCCTACAACCGCCTGCACGGGTCGATGGGGACGGTCAACAAGGTGCTGGCGTGGGGGCACGCGCGCGCCATCGAGGACCTGCTGGAAAAGGTGCCGGGTTGCCCGCGGGCGCTGTCCGACCAGTTCGGGCCGACGCGGCAGATCGAAATGGCGCTCCTGAAACGCGGGCGGACCATCCGGCTGGACCAGCGTCCGAAGGCGGAAAGCGACGTGGCGGTGGCGGCGGCCTCGATCCTGGCGCGGGCGGGGTTTCTGGCCTACATGGCGCGGATGGGGAAGCAGTACGGGCTGGAGTTGCCGAAAGGCGCGTCCGAACGGGTGAAAGCGGCGGGGGAGGCGTTCGTGGCGCGGCACGGCGCGGGCGAACTGGTGCGCGTGGCCAAGTGCCATTTCAAGACGCTGGACGAAGTCCTTGCCGCGGCGCACACGACGCGCGCGGCGGCGGGATTGCCTCCGGCGCCGGCGGGCGGGCACCCGAAGTTCGTGGTGTGGCGGCGTCCGAAGCCTGAGTGAGACGTCAGGGGCGGGGGGATTCCGATTTTGCCAAGGTTTGGCAAAAACGGGGCATTTTTGCCAATGCTTGGCAAATCGGTTCGACGGGCAAAAACCAGCGGGGGGGAGAAGCGGGGGTCAGGGAGGGGGGATGGGG
>Ga0310786_10002868_pt1 | contig 25714 bp, 33 predicted proteins | sample AusTroGonzalo_MG_FD_203881 | JGI IMG/M metagenome (GOLD analysis project Ga0310786, IMG submission 203881) | Bovine rumen microbial communities from tropical cattle in Woodstock, Queensland, Australia - Gonzalo_03 (v2) (version 2) | ecosystem: Host-associated > Mammals > Digestive system >...
GAGAACGGATTGCGAGGACCCGGCGTAATGAAGATTGACTTTTATGCACCTTGTAGCGTTTCACGATGGGTTGGCGACAATGTCGAACCGTTCGACGGTTCCGTGTCCACGGCTCTTGACGCCATCGAGAAACAGCTCTATATAGATTTTTGCGAAGACGGTGCCGAGTACATCGACGACGAATCGATTACGAAGCTCGGCTACGAGATTTACTCGGCCTGTTACAATATGACCGAGCGTGACGGAAAGCTCTACGTTAGGGTTTCCGTGTTTATGAAGTTCCCGGTTCTCCACAAGAAGATAGATCTGGTGAATGGCCAGACGATGGACATTCCGTACGACGATGTAAGGGACTTCAAGAAATTCATTGATATTTGCATCCGCAACATTAACGGCCAAATGAGTGACGGCTGGGGTGAATGCTTCGAGCAGCATCCGTTCACTATTGACCAGAAGACTTATTACGCATCGGCTGGCAGTATCGAGTTTGCCAGCTGGTACGGCATTGCCGTTGGTAACGACGGCAAGATGATGCGTCCGGTTGTCTATGACCAGAATAGCAAGCTGTTCGACCACGGATGGGTCGGCGGACATATTATGGATCTTGACTTGTTTATAACAAGTATGAGTTCACACGCCTTTAGTTACGACGTAATCATAAGGAATTTCGACCGGTTCAGTATGAAGGAGTTCGAGAAGGAGCTGGACGATTGTACGACCAGATTCCTTGAGGAATACAACATCGACCGCGTGTTTGTCCGCAAGATGATTGACTGGTTCATCGATTTCAAGAAGGGGTCGATTACCGGAATAGACGCTAAGACCGAGCGCAGATTGAGGAATTATCAGAAACTGTTCAAGTAGAGAGGGAAGCAATGGTAGATAAAATTGCCTTTTTCGGGATGTCGCTGTTTGACTTGCGGCGACGGATTTCAGCCAAAGCAAATTGTCCTTCGATGGACGCGGTGGCAGCAGCGAATCGATTACGAAGAATGGTCGAGACGATGCCGGGAAGAGTAGACCAGAAGCTTGCCAAGATTTACAAGGACACTGGACTTTCCGAAAACGTCTCGACCGACGAACTTATCGATGGGCTTATAGATGCGTGGTGGGGTGAACTCCGCCAGTATATCGGACCGTACAAACGATCCGAGCACGAGACGCATCCTCGCTCCATTCCTATACGCCGCACCATCAAGAAGGCCGACGTTTACTACGCACGTTACCAGATGTCGTCGAAGAAGGATTTCGACGAGGTCGTGACGAGGTACAGCAAGAAAGGCTCGTTCCCCGACATCACGATTACCATCCAGCATTATCCGTATCTCACAATCACGGCCAAGACTCCGTTCGAGATTACCTTGGCCAACCGCAGCATAAACGCTTATCCGGTGGCTTCCAACGTGTTGGAAATCATCTAGGAGAACTGTATGAAGAACTATTCTTTCCGCGTTCTGGTTCCCTTCAACGAGGAAACCAAGACACTCAACCCGCCCACCAACCTTCGGAACTCCATTTTCCTCGCCGGACCGTGTCCTCGATTCGACTACGATGATGACTGGCGATACACGGCGTTCGACATCCTCGAAGAGCTGGGTTTCCGTGGAACCGTCATTACGCCGACCAACGACAAGTACAGCGATATGGAACGTCACCAGCCGGACAGCCTGTGGGCGCAGACCGAGTGGGAACGCTCGATGATGCACATCTGTTCCGCTCTCGTATTCTGGGTCCCTCGATGCGAGAAATGGCCAGCCTTCACGACGAATATCGAGTTCGGCGAATGGTACAAGAAGCCGGGCGTGTACTTCGGATTCCCCGAAGACGCTACCAAGATGAAGTACCTCACGCTCAAGTTTACGGAGCAGAAGAAAAGCTGGTACAACGACTTGAAGAAGATGCTGTCTGACGTGGTCAATGACCTCCAGAAGTCTCCGGAGCGTAAGTGGTTCACCTCCGACACGCATTTCGGCCAGCAGCGCACCTTGGAACTCTCTTGCCGTCCGTTCGCAGACTTGGTTGAAATGGATCTGACGATGATGTCCAACTGGAACAAGGTTGTCCGCCCCGACGACGTTGTGTACCACGCTGGCGACTTCGGCGAAGTCTCTAACCAGCAGTACGTCATCGACTTACTATCCAACCTCAACTTCAAGAAGCTGTATTGGACGCTCGGAAACTACGACCGCAAGGCGTTCGACCAGATTAAGACTATCGTGGATGCGTTTAACCAAGTGAACGAGGGTAAGCGTTCCATCGAACTGTTCGACCATACCCAGACCGTCCAGCCGGTTCCGGGCGGTCTGTGCGAGGTGGAGCTGACAAATGCGAAGGGTGAGACATTCAAGTTTGCCATCATCCACGAACCGGTCGATTTCCCGGCTCCGTCACGAGACGGCGTGACCTATCTGTACGGCCACATCCACGGTCGTTCCTTTGCTAAGCGCAACGGTTTCGACTTGGCTACCGATTACCACCGCTACACTCCGCTGTCCGAAGAACAGGTTCTCTGGTTCAAGAACGCTATGCAGTATTGGGACGAGAACGTGTATACCGACACGGTCAAGGTGGCTGAATGAAGATAGCTGGTATCGACCCGTCGATCAAGTCCAGCGGCATTGTCGTTATGGACTTGGACGACGACCTTGAAGTGAAGGACATCCAGTTCTACGGTTATACTACGACCAAGATGTATGCCGTGGACGAGGGAAATGTCCATATCGTGTACTTGTGCGCTCCGGACAAGTATTCGGCTCTCTGTATGCCCGAACGCCAGCGGCTGACCTACGACATCATATCGAAGCGTCTGGACGGGGTTAAGTTCTTGGGTATGGAAGACTACGCTACTTCCAAGGCTCACACCGGAAGCGGCAGCATCTTGCAGATAGCGGAGTTCTGTGGGGGAATCCGTTATCTTGCCTATACGAAGGGTCTGGGAATCATCAACTTCGGTATCGGCCAGATCAAGCGGTTCGCCACAGGTGACGGGGATGCCGACAAGATTTCGATGTGCGTGTCGTTCAAGTCGGAATACCCTAGCCTTTACCCGACCGAAATCTTCGAGAAGCTTAAACAGTTCGAGTCGCCTCACAACGACCTTTGTGACGCATTCTGGATGTGCGAAATACTTCGCGAGCTGATGGTTCTGGAAAAGTTCGGCGTGGAGAAGCTTGACCCGTCAAAGTTCGCCTTGTTGACCACAACCAAGACGCTGGGAGCCATATCGCTGGCTGAATCTCCTATGATGAAGCTGGGTATGGAGTACGAGAGCGTCAAGAAGAAAAAGAAGGCCAAGAAGGAGGAAGTCCGCCGTATCAAGGAGGAGCTTGCCAAGGAGCGAGAAGCCCGGAAGGCGGCCAAGAAGTCCTCTAGGAAACGGCGTTGCGAAAGTTAGGGGAGTTTGCTATATTTCCTCTGTATCGATGGAGTGTATGAAATGGATAACAACGAAGAACAGATGACCCCAGAAATTCTTAAAGGTATGGACGAGATGACGAACATCCAGAACGTCGTCAAGACCATCAACTATGATATGATTAACGCTACCAAGGTATGTCTCGACGCGTCGAAGCAGCTCGGCGGTCGGATTTGCCATCCGGTTTCTTTGGACAAGATCGAACCTCACCTTGGCGACCAAGTGATGGGCGAACTCGGCGGAGAAAAGCTGGTATTGAAGGAAGACGGTTCTCTCACGACGGTACCTAACTTTGCTCATACCGAGTTCATTCAGGAAATGAAGCCGGTCTTGGAGAACGACGGCACGGTCAGCATCGTCCCGAAGAAGGTCGCCGACCAGTTCTACATCAACCAGCCTAGTCCGGAAAGCAAGACGGCCCCGCTCGTCGTGAACCTTTTCGCCGGTCCGGGTGCTGGCAAGTCTACTGGTGCCGCGTTCCTCTTTGCGTTCTTGAAGCTGTTCAAGGTGAATGTGGAACTCGTGACCGAGTTCGCCAAGGAACTCGCTTGGGAAGGCGACAAGGAATTTATGTCTCGCAACCAGTTGTACATTACCGGACAGCAAGTTCGCCGTATGAATCGACTGGTCGGAAAGGTGGACGTGATTATCACGGACTCGCCTATCGAGATGGCCGCCTTCTATACCGAGGAGCCGACGTTGAAGCAGCTTTGCAAGGAGGAAGGTGCGAAGTTCAGCAACCGTTTGGACTTCTTCATCGAGCGAACCAAGGAGTACAATCCTAGCGGACGCAACCAGACATTCGAGGAGGCGAAGGAAATCGACCGCCGCATCCGCGAACTCAACCCGAATATGCAGAGCATCACCGGCGATGTGGATGGCTACACTGTCGCTCTGAACAAGATTCTTGACACTGTTCGTCCCAATGTGGCGTCTCCTTCTATGGGCGTGGTTAACCCTTGGGGAATCAAGATCCAAATCATTCATAACAAGTAATCAAAGGAATAACATATGTTGTTAGCAGAAGAAATCGCCAAGCAGACCGACAAGGCTCGCGGCGAATCCAGCGTGGACCGTCGTTTCAACGACATCGTGGAATCCCTCAAGCAGCGTGCTAATATGATGCAGGGTACGATGGTCATCAAGAAGCTCACCAAGTACGGTCTCGGCCACCCGGCTGAAGTGCAGTGGCTCCTCCAGTACGGTACTCCGATGCCGGAAGAGGCCAAGGCACAGTTCTCCAAGCAAGAACTCGAACAGTCGCTTGTCGACAGTCTCTATGCCGACCAGCAAGCCGTGAACGACCGCTTGATCAGCGAAGGCTTCCATCTCACCGAGAAGCAGCTCGACTTGCCGTCCGTTCTCGACCCGAACTTGACCCAAGAGGCTCGCGACCACATCGAAGCTCTCAAGAAGCTCGTCGAGTGCGAAGTGGAAATCTCGTGGGAACACCTTGCCGTCGTGAAGAAGGAAGGCTAGTAGTCATTCTAGGATTGGGGTGGTGAGCCGGTCGCTCGGCTCACCTTTTGTTTATGCGGAGATGGGTAGCACTTGCGTTGTACTGTTCGACTTTCGTCTTGATGCTGAGACGAGTATTCCGTAGTGTAGCCGCTGGATTCTTCACGCAGCTTATGCGAGAGCCGACTTGCATTATTCTGGTTGTGAAATACCGACCGGACCGATTCTACTTCGTCACCGACTGCGCCGCCGACAAGATTTATCTGTACAAGATGCGTCTGTTTGCAAGTAGGGTGGCGAATACGGAGTTTGTCTATAACGTAAACCACGACCACGGACCGTACATTTCTTCGCTCATTTCCATATACAATCCGAAACGCAAAAAAGAACGCGGTGCCAAGTACGAGTATGGAAAACTGAAGGACATTCCGCTTGAAGACAAGAGATGCGGAGACTTGTTCAAGAAGAATGTCCGTAAGCATTTCGACTTGATTATAAAGCACCCTGCGGTAATAGTATGAAGAGGCATTTACTATCCATCATATACGCGTTCGTCTTGGTACTCGCGGTGCGTCACGCCTACAAGCGTTTCCGCTATGCGAAGTTCCATCCGTTCAATATGTATGGGATAAAGCAGACGTGTCTCGGTATTCAGTACAAAGGCAAGCATTACGTCGTCAAGGACGCTTGCGTTTTTGAGTGCTATTCACACGAGATGGCCGATCTGGTCGATTATCTTACGAGCAAGATGACGTACATTTTCAGCCTTCCCGACTTGAACTTGTATCGGATTGATTATTGCCGTGTCGTATGGTATTTGTTTCTGAATTTTGGTTACTATGAACCGTGTACGCTTGATACGCTGCCGTTTTCTGGCGATACTAACAACGAAATTCGGACTGCGGTACAATCGTTCTTGAAGCACCGTAAAGAAGGTTTATGGGTGGCCAAATGAGGAAGCTTGGTCTGTTCATATATTTAGGGTGCCTTCTGTTCACCGTGGCAAAGACGCTGATAAGCTTGGTGCGTGCGGGGAAAGCCGTCCCTAGCATCGGTGGCCGAAACGGCTGGTACTATCTGATTTTTAGAGACGAATGCGGCAGATATTATTTTGTAACGGACTTTTCTGGTCAAGGCGACCGTGGAGCGAAACCGTTGCTTGAGCTTGTGAAAGAGATACGTTATCGAATCTTCTTTTACAAGAGTGGGAGGGTTCTCGACAACTCCGACGTGATGGTCAGCCAGTATTTCAGTTGGTTTAGTAGCAACTGTAATTTCGTACTGTTCGAAGAATTGCCGCTAGAAGACTTCAGCAAGAAGCTGATTAGAGAATTATACCACGATGTGTTGGAGAATATTTAATGTTAGCTCGGATAGCATCTATAGTATACTGGATGACCTTCGCCTATACTTTACGATACATCGTCAAGTATTTCGGCCGGTATAGGCAAACCAGATCATTCTCTCTTGGGCTTGTTCCGGGAAGGACGTACTTCATATTGGCCTATCCAGACCATATCGAACTGTTCTACGACGTGTGGTTTAACGACAAGTTTTCTTTTACGGCGATGATGGACCGGACATCGGCGTTCAGAGAAGTGTACTTCGGTTTGGCCGGTAAACAATACGGCGACCCGATGCCTAACTTTATACAGTGGCGAGAATATCTTTCTGGAATGGTGACGCGAGTGGAAATCAAGAAACTGTCCGAGTGTAAGAGGCGGTTTCTGTGGACGACACCGACCGCGATTAAGAAGCTGGTAGCCCGGATGTTCGACCCGGCCAACAATCCGGAACGCGTGAAGGAGCGTTATTGGTGGTGTTACAGCGACCCAATTCCCGCAGAAAATTACGAAAGTGGCGACGGAGAACTTGACAACCGGCATCATTGATGCTATATTTAAGACAGTGCCGAGAAATCGGCATATCGGGCTGGCGGTGACTCGTAAGCTGATTGCAAGCGGCTGTAGGGAAATCTCCTTTGACGACTGGTACCACAGTGGTGAGCGTCTGGCTTCGCCTTGCGGTGTACCGATTGGAATGCGGCTGTGGTTTCAGCAATGGGATTACGGCCCTGGTTGGGAAGCTGCTCTAACGGCGATTGCTCTGGCAATGTGGCGCGAACCACGGACTAACGCGTGTCTTCATACGGCTTGAGGCCGGTGATCGCGGTCTCGGTCGAGTTCGATGTGCCGATTCCTCGGCATTTTTGTTTTGACAAATTCGCCTACATTTGCTATATTTAGGGTATGGCTAATGTAGAGACTAATGGTAGCGAAGGCGACGCATACAGATACACCAAGAAGGTGCTGCAGTCCCTTCCGAACGCAGCGTTTATCGAAAGTATTTATAAAGAGGTGGCGGAGAACCGCAAGCTGTCCTCGTGGACGAGAGCGGCCTATATGGACTTGCGCTCCACGTTTTTCCGTGACGGCCAGTGCAAGATTAGGTTCGCGCCCGGTGCGGCTAGAATCGCCTTCGGCGAGCTTGATCTGGGTACTGGGGACGAGGAGCTGACGAAGATTTCCTCGTTCCGCGATATGCTCAGGATAATCAGCATCGCTCACTGCAAGGACTACAACAGGCATCTGGTCTCCACCCAAGGGGATCAGCTCACTTACGAGAAGATGCTCGCCATCTACGGCACGAAGGCCACGGCCAACTGGTCTGCTATGAAGCGCAAGCTCAAGCGTATGAAGTACGGGCCTCGCAAGTACAAGATTATCGAGCTGGACTCGTTCGAGACCGCCAATCAGTATGCCGAGTACACCAAGCCGCACACTTGGTGCCACCTCCAATATCCGGACACTTTCAGACACTACCAGATGGTCAAGTCCAGCTCGCTTGATAAGGACAGCGACGGAGCCGCTACGAACCGTATCAGGCTGTATCTGGCCGTCCTACCGGGATTCGAGAACATCACGGTCGACGACGAGCTTTACGGCGAGTCTATGCTCGGTATCGACATCGGGCCGGGCGGTCGCCTTATCCACGTAAACAACCGCTGGAACCACGCGCACGACAACATCGACGAGCGCAAGGGTGACAACAAGTATTCCGAGATCGAGCTGTCTATGCTGCTCGGCGGCCCGTTCTTCGAGGTATGTCCTCCGTACACGCCCAAGGACGAGCGCAAGATCCTCAAGGATATGGTCAAGGACATTGTCGCCAATAACGAAAGCTTGCTCAAGCGTCGCCTGAAGATCGCCAAGCTTGCCGACAAGGAGTTCGGCAAGGTCGGACTCCGTACGAAGAAGTTCGTGGACAAGCGTGACCAGTCCACTTACCATCTGCGTAAGTTCGGCAAGTCGTTATGGACAACCGAACCTCTGAAGTACGTCCCCGAAGGCTACGAAGTGGTCAAGCTGCCAGCCAACGTGCTCGATATGCTGCCGAAGGAAGAGTTTGACGTTCCGGTCAAGATTATCTCCATCGTCCATACGGCGGACGGCGCGAAGATGGTCTGGAAACGGTGCGACGACCCCGCGCTGGAATGTTACCGTAACGAGGCCGTCCGGTACGACATCCTCCGCCAGAGGGACGAATTCATCAAGCATTTCGAGGTCAGCCATACCAAGGCTATGATGCTTCCGTACAGTTATAACCGTATGATTGTCCGCAACAAGGTTCTCGACTTTGCGGAGACTGCGTTCCACAGTCCCAAGGACATCAAGTCGAACTACTCGCTCGACGCTCTGAAGCTGGTCTACAACGTGTACGTCCCCTTGGTAGAAGTGAACGGCAAGGTTATCTCATTGCATCCGGGCTACAACTTCGTCGTGGAAAAAATGGCGAACGGTGTGCCGTTTCCGGACCCCCCAGAAGACGGCGATATGGCGAATTGCGGCAAAACGGAAATCCTCGGCGTAGACGAGGTGTCCGACGGTCTGGATATCGATAGAGAATCGTCGACCAATACCGGTTATTACAACATCGTGATCAACTCGTTCACCAGAGGCCAGCAAGCGACCGAGTATTGGCGTCGTATGATTGTCCGCGAGAGGTTCGTGAACGATGCCATTTTCGGTACCGTTTCGACGGAGATGGCTCTTGCGAACTTTACAGCCGACGACATATCGAACGTGCTCGCTAAATTGGGCAAGTTCATTCAGCGAACGAGCAATAAGCTTATCAACAGTAACGAATCCAATTCGTGGGTCATCGAAGACAACCATCGGTCATACATAGACAACGACGATGAAGAAAGACCGGTTGCGATCAACGAGACTTACAACTTGAACATCAACGATACGGTCATTCAGGACTTGACGGCGACACACGGAGCCGATGTCCGTGACGTGTTCTATACGGCTATGCTGTCGGCTGGCGAAACCGAGTTCCGCCGTGCCAAGCAGATCGGCCAATTCTTGTACCGTGGATATACCGAGAACTCTCGCAATATGAAACCGGAGTTCGGTCTGCTTTACCTCGATATCAACGCGTTGTCAGACATCATCTCCAATGACCTCGATCTGCCTTACAATATGCAGTCTGGGTTCATTTCGGCGGTGGATATATGTAACAGCGTCCCGGTAGGCGTTCCGGGCATTTCAGGCTATGTCTACGTGCCGTCGTTCGAGAGTTCGAAGACCCCGGTTACTGAGGAAGAGGCTACCTTGTTTAACCTTGGGTGCGGCGACGAGCTGGAAGAAGGCAAGCACAGACCGATAATCCAGTTCGACAACGGTGTTATGTTCTACCCGCGTGACGCGATGCCTCTGTTGGAGACGGATGAACTCCGTATGCCTCGCGTGGAAGACTTGTTCTCGTATATGGCGGCCAACGGCTATGTGGTTAACGACAACCTTGAAGACCTCAAGAAGAAAACGCTGATGACAAACGAGGAATGCGGTACGCTCAGGGCGTTCGCTGAGCGGTATCGCAACCATCTGACCGAGCGAGTAACCACGGCAGATGATGAGGCTCCCGTAGAGAAGCCGAAGAAAAAGCGTGTCGGCGGCGCAGTCAAGATTCCGGTAAAGCTGAGTCCCAATTATGGGGTTCCCTCCATCGTCAAGTCGATCCACAAGGACGAGAAATACGGCGAGTTGTTCGTGCTTGGGTCTTGTATGGGGTTCGACAAGTATGATAAGTTAATGGATCATACTGTCGATTTCGGTATGGCCGGTTTGATTTCCCGTCTTGGTTTCAAGAAGACGGAATGTTTCTCCACCACCGAATCCGTCCAACTGAAAATGAACGTCGGAAACGTCAAAGACGGAGACGATGAAAATGGTCAAAGTGATCGTCTGTTGCTTTCGACGCAAGCTTCGTTCTATTCCGACCGCGACTACTTTATAAACCTAGATACGGGCAAGGTCAGTTATATGATACCGTTTATGGTGAAGAATGAAGATAAGAAAGCTGTTGGAAATAGTTAAGTGGGTCCTGTGGACTTGTGCTCTTGTAGGGGCAGTACGAAAGGTACTGTCCTTTTCTCGCGTCTATATGCGAAACAACATTGGTCACGAGCATATGTACCCCGACCGTAACTATCTATGTCTCTGGTTCTGGCCGGGCGAATACATATTCATAACCGATGTGTACAGCAAGACATACAAGGATATGTATTCTATATGTACTATGCTGAACTCTAGGCAGGATATGATTAACCAAGAGTGGAGCTTTACCGCTCGTCTGTGGGGTGACAAGCACGGTAGGGATCCTCGGTTCAAGACTTGCAAATTCAATGACATTCCGGAAGAAATAATGCCTTCGTTGATGCGCTGGGGAGTGTGGCGTATCTTGATTTCCCACAAGGCGTTGGGTGTGATAGAATGTCCGGACACGGTAGTGTATAATTTAAGTCCAGCTGCAGCTAAACTGCTTATGAAACACTGGGCTGGTTGATGCGACCGTTATTTACTCTGATTTACATTTTATTTGGGCTATTTGGGCTAGTCAGGATTCCGAGGCTGTTGTTCCGGAAGAAGATGCGCAAGTCCAAGGCCATAGCCGAGTTCGACACTAGGATGTTCTATCTGGTTATAAGGGACATCCATACTGGCGATATGTACGTGATAAGGGATATCTATGCCGACTGGGACTCATTTTTCGACCTTACGCACACCGTGAACGAAGAAAAAAGCAAGCTGTATCTAGCTTGCTGTCCTACGGCTCGCGTGATGGTGTCCAAGATATCGGACGACCTGATATTGGAGTCGAATTTCCACATAGTCAAGATGGTTGACGTGCCTTACAAGGTGATGCGCTTGGCTACCCTCGAATGGCTAACTAGCGCGATATGCGTTAACGCCGACTTGTTCGGTTATGAATATCACAGAACGTCTGACGAAGACCGTGCCGAGATTACCCGGCGACGGAGAAGCTATGTGAAAAAAGGCTAGATGACTGGTACGGCATTGTCGATACGGGTGTCTTGGAACGAGTTCATATCGAAGCGGTACTGGAAGACGGCCTCTTGGTCTACCGGGATGTGCAGTGCGACCTCGGTAGCCGAAACCAGCCCCAAGGGTGCCTCCAATCTGACCTTCACGAAGTTCTCTAGGCTTGCACCGGCTGGCATCCAAGCCACGATTCCTCTAGTCACACCGCTGGACATATATGCGCCGAGGTTGCTGAGTTTGTTTCCCTTCTCGACAAGCATATAGCGGATGAAACCAGATATGAATACGGCCTTGATGATAGAGCCGCAAGCCGGTTTTATCTCGGACATTTTGAACCATAGCGGTTTCTTGGTAAAGCAAGAGATGCACTGCAAGAACGGATCCAGCTTGAAGTCGTAGAAATCCGGATATTTCTGCTTGAAGTCTTCAAGGTACATCATCCTTGGCCTTCCTTGATGTATTCGGTGAGCCAAGTGTTGACTTGTTCGAGCGACTTCTTGAAGAACGGCATCGGGTCGTCGACGATGACGCGGTTTGTCGAGTCGTAGATCTTGACGAAGGTACGTTCGCAAGCGGCCAGTTCAAGGTTGTCGTGGCCTTCTTGATTTTCTAACGACGAGAACATAAAGGAATGGTCTGCGGAGATGATGATTGCTCCGGGACCGTCTCCGACGTAAGGCTTAATCGACTTTACGTGGTAGATGGAGATGTCGGTTGTACATTCGAGGATGACCCACTTGCCCAAGTATTCCTTTTCTAGGTTTTCCTGAACCGGGGTTACGACCAGAGTCTTTTTTTCTTCTTCGAGCTTCGCCAGTTCGGCTTTCGTCTGTTCGATCTTGTTGACGACGGCGTCGAGCTTGGCGCGACGGATTTTCTCGCTGAGGTTATTGTTCGGGTCCTTGAGGAATTTCTCGAAGAAGGACAGTACGCGGTCGACATATTCGTCAGTTATGACAGCCCATTCATAGACAGCATCGTTGTCTTTGTACGGCCACCAATACAAACCGTTGGCGTCGGCAATCTTAATCGCCGGGACTTCCGCGTCCCAAAACAAAGATTCGGTCGAGTTGCCAGTAACCGCGTTCCAGTCTTCGTAGATGGTATCGTGGAACAAGTGCCTATTCCATTCCGAGTTCGCGTCGTCGAGCCAACAGTGGAACTCGGAGAGGAACCTCATAAAGTTCCAGTTTTCCTTGGCATCTGGGTGGAGGAAAAGCTCCTTTACAGTCTTAAACTCTCTGGTTGCCATAACTATCCTTGGTCTGGTGTATAAATGAGGAAATTGTCCATCTGGCTGTTCATATTCTTACGTGCCTCCTCAAGGGTCTCTTGGGCTTTCTTGAAGTTCACGACCTTTACTTCGCGGTCGTAGAAGGAAATCGAGAGCTTGGGGTCGATTGCCACGGAGTTGTGGACGATTCCGTGATTGTCGGTCATCGTCTTGAAGACCTTGATTACGGATGCGTCGACTCTAAGACCCCTCATAATGTCGTAGGAGATGTTGTAGACTTTGTCGATACGGATAACACGCGTCGAACTGGTAATGTTACAGCCATCCTCCTTCTTCTCTTCGACAATCCACTGGCCGTCAAACTTGGCGGCGATATCTTTGAGTTCCTTCTGGTTCGCTTGGGCGCACTTTTCATCGCGCAAGTCCTTCAACTTGTCGATAGCCTTGTCGATTTCTCTGACGGTGGCGTGCTTTGTGTCGATTTTGATGTTCTTGCTCATAGATCTACCTAGATGGGGTTGTCGATGTCGATGAACTTGGCGGAAACGCCTTTGAAGTTCTCGTTGATGTAGTTGGCGAGGTTGGACACGCAGAACACCTCGGAGCGGTGATGACCGGCGGCAATGACGGCCATATTATGCTCTTGGGCGAAGATGGGAGTGGATTCGCGGATTTCTCCGGTAATGAACATATTATAGCCGCGCTTGTAGGATTCTTCGAGTTCGGACGCGCCGCTGCCGGTGCAGATGGCGACCTTGTACTTCTTCCCGGATTCGAAGTTGAAGCTCTGGTAACCCTTTGGGAACACCTCGGAGAGGAGTTCGTCTGTAATGACGCCTTCGCCACCGACTCCGATATTGTCTTGCATAAAGCGGTCGTAACCCTTACGGGTGATAAGCAAGTTTTCGCAATACTCGGTGTTCGGTTTGAGTCGGAGCTTCTGTGCAACGGTGATGTTGTTGCCCAGACTGTTATGGCCGTCCAGCGGCAAGTGGTAGCCGTACAAGGAAATCTGCGCAGAAATGAGTTCCCTTGTGTAGTTGGCGAAGTTCGAGTCGATGATGGTCTTGTCCTTCTCGGAGAACCAGAATCCGTTCGGGTGGTGGACGATGATTGCGTCGGCCTGTTCCTTGACGGCGGCCATAATCAGGTCCATACGGAGGCTGACCCCGGTAATCACCTTATGAATTTCTCTGGGGAGATGGTTTGAGGTCGTATTGACGATAAGTCCAGCCGGACAGAAGTCGTGGTAGAGTTCTGGCGTGAGGAGTTTGTTGAGTCTTTCGGTAAATTCTTGAATGAGCATAGTGTCCCCTATTGAAGGTTGAAAAGGCAACCCTTGATGATGAAAAGAACCAGCAATCCAAAACCTAGGAATCCCAGTTCTGCGAGGTTTTTCTTGTCTCTGCGGCGCATTAAACCCTCCCGCGCATTATAATACTTTAGGAGTTAATATAACAATTTGCAGACGAGATGTCAATACGTCATTTAGAGAGTTTTGTAATTTTCTCGTTATATTCGTTCGCCTTTTTCACCATTTCGGCGAGAAGGCCGTATTCTACGGTTTCAGTGCCGCCATACGGACCGATTCCGTATTTGGTCGTCTCCACCAAGTCATTGATATCCATTTCCATAATATCGACTTCTTCGAACCGGTGCGAAACGTAGCCGTCATCGACGGTCACGCCGGAAACATCGCTGGTGGTGTGGCGAACGATAATCTTGCCTTCTTGGGCGAGCTTAATGAGTCTGAGCAGTTCGGCTACTTTCATTTTCCTTCTCCAGTTTCTCCAGTTCGGCGAGTTCGCGTTCCTCGGCTCGCTTGGTGATTTTGATGACGAGGTCGATATACTCGGAAATGTCATCCTTGGTAATGAGACCGCAGCCGTGCTGTTTGATGAACGAGAGCGCGTTCTTCTTGACCTGAGCCTCGCGCTCCGGGTCATCTATGGGAATACCCCAGCGGTGCTTGGTCTTTGCTAACGTGGCTGCGAACAAAACTCGCGACTGTAGGTAGTTCAACAACTGTCCGTCGCACTTGTCGATGTCTTCGCGGTTTGACTTAACTGCGTTGGCGTAGAACGGGTCTGCGAGTTTAGCCATCGGCCTTCTCCTTGTAGTGGCGGTCGACGAGGAACTGCTCGTGGTCGGCCTTGATGTTCATAAGGACGTGCTCGAAGCGTTTCAGCTCTTCGGCATCGATGCACTGGTCGTCGTGCCAGTATTCGTTGAAGCAGACGCTAGAGTAATTGTTCTTGCCGCGAGGAACCTTGCATCCTTGGATATAGCAAGCTCCGCCGTAATCTGTGTTGCTACCGGCGGCGATGGCTTCCTCCCAGCTTGTGAAAGCACCTTTGTCGGTGTAGTAGCAGAGCGGAATATACATTCTGATGGAGTCCGGATAAAAAGATTCGCCGTCTCCGCACCACGACCAGCTTTTACACTCTTTGTCTTTGACGTAGATTTCGCCGGTAACCGAGACGTTGCGCTGCTTGAAGCTTTCACCGTAGTTAATCGGTTCGTCAAGGACGATCGGAACCTCGAACTCGATGTGGTGCTCGTTGCCGAACTGGCTAGGGTATGGTGCGACGCGTCCGTGTTCCTTGATATAGTTGTAGAGGTTGGCGAACTTGGACGTAGTGAAGAAGTGGTCATATTCGTCCATACGATTTTCAGCGAGCTTCGCCAAGTGCTCGGTGATTCGATCTTGGTCTTTTTTAGGAAGCTTATCGAAATCGTACGGGCGTGCGCACTTGTCGCTGTAGTGAGTATGGAAGTCGATTCCTCTCCAAGTGAGTCCGCCGTTATCTGCAGCAAGCTTGTCGATACGGTCTTCGTTGAACTTCAAGAGCTTCTTCACTTCCTCGACGAACTTGTCCGGTTCCACAGCGTGGTCGGGGTCAAATATGTGGACCGGACAGTTGAACTGTTTTTCCATAATATCCGCCACGCTTGAACACAACCAGACGGTCGGCTCCTTTCCTTTCATCTTGATACGGACATCTCCGTTGATATTCTGGTCATTGTCGGAAACACGGAAGTGTCCGATGTCGTCGCTGTACACGAGAGGAACAATCTTGTCGTGCGCCTTCTTACCCAATTTCAGTGGAGAGGAATAACCATACTTGCTATCCACTTGAGAAACGAAGCCGATTTCTGTCATCTGTGAAATGAACTTCTTGCCGGATTCGGTCTCGTACCAGAGTTCGGACGCGGCGTTCTGCCCCGGTTCCAACGGAAGGTTCTTCTTGTAGGGAATGACGTTCTTGACCCAATCCATAAAGTGCGGAAACCCGATGTAGAGACAGTATTCGATATCCGTGATACTCTTCGTGTAGTCGCCGACGTAAGCCGTCACGGTAATCTGCCAACGGCCTCGATGGAAGTCGTGGAAAAAGGCTTCCAGCCTTGCTTGGGTATTGCACACGACGCCCGTAAAGGTGAGTGTCGCGAACTTGGATGCGACTTCGGCCCTGCGGAGGGTGAAAATCTTGTTGATCTGCTTGAGGACGTTTTCGGATTCTCGTTGCGGACGGTCGCCTTCGAGCGTCCGGATGTAGGAAGCCGCCTCGAACAGTTCGTTTTCTTCGTAAACCTTGATTCTTGGTCCTCTGGGCATAATCACTCCTTGAATCCCTTGTACTCGGCGAACTGCTTCAATTCGTCGAGGTGTTGCTTGATGTACCTGAAGCCGGAGGAGCCAATATCCGTGTGGGTGGCTCTGCCGGAGTTCTTGATAATCATCATCTTTTCAGTATCGTGCTTCTTGGCTTCGTAGAACCAGTCGTAAACGCCGCACATACAAGCGAACTTGAACGGGATTCTGTACGAAATGGTGAAACGGTCGAATGACTTGTCATAGGTGATGGTAATCTCTATGACCTTGTCTTGCCAAGCGATTTTGGAACCCTTGATGTTTGGGAACTTGTACGGAATAGTGGCGTAAGCCTCGTAGTAATACTGGTTTCCGTGGAGGATGCTCTCCTCTCTCCATTTGGGTACCTTGTCGAGATACTGTGCGCCCGGAAAGGTATCTTCCAGTGATGCGTCGCAGCGACGGCTGACTTGAGCCTTGATGACGCGCAAGTTCTGCTCGATAAGCTTTGCGCGAGCGTCATCGCGCTTCTTGGTAATACTTTCGCCAGCGGAGGAACCTTCCGGATATACCGGGCCGTCAGTAGTCCACCCGGTAGCCTCCTTCCAAGTTTCTGGAATTCCGTGACGCTTGGCTTCTTCGTCGTAAATAGCCCAGAGACGGTCTTTGGCCTCCTTGACGAGTTTCAGCGCGGTTTCGTAGTCCGTATGGTAGATATACTCGCCGTTATCTGGCGTATGGTTCTTCACCGCAACCAGCTTGGTCTCAGGGTACATCTTGCGCTTCAAATCGTTTCCACGAGGGTCGAAATCGTAGCACTTAATTGTTATGAAGCCTGACTGTCTGCTAGTGATGCCGATATCAATAAAAAGTTCCGGATGTTGCGGGTCTCGGACAAAGTCGTTGATTTGTGCGCTGTAGACAAGTTGCGGAAAAGCCCCGATCGATATACCAAAGTTATATTGGTCGTCCGGCATATGTACTAGGTTTGCCAAGTTATTCAGTTGATAGTCGCATTTGGTGAGCGGCAGCAAATCATTGCGCACTCGTTCACAGAACGCCTTGTTCTTGGGTATGGAATACCAAAGGTCGTGAGGCAACGACATAGAGCCGTCCAAGGCTTCCGTGGTATTGAGCTTAGTTACGCAGTCGATCCATTTGAAAAAATCTGACCGTTCGCTGGAATAGTACGTCCTTTCGAACTCGTATTTATGGGAACGGGACCCGCATTTTGCCTTGGCACCGATTTCACCCTTGCTGCTCTTGACAAGGATGTCAGCATAGACGGTCTGGCCGTCTTGTTCGGCCTTGTAGTGGAAAGTAGCCGTGCTGTCTTCGACGGTCACTGTTTCGACGGCGAACCCCTTTGCTTCGAGCTGGCCGAGGAATTCCTGCGCCGACTGGCGATACTTCGCCACCTTTATAAGTTCGTTTCCAGAATATGTCTTCATAAAACACCTAGTTGAGGGGTTCGAGTTCAGGCAGAACGAATCTGCCGTCCTTCTGTACGAGCACGTCGTCGAACCAGACTTCGCCGCCGCCGTATTCCTTTGCCATAATCAGGACGAGGTCCCAGTGGATGGCGGATGTGTTGCCGTTCCAAGCGTCTTGGTAGGCGTTACCCGGCGTGAAGTGGATGGAACCGGCAATCTTCTCGTCGAAGAGGATGTCGCACATCGGCTTTGTCACCTTGTGGTTGAGACCCATAGCGAACTCGCCGACGAACCTTGCGCCTTCGTCGGAGTTGAATATCGCGTCGAGCGCGGACTGGCTGCCGGACGTACACTTGGCGTCCACGATCTTGCCGTTCTCGAATTCGAGCACGATGCCGTAAAACGGTTGGCCTGAATAGACCGTCGGCGTGTTGTAGGAGATACGACCGTTCACGCTGTCCTTTACCGGTGCCGTGTAGACTTCACCGTCCGGAATGTTCTTCTCGCCGCAGCAAGGAATCGCCGGAAGTCCTTCGATGCTGAAGGACAGGTCCGTACCCGGAGCGACGATGCGCACCTTCTTTGTCTTGTTCATAAGGTCGACCAGCGGCTGGGCGTCTTTGGCCATCTGCTTATAGTCTACGAGGCAAGCGTCGAAGTAGAAATCCACGAAGCTCTCGGTGGACATCTTGGCTTCCTGAGCCATCGCGGCGTTCGGCCATCTGGTGATGCACCACTTCGTGTGGTCCACTCGGTAGCGCAGAACCGGCTTCATAATTTGCTTGTAATCGGTCACGGTCTGTCCGTCGATGCTGGACATCTCGAACACGTTGTTTGCACCACGGACGGCGATGTAGGCGTGCATATCTCGCATAACGGCCAGCTCGTGCCTTGCGCGGTTCTCCTTCGCTGCCTTGGATGCGGTGGCGATGAACTCCTTTTCAACGACGCTGTCGTACGTCCTCACGATGGGGTTCGCTCCACGGGATGCCGCGATTGCGGTAAGTGCTGCGGAAATGCTCGACGGTGTGTCGGTGCATTCGATAAGGATGTTCTCTCCGGACTGGAGGTTCACCGCGTCGATAAGGCGGCTGGCGAGTTTAAAGATACGTTCATCAATCATATTTACTCCTTGTCGAGAACGGGAAGCTTCTTAACGTCGATCTTCGGATTGTCGGCGTTGAACTCGTCCTCGGTAATCTCCTGGAGTACGTGGTCGTACTCCGGCGTGTTGTAGGTGTAGTAATGGTAGAAACGGTTGCACTTAACCGATACGCCGTCTGGCGTCACGAGTCCTACGACCTTGACGAAGCAGTTGTCGCTGCTCAGAGTGCCGTGGTCCTTGACGACGAACGTGACGTGGTAGCGGAATATGTTGTCGCGGAAGTGCGGAAACTTGATGGGGAACAGCTCGTCCACGATACTGCACGCGAGTGGATTGAGCATATACTTGTGGTCGCGGTTCTTTTTGAGGATGTCGACGGATTTGCCGTCGTCCTTGACCAAGTGGGCTTCTACTCGGTTGAAGTCGGTGTAGGCGATTTCGCCTTTCTGGTTCACGAGCTTGTAAAAATCGCGGATGCCCATATAGTAGAAGCACTTCAGACCGTAGTAGCAGCTGAACCTCGGCAGTGGGTGGACCTCGCTCGGTTCGTATTCCTTGTCGATACTGTCCAGCTCCTTCTTGGTAATTGGCACGAGACGGTCGTTGTAGATGGCCTTGGCGAGGAAGTTTGCGGTGACACTCCACGATATGCCTGAGTGGTTGTCTGCATCCATAGATGCCTTGGCCTTGACGAACGCCTTCCTTGCCGAATCGATGCAGCCGATATCGTAGCCGAGCCAGCTGTCATCCTTCATCATTTCGCGGGTCATATCCGCGTACTTGTCAAAATCTTGTGTTTCTACCATAAAGTGTTCCTTTTGCTGAAATATAGCAATATAACCGATAAACTGCCATTAGAGCAATCGATATTTTCGACCTATGAACCCGTTCAAAGAGTATCTGTCCAACTTACCGAAGTATCCGCTGGTGGAAGCCGCCTCAGCCGCCTACGAGTCGCTGAGCGAGCCTACGATGTATCTCCGCAAGGCGTACAAGAAGCCGAAATCGATTGAGAAGGACGGGTCCCCCCACACTGAGAAGTTCAACGCTGTCTGGCACGAGAAGCACCCCTACGAGAGCGCACTGGACGCGCTTGACACGCTCTTCGAGAATCCGAGCTTGGTCGTCGAGATTGTCACCGACATCGCGGCGTTCGACCCGGACGGAATCGCCAGCACGTATAAGGATTACGACGCGTACGACTTCGTCGCCGAGGACATCTACACGATTGTCAATTCATATCCGCAGACCGCTTGCAAGGTCATCTACAGTTCGGACGAGTATACCAACCAAGACAGGACCACTCTGGACTTCAACCACACCGTCGTGAACGGCTGGCTTGTCCACAATTCCAACTATGCTTGGGACATCTGGAGGGAAGGGTTCCAGTACGGCGACGAGATCGGCAGCCTTGCCTATTCTAACGCCGGTTCTACCGCCGGAAAGGAATATGGCGACTATCTGTTCGCGTTCCCCATAGACGAGGCTCCTAGGCCGCATTTTGGCCGCCTGAAGTACGGTTCGGGCAGCATCGTGTTCATAGGCACCGGAAACGAGTTCTACCATTACGGCGACGAGGAGAATCAGGTTATATTTGACCGCAGACAGCCGAAGAGCTGCTTCATCGTTGACCGAGAGAGCGAGTCGTCTGAATACAACGTGTACGGCGAGAACGAGTATAGGCCGCTTTACCACGGCGATTACGAGGATTGCCTCAAGTGGATCCAGAAGAACGGTAACGACTACCGTGGGCAGATGCGCTCGTGGGGCAAGAATGTCGACCCGAAGCGTTCGGTAGCCGTCAACAAGCAGTGGAAGTAGCTATTTAATCTTTTTCTTTTGGGCAGACTTCCACTCTTTATAGCAATATTGGACTAAAGTTGCTATATTTCGAGTATGAATTACCTACAAGCATTTGCAAAAGACGAAAAACATATCCGGCAGCTTATCCGGGTGATGAGCAACGACGATTGTAACGAGTGTCCGGCTCGTAGCTATTGCGAAAAACACAAAATGAAGGACGACTGTTCCGAGGCGTTCACCCATTGGGCGATGCGCGAGAAGCCGGTACGCAAGAAACCTTTGGACGACAGACCAAAAAATGCGAGGGGAAAATGATGAAATACTTGTTGATTATGTTGGCCGCGCTGGCTATTGCCGGATGCGAAGACCACGCACAGAACTTGCACGACAACGGTCGCATCTACAAGATGGTGGATATCGATGCTCGTGGCGACTTCTCCATCTTCTGCGACAAGTCGACCAATATCGCATATCTGCGCTACTGGCAGTCCGAATCCAAGAATGGCATTACGGTGTACTACAACAGCAAGGGTGAACCGGCTCGCTGTAGCGAAATCCAGAGGTAACTATGGCTATGATTGGTATGCCGGGATGTGACGGCTGTGAGCATTTCAAGGAAGTGAAGCTGGATGAAAAGAAGGGTGGCAAGCATCCATACCGCCGTTACTGCGCGTTAGGCAACTTCAACCTCGATACAGCTTGCTACGCGCCTAGGAAGACATCTCACAACAAGCTCGTGTACGAACAGCAATATATGCATCCGGATTTTACCGAATTCGAGCGTCCGGTACGTTGTCCGCTGAAGACAGCGGAAGAGCGCAAGGTCAACACTAAATATTTGAAGGAACGTCGCTGATGGCAAATGGTTACGATATGACAAGAATCGCTGCACTGTCGCAGCACCAGACAGAACTCGAATCCAGCTTGGCTTCGGTTAGCAAGAACCTCCAGCTTGAGGAAACCAAGCGTGAAGCGTACGAAAAGCTCTTGGATCTGGCTCGGAGGTACCCGTTCATCTATATCAACCCGTCGTGCCAAGTCGAGAAGCGCGAATACATCATCAACTGCAACTGTCTCAAGAGCGTCGAGCACGACGATACAAGCAACTTGAAGATTGGCGGATGCGTGTTCTGCGTCTTTACAGGGTTCGACACGTCCAAGCCGAACATTAACTGCATAGTCCACGAAGAGCATAATACCGAAACCGTGTCATTATGGTGCGGCGAAGTCGATTCGCTGATCGAGAAGGGTCTCATTCGCGGTATGGGCGGAGACGAAGTCCGTCAGTTCATCAAGCAGACGTTCGAGGCGCAGATGGCTCAGATAGTATCGTACTACTCAGATGTGGTCGTAAATCCGGAACATCTGTATATCAAGTGTGCCGACGGTTACTTGAATTTTTCTAGGAAGACCTACGAACAGTCCAAGTCGGTACACTTCTATATCGACAACAACAAGACTTGGATGGCGGAACACTCGATGCGCGAAGTCGCGGACGAACTTGAAGGAATATATGAAATACAAAACTATAAATAACTATGCAAAAGAGTATACAGAATAGCACTTTTGAATATAGTTTTTGCTAAAGACGGCATTCTGAACGTAGTCCAGTAGCTGGAACCGATATTTCAGTTTCGATTCTTTGATTTTTCGGAACAGGTCTTTCCAATTTTCCACCGTACCGAGTGTTTGCTTCCATTGCTCATCTCGGAACTGAATATTGAATTTCGGATAGAACCATCCCTTGTCGAATTTCTTGTATGCTCTGCGAGCGATTTCAATAGATGCAGCCACCATATCTGGTGTATTTTCGTCGCCGTAGGCGATGTTTCCTACTTGACTGGAATACGCTGGGTTGACTTCAACCAGATTGAACTTATGCAGATTAGCAAGCATTTTCAGCTTGATCACGAACAAGTTTCGTTCCCACTTGTTGTTACATAGTTTGTTTAAAGTCTTGCCTTTCTTCATGTCGGACGGTTTTATGCTTAAATCTTCTATCGCAACCGTCTTGCACTTCCACACATTAACCAGCTTGTTGATTTTATGGACAATGGCAATAGTCTCGTGTTTCAACTTGTTAGTTAGATACTTGGACTTGCTATCTGTACTCGATTTACTGGACGAAACGGTAAGCTGTCTTAAATCAAAGACTTGCTTGTGCAATACATTGAACTCGTCATTCTTATCGAACTCTATGATAGACAACCCGATATAGTTCGGGTTCATATCTATACCAAGCACCCGCTTAGATCGTAGCTTTATGTATCGTTCATCCTTGATTAAGGTCTCGTCATAGGTAAGCCATACATATTTATCAGAGAGCTTAACGGAAACCGTTATATTGTTCTGTTGTGCAAGTTCTTGTACTTTGGACAGTTCTTCGGCGATATTCTTCCGCATCGGCAAGAACTTGATTTCTACGTGGGTTTCCTTGTTCGGCTTGTATACAATCCGTTGGGTTTCAAAGTCGAACGAGAACAAGCGATTCCCTTTACGCTGTTTCTCGCCTTGGATTCCTATCGGTAACATACGGCGATACTTGAACGATGCCTTGTCTATGATCCCACGCATATATTGGCGTAGGTTGTTCTTGCCACCGAACAAGATATGCTTACTACCATTCAGCTTGTACAGTGCAGCACCTTCCTTGATGGCACACTGGATGAACCAGCTGTTGTGGTTGAACCTTGAATTGCAGTAGGCGCGGACTTCTTTTTCGTCCATTCCATCTTGGAAACGGTTAAACGCGATGCGAACGATACTGCTGAATATTCTCATATCATCCAGCACATCAACTTCGTTGCATATTGTAAGTTTAACCGTCTTCATAAACAAAAATCCTATCCAGAAGAGCGAGTTCTAGATAGGACTAGTCGGCATAGATGCCGCCAAACTTTTCATTTTAGGAATCTCGCTCATTCCTAAAATAAGTTTATACATTTCTATTAAAAATATACTTTAATTATTCATAATTTGCAATAGTTTTCTATAAAAAATAGTTAACCTTGTTCTCCCCATTCGTGAGCGTAGTAGTCGGCTATGAGAGTGTAGCGGAGCTGTTCGTAGTCGTCCTTTTTCGACAAGTCGTACTTGACGCCCCGGTAAGATGCGAAGTATTTTATAAGAAGGCTCAGTTCGGTAAGTTTGCAAACATTCCGCTTCGAGTCGACGAATTCGAGCGCGTCGAGAAGTCCGGAACTGAAGTTGGTGCTGCAGTAGCCTATCCAGCCGAACTTGTGCATCGCGCTCTTACGTGCGTAACCGCTGATAAAGATTTCACAGCCGGGTAACATCAGTCACCTTCTTTGTCGCGGATGTAGTTGAGGACTTCTTCGTCGTCGAGGAAATCGACGGCGTCGGCGACTTCCTTGATGAACTTTACAGTCCATTCCTCGTTCCAGCACTTGCAAGCGGCATAACCGATGCAGCACAAGAGCGAGCGTTCGGCCTCCTTGGTCGTATAGTCCTTGCGGAATCCGCCTTTGGCCAGCATCTGCTTGATCTTGGTGAACGTGTCCACGGTACCGACGCTAAAGGTTTCCTTTACGTCGACAGTGAGCTGGATTTTCTGGATTTGCTCGTTCTTGGTGTACTTGCTGGGCTTGATACCGGCGTGGAATTCCATTGCCTCTTCCACGGTATCGAACCGTTTCGCCTTTTCGGCCTCGTACACGACGGTGTTTTCGTACATATAGTACACTTGTCTCCACTCGTGGTCGACGAGCTGTTCGGCGGTCACTGCGAAAAACGTAATGGTGGTTTTCATAATCCGATCCTTTTTTATCAAATATAGCAATTCAAACTTATTATTGCTATACTATCGGAAAACAAGGAGAATTCCTATGAAATGGACGATTAAATGGGACGCACAAGCCGATTCCAACGACGCTGACTACATCTACACTCACGGTACCTTGGGCGTATTCGACGACGAAAACAAGGAACAGATGCAGAAACTGTTGTTCAGGATGCGTCTGGCTCAGTACGCGGAACAAACATTCTACGACGGCTGGTTCCACGACGTTTGCGAACGCGAAGAGCTTATCGACAGTTTGTCCGCCGACGGAAAGCTGCCAAAGGATGTCGTGACCAAGCTTGTCGACGAGGAAATCGGCGACGAGAACGACAAATGTTTTAAATCCCATCTGAAAGACTGGCTCGATAGCTTCGTGCCAGACGACCCGGAAGACGACAGCCTTGCGCACGACCTCCGCATCTCTTGGACTAAGATTCCGGGCGAGGTGCGCGAATCCAGCTTCGATACTAACTGGGTAGAGAGCAAGGTGTAGTATGAAAATATTCGACATTTTTAACCCGTGCGCCTTTAACGATTCACTAGACAAAGCTAATGCTGATTTGTCCGAGAAAGACTTGTCTCGTATTCTTGGTTATCTTGACCAAGCGAAGCAGTATGCCCAAGCGAGCCTCAACGAGAAGAAGGCTGCACGAATCTGCCCCGAAGACGAGACACGCAAGGCGGCAATCGACTTCATACTCCACAAGGCCACCAAGTTGTGCATATACGCGCCGTTCAATCAAGAGTTCCAGACGAACGTCTCGATCAGGGAAGTCACACGGAACACGGACGAGTATATCACTATATGTGGTACGTACGAGACAGAACCAGATCGCGAGAAAATCGGTGAATACGGTAGTACCATAACCAAGAGCGGAAATTTCAACGTCAATCTGGTTATCCAGCTGGCCGACCTCAATGTCCTTAGTCGCAAATGCGAGCCGCCGTTCACGATCGGTATACAAGGCTGGCGCGACGAAATATCAGTGAGGTAGATATGATTACACCGGAAATGCTCAAACCTCTTATCGACAAGTGGGAGGGTATCCTTGAAATTGCTCTCGACAAGTCGTACGAGCCGGAGCGCAACGTCATCCGCGATACGCGGACTGGGACGAAGTTCTCGATGGAGCTGCTTTCTAAGCTCTACACTCCGCAGAACGTGCTATACGAGCTTGACAAGCAGTTCGGTTCCGAACACTTGTTCGATTCCGACTTGCCGGACGCCGTGATTCAAGACTTCAACCGTATGGACAGCGGTATCATCTACTTCTCGGTGAACAACTGGATGTACGGACAAGACTATCCTCCGACCGAGAACTTCCGCAAGTGGCTCGGAAACGACCTCAACCAGACGTTCCAAAACGAGGAATGGGTAAAGGAAAACAAGCTCTGTGTCCGATGTGGTTTCGTCGATATGAGCCAGAACTATCTGGTATCGGCTCCTCGCGAATGGGTCGAGAAGAATTGTCCGGAACTGCTCACGAATTTCGAATACACCTACACTTCCATCATCAACGGCAAA
>Ga0310786_10002870_pt1 | contig 25710 bp, 10 predicted proteins | sample AusTroGonzalo_MG_FD_203881 | JGI IMG/M metagenome (GOLD analysis project Ga0310786, IMG submission 203881) | Bovine rumen microbial communities from tropical cattle in Woodstock, Queensland, Australia - Gonzalo_03 (v2) (version 2) | ecosystem: Host-associated > Mammals > Digestive system >...
CAGCCTCAATGTGACGAATCTCAACAACTACATGATCATCTCGAACGACATTGCGGTCGCCTACGGTCCGTTCAACGTCAACGAGGAACTGACGATCCGCTACTCCAACACTCGCGACAAGGCCGATGTCTGGGGTGTCGCCGACGCGGTGGACGGCAATGTCACCGTCGCCTTCACCATTCCGACCGATGGCTATGCCAACATGCGGTTCTGGCTCAGGGCCAACGGAAAGGTCTATGACGGCAAGAACGGTTACGGCTTCCCGATTCCTCCGGTGGCAGATGGGGTTGTCATCCTTGATCAGCAGTGGCTCGACGACAATGATGTTGTCTTCAAGTCTGGCGAGAACACGGTGGAAGTGCTGCTTGGCAACGACAAGTACGACTACGCCAACCCCGGCGACGAGTGGTCTAACGAAGCGCGGTTCAGCGTAAATGCCGCGCCAGACCGCAAGGGCAAGCTCGCGGTCGAAGTGAAACATCCGCTGGCAGCCAACCTCGACGCCAAGTTGACGATTGCGGCGTACGAGAGCGCCGATCTCGCGAAACCGGTCGCAATCGCGACCAATGTCGCCGCCGATACATCCGTTGAACTCGGTGGCCTGAGGCCTGGCGAAAAGTACTACATCGCTGCCTGGTACGTGAAGGATCCCAACGACGGACGTCCCGCCTCCGGCGAGGTGCGCATGCCATACGACACCTGGGGCTACTACTGCAACCTGACGCATACCAACGCGTTCCAGATTGCCAACACCTACGGCTTTGATCCGGTGGCGGTGGCGGCGGCGACGAACCCGGTTGAGGTTGCGGTCTGGCTGCAGGACACCGACTACAACGACAACGAAATTGCCGACCGCGAGGAAGACTTCCTCGACATCCCGGCTTTCTACGATCGCGAGCTGGTCGTCGAGTACGGCTTCCACATCGAAGGTGCGGCCGACGTCAACACGTCGAGCGTCTCTGGTGAAAAGGCCGAGGCGATGGCCTTTGCGAAAGTGCCTTACGAACTTATTGCTGTCACGAATATGGTGGGCAAGAAGGTCGAGACCGTCTGGTATGCGATCATACCCGATCCGTCGTCGACATCCGTGGGCGGTTCCGGCGTTGCGGTCGGTGATTCGCTCTCCGAGCTCTCCAAGCGCTCCGACATCAAGCTCGCCTCCGTCTACTTCTATGGTGACGAACCGGCGCTTGGCTCCAATGTGACCTTCTCGACCGACTCGCCGCTAAAGGTGACGGAGACGAAGGTCGAGGATCTCGTCCTCGTCCATGCGCAGGTGCTGGACCGCTTTGGCTTCGATCCGGCGACCGCCAACGGCTCGCTTGCCGCTGCCGACCGCGTCAATTCGAAGGAGGTGACCGCGTATGACAAGGGCAAGTATCTTGAGGCATACCTCATCAACGTGCTCGGCGTCACCAACTATACGGACTACGTGCTCAGCAAGACATCCAACGACGCCGACCCGGTCGAGGGCGGCATGGGCGATGGCCTGGTCGATGTCTGGGAGCTCTACGCAATGTTCAAGCCGGACGGCGTGCAGGATGGCCTGATCGGCACCGTGGACGACCTCTCCGATCCCAGCGTGGTGCTCTCGCCGTGGAACTACGACGACCGCGACGGCGACGCCGACAACGACGGCCTCGCCAACCTGCTCGAGTACGACGACGGACATTTCCCGACCAACCCCTACGACGTCGACACGGACAACGACAACGTGACCGACCTCTACGCCTGGCGGTATGCGCTCAAGGGCGACGAGGGCGATCGCGACCTCGACGGCGACGGGCTCTCCAACTACGCCGAGTACCTCATCAGCGAGGTCTTCCAGTTCCACACCCTCGACGTGCGCAACCCGAAGACCGACGGCGCGTGCGTCGACTACTTCCGCAAGGTGGGCGACCTCTACCTCGGCGAGCTCTTCACCGACCACGACCAGGTCTTCGACTTCTGGGAGGCGCAGTACGCCGGCGAGAAGTCCGACACCGGCGACATCTGGGCGAACCGCTACGTCTACGACCCCGAGAAGGACCTCGACGGCGACGGCTGGTCCAACTACGCCGAGGCGCGCGCCGGCACCAGCCCCGAGGTGGTCGACGCCATCGGCATCGACGAGGAGACGCTGGCCGAGCACCCGATCCCGGTCATCGAGGCGACGGTCGTCTACAACAACGCCTCACCGATAACCGGCCCGATCGTCTTCCGCGCCTGGAGCCAGCGGTTCGACGAGAAGATGATGAACGCGCCAGACGCCATCTGGACGACGCCGGCGAGCATCTCGACCGCCGCTGGCGGGTCCGACGACTCCTCGTCGCTTCAGACCGCCAAGAAGTACGTCGGCCGCAAGCCGGCCGGCCGGGTCGTCTACAGCCTCGGACCGGGCTCGGTGAAGCCCGGCTCGGTGAAGATCTACTTCCGCGACCAGGAATTCCGCCGCGCGGTGGTGCGCGGCAACGAGGAGATCTCCGTCTCCGACGCCGGTGTCGCGCAGGCGAGCTGGTACCCGCTCGTCCAGGACAAGAACGGTGCGCTCGTCACCTCCATCACCAACCAGACGGCCGTTGCGGTGGGCGCGATCGACTACACCACCGGCAGGGTCGAGATCGACTTCGGCTCCGCCGCGCTCTGCGGCAGCGTCTACGCCCAGATGATCAATGCCGTGGGCGGCAACGAAAAGCTCGACTCCGACATCACCCACTTGCTCCAGTACTACAACTGCGAGAAGCTCGACCTCGACGCGAGCTACGTGAAGATCGGCTGGGCGCGCACCCGCGTCGGCACCAACATCGGCGGCGTCTACTACCTCGGCGATCCCGACGACCCGGCTGGCAGCGACTCCTCCGGCAGCTCCTCCGGCGGCGATGATGGCTCCACCGCCAACTTCACCTCCACAAGCCGCGGCTATGTGCGCGAGGGCCTGAACAGCTTCGTCGTCTACGCCGACCAGGACGACAGCGGCGACTACACGCCCGGCGAGCCCTTCGGCTTCGTGCGCGACGTCGACGTCGGCTGGCAGGGCGCCAAGTTCACGGTCGAGCTCACCGAGACCTCGCCGATCTTCGCCCGCGTCAACGTGAAGACCGAGGAGAACGACCGCGTCAACCTCTACGGCGTCTACAGCGACACGATGTTCATCACCAATTTCGATGCCATCGCCGGCGCCCAGACCGTCGACGACGAGGCCATGACCTCCGGCGGCCGCTACATCCACGTCCGGATCGACCGCTACTCCGTCAACGACGTGCCGCTCGGAATCGACGCCGGGCACATCAACCTGCCTGACCAGGTGTTTGTGGACAAGTACATCGACAGCAATGTCCGCTGCCTCGTCCACGAGGGCGATTTCTTCACGAACGACGTATTCGACATCGACTGGGACACCTTCGGCCAGATCGACGGCAACCCGCTCAGCGCGCAGCTCGGCGACATCACCAGGGTCGCGTACCGCATCGTGGTCGACAACTCGCTCCACATAAGCCCGGTCACGAACAACCTCTCGCTCGCGTGCGTCTTCACCCGCCGCTTCGACGCCATCGGAGCCCGCCAGCGTCCGCAGGACCTCGACATGACCACAACGCACGGCGCACGTCCGACCTTCAGCTGGTCGATGGGCGTCAAGAACACCTACACCGCCTTCAAGCTGTGCATCTACGACGGAACCAAGGTCGTCTACGACAGCGGCATCCGTCGTGCGCCGTGCAAGAACTCGGAGAACAGGTACGTCTGGACCGCCCCGATCTCGGTCGGCGACCAGGTGCAGGGGCCGGACGGCGAGGTGTCGGTGCTCTCCGCGACCGGCAACTACACCTGGAACGTCTCCATGTACAACGCGAAGTTCAAGACCGACTACTTCGCCGACAAGGCGGCCGTGTTCCGCACCGACGTGAACGCCCAGCAGGACGTCGACGACGACGGCTTCAACGCGATCAACGTCTGCGTGAAGTATACCGGCCCGTCGATCGTGCTCAAGAACTGCGCCGACGCCTCCTCCCCCGTCGGCAAGGTTCGCCTCCAGGCGTTTACCACCGCCGACTTCCGCGGCGTGCCGTCTTCGCAGACGTTCGTCACCAACCGCGCCGAGCTCATCAACGCGGCGCACACGATGGCGAACGCGAAGCTGATCGGCCTCCCCGCCGGCACCTATTACATCCGCGCCTACATCGACTCCGACGGCGACTTCAAGAAGTCCCCATGGGAGTCCTGGGGCCAGGTCGCCGAGCCGATCACCGTCGGCGCCGGACTTCCCGCGCCGCTTGTCGGCCTCTACATCGAGGACGCCGACACCGACCAGGACTGGGTGCCTGACGCCTTCGAGTACGTGCGGTTCGGCGCGCTCGACCGCAACGACACCACCGCGCTCGTCTCGAGCGAGTTCCTGATGTCCAAGAAGCTCTCCGCCGCGGTTTCCGGCGATACTCTGGAGGCCGGCGTCTCCACCTACCTCTCCGGGGCCACCCTCACCGCCTTCCAGTTCACCGACGCGGTCGGCGCGCTGCTCGGCGTCAACTCGAGCGGCGAGACCACGACCATCGACGCCATCCGCAAGGCGGTGGAGAAGAAGGTCAAGGACGGCACGGTGAAGATCACCTCGATCGCCTTCGACCCGGTCGGCAAGAAGGTGGTGCTGGCGGTCGACGCCGAGGTGGCCGACTCGGTGGCGGGCGAGCTCCTCTCGAAGATCTACGAGTTCGATTCCGACGATGAGGCGAAGGTGACGGTCGAGGTCTACCGCAAGGACTCGCTGGTGCAGGCCGAGTGGGAGCTCGTCTACACCAAGAAGAATGTTGCGGTCGGCAAGCATAGCCAGTATGTGGAGGTGCCGCTCCCCAGCGGCACGGACTACACCAGCGGCTTCTACCGCGTTGAGATAAAGGAAAAATAAGAAAATGAAGCAGAAGGAAATCAGAAAGGTGCTGGTGGTGAACTCCGGTTCGAGTTCGCTCAAGTACCAGCTCTTCGACATGAAGATGGAAACCCGCCTCGCCAAGGGGCTCGTCGAGCGCATCGGCTGCGGCGGACCGAAGGACCATGCCGCCGCCCTGGCGCAGGTCGTCGCCGACCTCGGCGACGCCGCGAAGGGCATCGACGCCATCGGCCACCGCATCCTCCACGGCGGCGAGGTGTTCACCGACTCCGCGCTGATGACCAAGGCGAACATGGCCAAGGCGAAGAAGCTCGTCAAGTTCGGCCCGCTGCACATGCCCGCCAACCTCGGCGGCATCGAGGCGTGCGAGAAGATCTTCAAGGGCGTCCCCAACGTCGGCGTCTTCGACACCGCCTTCCACATCGCGACGATGCCAGACTGCGCCGGCATGTACGCGATCGACCCGAAGTACTACAAGAAGATGGGGATCCGCAAGTACGGCTTCCACGGCACTTCCCACAAGTTCATCACCCAGGCCGCGGCGAAGTTCCTCAAGAAGCCGCTCTCCAAGGTGAACCTCGTCACCTGCCACCTCGGCAACGGCTCCTCGCTCGCGGCGATCCGTAACGGCGGCGTGGTCGACACCTCGATGGGCCTCACCCCGCTCGCCGGCATGGTGATGGGCACCCGCTGCGGCGACATCGACGCGGCGGCGGTGCTCGCGATAATGGAGGCGGAGAAGCGCACCCCTGCCGAGATGGACACTATCCTCAACAAGAAGTCGGGCCTCCTCGCGCTCGCCGGCTCCAGCGACTGCCGCGACATCTGCGCCAAGGCGGATAAGGGCGACAAGGCGGCCGAGCTCGCGCTCGAGATGCTCGCCTACCGCGTGGCGCTCTACATCGGCGCCTACAACACCGTCATCGGCGGCGCCGACGCAATCGTGATGACCGGCGGCATCGGCGAGAACTCCAAGGAGGTGCGCGAGCGGATCATCCGCCGCCTCGGCGCGCTTGGGGTCAAGCTCGACCCGAAGGCGAACCAGGTCCGCGGCGAGCTCAAGGTGATCTCCGCCAAGGGCTCGAAGATCCCGGTCGTGGTCATCCCCACCAACGAGGAGCTGATGATCGCCCGCGACACCGTAAAGGTGCTGGGGAAGTAAAACGACAGCAAGCGTACTACAGCAAGAAAAATCATGAACGCAATCAAGGAAATCATTGAAAAGGCCTCGAAGCTGAACGGCACCGTCGTTCTGCCCGAGGGCATGGACCCCCGCGTCGTCACCGCCGCCTGCGCCTGCGTCGACCGCAAGATCTGCACCCCGGTCGTCCTGGGCACCCCGGCGGAAATCGCCTCGGCCGAGGAGAAGGCAGGCCTCAAGCTCGCCGACCGCGGCATCAAGACGATCGACTACACCCTGGGCGACGCCGAGCTCGAGAACGCCTACCTCGAGGCGTGGAACGCCAAGGAGTCGAAGAAGCCCGCCGAGAAGCAGAAGATCATCGACCTCGCCGGCGCCCAGAAGACGCTCCGCACCAAGCGCATCTACTTCGGCGGCATGATGGTGAAGCTCGGCCGCGTGGACGGCCTCGTCGCCGGCTCCATCGCCTCCACCGGCGACATGCTCCGCGCCGCCTTCCACACCCTCGGCACCCAGAAGGGCGTCAAGACCGCCTCGAGCTGCTTCATCCTCGACCTCAAGACGCCGACGGCTTCCGGCGACGGCGTGCTCGCCTTCGGCGACTGCGCGGTCATCCCCGATCCCACCGCCGAGCAGCTCGTGGACATCGGCCTCGCCACCGCGCAGACCTACCGGGACCTCACCGGCAAGGAACCGCGCGTCGCGTACCTCTCCTTCTCCACCAAGGGCTCCGCGGCGGGTCCGCTGGTCGAGAAGGTGCAGCAGGCGGTCGAGCTCGCGAAGCCCCGCTTCGCCGAGGCCGGCATCAAGATGGACGGCGAGCTCCAGTTCGACGCGGCGGTCGTCCCCGCGACCGGCAAGCAGAAAAACCCGAACGGCGCCGTCCAGGGCGACGCCAACGTCTTCATCTTCCCCGACCTCAACGCCGGCAACATCGGCTACAAGATCGCCCAGCGCCTCGGCGGCGCGGACGCGATCGGCCCCAACCTCCAGGGCCTCGCCAAGGCGATGAACGACCTCTCCCGCGGCTGCTCCGCCGAGGACATCGTGGGAACGATCTGCGTGACGTTGCTGCAAAGCACCACCAAGTAGCCTAGAAACCTAGAATACTAGAATCCTAGAAACCTAGAAAACCATGACACCGGAAAAGATGATAGCGCGCGCGAAGGAGGTCTTCGCTGTCGAGATCGAGGGGCTGAAGAAGACCCGCGACTCGGTCGGCGACTCCTTTGTCCGGGCGGTCGAGATGATTCTCGACTGCGCTTCGCGCGGCGGCATCCTGGTGGTCTCCGGCGTCGGCAAGAACCTGCACATCGCCGAGAAGATGAGCGCCATCTTCTCGTCGACCGGGACGCGCTCCATCGTCCTCAACCCGGTGCAGGCGATGCACGGCGACCTCGGCATGGTGTCGGCGAAGGACATCCTCCTCGCGCTCTCCTTCTCGGGCGAGTCCGCCGAGGTGAACAACCTCATCCCGGCAATCCGCCGCCACGGGCTCAAGGTGATCTCGATGACCGGCCGCCCCGACTCGACGCTCGCGACATTGAGCGACGTCCACGTCGAGATCCCCTGTGGCAAGGAGGCGTGCCCGTTCGGGATGGCGCCGACCAACTCCACCACCGCCACGATGGCGATGGGCGACGCGCTCGCGATGGTGCTCATCGACGCGCAGAAGTTCGCGATTGAGGACTACGCGATGAACCACCCGGCCGGGGCAATCGGCCGCGCGCTGGTGATGAAGGTGATAGACGTGATGCGCACCGGCGAGCGCCTGGCCAAGGTCGGCGACGGCGCGACGGTCATGGACGCGATCATGGCGATGACGAAGGCGAAGTCCGGCGCGGCCGTCGTCGTGGACGCCGAGGGCAAGCTCCTCGGCATCTTCACCGACGGCGACTTCCGCCGCCTGGTGAGCAATGCCGGAATGTCCGGAGAGTCCGGATCTGGCGCTTTGCTCGCCGACCCAATCTCCCGCTACATGACCAGCTCCCCGCTCTTCGTGCGCGACGACGCCTACGCCGCCGAGCTCCTCAAGATCTTCGAGAAGAAGCGCATCGACGACCTGCCGGTGTGCGACGCGTCCGGCCGGGTGGTCGGCCTCGTGGACATCCAGGACCTCCCCAAGATGAAAGTGCTGTAGAACCAAGAGAAAGGAACACCAAGATGAAAGAGAAGACATTTGCATTCGCCGTCGTCGCGCTTGCCGCGACCGCAGTACTCGCCGCGCCGAAAGTCCGCCGCGCCGCCGGCGGCGACGACATGGTCACCCAGGGCCGCGGCGCCAAGGTCCTGATCGTACAGGAGCCGCGGCTCGGGCAGGCCGCCTGCCTCACCGCGCCGTCGGTGCAGGGCGGGTCGACCGTCGGCCAGTGCTACAAGAAGCCGCGCAAGTGGATCGTGCTCGAGACCAAGTACGACACCTTCGGCACCGAGACCTCGAAGTTCCTCGACCAGCTTACCTTCACCTGGCACGTCCTCCTGGACACCAAGAACGCCACCGAGAACAAGGGCAACAAGGAGGGGCTCGCCCCCTACAGCTACTTCACCACCGCCACGACCTATGTGAACATCCCCGCCGGCTCCCACGCCGCGAGCGTGGTGCTGCCGCCGAGCTGTCTTGAGCGCTTTGGCGATCCGCGCGCGGTAGGGCTCGAGATCTCAAACCAGAACGGCGAGATGCTCGCCGGCGACTGCTGGAGCGAGGTGAAGGGCATCGCGCCCCACACCAAGTTCTGGGAGGACCAGAAGATCATGGGCGCAGCCACCAAGGAGGGCACGCCGATGATCGAGCGCCGGCAGGGGCTCCTCGACCGCTCCAAGACCATCTGGGCCATCGTATTCCCCAACGACTACGAGCAGGTGGCGCAGTAACAACCATTCCAACGCTTTTCCCATGGCAAACAAGTTTATAACCCTCAACCTTGGCGCGACAAATGTCGTGCTCGCGGAGTACGAGAGCAGTGCGCGCGGCGCGCTCACCCTGCTCCGCTACGGCGTTGCCCAGCTGGCCGCGCCGCTTGACGGCGGCAACGCCGAGACCATCCTCGCCCCGGCGCTGATGGAGATCGTGCGCTCGACGGGGATTCGCCCCGGCAAGGTGAACGTGGCGCTCTCCGGCCAGATGGTGTTCCCGAAGTTCGCGGCGGTGCCGATGGCCGGCGGCTCGGAGAAGTTCGAGCAGATGGTCCGCAACGAAATCGAGCAGACCATCCCGTTCCCGATCGACGAGATGGTGTGCGACCGCCAGGTGCTGGGCGAAACCGAGGGCGGCGACACGTCGGTGATGATCGTGGCGGCGAAGGTCGACCAGGTCGAGGCGATCTGCGAGGCGATCGGGTCGGTCGGCTTCGTGCCCGCGCTCGTCGACGTCGCGCCGATTGCGCTCAGCAACGCCGTGTGCGCCGCGCATCCGGAGGAGGCGGGCGGCTGCCTTGTCATCCTCGACATCGGCGCGCGGACGACCTCGCTGGTGATCGTCGAGGGCGACAAGTTCTACAACCGTTCCATCCCCGTGGCCGGCAACGCGATCACCAAGGAGATCTCCACCGCGCTCGGCTGCTCGCTGGAGGAGGCCGAGCAGGTCAAGGTCGAGAAGGGCTACGTCTCCGTCGGCGGCGTCACCGAGGACGAGGACGAGGTGGCTGACCGCGTCTCCAAGGTCTGCCGCGCGGTGATGACGCGGCTTAACGCAGAGATCTCGCGCTCGATCAACTTCTACCGCAGCCAGCAGCAGGGCGGCACCCCGACGAAGCTCTACCTCACCGGAGGCACCTCGCTGCTGCCCCAGGCTGACCAGTTTTTCGCCGAGTCGCTTGGCATCGAGGTGGAGGCCTTCAATCCGTTCGCGGCGATTGCCGCCGGCCCCGCCGTCGACGCCGAGGCCCTTGGCTACGACGCCGCGCTGCTCGGCGTCACCGCCGGCCTCGCCTGCCGTGAGAACGGATCGGCGCGCTTCGCCATCAACCTGCTGCCGCCTTCGCTGGTCGCCGCGCGCGCCGAGAAGGCGCGGATCCCGGTGCTGGCCGCCGGCGGCGTGGCGCTGGTCGCCGCGCTCGTCCTGGTGACGCTGGCGTTCAACCGCGAGGCGGGCGAAATCTCCGCCCGGCGCGACGCCGTGGCATCGCGCATCGCCAAGCTTTCCGAATACGACCGCAAGGTGACCGAGGCCGCGAAGTCGGTGTCCGACGCCGAGGCCGAGGCGCGGCGCCTGCGCGGGACGCTCCTGGAGCGCTCGCGTGCGGTGAACCGGCTCAACGTGGTGAAGGAGTCGTTGCTGCCCGGCATGTGGATCGAGAGCTGGAAGGACGGCAAGATCGTCGTCCGCGCCTGGATCGACCGCGTCAAGGACAAGGTCCCCGCCGGCAAGACCATCGGCGAGTACGTGGTCGACCGGCTCAAGATGAAGGGCGCGCTGGTCGAGGCGGTGAAGATCCTCGACATCTCCAAACTTGGCGCGCAGGGGCGCGGCAACGAGGCGCAAATCGAGCAGTTCACGCTGGAGGTCAAGTTCAAATGAACAAGTCGAAGATCGTTCTGGCCGCCACGGGCGGCGTAATCGGCGTCGCGACGCTGGCGGCGGCGTTCCTCGCCTGGCAGTCGTGGTCCGCCGTTTCCGAGGCACGCGACGGCGGCGACGCCGGCGAAGGGCTCGACAGCGTGCTCTCCCGGGCCTCGTCCCTTTCGCGCAAGGATGTCTACCCCTGCGCCGAGAGCGTCAAGGCGCTCAACGCCAACCGCGAGAAGTTCGAGGAGTGGAAGGACGAGGCGAGCAGGCTTGCGGTGGGAGGCGACCGCTCCTTCGACACCAACGTCACCGCCGCGGCGTTCAAGGAGCAGCTGCTTTTCGACGCGAAGCGGATTTCCGCGCTGCCCGGCACGGCCGATGGCGCGATCGTCAAGCCCGGCTTCGCCTTCGGCCCCTTCCGCGAGTACATCCTCGACGGCAAGCTGCCGCCGGAGGCGCAGCTCCAGAAGCTGCAGCGGCAGTGGGACGACGTAGTGTTCATCTTCGAGACGCTCGCCAGTGCCGGCGTCGGCGAAGTGACCAGCCTCGAAATTGCCGCCGCCGCGCCCGCGCCGGAGCAGCAGGAACCGAGCAAGGGACAGAAGAAGCCCAAGCGCAGCGGCAAGCCGGCGGAAGCCAAGGGGCAGGCGAAGGAAATAGTCGAGCACTACACGGTGCAGTTTGCCGCCAGTCCCAGCGCGTTTGTCCGCGTGGTCAACGATTTCGCGGTCACCAACCGGTTTGTCGTAGTCGACGACTTTGCGCTTGCCCGCGCCAAGGACGACGTCAAGGAGGCGCTTGACGCCCAGCCGGAGAAGAAGGACGCGCCCGCCGCCTCGTCGTCGCGCCGCTCGCGCCGCTCGCGCCGCGGCGAATCAGAGGAGGAGAAGGACAAAGTCGAGTCGGCCCGCGACGCCGCGATCCGCAAGGGCGTCGTCTTCGACCAGGCGATCGCCACCCCGCTTTCGGTAGTGCTCAAGCTGTCCGTAAAGGACTTCGGCACGCTCCTGTGCGGCGACAATGAAAAGGAGGAGAAGCAATGATTTCCCGTTCCGGCAAGGATAATTTCGTCGTCGCCCACTACGACTGGATCGTCGCTGCCGTCGGCGCGCTCGCGCTCGTCGGCGCCGCCGTATTCTTCTTCACCAAGCTCGGCCTCGACCCGGAGTCTTCCGCCGCGCAGGCCGCCGCGGACGTCGACCGGCTCAAGCCCGCCGAGACCGGCGTCAAGGAGCCGGACTTCACCGAGTTCGCCGTCATCATGCGCATCGCCAAGAAGCCGCCGACGGTGGACGAGATCCCCGCCGACAAGGAGAACTTCCTTGCCAGCGAGCGGCGCGTCAAGTGCATCAACCCCGACTGCGCGAAGGCAATCCCCGGCGCTTCCGAGGAGTGCCCGTTTTGCCAAAAGAAACAGGAGACCGAGAAGAAGGTGGTTCTCGACGCCGATGGCGACGGACTCCCCGACGCATGGGAGAAGACCCATGGCCTCAACCCGGGCGACGCCGGAGACGCCAACGCCGACAGCGACGGCGACGGCTTCACCAACCTCGAGGAGTACCAGGCGAAGACCGATCCCAAGGACCGCAACTCCCACCCGGACTACCTCGACTCGCTCAAGGTCGTCCTGCCGCTCAACGAGACCTATCTGCCGTTTGCCTTCCGCAAGGCGAACAAGATCCCCAATGGCTGGAGGCTCGAGTTCTTCGACCCGAAGCGCAAGGACGAATTCGGCCGCGTCGGCGCCGCCGTCACCGCACTCGAGGGCGAGGAGATCGGCGCCTACGGCTACAAGCTCGTCAAGTACGAGCCCAAGACCGAGATGCGCGAGATCAAGGGCAGCAACCAAAAGAAGCCCGTCGACGTCTCCGAGGCCGTCGTGGAGCGCCTGAGCGACCACAAGCAGGTTGTGCTCGTTGTTCAGAGCGGCAGCCCCAAGGGATTCAAGTACTCGCCGATCGACGTGCAGGCGACGCTCTCCTACGAGCGCGGCGGAACGACCTCGTTCAAGGTGGTGCCCGGCGAAACGATCGACCTCAGCGGCGCCAAGTACAAGGTCGTGGAGATCAAGCCCGTCGGCAAGGGCGCAAAAGTGACGCTGGAGGATGTCGCCAAGGGACGCAAAAGAACCCTTGACGCCCTTGAATGATTTTCCGAAATAGTGTATAATTCTTCAACATACCCAAGGAATAGGCAGAAGCAATGACGAATACGAAAAAAATTCTCGCCCTGGGCGCAGTCGTCGCCCTTGTCTCGTGCGCCAGTTTTGTATCGGCGCAGGACGATCTCGACGCGCTGCTGAAAGACCTGGAGTCGGAGACTCCGGCCGCCGAAGCAGAGGCTGCGAAGCCAGCCGAAGCGGAGCCAGTACCCGCCGCGGAGGAGGCGCCCGCAGCCGAGGAGGCACCGGCCGAGGAGGCAGCCCCGGAAGAGTCGGCGCCTGCCGAAGCGGCGCCAGCTCCGGAAACTCCGGAAACTCCGGAAGCCGAAGAAGCGGCACCGGCAGCAGAAGAGCCGGCAGCCGAAGAGGCGCCAACCGAGGAAGAGGCACCCGCCGCCGAGGAAGCGGCCCCTGCTGAAGAAGCGCCCGCCTCGGAAGAGCCAGCCGCCTCGGAGCCAGAGGCTTCAGCCTCTGAGGAAGCGGCCCCTGCCGCCGAGGAAGAGACACTTGCAGAAGAAGAGCAAACCCCTGCTGAGGAAGAGGCACCCGCCCCGGAAGAGACGGCTGCCTCGGAGCCAGAGGCTTCAGCCTCTGAGCCAGCCGAAGAGCCTGCCGCGGAAGAGCCTGCGGCCGAAGAGCCCGCCACGGAGGAGCCTGCGGCCGAAGAGCCCGCCACGGAGGAGCCGGCGCCTGCCGCGGAAGAACCTGCCGAAGAGCCTGCGTTTGAGCCGCCGCCGGCCGCCGACGCCACCAAGGAGAAGGACGAGCTGCTGGAAAACATCATCACCGCCGAGACCAACCGCCGCCTGCAGCGCGATGTCCAGGCTCGCAAGGAGATGAATGAAGCGCGCCACTGCATGAAGACGGAAGAGTATCTTGAAGCTGAAAAGCACTATTCCACCGCCGAGAAGCTGCTGGGCGACATTCCCGCCAACAAGGCGCTGCGCAAGGAGTGCGTCCAGGGTTCGGGCGAGGCGTTCCTCCGCGCGGCCAAGCAGGAACTTGCGCTGGGGCAGGACGAATTGGCGCTGGAGCATTTGCAGAAGGCGATTGACCGCGGCCATCCCAAGGCCCGCCGCCTGATGGAGAGCTGGAAGGCTGAGGGCGTTGGCTTCAAGGGCACGCCCGGCGACAAGATCTCCAAGATGGTCCGCCACCGCCGCAACGACCCCGACTACAAGTACGAGCGCGAGCACATCCGCCGCCTGCTGCTCCGCGGCACCCACCATCTCGGCGTCGGCGACCTGGACAAGGCGCTGGAGGATGTCGAGACCGTGCTCGTCAACGACAAGTACAACGTCGAGGCGATTCGCCTGCGGAAGGCGATCATCGCCCGCCGCGCGGCGGTGCTGCAGCAGGAGCGCGTGCCCGCGCGCGCCGGGATGATCGCCAACGTCGACGAGGCGTGGCGCCCGGTCTACGCGGTCAACGCGGCCTCCCTCAGCGAGGGCGCGGCCGAGACGGTCAAGTCCTCTGCCGGCGACGACCCCGAGCGCACCACCGAGCAGGAAATCATTGAGCGCATGAAGGCGATCCGCCTGCCGGAGATCAAGTTCAACCCGCCGGCGACGATCATGGACGCGGTGCAGTTCTTCATCCAGGCGTCGAAGGACTACGACAACCCGGAGCTCCCGCCGGACCAGCGCGGCTTCAACTTCTACCTCCGTCCGCGGGAACAGCTGACGGCGGCCACCGAGCAGCCCGAGGAGGCCAACGACTTCTCCTCGACCGGCGAGGAGGACGAGAGCGCGCAGAACACCCACGGCCTCGCCCCGATCCCCACCATTTCCGCCAACAACATCTCCTTCTACGAGGCGCTGAAGCTGGTCTGCGACTCGGTCGACTACAAGTTCATCGTGCGCGGCTCGATCGTGATGGTGATGCACAAGGACATGTCCACTTCCGAAATCCTCGCGCGCAAGTACAACGTGCCCGAGTCGTTCATCGAGCGCGTCTCCTCCGCCTCCGACGAGATCAAGACGATGGGAGGCGGCTTTGGCGCCAGCGGCTCGAACAACTCGAGGAAGCGCGACGATGCGGAGGAATCCCCCGACCAGGACTGGAAGGCGTTCTTCTCCGAGATGGGCGTGCAGTGGCCCGAGGGCTCGTCGATCAAGCACATCAAGTCGCTCGGCAAGCTCTACGTGCGCAACACCCGTGAGAACCTCGCCGAATTTGAGAAGGTGCTCGACGAGCTCGGCGGCCAGCCGCAGCTGATCGAAATCGAGACCCGCTTCGTGGAGGTCTCGCAGGAGGACCTGAACTCGCTTGGCTTCGAGTGGATCCTCAACGACAACTACACCTTCGGCCTTGGACGCCATGTCGGCAAGTGGATCGGACTGAGGGACGCCGACTTCATATCCAACACCACCGACGGCGACATAACCCAGAGCTACACCTACAACGCCGACGGCACCGTCAACACCATCGTCACCCATACCGATGCCGGGACCACCACCAAGAGCTGGCAGCGGATTGACACTCCGGCAACACGGGATATGGTCTACAAGGGCGAGTACAAGAACGCCTTCGGAGATCCCTCCACCCCGCGCTGGGGCAAGAGGCAGATCGGCGTCAACGCCTTCGGCGGCACTTCTGACTACGGCAACGGCAGCCGCTACCTCTCCACCGAGGGCAACCACATCTCCGGCGAGGGCCAGCGCACAAACGACCAGTTCATGCGCTTCAACGCGTTCCTCGGCGATGCGGACCTCTCGATGATCCTCCACATGCTCGCGCAGCGCAGCGACACCGACCTCCTCTCCGCCCCCAAGGTCGTCACCCAGTCCGGCCAGCAGGCCGTCATCAAGGTCGTCACCGAGTTCATATATCCGCAGGACTACGACGTCCAGCTCCAGTCGTCGAGCTCGAGCTCCGGCCATTCGTCCGGCAGCTCGCAGTCCGCCATCCTTGCCGTTGTCGAGCCCCAGAACTTCACCATGCGCGAAGTGGGCGTCATCCTCGACGTCACCCCCACCTACTCCGAGGCCAACGGCGGGTCGATCGACCTCGAGCTCAAGCCGCAGGTCGTGGACGACCCGATCTGGAAGAACTACGGCATGAAGATTCCGTTCACCGGCAACAGCTCGCTCCAGAACTTCGAGGGCCTGGGCGAGATCTTCACCGGCCTGAGCGAGATCTTCAACTCACTCGGCACCGCGATTCCGACCGCCACCAAGGCAGCGCTCGCCCAGACGGCGATGGACTCCGCTGACGACGCGCTCCAGAAGCTTGCGACCTCCGGCGACAACATCACCTACTACGACGCCCCGATGGAGCAGCCGTTCTTCCACGTCCGCTCGATCGAGTCCAAGGTCTCGATCACCCCGGGCGCGACCGTGGTCATGGGCGGGCTCATCACCGAGAACCGCAAGGCGATGGACGACAAGGTGCCGTTTCTAGGCGACCTGCCGTTCATCGGCCGGCTCTTCCGCTCGCATGCCGAGAAGACGGTCAAGCGCAACCTGCTGGTGTTCGTCACCGGGCGTCTGATTACGCCGGCCGGCCGCGAGCTGAAGGTCAACGAGCTTAGCGCCGAAGAGACAGAAGTCAAGGCGGCCCCCAAGGCGGAGTGAATCCGCCTCCCGGGCCGTCGGGAAGGAGACGGCTTATGGACTTCATCACTAAAACACTGAAGTGCCCCGCGCGGATCGTCGCGCTGGGCCTTCTCTCGCTTATCCTCGCCGCGCCCGCGGCGCTGGCGGACGAGGTCGTAAACGTGGCCGCCCCATACGACCTCTCCGGTAGTTCGTCCTCGCCCGGCACCCGTTCGCCGAGCGCCGCGACGCTTTACGCCGCCGGCGACTATGCTGAGTTCACCGCCGCTGCAAACTCCGGCTACGTATTCCGCTACTGGCAGTTCCTCAGTTCAACGAATGTCTATGGTGCCACGACCAACGCCAATCCGCTTCGGATCTACTATAATGATTCGATAAACCTGCTTCAGATCCGCCCCTGCTTCGCGCCGACTTACGACGTGACACTTGATCCCGGGGACGGAGCGCTGCCGATTGGCGCAAGCAGCTGCATCCGCGTCGTCTACGGGGATCCGTATGGGGAACTCCCCGCCCCGACGCTCAAGGGCTGCAGCTTCGAGGGCTGGTTCACCTCCGACAATGAGCTTGTCGTCGCCACGAGCGCGGTCGCCGCGAAAACGGCCCATACGCTCTTCGCCCACTGGGCCGGCACCCCGCTGACCGTCACCTTCGACAAGTGCGGCGGCGCTTTCACCAATGCCGACGAGGCGACGCGTATAGTCTACTACGGCAGACCTTACGGAGAGCCTCCGTTCGTAACCCGCAGAGGCTACACCCTCGCCGGCTGGTTCACCGCCGCCTCCGGCGGCGACCAGGTGCTGGCCGACACCGACGTCGCCACTACCGCCAACCACACCATTTACGCGCACTGGAACCCGATCAACTACACCATAGCCTTCGACGGCAACGGCGCCACTTCCGGCGCGATGTCCCAGCTGGACTGCGTCTACGGCACCCCCAAGCCGCTCCCTGCCAACAAGTTCAGGCGCGATAGCCACGCGTTCGCCGGCTGGAACACAAAGCCGGACGGCTCCGGCAACGACTACGCCGACCAGGAGGAGGTCTCCAATCTCACCACCGACGACAACGGCGTCGTCACCCTTTACGCCCAGTGGCGCGAGGCTGCCTACCATGTTCGTTTCCTGCCTGGCGGCGGTAGCGGCTCGATGGAGGCGCAGAGGATTCTATGCGACGCCGACACCGCGCTTTCCTCCAATGCCTTCGTCCTGTCCGGCTACACCTTCGTCTCCTGGCGCGACAACCTCAACACCACCAACTACCTCGACGGCGCGACGGTTAGGAACATCTTCGCGGACGGCGAAATCGGCGACCTTGTCGCCACCTGGAAGCCAAACCGCTATCGCGTGCAGTTCGATCTCAACGCGCCATACGGCAGGGGGGCGATGGGCGACCTCCAGTGCGTCTACGATGCCGAGGCAGCCTTGCCGGAATGCGAATTCGTCAATCCCGTCGGCACTTTCCTTGGCTGGGCGCTCGGCGCAGACGCAACGGAGCCGGACTTCACGAACTGCGCCGCCGTCGCCAACTTGACTGCGGTTTCGGACGGCTCCGTCGTCCTCTATGCCATCTGGAAATCGACCCTTACCGACCTGAGCCGAGCCATTGGCTGCGACAGCCTTGTGCTCAACACCTCCGCCGCCAACCCCTGGACTGTCTACACCAATGATTCCGTCACCTGCCTCATGAGTGGCTATTCCAAGGATGGGGGGTTGAAAAGCAGTTCCAAGCTTTCGGCGGTTATGGACGGTCCTGGCCTTCTTTCTTTCGAATGGTGCGTTTCGGGAACGAATGGTTTTCAGAAGGGGCTGATCTTACAGGACGGCACCAATTTCGATGTGAACGATGGCGAAACCATCAATCCCAACAATCCTTATTATTATGGTGCCGAAGGTTACGCCGATACCGGCGACGGTCCGGCTTCTGGCAACTGGCATAAGAAGCAGCTGTCGATCTCCACCAACAAGGAAGACGACGTTGTTTTTTGGTATTCCGCGGTTCTTGAAGGAGAGCAGCAAGGGGACCGACTTTTCGTTCGGAACGTCGTCTGGACCCCAGAGTCCGGGCTTGCGGTGTTCTACGATGCGAACGGCGGCGACGGCGACATGGCTCCGTCCATCTGCCACCTCAATTCGTCGCTTTCACTCTCGCCCTGCACGCTCACCTGCCCGGGTCATGATTTTGTCGGATGGAACACGAAGCCGGACGGTTCCGGCGAGGCGTACGCCGACAAAGCCACGATGAAGGCCGGCTCGGAGCCCGAGTCGGTTACGCTCTACGCGCAGTGGCGGGCGCGATCATATCTGGTTGAGTTCGATCCTGCCGGCGGCTCCGGCAAGATGGAACCGCAGACGATGCTCCGCGGCGTGGCGGCGGCGTTGTCGAAGAACGGATATTCGCTTGCCGGACACACCTTCGTCGCTTGGCTTGACTCGGCCGCTGGCGTCAACTACGCCGACGGCGCGGAGGTCAAAGACTTGGCGCCGGAAGGCGGCACAATCGTCTTGAAGGCCACTTGGCGACCCAACGCCTATTCGGTGTCTTTCGACGCCGGCGGTAGTGGTGGCACCGGAGTGATGGCAGATATCTCCTGCGTCTACGGCCAGGAATACCGGCTGCCGCTGTGTGAATTTGAGCGCGACGACGCCGACTTCCTCGGCTGGCGGCTCGGATCCGGTTCGACGGGCGTCGACTTTGTCGACGGCGCGAGATTCTCCAACCTGACCACCGACCCCGACGGCAGGGTGTTTCTGCACGCGGTATGGGAGTGGACAATCGACAACGCGGTCGTCTATGATGGAAACGGCGGTAGCGGAACGATGGACCCCACCGTCTGCGAAGAGGGGAGCGGGCTGTCCGTACCCGACTGCGGTTTTGTCCGCAAGGGCTATGACTTTGTCAACTGGAATACCCTCGCCGACGGCAGCGGCGACGCCTACGAGCCTGGCGATCCGCTTCCACCGTTTCCCGAGGGCTCTTCCCGGGCAGTCCTCTACGCCCAGTGGCGTCCCGTAGCTTATTCGGTGGAGTTTCATGCAAATGCCCGCTATGCCACCGGCGCCATGTCGCCTGTTGGCTGCACCTACGACGTCGCCACCAGCCTGCCGTCGTGCCGCTTCGCCAACCCGGTCGGTGCGCTCCTCGGCTGGTCGCGCGACTCCACCGCAGCCGCGCCGGAGTTCGCCGACGGCGCCGTCGTCTCCAACCTGACCGACGCGGCCGGCGGCGTGGTCGCCCTCTACGCCGTTTGGGATTCTCAGCTTACCGAGCTTAGCCTTGCCGCCGGCTGCGAAAGCGTCGCGCTGGACACGGCCGGCGACGAGGATCAGCTCGGCATTTGGACAGTGGTAGATGACGGCAGCGAGAAGTTTCTCCAGAGCGGCTATGCCGGCGATAGAGAAGTGCCATCGGTTCTTTCCGCCACTGTCTCTGGCCCTGGCACGTTGATGTTCATGTGGCGTGCGACGGAGAGGCCGTCGAATGAAATGAACGGCCGCAAGGCGTTCTGCACCAACTCCGTGGACGCGTTGCTTTCCACTAATGACACCGAGCGCAGAGCTGCGATTGACGCGTTCGAGCGCCAGTGCACTATGGTGTCAGCCGCCTGGCGGACAGAGATGGTCCTGGTCTCCGCCGCCGGCCAGCAGCCTGTCGCCTGGAGTTCCAGTGCCACGTACAACCCAGCCGACGACTACGGGCGACTTCAGGTGAAGGACATTGTATGGGCGCCGAAGGGGCTGGACGTTGTCGCCTACGATGCGAACGGCGGTGTCGGCGAGATGCAGCCCACGGTATCGTCCGGCGGCGGCTCGGTCTGCCTTGACCCCTGCGCGTTTACGCGCCCCGGTCATGCCTTTGCGAACTGGAACACCGCCCCCGACGGTTCTGGCGTCAACTACGCCGACGGTGCGTCGGTGACGCTCAAAGATTCGAACCTTGTCGTCCTCTACGCCCAGTGGCGCAAGCTTGAGTACGTCGTTGACTTCTATCCCGGCGACGGTTCCGGCGAGATGGCGCCGCAGACGATGCTCAAGGGCGTTCCCGCCGCGCTCACCTCCAATTCGTTCGCCCGCGCCGGCTACACCTTTGACCGCTGGTATGACGCGGTCAACGATGCGTTCTACGCCGATGGCGCGACCGTCGTCGACCTCGCCGACACCGGCGAGACGAACATCTTGACGGCGCTCTGGACTCCCGTCGACGACGCCGGCGCGGATCCCGGTCCGGCCGTATACTCGGTGGAGTTCCGGGCTAATTCCGCGTTGGCCGTCGGCTCGATGGCGGCGATTGACTGCACCCGGGGAGTCGCTACCAATCTGCCGCCGTGTGCATTTGCAGTCTCGGCAGTGGAATTCCTTGGCTGGGCGCGCGATCCGGCGGCGTCAGAGCCGGAGTTTGCGGACGAGGAGTCTGTCGTTGACCTGACCGACGCTGGCGGAGTCGTCACCCTTTACGCGGTCTGGCGTGCATCCCCCACGGAACTCGCCGAGGCGATTGGCTGCGGCAATCTGTGGCTGGAGACCTCCGGCGATGACGCCGTGGGGCTGTGGACAGTTGTCACCAACGCCGGCCAGGTCTGCCTGCAGAGCGGACTGCGCGAATCTGGGAAGGACTCCTTGCTCTTTGCCGACGTTGACGGGCCGGGCGACCTGTCCTTCAAGTGGTGTGCGACGAAATCGCTGTCAAACACATACTGCCGCAAGGGCTTTTCCACCAACGGCTTCGCTTCGCTTGACCGCGAGTTCGACACGGGGCCGCTTGGATTCGGCGAGTGGCAGACGGAGACGGTTGTGGTTCCGTCTGTGGCCAATTTGCCGATTGGCTGGATTTCGAGCGGGATGACCGATGATGATGACGGCCGTCTTTTTGTGAAGGATATTGTCTGGACGCCGACGACTTTCGTCGAGATCGCCTACGACGCCAACGGGGGAGAAGAGGGGACGATGGACTCGATGGTCGTCACCAATTCCACGCCTACCGCGCTGACAGCCTGCGCATTCACGCGCGACAAGTTTGACTTTGTCGGCTGGGGCGTCCGCACCGGCGCCGCGGACGTGGTATATGCCGACGAGGAGGTGGTGTCGGAATTCCCGGACGCAGTCGCCGGGCAGGTCACGCTATATGCCCAGTGGCGGGCGTGCACCTACACGGTCGAGTTCCGCGGCAACGGCGCGAACTCGGGCCAGATGTCGGCGCAGGACTTTGTTTACGGCGTGTCGCAGCGGCTCGAGGCGAACGAGTTTACGCGCGTCGGCCATGTGTTCCTGGGCTGGAACACGGAGGCTGACGGCTCCGGAGTCGGCTATGCCGACGGCGCGGAGGTGCAGGACGTCGCCGCCGAGGGGGGCGGCGTGGTGGCGCTTTTCGCGCAGTGGGGCGAGCAGCGGTACGGCGTCGGCTTTGACGCCGGCGGCGGCGAGGGGGCGATGGCGACGCTGACGCTGAGGTCCGGGACCAGAAATGAGCTTCCCGCCAACGAATTCACCCGCGGGGGCTACGTCTTCGCCGCCTGGCGCGACGACGTCAACGGCATCGACTACGAGGACTGTGAGACCGTGAGAGACCTCTTCGGCAGCGGCACCACCGGTGTTCTGTCCGCAGTCTGGTCGCCGGTCGGCTACACGGTCGCCTTTGTCGCCAACTCCGCCTACGCCAAGGGCGAGATGGACGACCTCGAGTGCGTCTACGATGCTCCGGCCACTCTGCCGCCATGTTCCTTCACTAGCCCTGCGGGGTCGTTCCTCGGCTGGGCGTTGACCGAAGACGCGACGGCGCCTGAGTTTGCCGACGGCGCCGAGATCGCCAACCTGACCGCGGAGGCTGGCGCCGTTGTTGCGCTATACGGAGTCTGGGACTCCAACCCCACCGTGTTCATGTCCATCGAGTACAACGCCAATGGCGGCGAAGGCTCGATGGCGCCGTCTGCATGTCCGTGGGGCGGAACCATGGAGCTGACCCCCAATGCTTTTGACCGCGCCGGCTATGTGTTCGACTGCTGGAACACGACGAAGCGGGGCAAGGGCACGTCCTACGCCGACGGTGCCGTCGTGGACTATGTAGACGGCGTTGCCAGGATGGTTTTGTATGCCCAGTGGCGTGCGCTTGAGTATACGGTGGCGTTTGACGCCAACGGCGGCGAAGGGGAAATGCTCCCGCTGGATCTGCTCCGCGGCGTTTCGGCGACGCTGCCGTCCAATTCGTTTGTCCGTGCCAACTACAAGTTCGATCACTGGACCGATTCCAATGGCGCAACCTACGCCGACGGCGCGGAGGTCGTCGACCTTGCCGCGGTCGGCGCCACCTGCACCCTCAAGGCGGTGTGGGCAGATGCGTCTTCTGAGGGCGGCGGCGACGGCGGTGGTTCCGGTGAAGGCGAGGGCGGCGGCTCCGGCGAAGGCGAGGGCGGCAGCTCTGGTGAAGGTGGCGAAGGTGGCGGCTCTGGTGAAGGCGAGGGCGGCGGCTCCGGCGAAGGCGGCGGCTCCGGCGAAGGCGAGGGCGGCGGCTCCGGCGAAGGCGAGGGCGGTGGCTCTGGTGAAGGTGGCGAAGGTGGCGGCTCTGGTGAAGGCGAGGGCGGCGGCTCCGGCGAAGGCGAGGGCGGCGGCTCTGGTGAAGGCGGCGAAGGCGGCGGCGAAGGTGGCGACCCCGATCCCGAGCCTCCGGCACCGGTGTTGGGGCCGTTGTGGTCTGACGACGGCGACTACGATGGTTCCGCTGCGCGCACCTACGACGGCTGGGCGATTGCCGCGGACGGTTCGTTGGCGGCCGTCATCCAGATAAAGGCGTCCAAGTTGAAGACCAAGACTGTCACCGACCGGGCGACCAAGGTGAAGACGAAGGTCACCAGCTCTTCCGTTACCGCGACGGTCAACAACGGTGTCGCCAAGAAGCTGAAGTACTCCAAGGGCGTGGGCGACGGGACGGGCGAGGTGACCGGTCTCGTCTGCACCGCCAAGGGCGCCGCGGTCGAGTCGTTTGGCGTGACGCTGGGCGCGGACAACCTCTATGGCGAGTGGGGGGGCTGCGAAATATTCGGCGCCCGCAACGGCATGGGCGTCAAGGGGGACAAGATGGCGGCTGCGCTTGAGTCCTACCGCGGCGACTGGACGATCACGCTTACGAATGCGGCTGGCACGACAAGTCTCCAGCTCACCGTTGGCGCACGCGGGGCCACCAAGATCTCCGGCGTCGCCGCTGGCGGCCTCAAGGTCAATGCCAAGGTCCAGTCCGTGATGGGCGAGGACGGCCTCTACATTCCCTATCTTGCCGCTCTCAAGCGAGGATCAACTTCGTATGTCGCAAGCCTGCTGGTCAGGCTTGCCCCAGATGGATCGATTGACGTTGTCACCTCTAGCCTTGGTGCGCTTGCAGACGGTCATGGCGGCACCGATCCAATTGTGATCAGCCCCATCATCGAGACCGGCGACGGAACCGGCGTCCCGCTGGAGCAGGGGGCGACGTTAAAGCTCTCGGTTGGCATCGCGCAGCGGATTTCGCTGGATGTGGCGGGGCAACTTGGCGTCGCGACCACGCTCAAGGCCAAGGGGCTGCCCAGTGGGCTCAAGCTCGTGAAGTCGAAAACCACCGACGCAAGCGGCGCCACCGTGATGGCGTATGCAATCGCGGGAGTGCCCAAGAAGGCGCAGGCCGCCAAGCAGGTCGTCCTTACGGCGACCAACAAGTCGAAGTGGAAGGGCGAGTTCACGTTCAACATCGAGGTGGTGGCGCTTCCCGCCGCGGCGGTCGGCGCCTACAGTGGACTTGTCGTGGCTGCCGATGACGCGGAGACCGCCGGCGAGTTCACGCTGAAGCTTACCGCTGCCGGCAAGATCACGGGCAACTTCACCCTCTCCGGCAAGCGGATTGCGTTTAAGGCTACCTCGCTCGACCGGATCGAGGAGACGACCGGCGGATTCGTCGCGAAGATCTCGTACAAGCTGAACAGAGTCCAATACGTCGACGACGAGATCCTGATCGCGCTGGATCCGGACGAGGGCGTGTATTGCGCGGCGCTGCTGTCCGCCCCCTCCGGGGTGCTGGCGGAGGCGGTTGCGTACAGGGAGCGTTGATGCGTTTTGCGCTGACAGGCGGGATAGCGTGCGGAAAATCGCTCGCGGCGAAGATGCTCAACGACCTCGGCGTCGAGACCCTTGACGCCGACGACGTCGTCCACGAGCTTCTGCCCGACCCCGCCGAGCGGCGCCGCATCGCCGCGGAGGTCTTCGCCGACCCCGAGAAGCGCCGCGCGCTCGAGCGCGAGCTCCATCCCCAGGTGCGCTCTCGCCTCTTCGCGTGGCTGGACGAACCCCGCGCCGCCTCCGCGCCTCCGCGCGTCGCAGTCGTCCCGCTTCTCTACGAAGCCGGCTGGGAAGGGGACTTTTCCCTCGTCGGCTGCGTCGCCTCCACGCGCGAGACGCAGCTCAAGCGCATGACCGCCCGCCGCGGCTATTCGCGCGAAGAGGCGCTCGGGCGCCTCGCCGCGCAGCTGCCGATCGAGGACAAGGCCGCGCGCGCCGACTTCGTCATCCGCAACGACGGCTCCGTCGAGGACCTCCGCGCCGGCGTCCGCGCCTTCGCAGAAACTATTCGGGAATTCAACACACGCGGCGAAAAAAATGGTATAATTCGCAATATGCTGAAAGGAGCAGAGTGAAGATGCGCGGCGTGAAGTACATTCTCGCCCTTACGCTGGCCATGGCCGGTGCGTCTGCGCTCGCCCATAACAATGGTTACGAGAACGGCAATCTCGAGGATGTCGCCGGCTATGCCGGTTATGGCGAAGACACGACGGAAACGACTACTCCCACTGGAGACGATGCGCTTACGATGCTGTACGCGCAGTGCAAAGCGCTAAAGTCGCTTGACCTCTCTCAGGTTGGCGCCATTGGGGATGCTGCGTTCGCCTATTCCGCCGTCACCTCAATTGTTCTCACTGCCAACATCTCTTCCGTCGGCTACATCTCCTTCGGCGGCTGCTCCAATCTCATGGAGATCACAATCGAGTCCTGGAACTGGGCGGACGGCACCGCGAACATCGAGGACAAGGAGCCGTTCCGCGACTGCTTCAAACTCAAGACCCTCCGTGTCTCCGGCGATGCCGCGGAGCCGCCGACGTCGTTTGATGTCACCGTGATCTTCACCGAACTCACCACCGTCTACTGCCCTACGTCGACGGTATCATTTTGGGAAGAGGCATATCCTACGCTAACAATCACTGGCGACCCGGAACTTGCCCCGGCCGCCACCTCGTTCGGACTTCAGAACGGGAAATTCTCCGCCGTCTTCTCCGCTGCCAGCCCTGAGGAGGCTGCTGAAATTGCTTCGGCGATGGGGGTGGCGCTTACGGATGAAGACGTGGCGGCTGGTCTCAAGCCAGAGTATCTGTGCGTCGTCGCAGCGCCTGTGGGTGGTGTCGTGCTGCCAGTCCAGGGGAATCCAGATAGCTTTTCATCCGCGCCCATGTCGGGCGACGTCAGCTACTACGCATACGTT
>Ga0310786_10002871_pt1 | contig 25708 bp, 22 predicted proteins | sample AusTroGonzalo_MG_FD_203881 | JGI IMG/M metagenome (GOLD analysis project Ga0310786, IMG submission 203881) | Bovine rumen microbial communities from tropical cattle in Woodstock, Queensland, Australia - Gonzalo_03 (v2) (version 2) | ecosystem: Host-associated > Mammals > Digestive system >...
TATCGTCTTTCTTCTGCATTTCCTCTCTGGTGGGGAAATGCCCCAACCATTTCATCTGACGAAGGCACCACGACTGTCGGCGATACATGTAATTAGTCGGTGATGCCGAGTTAAATTTGAGGGGATTAGGCAATGTAATGGCAATCATCGCGCATTGATTTCTTGTCAGGTCTTTGGCTTGACAACCGAAATGCTCCTGTGCCACTGCCTCTGCACCGTATATGCCGTCACCCATCTCTATCGTATTCAGATATACTTCCATGATACGTTGTTTGTCCCACATGAATTCCATCAAGACTGTGAAGTACGCTTCTACTCCCTTGCGGAACCACGCCAACTTTCCAGATGAGGAGGTTGGAAAGAGGAACACATTTTTCGCTGTCTGCTGACTGATAGTTGAGCCTCCACGGAAGCGTTCCCCCTCTTCACGCTCTTCTATCACTTTCTGAATGGCATCCCAATCGAAGCCATTGTGGATAAGGAAATTCTGATCTTCACATGACATCACCGCAAGCGGTAAGTCGGCAGACATTTCCTCGAGCGGCACCCAAGAATGGTGCCATCTGATTTTCTCTCCCCTGCCCACCTGCTCAAATGCCCGTATGAACATCAGCGGTGAGGTGTAAACAGGGACGTAGCGGAACATCAACACCAGTAGGACACTTCCCGCCAATAAGACGATGAATATCCACTTCACGATGTTTCCCACTTTGGAAAAGAACTTCCCCATTGCCTTGTCGCCTTATTGAATGTTGTGCAGATGCAAGGCCCATGAGCCCTGCACCTACCACCATCTTATTTATTCTAATGTACCAGCATTTGCGGCGTTAATCATCGCCTCTGAAGCATAGAGATAAATCTCCACGCGACGGTTCTGAGCCTTACCCTCCTTGGTGGAGTTGTCAGCCACAGGATTGTTCTCGCCGAAACCTGTGCTGCTCTTAATCTGAGTAGGAGCTGCACCCTGTGCAAGCATGTATGATTTCACAGCGTCAGCACGGTCTTGACTGAGCTTGATGTTCTTCTGGAAGCTCTCTTCTACTGTAGAGCCCTTGAAGCCTGTATTGTCTGTATAGCCCTGAATAGCCACATCACAGTCAGGATATGCCTTGAGGACGTTGTTAGTGAAATCCTTAAGGTTGTTCATTGCTGTAGCGCTGAGAACAGACTTACCGGATGAGAAGAGGATACCAGAATCGAAAGTAACCTTCACAGCATCAAGACCATTGCTGTCCTTCACACCTTCCACCTGTGCATTCTGCACCTGCTCAGCAGCTGCCTTCATCTTGTCCATCTTCTTACCAATCAGAATACCTGCACCTGTACCTACAGCGGCACCTATTGCAGCACCAGCCAGTGTTCCACCAGCATTTCTACCAATCAGATTACCTACCATAGCACCGATACCTGCACCTGCGCCACCACCAATAAGACCACCCTTGGTCGTATTATTCATACCACATCCCGAAAGGACAATGAGTGCAGCCATCAGCATTACACTAAACTTAGATTTCTTCATAATTTTGCCTATTTTTTAGTTAATATTAAAATGTGAATAAGATTCAATTGATGATTGATAAAAAAGTATCATCAAGTGCAAATGTCGAAAATTTTGTTGATATATCCAATCATTCAAGCAAATAAAATTTAAAAAAACTGATTTTTTCGCAAATTATCAGTAATTTTGTCGCTCGAAATGAAAATACATCTATAAAATTGACTGATAAAAAGAAAAAATGGCAACAGAACTGAAAGACCTGACCAAGCGGTCAGAGGATTATTCAAAATGGTATAATGAATTAGTGGTGAAAGCTGAGTTAGCAGAACAGGCTGACGTGAGAGGTTGCATGGTGATTCGTCCCTATGGATACGCTATCTGGGAAAAGATGCAACGTGTGCTTGACGATATGTTCAAGGAGACTGGGGTACAGAACGCATATTTTCCATTGCTGATTCCCAAAAGTTTCCTTAGTAAGGAAGCTGAACATGTAGAGGGCTTTGCAAAGGAATGTGCTGTGGTCACTCACTACCGTCTGAAGACCAATGAAACACACGACGGCGTAGTGGTAGATCCGTCTGCCAAATTGGAAGAGGAACTGATTATTCGTCCCACTTCTGAGACCATCATTTGGAACACCTATAAAAATTGGATTAAGTCCTATCGTGACCTGCCCATTCTGTGCAATCAGTGGTGCAATGTGATGCGCTGGGAGATGCGTACACGTTTGTTCCTCCGCACATCTGAATTCCTTTGGCAAGAAGGTCATACAGCACACGCCACTCGCGAAGAGGCAGAAGAACGTGCAAAGCAGATGTTGAAGGTGTATGCCAAGTTTGCAGAGGAATATATGGCAGTGCCTGTCATTCAGGGTGTGAAGAGTGAAACAGAGCGTTTCGCAGGAGCACTTGACACTTACACCATTGAGGCAATGATGCAGGACGGGAAGGCGTTGCAGAGCGGTACCAGCCACTTCCTTGGACAGAACTTCGGAAAGGCATTTGACGTGCAGTTCCTCAACAAAGACAATCAGGTAGAATATGCATGGGCAACTTCATGGGGTGTATCAACCCGACTGATGGGTGCCCTCATCATGACGCACTCTGATGACAATGGTCTTGTACTGCCTCCTAAATTGGCTCCACTGCAAGTGGTCATCATACCAATTGGCAAGGGCGAACAGATGGCAATGCTCGATGAGAAGGCTGAATCTATCGTGAAGAACCTCAAGGCAATGGGCATCAGCGTAAAATACGACAATGCCGACAATAAACGTCCAGGTTTCAAGTTTGCAGACTACGAGCTGAAAGGTGTGCCAGTACGTCTCGTATTGGGTGCACGTGACTTGGAAAAAGGTCTTGTGGAGGTAATGCGTCGCGACACTTTGGAAAAAGAGAACGTATCCATCGAAGGTATCGAACAATACATCAAGAACCTCTTGGACGACATCCAACAGAATATTTACAAAAAGGCCGTTGACTATCGCGATGCACATATCTATGAGTGTGACAACTACGATGAGTTCAAAGAGCGTATAAAAGATGGTGGTTTCTTTCTTTGCCACTGGGATGGTACAGAGGAAACAGAAGCTCAAATTAAAGAGGAGACACAGGCAACCATCCGTTGTGTGCCGTTCATGTTCGAGCAGACAGAAGGTGTTGACATGGTCAGCGGCAAACCTGCCAAAGCACGTGTGCTAATCGCCAGAGCATACTAAGAATGAGAAGACTCCACCTATCCATCGTGTTTTTATGCATAGTCTTAGGACTATCGGCACAAACAGACTCGACACAGTTCATGAAACAACTGTGTGCGTTGGATTGTGTGAGCGAAGTGACTCCATTGGAAACCGAAAACTTTAAGGAGAAATATGTGCTGAAGGTGGCGCAGCAGGTGGATTGGAAAACATCCTCGAAAGGAACCTTCGGAGAGCGTGTCTTCGTGGGATTCAGGGGGTTGGAAAAACCAACCGTCATAGTGACAGAAGGCTATACAGCCAGCTATGGTATGTCTCCCAATTACGAAGAGGAATTGAGCCGTCTTTTTGACGCCAATGTCATTCTCTGCGAATACCGCTACTTTTCCGAAAGTGTGCCACAACCCACCAACTGGGATTATATGACTGTTGACAATTCGTTGGCAGATTATCATCATGTGCGCCAGATGTTTGGTCAGTTGTTCAAAGGCAAATGGATCAGCACAGGCATCAGTAAGGGAGGTCAAACTACAATGTTTTATCGTGCCACCTACCCTGACGATGTAGATGTAAGTGTCAGCTATGTGGCGCCGCTGAACCGTGCTGTAGAGGACGGTAGGCATGAAAAGTTTCTCGCCAAGAAGGTGGGCACCAAAGAGGAACGGAAAATCATCAAGCAAGCCATGCAGGAGATGATGAAGAGAAAGCCAAACTTGCTGAAGCTTTTCCATAACTATTGCGAAGAGCATAGCTACCACTTCCAACTGTCCGAAGAAGACATTTATGACTATTGTGTACTGGAATTTCCATTCGCCCTATGGCAATGGGGTACGCCAGTTAGCATGATTCCTAAGTCAGAGAATGAGGACAAGCAATGGTTTGATTGTCTGATGAAGGTCGCAAGCCCCGATTATTTCGCCTATCCATCCCGCTATATGCCATTCGATGTACAAGCACTCCGGGAACTGGGCTACTACGGCTATGCACTCAAACCCATCAAGAAATGGACGTCGCTGAAGAGCACCAAAGGGTATCTGAAAGAAATCTGGTTGCCCGACAGTCTCAAGAATTACGAATTCGACCCTACCCTTTACAAGCGCACTGTGGAGTTCCTGAAAAAGGAAGATCCAACACATATCTTCATTTATGGAGAGATTGACCCTTGGAGTTCGAGCGGTGTGTGCACTTGGTTAAATTGCAAAAAGAAAAAAAATATGCGAGTGTATGTGCAACCAAGAGGGAGTCACACGGCTCGTATCGGTAATATGCCCGAAGAGATGAAAGAGGAAATCATTCAGCGACTGACAAAATGGCTGAATTAACGATGTAGGCATTTGTTTTGCAGATACAGCATGGTCAAAAGCATCATAAACGAAACCACAAACGATATTATATTCATTGATGAATTACAAATATTCTGACAGAATCACACGCATTCTTGGATACAGCAAGGAGGAGGCATTGAGGCTAAACAACGACTACATCGGTCCTGAGCATCTGATGTTGGGACTGATTCGTGATGGGGAAAGCCGTGTCATCGATGTGCTAAGAAGAAAGTTCTACGTGAACATCCCTTCCATTAAGGAAGTGTTGGAACGTACAGTGAGAGGTAGTGGTGCCAGGCTACTCTCCACAGATATCGCACTCAACAAGCAATCAACCACCATCATGCGTTTGGCTGTGCTGGAAGCACGTCTGCTGAAAAGTGAAGAGAGTGATGCCGAACACATGCTGCTGGCTATCCTGAAACAGAATGACAACACTGTGGCACGTGTGCTGAATGACTGCGATGTGACCTACAAGGAATTGTATGATTCGTTGGCTACACAAAAGGCACCCTTACAACCTCAAAACGACATTGACTTCGACGAAGAGGATGAAGAGGAAGAGGATGCTCCTCCCCCATCCAGCGGAGAGACATCTTCATCCAGTTCCAATGCCAACACGACCACCAAGACGACCAAGAAAGGTAATTCCGATACACCAGCCATTGATAAGTTCAGTTTCGACCTGACCAAAGCTGCGGCTGAGGGAAAACTGGATCCTGTAGTAGGACGTGATGTGGAGATTGAACGTCTAGCACAGATTCTCTCCAGAAGAAAGAAGAACAATCCTGTGTTGATTGGTGAACCTGGTGTGGGTAAAAGCGCCATTGTAGAAGGATTAGCCACACGCATCAATGAGCGCAAGGTGGCTCGTGTACTTTTCAACAAACGCATCATCAGCCTCGACATGTCAAGTGTGGTGGCTGGCACCAAATATCGTGGACAATTTGAGGAGCGCATGCGCAACATCATCAACGAACTGCGTTCCAACCCTGACATCATCGTTTTCATCGATGAGATTCATACCCTTGTAGGTGCAGGTAATCAGGCAGGTCAGATGGATGCAGCCAATATGATGAAACCAGCTTTGGCAAGAGGCGAGTTGCAATGCATCGGAGCCACCACACTTGATGAATACCGCAAGAGCATCGAAAAGGATGGTGCCCTTGAGCGCCGTTTCCAGAAGGTGATTGTCGAACAGACCACCCCTGAAGAAACGCTCACTATTCTCCACAACATCAAAGATCGCTACGAAACACATCACAATGTCAGCTACACTGACGAGGCACTGATGGCGTGTGTCAAATTGACAGAAAGATACGTGACCGACCGTAGTTTCCCTGACAAAGCCATAGACGTGCTGGATGAGGTGGGCTCGCGCGTACATATTAGAAATATAAGTGTTCCCAAAGAGATTGAAGACAAGGAGGCAGAACTCGCAGTACTCAACAAGCAGAAGGAGGATGCTGTCAGGGATGAAAATTACGCCCTTGCTGGTACCTATCGTGACCGTGCGAGAATTGCCACTGATGAGTTGGACCAGATGAAAAAACGTTGGGAAGCCACCCTCGAAGATAAGCGACAGAAAGTTACAGAGGAACATGTGGCACAAACCGTTTCGATGATAACCGGTATCCCAGTCAGCAAGATGGCAAGTGCAGAAGGCATCCGTATGAAAGGCATGCGTGAAGAACTGAAACGAAACGTGATTGCACAAGATGCTGCAGTCGATAAACTCGTCAACGCCATCCAACGCAGTCGTGTTGGTCTCAAAGATCCCAACCGTCCCATCGGCACGTTCATGTTCTTAGGTCCTACAGGTGTGGGAAAAACGTTCCTCGCCAAGAAATTGTCAGAGCATATGTTTGGTTCATCCGATGCTTTAATCCGCATCGACATGAGTGAATATATGGAGAAGTTCACCGTCAGCAGGTTGGTGGGCGCACCTCCTGGATATGTAGGTTATGAAGAAGGTGGCATGTTGACAGAAAAAGTGCGTCGCAAGCCTTACTCTATCGTGCTGCTCGATGAAATTGAGAAAGCGCATCCTGACGTGTTCAATCTGCTGCTACAGGTGATGGACGATGGTCGTCTAACGGACACACAGGGTCGTACCATCGACTTCCGCAACACGGTCATCATCATGACCAGTAATGTGGGCACTCGTCAACTCAAGGATTTCGGACGTGGCGTCGGTTTCTCTGCAATGGCAGGCAAAGACGATAAAGAAGTGTCTCGTTCTGTCATTCAGAAAGCACTCAACAAGCAGTTCTCACCAGAGTTCCTCAATCGTATTGACGAGATCATCACTTTCGACCAACTCGAACTCAATGCCATCCTACAAATCATTGATATTGAACTCAAGGGACTGTATAAGCGTGTTGAAGACCTTGGTATGCACCTTGAGATTACAGAGGATGCTCAGAAATTCATCGCCGAGAAAGGCTACGACAAGCTGTTCGGTGCACGTCCACTTCGTCGTGCCATCCAGCAACACCTCGAAGACCGCATCAGTGAGATGATTGTGGAGGAAGAAGTCACTGCTGGAGACACCATTTTGGCTGACCTACAGGACGACAAGGTCGTAATCTGCAAGAAATGAAAGAATATTTTGCCACTTCCTTGAAAAAAAGTGGCAATTTCTTTGTCAGTTTCTCAAAATATCGTACCTTTGCACTCGCTAACGGAAACAGATATTCCAACAGCAACACATAACGGTGCGTTAGTTCAGTAGGTTAGAATACATGCCTGTCACGCATGGGGTCACGAGTTCGAGTCTCGTACGCACCGCAAAGACCAATCGTTTCTGAGGTCTCTAAATAGAAAGGAAACATTGGTGCGTTAGTTCAGTAGGTTAGAATACATGCCTGTCACGCATGGGGTCACGAGTTCGAGTCTCGTACGCACCGCAACAAAAAGAGGGATTCCAAATTGGAGTCCCTCTTTTTTGTTGCATCAATCAGTCTCTTTACTTTTTTACAGCTTCAGCCACGATTTCGGCAATGCGACGAACGCCCTTCCCATCGGGATGGATGCCATCCTCTTGCATCTTATCGCCATCGTTGGCAAAGAGGGTATGGAGGTCAATGACCTGCAAGCCATACTGCTGTGCCACTTCTTGCTGAATAGGGATGATCTCGTTGGTGATGACAGCATCATTGATGTTCCACGATGACTTGAAAGCAGGAATGGGTGTACAAAGGAAAATCTGTGGCTTGACGGGCTGTACCGATTTTGCCTTCTTACCTTTCTTAGCCGTCTGTGCCAATGCTGGGCAGAGGGTGGTAATCATCTGCTGGAGATCTTGCTTGAACTCAGAAGCGTACTTCCAATTCTGGGGCTTAGAGTCGTTAGTGCCGAGCTTGATGATGACTATGTCGGGATTGAATGCCAGCGCATCCTTCCATGCAGTCTCATTCATGTAAGGCATATCACCATGATTGAGCAAGGTGCGTCCACTCACGCCAAAATTCTTCACCCAATAATCCTTGCCAAGACGCTGTTGGAGGAGAGCTGGATAACCATTGACGGGAGCCATTTCGATTCCATGACCATCGGTGATGCTGTTGCCAATACAAGCCACACGGATCGCATTTTGATTGGGAGCAGGATGGGCATCAAGCCAGTTGCCAAACTCAGTGAGGAGCTGGTCGTGGTACTTGAACCAAGAACCGAAGCCCCATCCGTGACCACCAGTAGGATAGATGTACATTGTGCATTCATTGCCGGCATTGCGCATGGCGGTATAGTATGCCACCCCATTGGTGACTGGGGGCACCACATTGTCATCGCTTGACATAAAGATGACGGCAGGAGGAGTGAGGTGACGCTTCACGGCATTTTGGGTGGAGAAGTCGCGTACCATCTCTGGATTCTTTTGGTCTTCACCTAGGAAATTGCGGCAGGAATAGACGTGAGACACACGTTCGTCCATCGAAATGACAGGATAGAAGAGAACAGAGAAGTCAGGACGCACTTCGTAGGGGGAATGGGTAGAGATAACAGATGCCAAGTGTCCACCAGCGGAGAAACCCATGATGCCAACATCACGAGGATTGATGCCCCACACAGCTGCAGAGTCGCGCACAATCTTGAAACCCTTCTCTACATCACCCATCGGAATGGTGCGGTCACCATTGGGCAGACGATAGTTCACTACGAAATAGGAAATGCCACGCTGGTTAAGCCACTCCGACCAATGCGTACCCTCATGGGAGTTGGAGAGGACAGAATAGCCACCGCCAGGGATACCCACAATGGCGCGACCAGATGGTTTCTCAGCAAGGAATACCACCATGTTTGCCTTGCCGTCCTCCGTGAGGTTAATCGTGAAATTTCTTGCAGTTTGTGCCTTCAAAGTCATGGCACCAGCCATCAAGCTGATGGCCAACGTAAAAAACAGACTTCTTTTCATTTTGATATTGTTTTAGGTAGTTAAAGTTTAGTTTAGTTGAACATTATGATTCTGCCGCAGCATGAAGAATTTCGGACAGCGTGGGATGGATGTGGACGATATGCGCCAACTGCTCCACCGTCGTGTGACGACACATCAGGGCACTCACTTCCTGGATGAGATCGGCAGCATGGGCTCCGTAAGCATGACAACCCAAAATTTCTCCTTGAGACGAAACAATCAGCTTGAGCAATCCATCAGATTCGTTCATGGCAAGCGCCTTGCCATTCGCCCGCCAGAAAGACTTCTTGCAGACATAATCAATGCCTTGTTCCTTGCAGCGGTCTTCAGAAAGACCTACACAAGCAGCTTCGGGCTGCGTGAAGATGGCGGCAGGCATGATGTCAAGACGGATGTCATCATCCTTTCCGACAATCTGATTGATTACATGGATGCCCTGCATCTCAGCAGCATGGGCAAGCATCTGACGACCATTCACATCTCCAATGGCATAGATGTGTGGAACTGTGGTCTGTAAATGTTCATTGACCACGATGCCTGTGCGTTCAGCATACTCAAAACCTGCCTTGCTGAAATGGTCGAACACTCGAGGAGCACGACCTACAGCCATCAACACCTCATCAGCAGCGACCGTCATCGCATTTCCCTTCTTATCAGTAAACACCACCCCATCCTCCGTGATGGCTGTGACACCACTCTGCATATGGAATGTGACGCCCTGCTTCTCCAAAGTCTTGCGAAGGCGTTTAGCAATATCCGTGTCGAGTACTGGCAGACATTCCTTAAGGAATTCCACCACCATCACCTCTGTGCCAAACGCATGGAAGATGCTGGCAAACTCCATTCCTATAACACCTGCACCAATGATACAGAGTCGCTCAGGCAGATGGTCAAGAGACAGCAAATCGGAAGAGTCAAGTACACGACGCGTGACAGGCTGCTCTAAATGCAAGGTCTTGGGCACAGAACCGGTGGCAACAATGATGTGAGGAGCTGTATAATCCTCACCGACAGCCGTTACAGTGTTAGCATCCAAAAACTGCGCCTCTGCCTTAACCAAGGTAATATTGGGATGAGAAAGCAACATCTCGATGCCTGAACGGAGTGAGGACAGCACTTCATCCTTACGTTGAACGACCTTTTGGAAATCGAACTCATAATCCAAGCCATTCAAACCAAAGGTTTCTGCATTATTCAGAGTCTGTATGATTTCTGCATCGCGGGCAAACGATTTCGTGGGAATGCATCCGACATTCAGACAAGTCCCCCCTACATGGCTTGCCTCGAAGATGACGACTTTCAGTCCTTGCTTGGCAGCGTATTCGGCAGCACGATACCCTCCAGGTCCTGCGCCAATGATGATCAGATCAGTTTTGGTCATGGAGCATTTGTTGACAAGTGACAATCGGATGTTTGGCAGCCAACACATCATCCACACGTCCTATCGGTGTGTGATGAGGTGCTGACTTCACATCATCTGGATTCGTCTGGGCCTCCTCAGCAATCTGTCGCATCACGGCAATGAACTCGTCAAGTGTTTCCTTCGATTCATTCTCTGTAGGCTCTATCATTAGTGATTCATGGAAGAGCAAGGGGAAATAAATTGTTGGAGCATGATAACCGTAATCGAGCAAACGTTTTGCTACATCCATCGTTGTGACACCCGTAGATTTTTCCTTGAGACCATCGAACACAAACTCATGACAGCAAAGTCCATCAATTGGCAACTCATAGACGTCTTTCAGATTCTCCTTTATATAGTTAGCATTGAGTGTGGCAAGAGGTCCAACCTCTTTCACATATTCACGACCCAACGACAGGATATAAGCATAAGCGCGCATTATCACACCGAAGTTGCCATGATAAGGAGACACTACTGGGAAGAAGTCCTGCAATCCCTCACGCACACCGACAGGTCCGGCACCAGGTCCACCACCGCCATGAGGTGTAGAGAAAGTCTTATGCAGATTGATGTGCGTCACATCGAAGCCCATATCACCTGGACGGCACACACCCAACATCGGATTCAAATTAGCACCATCATAATACATCAAACCACCACAATCGTGAATGAGAGCGGCAATCTCAGGAATGCGTGTCTCAAATAATCCAAGAGTATTGGGATTAGTCATCATCATAGCAGCAATCTCACTACCCTGCTCCGCTACGATATGCATCAAGTCATCGTAATCGACTGTACCATCTGCTAATGACTTCACCTCAATAATCTCCAAGCCACAAACTGCAGCCGAAGCTGGATTGGTACCATGAGCCGAATCGGGCACAATGACCTTCTTGCGAGCCATATCACAACGTGAACGATGATAATTATCAATGGTCATCAATCCCGTTAACTCACCATGTGCTCCAGCATATGGCTTAAAGGTGAAGTGAGCCAGACCCGTGAGTTCGCAAAGCGAATGTTCGAGCTTCTCAACCATTGCCCGAGCACCTTTAGTCGTGACGGCAGGTTGTTCTGGATGTAGGTTTTGGAACTGAGGCGACGATGCCATCTCCTCATTGATTTTGGGATTATACTTCATCGTACATGACCCCAAAGGATAGAAGCCGGTATCAACACCAAAGTTATTATTAGAGAGGTTTGTGTAGTGGCGCACCACCGTCAATTCGTCACATTCTGGCAATCGGGCATCCTCTGCACGTCGCATCGATGCAGGAATATCATATTCGCCAAAGGTATTATTAGGCAGACTGTAGCCCACACGACCTTCTTTGGACAGTTCGAAAATCAGCCTTCCATATAATCGATTATTCATAGGGCAGCAATCTTTACGAGGTTATCAATTTCAACTTTGTTACGCTTCTCTGTTACTGCGAAGAGGATGCCATCATCCATTTTCACGCCACCTAAAAATCCTGCATCAATGAACCGCTGATAGAGTGCATCCACATCCCCATCATACTTCACGTAAAATTCATTGAAGAAAGGATGGTTATACACCAAATGGAAGCGCCCCGTCTTCAACAATTCGTCACACAAATAATGAGCACCAGCATAAGAGAGCTGAGCAGCCTCTTTCACGCCCTGCTTACCCATCAACGAAAGGTAAACGGTCACCCAAAGCGCCATGAGGCTCTGGTTGGAACAAATATTAGACGTCGCTTTCTGCCTACGGATATGCTGTTCACGAGCCTGTAGGGTAAGTACAAAGGCACGTTGATCACGATTGTCTTTGGTCATGCCGACAATACGTCCAGGCATTTTGCGGATGAGCTTTTCCGTACAACACATATAGCCCACGTACGGACCGCCAAACTGCATTGGAATGCCCAGACTCTGACCATCGCCCACAGCAATGTCTGCGTCCCATTCACCTGGAGTCTTCAACACAGCGAGGTCAGCAATGACACTGTTTATAATGAAAAGCGCTTTCTTTTCGTGACATGCTTCAGCAAAGCCTGTGAAGTCCTCCACAATACCATATACATTAGGCTGCTGTACCATCACGCCTGCTACACCATCCAACGTTGAGAGCAGCGTGTTAAGCGTTGAGAGGTCGGTGACACCATCTTTCAAAGGGATTGTTACCAACTCGATACCCTGATGCAGGGCATAAGTGTCAAGCACCTCACGTGCTCTGGGGTTTAGACCACCAGACACCAGTACCTTGTTCACCTTCTTGCCGGCAGCCACAGCCATCATCATCGCCTCAGCAGTAGCCGTTGTCCCGTCATACATCGATGCATTCGAGATGTCCATGCCTGTCATTTCTGCCATCATGCTCTGATACTCGAAGATGTAGTGCAGCGTACCTTGTGAGATTTCAGCTTGATAGGGTGTATAAGAAGTGAGAAACTCTGAGCGTTGTAACAAGCTAGGGATGACAGAAGGAGTCGTATGGTCGTAAACACCATAACCTGCAAAGCAAGTCAATTGTTTGTTTTGCGAGCCCAACGTAGCGAACACCTGGCGTACGCCCTCTTCTGTCAATGCCGACGGAATCTGATAATCGTCCCTAAAGCGGATGCTCTCTGGTATCTGAGCATAGAGTTCGTCGAGGTTCTTCACCCCCACTCTCTCCATCATCGCTTGCAGGTCATCTTCCGTATGCGGAAAATACTTATACATCTATTTTATATTTATATTAAGATTGACTATTAATGCGCTTCTTTCTCACAGAATGCTTCATAAGCAGCTGCATCCATCAGGTTCTCCAACTCCGACTCGTCGCTCATTTCCACCTTGATGATCCAGTTCTCATAAGCATCCTGATTAATCAATTCAGGTGCATCTTCCAACGTCTCATTCACCTCCACCACAGTACCGCTTACTGGAGAGTTCAAGTCACTGGCAGCCTTCACGCTTTCCACAGCACCAAACTCTACACCAGCCTCCACTTCGTCATCTACATCGGGCATATCCACATAGACCACATTACCCAATGCTTTCTGTGCATAGTCAGTAATGCCGATAGTACCGATGTTGCCCTCTACTTTTAAATACTCATGTGACTCAGAATAATAGAGTCCCTCAATTACTTTTGCCATAATTAAATATTGTTTAATGGTTATTATTTCTTGTAACGTTTTTCATAGAACAATTTCTTCACCACTTTCCCAGCGAAAGTCTTCTTACGGATTTGAATCTCCACGTCAGTACCTAATGCCGCATATTGGCTGTCAATCAATGCCATGCAGACGCTCTTATCAGTCGAAAGCGTATGGTAGCCTGTGGTCACTTCGCCAATCGGCTGTCCATCCCTCAACACGGTATAGCCATGACGTGGAATTGCCTTATCAGCCAATTCAATGCCAACCAACTTTTTCGCCACACCTTCTTCGTTTTGCTTCATAAGAGCATCACGACCAATAAAGTTCTTGTCCAGTTTCACAAACATCGACAGACCAGCCATGATAGGTGAGATGTCTTCAGTCAACTCATCGCCATAAAGTGGAAGTCCTGCTTCAAAGCGCAAAGTGTCACGACATCCCAAACCACATGGTTGCACACCTGCAGCAATAAGTTTGTCCCAACAGACACGGATATACTCAGGCGTAGCATACACTTCAAAACCATCCTCCCCTGTATAACCTGTACGAGAAATGATGACTTCTTGAGGTGAGAGGTCAGAGTTCTGAGGTGAGGGAATCGTCTTGACTGTATAGAAAGTCAACTCGCTGCATGGAATGCTCAACACCGTCTCCATTATTTGCTCTGATTCTGGTCCCTGAACAGCAATCTGACCATAGTCATCGGAACAATTACGCATGTCCATATCAAAACCCTCAGCTTGCTGCTGCATCCAAGCCCAGTCCTTATCAATGTTGGCGGCATTGATGACGAGGAAGAAATCATTCTCACCCATCTTATACACCAAAAGGTCATCCACTGTGCCACCATGTTCATAGCACATCATTCCATAGTATATCTTTCCTATGGGAGCACCTGCAATGTCGTTCGTGAAGATGTGCTGCACATAGCGTTCTGCATCCTTGCCACGTACTGTCACCTCACCCATATGGGACACATCGAAAAGTCCTACCTTTTCACGCACAGCTTGATGTTCCACTGCAATGCCGGTATACTGAATAGGCATCTCAAAACCACCAAAGGGAGACATCAATGCTCCCAACGCCACGTGTTTGTCGTACAGACAGGTACGTTTGTCCTTCTTTTCCAAATTCTGTTCCATTATCCTTTTTCAGGTTACTATTTGTATGAAATCTTCGCTCAAATAAGTTGCTTCCAACCGCTCAATCTCTTTCACTTGTGACGGAGTAAGCACCCGCTCACCCTCACAAAGCGTCGTCTTGATGAGCGTCTTAACTTCTTCCAGTCCCATGTCCGTATAATCCTTCAACAGCGTGATGCGCTGACGCACACTCTCTACCCCCTTCCGCTGCAACTTCTCCCTACTTGGAGTGATGGCTTGCAACATATTCTCCATATCCGCATCATAGAGGAAAGTCGCATGCACGATATTACGTCCAGGCAGATGGTAGAACGCAGTTCCACTCACCTTTCTTTCACCAATCATCACATCATTATGACTTGTGCTTGTAGCCTCCACACCCAATCGCCGAAGCACCAACAGCTCCATGTTGATAAATTGATTGAACGTGAAACCCACATTGTCTCCATCACATATATATGATAACATCACGTTCCCCATGTCAGCATACACACATCCTCCACCACTTTTCCTGCGAAACATTTGTATGCCCTTCTCACGGCAATACGACACATTCACCTCATTATCCACTACCTGATTGCGTCCGAAAATAACCGTTGGCGCCACCTGCCACATAAAAAAACACGCAGGCTCATCCAGATGACGTGCCACCCATTCCTCCATCGCTAAATAGAACGAAAGGCGACGTTCCTTTGTCTCAGGCAAAGCAATATACTTCATCTTCAAAGCTAAACGCTAAATATTCAACTCTACACTTTACTTTTCTTCTTCTTTCCAACCACACCTTTTACCCATCCGCCAAAAGCCTTAGCACCACGCTTCGTCTTCCATACCGCCACCGTCTTCTGGTATTTCGCTTTCAAATTATAGTATTTCTCCAACTGAATCTGTGTCATTTGCTTCTTCACACCCTTATATTCCACCGTCAGCGCTTTATAGACCAGTTTAAGGGAGTCAGCCGTCTCAGGTAGCACTTCCTTACTATCAAGAGCTGCTACCCCATCCACAAAAAGCTCATATTTGTTGATGAAATCACTAGCAGGATCAGCCATCATCACCGACATCCCCAACATTGTAGCTAAACAACATACAAAAAGTTTTTTCGCCATCATCTATGTGTTATTTCTTTATGCATTAAAATGCTCCGTTTTAGTTTTTGGGGTAAAGTTACACAAAAAATATGGGTTAACTCACATGATATTCATTTTTTTTACTTCTTATCACAAATTTTATCATCATCAGCCTCCATGTTTTCAATTATAAGCTTGTTTCGGTTGCAAAGAAGGTTCACGGAATTTTGTTTCTTTACAGTACTCCAACTCTCAAAAATCCACAAATATTGCATCAAAATCCACAAATTTAATATTCAAGATGCTCAAAGCAGGGTTATTTAGAAGAAATTTCTTATCTTTGCAATAATTAAAATAACACAACTATGAAAAAGATTTTGATCAGTACGCGATTGAAATATATCATATTTGTCATAGGCATCAGTTTCTGCGAGCAAATGATGGCACAAGGAAACCTGATTTCTTTTATCAAGAAAGTGGAGAACAGACTAGACTCCATGTCGATCAAGGGCGTTGACCGACGCTACATCGATGCACCAGAGAGACCTTGGCAACTCATCACAAAAGGTAATTTGAGCCAGACCATCGTAAGTATGAAAACCCATGGAAACATGGCGGGTCAGGACTATAGTGCCAAACCATACCTGAAGACCACTCCTTCGCAGTATTTAGGTCTGTGGGTAGGTTATAGAGGTAGTGGTATAGGCTACACTGTCAACGTGGGTGGCGACAAAGGTAGCTATTTGACTTTTGGTTCCACGGGAGGAGCTTATGGCATCAATGTACGCATCCATTCATTCAAGAACAGCAACCCTAATTTCAATCTGAACAGCGACATCATCCCCGAGGAAGGCAAGGACACCTGGAATGAAGTACAGCTAACTGACCCCATTCATGTGAAGACCATCATTGCCGACGGATACTATTTCTTCAACGGCAAGAAGTTCTCCTACGCTGCTGCTTACGACCAGTCAGTCATCCAGAAGCGTTCAGCAGGTTCACTGATGGCAGGATTGATGTACAACTACACCAATATCGATTATGCATCCGACAGCAATGGCGACCTCATCTATCTGATGGAGGGATTAGGCAAGGTAAAACTATGGCAAGGAAGTGCAGGCGTAGGATATGCTTACAACTGGGTACCTGCCCGCGGACTGCTCATCAACGTCATGGCCATGCCTATGCTGACCTTTGTCAACAGGCTTAAGGCATACGGCTATTCGACCAACATTCCAGAACTGATGGAAGACCCCTTCTGTTGGAATCCCAACATAACCAACGAAGAGTGGGATGAGTGGTTCTATGGAAATCTGCACATAAACCCAATGGGAAACAAAACATTCAACAGCGTCAGTATCAGTTTCGATGCCCGCATGTCGCTGACTTACAACATAGGAAGGTATTTCATCAATGCATATGGGCAATTCAACAACATCCGTTATCATCATAATAACACCCATGGATACCTGAATGACTGGTTCATTAACACTTCCATTGGCATAAGATTATAACCAAACTAACGGGGCTACTTTCAAAATTAACAAAAATTAAAACTTCGTTCAACAATAAAAATAAAAAAAATCTTCTTTTATTTTGTTTTGTGTTCACTTATTTGTACCTTTGCAGCACAAAAAGAAATGATAGGGGCGTAGCCCAGCTGGTTTAGAGCGCTGCAGTCACATTGCAGAGGTCATCGGTTCGAACCCGATCGTCCCTACCAAATGGCAAAGGAAGAAGGATGCTGACAAAGGTTGGCATCCTTCTTTTGTGTTGTAGGCTGAGATTTTTTGTGCGTTAAAATTGATGAATGAAATAAACTTTCGGGAAATGGGGTGGTCATATTGAATGTAAGCTTGAGGGCGGAGACGCCTGAAGAACTGAAAAGACTATCATTTTTATTTAACCAAAAACTTATCACAAAAACTACAAACAGTATGAAAAAAATTATTCTTACCATGATGGTGGCGATGATTTCGCTCACATCATTTGCACAGTTCGGTGGTGGCCAGGGTGGACAGCGCCGTGAGATGAAACCAGAAGATCAGGCAACTCGTCGTGCAGACCAAATCAAGGAGGCTGCCAAGATTTCTGACGAGCAGTACAAGAAGGTGTATGACCTCTTCCTGAAGCAGGCTCAGGAGCAGCAGGCTCGCATGAAGGAGGCTCAGGAAAAGGGTGAGCGTCCACAGTTCGACCGCGAGTCTATGCAGAAGCAGCAGGAGGCTACAACAGCTGCCCTGAAGGAGATTCTGACTGAGGAGCAGTTTGCTGCATACGAGAAGGCTCAGCAGGAGCGTCGTCAGCGCATGGGTCAAGGCGGTGGCTTTGGCGGCGGTGGCTTCGGCGGCGGTCAAGGTGGCGGTCGTCCACGTGGTCAGGGTGGCCAGGGTGGTCAGCGTCCACAGGGTCAGAACATGTAAATTGTATCGACTGATAAGATTGACAGAGGAATGCGTCAAGAAAAAAATGACGCATTCCTCTTTTTTTTCTTCATTTTCTTTTAAACCTTTCGTTTTCTCATGCGTCTTACCCAACGAAAAGAGACTTTCCTAATCAAATCTTTTAACTAAACTTATTTTTTAAAACTTATTCAATTATGAAGAAAATCATTCTTACATTGATGTTGGCGGTTGTATCGCTTTCATCTTTCGCACAGTTTGGTGGCGGACAGTTCCAAATGCCAAAACCTGAAGAAATGGCAACACGTCGTGCTGACCAGATCAAGGAACAAGTTAAAGACGCTGGTGCACTTTCTGACGAGCAGTACAAGAAGGTGTATGACCTTTTCCTGAAGCAGTCAAAGGACATGCAGGCAAAGATGAATGAAGGTGGTGGCGGTTTCGGCGGTTTCAACATGGAAGACATGCAGAAGCAGCAGGAGGCTACGAACAAGTCTCTCAAGGAGATTCTGAGTGAAGAGCAGTTCAAAGCTTACCAGAAAGCTCAGGAAGAAATGATGAAACGCTTCCAGCAAGGTGGCGGATTTGGAGGATAAACCTTCCAAACTATCAAGCAAAAAAGAGGCTCGCATCGATGATGGTGCGAGCCTTCTTTTATTTATTAATGTGTTGTAATTACTTGTTCAAAGCAAGTGCCACATTCACAGCGCATGCAACAGTGCAACCTACCATTGGGTTGTTACCAATGCCGAGGAAGCCCATCATCTCGACGTGAGCAGGAACAGAAGAAGAACCTGCGAACTGAGCGTCAGAGTGCATACGGCCAAGGGTGTCAGTCATACCGTAAGATGCAGGACCTGCAGCCATGTTGTCTGGGTGCAGTGTACGACCTGTACCACCACCTGATGCTACTGAGAAGTAAGGCTTGCCAGCGAGCACGCGCTCCTTCTTGTAAGTACCAGCTACTGGGTGCTGGAAACGAGTTGGGTTGGTAGAGTTACCAGTGATGGAAACATCCACATTCTCCTTCCAGAGGATAGCAACACCCTCACGAACGTCGTCAGCGCCATAGCAGTTCACCTTGGCACGAGGACCGTCAGAGTAAGCCTTCTCCTTCACCACCTTGAGTTCGCCAGTGAAGTAGTCGAACTTGGTCTGCACGTATGTAAAGCCATTGATACGAGAGATGATCATGGCAGCGTCCTTACCCAGACCGTTGAGGATGCAACGGAGTGGCTTTTTACGTACCTTGTTAGCCATCTCAGCAATCTTGATGGCACCCTCAGCAGCAGCGAATGACTCGTGACCTGCGAGGAATGCGAAACACTCAGTCTCTTCGCGGAGCAGACGAGCTGCGAGGTTACCGTGACCGATACCTACCTTACGGTCGTCAGCCACAGAACCAGGAATGCAGAATGCCTGGAGACCGATACCGATAGCCTCGGCAGCGTCAGCAGCGTTCTTGCAACCCTTCTTCAGAGCGATAGCAGAACCTACCACGTAAGCCCACTTTGCGTTCTCGAAGCAGATGCGCTGAGTTTCTTCACATGTGATGTATGGATCGAGACCTGCCTTTTCGCAGATTTCGTTAGCCTCTTCAATAGAGGAAATGCCGTTCTCGTTCAAAGCAGCCAAAATCTGCTTCATGCGACGGTCTTGTGATTCGAATTTCACTTCTCTAATCATAGTCTGTTTCCTCCTTTATTATTCTTTACGTGGGTCAATAGATTTAACAACTCCCTGTTCTGGCTTCGTGCGGCCATAGGTGCCTGTAACGCTCTTGAGTGCCTCGTTAGCGTCCATGCCCTTCTTGACAGCCTCCATGAACTTGCCCATGTGAACATACTCGTAACCACAAACCTCATTGTCTGCATCGAGGAACATCTTGGTGATGTAACCCTCAGTGAGCTGGAGGTAGCGAGTGCCCTTGAGCTTCGTGCCGTAGAGTGTACCACACTGAGAAACGAGTCCCTTACCGAGGTCTTCAAGACCTGCACCGATCACGAGACCACCCTCAGAGAAAGCAGACTGTGTACGACCGTAAACAATCTGGAGGAAGAGCTCGCGCATAGCTGTGTTGATAGCGTCGCAAACAAGGTCAGTGTTGAGCGCCTCCAGAATGGTCTTGCCAGGGAGAATCTCAGATGCCATAGCGGCAGAGTGAGTCATACCTGAGCAACCGATGGTCTCAACGAGACATTCCTCGATGATACCTTCCTTCACATTGAGAGAGAGCTTGCAGCAACCCTGCTGTGGTGCACACCAACCAATACCGTGTGTCATGCCTGAGATGTCCTTAATCTCCTTTGCCTGAATCCACTTTCCTTCTTCTGGAATTGGAGCTGGTCCGTGATTAGGGCCTTTGGCTACACAGCACATTTCCTGTACTTCTTTTGAATAAACCATAATTGTAAACCAATATTTATTAATTAATAAAAAATATGTGTGTTTTCATCAAAAAGTTTGCAAAATTACTAATAAAAAATAAGAAGAGAGCAGAAAATGAAAAAAAATTTTTCAAATGCCTTGATTTTTTTTGCAAAGAAGGAGAAAAACGGTATCTTTGCATCCAAAATTACACCAAACAAACATGAGTAAGAAGAACAATCATAGGAGAGATGTTTCTGTGGAGACGAAAAAGCCCCCATTATCACAAAAGACAACACAAGAAAGTCAGAAAGAGAAAAAAACAATCAGCATCACCAAAGGAACATCACTGTGCATCGCCATCGTTGCCACAGTGATGGTTGCTGTGTTAGGTGCCTACTATCTGGTTGTGCGCAACAGCGACATGCTATTTATGGCACAGAGCAAGGACTTCTTCAGCTCTGACCCCATATTCATGGGGGAATGCATGCACAGTCCTGGTGGTTTCCTCACTTGGGCAGGTTCGTTTTTGACCCAATTCTTCTATCATCCCAAATGGGGTTCAGCCATCATGATCGGCATCTGGATCATCAGCATGTGGATGAGCAAACTGGTGTTCCGTGTGAAGATGGCATGGATGGCGCTGCTTGCCATTCCTGTGGTTTGTCTGCTGGTCAGCACCATCGGCACAGGTTACTGGCTCTACTACAACAAGCAGGCGGGTTACTGGTTCTATGGCACGATTGGCTATCTCATCAGCATCTTGCTGGTGCTCTTCAATGCCGCATTCAGGAAGAAGACAGACCGCATCATTACCATCCTTCTGATTGCCTGTACCTATCCATTCTTCGGATGGTACACGCTCTTGGCATTGGTGTATGTGGCAATGCTAACCCTTTCCCGCATGAAAAAGTACGACTCGCCGATTACTAAGATTCTGCTTCCTGTGATACCGCTGGTATTGGTGGGCGTGGTGCCTCCGTTGTTCTACAATTTGTACAGCGGCATCCGAATCGAGGATGTATGGACGGCGGGATTCCCCATCTTTGCCAATGGCGACATGATCAGCTTCTACCCATCCATTCCTTTCATCGTGTTGTCGGCAGTTCCCCCACTCTTCCCCTTCCTGCCCAAGAAAGTGGAGAACAGCACGGGCATGACTTGTGCGGTGTTCCTCGTCACCATCGTTGTGATGGTGCTTTCATGGCTTTGGGTGGAGAAGAGCGATTTCCAGGCCTACAACTATCACGCTGAGATGCGTATGTATCGTGCAGCAGAAGAACAGGATTGGGACAAGGTGCTCGACGAGATGGGCAACATCCCTGGTGATGCCTCTCGCGAAATGGTGGTTCTGAAGAACATCGCCTTGACCAACAAGGGTGAGATGGGCACGAAGATGTTTAAGTACAACAACATGGGTGAGCCACCTACCAATGGTTTCGACACCCTGCGTGTTCATATGGTGCAAACGGCTGCGCCACTCATCTATTATTATCATGGCAAGACCAACTTTGCCCTGCGTTGGGCCATCGAGAACAGCGTGGAGTTTGGTTACGACTACGACAACCTGAAGATATTGGCTCGTTGTGCATTGCTGAGTGGCGAGATGGAGATGGCAAAACGCTATCTGGACATCTTGCGAACCACCCTCTTCTATCGCGATTGGGCTGATCACTTGATGCCGATCACTAAGAATCCAGAACTCATCAAGAAATATCCAGAGTTTAAGAATGTACGCGAGTTGCGTGACCACATGGGCACGGTGCTCGATGGTGACAATGGCTTGTGCGAGATGTACTTGATCACCTATTTCAGTCAGACGATGAACAAGGACAGCAAACTCTTGCAGGAGATGACCTTGGACTATTCTTTGATACAGAAGGACATCCAACTCTTCTGGCCACGTTTCTACCTCTATGCACAGATGCACCAAGGAGAGCCGATGCCAATCCATTATCAGGAAGCAGCCATGCTGTATGGCAATCTGGAGCCTGAAAGCGCCGACATCTCCACGATGCCGTTCCAAGACGAAGTGAGAAAGAGTTATGAAGGTTTCCATCAGATGTCGCAATCGCTGCTCCAGGCAGGTTTGAGTGCTGAGGATGTGGGTGAAGCCATGAAGGGCACCTACGGCAACACCTTCTACTGGTTCTACTTCTTCTGCCGAGATGTACATTCTTATTAAGTTTAGAGTTTAGAGTTTAGAGTACACAAAGAAAACAAGCAACATCATATATGAAACTGAAAAATATCCTATCAATAGCAACAATCGCCACGCTGTTGGCAGCATGCGGACAGCACCTCACCGTGCCATCCGACGCCAAGATGGAAGCGCGTCTTCCAAAGATTTACCCCGACTACACGGAGGTGACCATTCCTGCCAACATCTGTCCAATGAACTTTATCGTGCAGGAAGGCGAGAGTGAGGTGAGAGCAAGATTCACCTTCCCTGGCGGAGAATATATCTACGGCGAGGAACAGAAGATTTTGATTGACGAGACACAATGGCAAGAGATGTTGGATTCTGCCAAGGGTCAGGAAATCAAGGTGGAGGTGTTTGCCAAGGTCGGCGGCACTTGGAAAGGCTACCAGCCCTTCAACTTCTATGTGGCAGAAGACTCCATCGACGAGTACATCTCCTATCGTGCCATCCAGCCTTCCTACGTGGCATACGAGAGACTGAGCATCAACCAGCGCAACCTCACCAACTTCGAGGTGAAAGAGATTTATAACAATATGTCTGTCAGCAATGAGAAGATTGGTCAATGCATCAACTGCCACTCCTACAAGAACTACAAGACGGACAACATGCTCTTCCACATGCGTCAAGGATATGGTGGCACCATGCTGGTGACGAACGGTCAACTGAAGAAGATCGACCTCAAGACCGACGAGACCCTCAGTGCCGGTGTTTATCCCTCATGGCATCCTACCCACAACTACATCGCCTTCTCCACCAACAAGACGGGACAGTCCTTCCACACGAAAGATCTGAACAAGATTGAGGTGCAGGACACGGAGAGCGACCTGATTCTCTACGATGTGGACAAGAACGAAGTGAGCATCATTTCCGAGTTGGACGACGAACTGGAGGTGTTCCCCACTTGGAGTCCTGACGGCAAGAAACTCTACTTCTGCTCCGCTCATTTTGAATACTACAACGACAGCATCGAGAAGTCGGCAGAGATGATTCAGCGCTACGACGAGGTGAAATACAGCCTCTATTCCGTTGATTTCGACCCAGACACGAAGGAGTTCAGCAACGTGGAGATGGTATATGATGCTGCCTCCGATTCCATCAACCAGAGCGTCACCCTGCCACGTGTGAGTCCTGACGGGCGCTACATCCTCTTCGCACAGGCTGCGTTCGGCTGTTTCCACGTCTGGCACGCCGATGCCGACATCTTCATGATGGACTTGCAGACCAAGGAGGTGCAGAAGTTAGATGCCGTGAACAGCGACCGTTCTGAGAGTTACCCCTCATGGTCAAGCAACGGACGATGGATCATGGTTGATTCCCGACGTGACGACGGCAACTACACCCGTCCCTACATTGCCTACTTCGACAAGAACGGCAAGGCACACAAGCCCTTCATGCTTCCTCAGAAAGACCCGAACTTCTACACGTTCTACCTGCGCTCGTTCAATCGTCCTGAGTTCATGATCGAGCCCGTGACCATCTCGCCACGAGAGTTTGCCACCAAGGCCAAGGAGGACGCGATTCCTGCCAAGTACGCAGATCGATGAAGAACTATCTGAAATATATCTATCTCCTTGCTTTCATCACCGTTGCATACATCTTGTTGCCGGTGATGAATGCTGATTATCTGTACACCATTCAGGACAACAACGTCTTCATCAGCGGACACACGTTCATGATGGACACCGTTCAGCACGAGGGTGGCTGGTTCGCATGGGTGGCACGTTACCTCACCCAATTCTTCTACCATCCTTGGTTGGGCAGCACCATCCTGATACTCTTCTGGGTCGCCATCTACTGGGTGTCCATCTGGATGTTCGGCATCAAGGACAAGTGGAGCTTTCTGGCGCTGGTCATTCCTGCCATCTTGCTCTACCACCTGCTCGACTACGGCTACTGGATCTACTACGCCAAGTTGCCAGGCCTGCCCTTTCAACCCACCCTTTTGGTCCTCTCCTGCCTGCTGTTCATAGGGGCAGTCATGCTGCTGACCCGACGTCTCAAGATCAGTTGGAAATGGAAGGGACTCATCGCGGTCAGTCTGTTGGGCGTCATCCTATACGGCAGCAACTTGTTATGGCCTTCATCCGTTTGGCATTACAACTACAGCTTCCGTCATTCCATCCAGACCACCTTCGACAAGAACTTCCGTCACGAGCTGCGGATGTACCGCGCCTTGGATGAATTCCGCTTCGACGATGTCTTTCAGGAGATGCCGACCGACCAAGCTGAGATGCCCACCAACCTCATGGTGCTCTACAAGAACATCGCCCTGATGCACACGGGGCAGATGGACAAGATGTTCGAGACAGGCAACTGCGGCATCAAGCCCGAGCTGAACGACTCGCTCCATATCCGCACCTCGCAACTGGGCGCACCGCTCATCTATTACCTGTTCGGACAGATGAACTACTCCTACCGCTGGGCGATGGAGAACTCCGTGCAGTACGGGCTGAGTTTCCGAGGTCTGAAGATGATGACGCGCACGGCCATCTTCAACAAGGAGTTTGAGGTGGCAGCCAAATACCTCACCATGCTCAAGACCAGCACCTTCCATCGGAAATGGGCGTTGGAGCATGAGGCATGGATGATGAACAGCACCAGCTTCTACCAGAGTCAGGAGTATCTGACCATCGCTCCCCTGCTCAACGAAAGCGGGAATGCGCTCGACGGCGATGATGGTCTGTGCGAGCAGTTCCTGATGGATTATTTCACCGACCTCGACCGTGCCAACTCGCAGCTGTTGGAGGACGTCACCATGTGCATGTCGCTCTGGGCAAAGGACTACTACGCCTACTGCGTCCACTTCTACGACTACATGCAGCGGCACTCCCACAGCCCCATCCCGATGCTCTATCAGGAGGGAGCCATCCTGCTAGGCAATGCCGACGAGTCGCCCATCACGTTGGAGAATTTCCGGTTCGATGACATCGTTGCCAACAAGTACAACAACTTCGTGCAGGACTACAACCAGCTCCAGCAGCAAGGCATCGACGAAGCCGAGATGGGTCGCCGCCTGAAGCCTCTCTATGGCAGCACGTATTGGTGGTACTACTACTTCTACAACGACTTCAATATATAC
>Ga0310786_10002873_pt1 | contig 25707 bp, 56 predicted proteins | sample AusTroGonzalo_MG_FD_203881 | JGI IMG/M metagenome (GOLD analysis project Ga0310786, IMG submission 203881) | Bovine rumen microbial communities from tropical cattle in Woodstock, Queensland, Australia - Gonzalo_03 (v2) (version 2) | ecosystem: Host-associated > Mammals > Digestive system >...
GTTCTGGTGGTGGAGAGTTTAAAGTTCAGATGCAGTTAGAAGCTGGTGAAACGGCAACCACCTTCACCCCCTACACCAACATCTGCCCCATCAGCGGACATACGGAGACAAGCGTGCAGAGGGATGGGAAGAATCTTCTGGCTCTTGACCTTGCCGAATCTGACACTTATGCAGGAATAACTGTCACAAGAGTTGACGGTTCGCATTTCAAGATAAACGGAACATCGACTTCGACTGCATGGCTAAAGATTTTTGACAATAGTGGTACAGCAACGGAAAATGGTTCTATTTACCTTCCAAACGGTACATATACATTTAGCTGTGGTCTGCAAAACGTAAAGGCATATATATACAGAGGAGACAACTTTACTGACTATGTGAACAGCTTTAACTCCGTAACGTCAACTGGCGAAGTCAAAGGAATACGGTTGCTTGTCGGTTCAGGGGTGTCGTTTAGCAATGAAGATCTGTATATACAGTTAGAGAAGGGCTCTGTTGTTACGGACTACGAACCGCCGAAAACGCAAACCTACACCATCGCCCTCGGAGATACCATCTACGGTGGTACGGTGGACTTTGATAGTGGCGTGATGACGGTGGATAAAGTATTTGTGGAATACGATGGCTCAAATGATGAAAGCTGGGATATGTGGGGGCAGAGTTCTGCTTCGGCGTATGCAATGTATACCACAGTAAGCGTTGACCATTTGAATAATTCCGTTGGTGGAAATGAGAGCGAGATTATTTCAAATCAGATTGAGTATGTTCCGATTAACGAAACATGGGGCGATTATGATGCGTTGTTGACATATCCGGCAAGCTCTGATTTTACAAGAATTATTGTAGGATTGCGTTCAATCACAACGGTATCTGATTGGAGAACATATTTGTCAAGCAATCCATTACAGATATGCTATAAAGTAAAAACCCCTACAACAATCCAGCTTACACCCGAACAGATACAGCTCTTACAAGGCACCAACACCCTCTACGCATCCACAGGGGATATCTCCGTTACTGTAAATGGCGTGAGTGGAAGTATTGGGCAGGTGCAGGAGCAGGTGAATGAGTTGGCGGAGGAAGTTGCGGATTGCATCGGATGGGATAAGCGTGTAAATCGTTTTGATAAAAACGCAAAAAATACCGATAATGGATATGTGGATGGCAAGAGTTTAAGTAACGATGGTGCAGAGAATACTAATTCTGGATTTGCAATAAGTGAATATATTCCTGTAACAGCAGGTAAAAGCTATACGATGCAAGCATTGACTGGAAATCAAACTTCCGTATGCTTTTACACTGAAAATAAAACCTTTATTGAAGGTTTTGGATATTATAGTCAATCTATCAAGACGATTAAGGCTCCAGAAAATAGTGCATATCTCCGTTTTACCATCACAAAGGCAAATGTTGATATAACACAGTTGGAAGAAGGTGATACAGCAACGCCGTATGTTCCGTATCATCCTATTATCGGTACGGCAGTAGAAGAATTGCTTGCAAAAGTACCCGATGCACCTACCACGGATGGAACATATAGCTTACAGGTAACGGTATCAAGCGGAACACCTACTTACAGTTGGGTGAGTGGTAGTTAATTAAAGGGCAGATATTAGCATAAATATTTATATAAATATTTATTGACTTAATCATCCATCTAATGTATACTAAAAATATGAATACAAAGCAAAAGAAAACGCCAGAGTACCTACGGAAAGCCGTAGACAGATATCGCAGTAAGTACGATGTGATATCTTTACGGCTCCCCGCTGGTACGGTGGAACGAATGAACAATGTCGGTATGACATCAAAGATGCGAGTTGAGATACTTTTAGATGCATTAGAAAGGATGGAGAAAGATGCAGATAGTAATTAACATACCGGAAGAGGTATACAACTCTGTGCAATTATGCAATGAGTTTCCTATGCGCCCTGAATACGAACATGTTGTGAGATACGCAATAAAAAATTGTATCACATTACCAGAAAAACACGGTCGTATTGTGGATATTGATGCTGTTTTGAGAAAGAACAGACCTAGAGGTATAAGTGACGAAGTTTGGGAAGAAAGCGGGCTATACAAGGTATTAAATAATGCTCAAGTAATAATTAAAGGCAGACCATCATGAAAGAAGTAAATAAAGAAGTAAAAAAAGAAGTAAACGAACAAGGTAACATTGTTGGATATGAAGATTGTGATATCTTGACGGGCGAATCAAGGGATGCACTTGAATACAATATCACATGTTGTGAAGATTGCTACAGATTTGAAATTTGTATCAACGCAAAGCACTAATCAATTAAAGGGCAGTTTCAATGACGTTTACACCGAGTTAAAATCGAGTTAAAACCGAGTTAAAATGTCCTTGATACAATGTAAGAAAAAGGAAAGGAGGATCTCTTTTCTTTTTCAAAACTGAATAGTCGTGGGTGGCGGCTTCTTGTGTGCCGCCATCGCCCACGGCGTACAGGAGTGATGATATGATCTTTTCTAAATTGGCAAGCATTATCAAACTCACAAAAAAATACAGTACACGAAAAAGCAGGATCACAAAGATCACCATACATCATAGTGCAAGTGTGAATACTGCGGAAGAGATTGCCACATTCTTTGCGAATAGTGGTAAAGCCGCAAGTGCGAATTATTGCATAGGTGTTTATGGTGATATTGCATTATCTGTGCCGGAAGAATACAGGGCGTGGACATCCAGTAATAGAGCAAATGACGATACCGCAATCACTATTGAAGTAAGCAATAGCAAGGCAAGCGGTGATTATCCGATCAGCGATGCATCGTACAAAGCGTTGATTGATCTGTGTGTGGATATCTGTAAGCGGAACAACATTCAGACGGTATATTATGATGGATCGCCTGCGGCGGTATTAACAGAACATCGTATGTTTGCTCCGACAGCCTGCCCCGGCAATTATATCCACAATCTGCTGAAGAATGGGCAGATAGCAAAGGATATTAACGCACGGATTGACGGTGGCATTGTATATAATAGCGGATTTGCGATGGATGGTCTTGATTTTGAGCCTGTGTTCAATCCCGACTATTACATCAAGAGATACCCCGATATTCCTGCGGCAGGATTACGAACCAAAGAACAGTTATTCCTGCACTTTACACAGTGCGGAATGGATGAAGCAAGGCAGGCGTGTGTATCGTTTGATCCTGTTAGATACAGAGTAGCCAATAAGGATCTGAATGATGCTTTAGGGGATGACTGGGAAGCCTATTATAAACACTATCTGATCTGCGGTAAAGAAGAAATAGCAAATGGTCAGCGTGGGGAATTTATGCGATGAATAATGACGAGCAGAAAACAGTCCAATTTATTGTACATGAAAGTACGGTTGCGATGATGGAGCGCACGATCCGGCGGCTGTGGATTACCACAATTATACTGATTGTACTGCTTGTGGTAACTAATTCGCTGTGGTTATGGTATGAATCACAGTTTGAATATTTCACGGTAACACAGGAAAGTGAAACTGGCACAAACAATTACATCGGAAATGATGGGGAGATAAGCTATGGCACGACAGACGGTAACGGGAAGGCGAAGGAAAACTGGTGGTAACACAGGATATGTGCAATGTCAGCGGTGTCACGGTACAGGCAGAGTAAAACAGGGCGGTAACGCAAGAAGCGGTAGGAGAAGGCGTGGTTGAGTACACGAATAGTCAGATCAGCATATTGATTGACGAGCATATACATTCTGATCGGGATAGGCAGATATTGAAGCGTAGACTGATCGATGGTATATGTTTTGAACCGCTTGCGGAAGAGTTCAAAATTTCCGTTGCACAAGTGAAAAGAATTGTTTACAAGGGGCAGGAAAAAGTGCTAAAATATATATGATGGTTAGAATTGCTACTTGTTCCATATTAACACTTCCTTTCGGGAAATAGGGATGTTGGCGCATCCCTATTTTCTTGCATAAAAATGATACGGAATTGATACGTTTAAGACATCGAATAATCGGTGTCTTTTTATTATGCTTGTTTTATCGGAGGGCGTTGCTATGTGGGTAAAATACAATCCTTCACCAGCCGGAAGAATCGTTGGTGATTGTTCTGTTAGAGCAGTGGCAAAAGCATTGAAAATAGATTGGGAAGAAGCATATACAATGTTATGCAAAGCAGGCTTTCAAATGGCTGATATGCCTAGTTCGGATAGTGTTTGGGGAGCTGTTTTAAGAGGTGAAGGATTTTATAGATATTCAGTTCCAAATAAATGCCCCGACTGCTATACAATAAAAGATTTTTGTATAGATCATCCAGTCGGAACATTCGTTGTTGGAACAGGTGGTCATGTGGTTACTATTGTGAATGGAGATTATTATGATTCATGGGATTCCGGGAATGAGATTCCTGTTTACTATTGGGCATAGCATATTCCCAAATGTAACCTCCTGCTGTTTCCAACTTTTTTTTGCAACAATCACGTATTTCAGTTTTGCATATATTTAATAATTTACTTGCTACGGATGCAGATTGATATGTTGCAATCCAAGTACCTTGTAAAGTGAATTGATTTATCGGCTTACTTATTTTTTCAATGCTACGGATTTTCGCTGTTCCATACGCATTATTATAAGCATAAGTACACCATTCAAGATTGTTAGCAGAATTGTTTAATTTATTTTCATCTTTATGATTTACACAAGGAAGATTATTAGGGTTGGGAATAAATACTTGCGCAACAATTTTGTGAACAAGCATTTTGTGCCTGCCTTGTGTTGGAGAGTATAGCGTTACATTATAATAGCCGGAATTGATAAGTGTCGGTTTTAATTCGTAATATGGCTGATCTATTGATTTTTTCTTATGAAAACTACGGATTTTGCCATAATTACTAACTTGATAATATTCCTCATAATTAGGAATATCTTTCCATATTTCTTGCATAAAAATAACACCTGCCTTTCGTGTTGTGCCTAAAAAATAATGGCGGATGCCGCTAGGCATTGCGGTTTTTCGGGAGCTACCCTATCCGCCAAAATTTATTATATCACAAATAGGAGGATGTCACAATGGCTTATAATACTGGTTTCCCTATAAATTATCAGTATATGACACCACAACCGCAAATGTATATGCAACAGCCTATGCAAAATCAACAAACGCAATCTGTTAATAATATTATTTGGGTTTCCGGCGAAGCAGGTGCAAAAGCATATCTAACTGCGCCAAACACAACAGTACAGTTGTGGGATAGTGAATCGCAGACGATCTATCTGAAATCAGCAGATGCAAGCGGTATGCCGACTATGAAAATACTGGATTATACCATCCGACAGGCAGAAAATCAGCAAGCACCTGCACTTATGCAAAGCGATTATGTAACAAGGGATGAACTGAATGCTTTTGAAGAAAAGATCAGACAGATGGTAAAGGGGGTGGCAGACGATGGCAAATCCGATTTTTAATCAGTTGATGGGCGGCGGTGGGATGAATCCGCTTATGCAGAGAGTGGAACAGTTAAAACAACAGATGGGCGGTGATCCGAATCAGCATATTCAAAACCTGCTTAATTCCGGCAAAGTAACACAGGAACAGTATAACAGGGCGGTACAGATGGCAAATCAGATGCGTGGGATGTTCAGACAGTGAAACGCATCCGATCAGCGTATTGTGGGGGAATCGGATGCGTTTCTGAAAGGGTTTATCTGTATGAATAAACGCAGATATAGTATAGCATAGTTTTGATATTAAGGCAAGTGCGCACGCCTTTATATAACGGATGTCACAGTTTTACGAGTGGCATTCCTAACCTACAAAAATTCATAGGAGGTAAAAGAAATGGCTTTAACAGATGGTAGTGAAAACGGAATGGTTATGCCAGTACAGCCGATGGGTAACGCAAACGGCGGTTTTGGTGGCGGTTTCGGTGGTGACTGGGGATGGATTATCCTGCTCCTGTTGATCGGGTGGGGTAATGGCGGTTTCGGCGGTTATGGCGCAGGCGTTGGCGGTTTCGCCGCTGACGGTGCGATGCTTTATCCGTGGATGAACCAGTCGAACCAGTTCAATGACGGAATCCGCACGCAGATGCTGAATGACAATGTAAATTCCATCCGGGATGGTATTCACAGTCTGTCTACGCAGATTTGCGGATCTACTGGTGACATTCAGAACAGTTTGTGTAATGGTTTCGCAGGCGTAAACGCAACGATCAACGGTGGTTTTGCAAATGCGGAAACTGCCGCAAACGCAAGACAGATCGCCAATATGCAACAGGCGTTTAATTCGCAGACCGCAGTAACCGCAGGGATGAATAACCTTGCTATGGGGTTACAGAATTGTTGCTGTGAAAACCGTGCATCCATCGCTGATCTGAAGTACACAGTAGCAACGGAAAATTGCGCTGATCGTTCGGCACTTGCAGACTCCACACAGGCGATTATCGCAAGTCAGACCGCAAGCACACAGCGGATTCTTGACCAGTTGTGCGCTGATAAGATCGAGCAGAAGAATGATGTGATTGCACAGTTGAGATCAGAGTTGATGTATGCAAGAGGACAGGCATCACAGGATGTTCAGACTGCGGCAATACAGGCAGGACAGCGTAATCTTGCAAACGAAGTTGAGCAGTATGTAGCACCGAGAGCGATCCCGGCATACGTTGTGCAGAATCCGAATTGTTGCTATAACAACGGATGCGGTTGTGGCGTATAAGGGGGTGATACTATGGCAGAATATCTTGCAAATGCGGTGCAGGAAGTCGCTTTGAATGATCCTGTATTGTTTACGGCATCTATCCCTTGCACAAAAGGCTATATCTATCACGAAGATGAAACTGGGATTTTTATTCTGCGTGGGATCACGAATAACTGTTTTGCACGGTATCAAGTAACGTATAATGGCAATATCGCTATTCCTACTGGTGGAACTGTAACACCGATAGCGGTAGCGATAGCCGTAAACGGCGAAGCAAGACCGACAAGTAGAGCGATTTTTACGCCTGCGGCGGTGGATGAATACGGCAACGTGACTTGTACGGCGATTATCACAGTACCTAGGGGATGTTGTTTTTTAATGTCCGTGCGGTATGTGACTGCTGATCCGACAGTTGATTCAGCAACATCCATCGAAGTGCAGAACAGTAACCTTGTGATCAATCGTGTGGCATAGGAGGTGAGATAGATGCATAAACTGTATGATCTGAAAGAAATGCTTTGCGAAGAACTGGAAAAGTACGGCACAAAAGACAAGATGAACACAGGTGATCTTGATGTTGTGGATAAACTGGCACACGCAATCAAGAACCTTGATAAGATCATCGAAGCGAAGGATGGCACATATAGCGGTTATATGCCGCAGGATGGCTCATATCGTAACGATGGTATGTCTTATAGGTATAATTCATTTGCACGCCGCAGAGGGGCAAATAGAGATGCTATGGGGCGTTATAGCCGTGCGGAAAGTGATTTTCGTGCTGACCTGCAGGAATTGATGCAGGATGCGCCGAATGAGCATATCCGGCAGAAAATTCAGAGCATTATGAACGATATGTAAGGGGGTAGCCGTCTGTGATAACTGAACAGGATCTGCAGGCGGCTATTGCCGAATGCGAAGGACAACGGAATCCGAATGCGAACACCTGCATAAAGTTGGCAGCGTTTTACACGATCCGAGATCATTTGTTCCCGAAAACGGAAGTAACGGATCATATTGTTGACATCGGCAATATGATGTATTCAAGAGCGAGTGAACCGGAATATGATGGCAAGTCAGAATTTGCACAAGCCGTAAAGGGATGGAGCGTATCGGAAATAATGCCTGTTGTCGATGAACTTATGACAGCACTATCGGTGCTGAATCCGAGATTATATCAAAGTGTGATGCGCCGAGTGCTTGACGAATAACCGGGGAACTGATACAATTTAATAGTGTTGAGTTGATCTGTGACATTGTGTACCTCAAAGGGAAGCCTATCTTTTATGATGGGCTTTTCTTTTTCTGATCATGTACAAAATGATGCATTTTACCTCATTTTATAAACTTTTCTCATGTTTTATTTTTTTTCATGAACACTTTTTTATTTTTAGTAAAAATCATACATAAAAAGAAAAATCATACATGATATATATAGGGATGTACTAAAAATTATTGACATATAGTAAAAAAAGTGATATTCTCTATTTATCGCAAGGGAATCCACAGGAGATCGTGTGTATTGCGATAATCCAAAAAAACAGAATAAAGGAGGACTTATGGTAACAAAAGTTGAAAACATTCCTGCTGAATTAAAAAATGTCCATAGTTGGGTGTGTTGGGCAGGAAATGACAAGATCCCCAAAAATCCGGCTACTGGAAAAAATGCGCAGTCGAATAATCCGAAATCGTGGGGAACATTTGAACAGGCTGTAAAGGCGTGTGAAACTTTCCATTTTGACGGTATTGGATTTATGTTTGCGCCGCCATACTTCGGCGTTGATCTCGATCATTGTCTTGATAAGGTAGATTTTTGCGATGAATTTGTGGAAACATTGCAAAGTTACGCTGAAATTTCTATGTCGGGAAGCGGTTTGCATATTATCTGTAAAGGTAAACTGCCTGCCGGATCACGGCGCAAGGGCGGCGTTGAAATGTACTCACAAGGGCGGTATTTTGCCTGTACCGGGAACATTTACAATGAAAAATACACACAGATCATTGATTGTACCGAATCAATCAAGTTATTGCACAGCAAATATCTGCCTACGGACACTCCGAAAATTGAAACAAAAACATTTGTGCCGCTTGAATTTGACGATTCAGAGATCATCGACAAGGCAAGGAACTGTAAAAGTGGCTATTTGTTCGCCGCCTTATATGATGGAAGTTGGCAGGGCGCATATCCTAGCCAATCTGAAGCGGATCTTGCGTTTTGCAATATGCTTGCATTTTGGACGCAGAAAAACGCAGAGCAGATGGACAGAATTTTCCGTTGTAGCGGTCTGATGCGCCCGAAATGGGATAGAAAAACAGGATCTATGACATACGGACAGATCACAATAGGCAAGGCGATTGCGAATTGTGGCGATGTGTACGATCCGCAACGACACACGGATGAAACAGCACTTGCTTTTTCGGTGTTCAAATCCGGGGAAATGAAAGTCGAAACGCAGACAAAAAACTATGATATGACAGATACAGGAAACGCACACAGGCTGTATGATAAATATGCCGATGTGTTACGGTATTCCTATAACCGTAAGAAATGGTATTACTGGGATAGCAAGTGTTGGCGGCTTGATGAAAGCGGTGAGGTCAAAAAACTGGCTGATGAAATCTGCGAAGATCTGAAAAAAGAAGCGTTTATGGAACAGGACGAGGATATGCAGGATAAAAAATTGAAATGGGCATCCCGGACGGCTTCAAGCAAAAACAAAGAATCGATGATCAAAGAATGTCAGCATCTTGACAAGATCCCGGCATCCCCGGACAGTTTTGATGCCTATACAAACTATCTTAATGTGCAAAATGGCATTGTAAACCTGCGAAACGGTGAGCTATTACCGCATGATCCTAACTTTATGATGTCAAAAGTCTGTTTTTCTGAATACGATGTGGAAAAGAAAAAGCCGGAATTATGGTTGTCGTTTCTGAATGATGTTACAAACGGCAACAAAGAGTTGCAAAAATACATACAGAAATGCGTGGGATATTCGATCTCCGGCTCAAATAGCGAACAGTGCGCCTATTTTCTGTACGGTATCGGCAATAATGGTAAATCGACTTTTCTTGATACGATTGCAGATATACTGGGAACGTATGCGGCAAACACACAGCCCGAATCCATTATGCTGAAGCGGTTCGGGAATGACACGGCAAACAGCGATATTGCCCGGCTGAAATCCGCACGTTTTGTAACCTGTGAAGAACCAACGGAAGGCGTGCGGTTGAATGAAGGTCTTTTGAAACAGTTGACCGGGGGATCAAAAATCACCTGTCGTTTTCTGTATGGTGATGAATTTGAATATACGCCCGAGTTTAAAATATGGATTGCCACAAACCATAAGCCTGTAATTCGTGGCACGGATGTCGGTATTTGGCGGCGCATAAAGCTGATTCCGTTTGAAGTCAATATCCCGGCTGAAAAAGTTGACAAAAATCTAAAATACAAATTGCGCAAGGAAGCACCGCAGATCCTTGCATGGGCGGTTCAAGGATGTATATTGTGGCAAAAAGAGGGCATTCAAGAGCCGGAATGCGTACTTGATGCGGTCAAAGAGTATAAACAGGAAATGGATCTCCTTGCTACTTTCATTGAGCAGTGCATCATTATCGACTACGAAAACAAAACATCAATGACTGCGCAGGCATTGTTTCAACTCTATATGCAATGGGCGAAACAAAACAACGAATATGAAATGTCAAGTAATAAATTTTTCCGGGAAATCGGCAAGCGACTGCCGGAAAAGAAACGAACAGGCGCAGGAATCCTTTATCCAAGCATAAGAGTGACGGATTATGCCGGATCATTGCTTTCAGATAATCGGCAATATGACTTCAGCAAATTTTTAGGGGGTGATAATTGATGCAAAAGATCGTTTTTGATAAGGACGGCGGCGGTAGATGCGGCAAGTGCAGGCGGTTGTTGTTTAAGAGTGTTGGCGGTGTCCGTCCTATTGGTGTGGAGATCAAGTGTCACAGTTGTAAAGAGATCAATGTCACGGAATATCGGTTCTGCAGTACCTGTCGATGGTATCAGTATGGATGCTGTATGAATGCGGATAGTGAGTATATGACACAGAAAATGGATGAAAGAGAATCCTGCGATGATTGGGAAGGGGGTACGATCTATGATCGAAACAGATAATTATTGTGTTGGGTGTCCGGGGATGGGTCTGCCGTGTTTGGGCAGTGGGTGTCCATATAGCCATGACATAACAACGGTATTTTGTGATCAGTGCGGCGAAGATGATGTGACGATATATCAAGACGGCGAAGATCAGTTGTGCGCCCGGTGTCTTGCGATTAAACACAAGGCAGATTTCATTGCTGATTATTTCGATTTCCTTGTGAATGATTATGCAGATTATTTTGCCGCTGATCATTTTGAAACTGTAGAACCATAGCACGAAAAAAGCCCCGGTGATCCGGGGCTTCTGTTTATGCGTTTATGTATATTATCAAGCCTTTATCTGTTGCGGTGATCTGTACTATATCGGCAGTGTTGTATGCTTCATCTATGCTGTTTTTGCCGTCATACATTGTGACCAGTTCTCCGGCTAAATTATAGATTTTTACGGTGGTATAGTCTGTCGTGATATTCAGAATGTCTGCAACTTTCATGATCTTTCCTCCTGTGATCTGTGACAATGCCTGCCGCTGTGGGCGGCAGGCTGTTTTCTGTGTCTTATAATCTTGTGTAAAGCCCGGTAGTGTTTGTGAAAATGTCCTGCAACATATCGCAATATACGCCTTTAGTGGTCTTTACTTCGGTGATCTTTTCATCTGTAAAGGTGTATGTTTTTGTGTTCATTTTCGGGGCGGTGTATCTGAAAAACCGCATTGTGTAGGTATCGTCTGCTTCAAGGGTGATCCATAACCGATTCGCTTTGCTTGCGTTCTTTGCAAGTGTCATCCGCAAGGTGTTGCCGTCCGATACAAAATTTTTGCTCCCGGTCATTACAACAAATTTGTTGCCGCCTAACTGATCAAGAATAATGTCTGCTACTCTCATTTTGTGTACCTCCTGTTATTGTGTTGTAAAGTGCTGTGTTCTGTTGTGCTTAATATTAACAGATAGACATATCTATGTCAATACTTTTTTGTAATTTTTTGTAAAAATTTGTATATGGCTGAAAAACGCTCTATTTTGCCCTGTACGGCGTTTTTATGCTTTCAAGGTATATTTTACCATCTGATCATATAAAACCCCATACAGGGCAAAATAAGCCCTTTACAGGGCAAATAAAATGCCCCGGGTGATCATCCCCGGGGCGGTGCTGTGTTCTGTGTGATCTTATGCCAGTAAGAAGCGGCGGCTTTTCGTTTCCTTGGTGTACTTTTCTGCGATCTCCGGCAGATCCTTTTTCAAGGCTTTTGAATCAATCCGGCTTGTGCTGTATTCGTGCCATGTGATCTTATAATCCGTGCCGTGCAATTCATAGTTGTTGCCTTCGTTCATTTCTGCCTTGATTGCATCCTTTACGGCTTCAATCTCTGCATTCAGTTCGTCTGCCATACGGGTGAGTTCCCGAAGTTCCTGTACCTTTTTTGTGAGTTCTTCTCTTGTCATTGTGTGATCCTCCTTTTTGTGTTTGTCCGGCTGAATGTTTCACGTGAAACTATGCCATTTTTTGAATTATCGCCGCCAGTAGTTCATGCTCCTTGTAACTGATTTTTTCGTGCTGATATGCAATGTCGATGCCGTACTTTTTGACTTTTCCGTTTTCGTAAATCGTGCCATAAAAAACTTTATCCCACGCTTCCTGCTGATCTTTGCAGGCTATGATCTCTTCAAGAAATTTTTTGAACATAATTTTTACCTCCTGTATTCATCCGGGCTATGAAATTCTTTCAAAACCGCTTTCATATGACTTTTATTTTGAAATGTTGATATTTCGCCGTTCTCCCATTCCACTATGACTTGCTTCGCCGTGCCGCCTGTGATTTCGTTATATTCCTGCTTGCCTTCGCTGATATTTATTACTAAATTTTTGTATTCCTTCGGTATATACTTCATTAGATTTTTATCCATCTTTTTCTCCTTCCTGTGTTCCCGGGGCTATATGCCCCGGGGCTGATCTTGCTTTATGCCGTAAATTCTTTTATTTCGGCGTATGTTTTATAGGTTTCACAGTAGATTTTTTTGAATATTTCTGCGTTTGTGTAGCTGTAAAATTCTCCGGCGATATATTCAACCTGCTTCTGATCTTTTTCGCTCCATTTTTTAGCGATTACAAAATATTTTGTCATATCGTGATCTCCTTTTCTTTTTTCTGATCCGGGGCTTTTCAGCCCCGGTATTGATCTTGTTTAGATTGCTTCGTAATATCCGTATTTTAAGTTATCTCTGATCGTTCCTTCGTGTACATCTGCCATATAGTACATTTCGCCGTTTCTGAAAAATGCTACTGTGTAAATACCTGCGCCGCATCCTGTGATCTCTCCGATGATACCATTTTTTACTACCTTAAATCTGAATCCGTTTTTGAACATTTGTGATCTCCTCTCTGCCCTCTGTGGGGCTTGCCTTGTTTGATGTTGATCTAATATTAACACACGGTTTTTTATATGTCAATACATTTTTTGAAATTTTTTTAATTTTTTTTATTGCAATGAAAAAGCCCTGTATTTACAGGGCTTCCCGGCATTTCATTTATCGAATCTTTCGTCTTTTATTGCTTTCAGATCATCAAGACTGATCCCAAAATCTTCACACGTGCCGCAGTCGCCTTTTTCAATATGCGGCATACTGTCTGCGCCGATTGCGTGAAAAATGCACTGCCCGGTTTCCCGGTTAAAAATCAGCGTGCGCTTGCTTTTTGTGGTATTATTCAACGCCCACATCTGCATCAATCCTGTGGTGATCCCGGTCATGGTGGTGTCGATTTTCCCGGTCTTTTTGCTACATCTGAAAAGTACATGAACATCCATTTTTACCATATTGTGTACTCCTTCCTGCCGTGTCCGGCGTGCTGTGTGATCTGTTGTGGCTTAATATTAACAGATCGAAAAACGCATGTCAATACTTTTTTGTAAAATTTTTGATTTTTTTTGATTTTGCTTTATCCGGGCGGCGTTTCTTCTATATAATGCGCCGAAAAAGTTGTATTGACCTGTAACAGAAAATACAAAAAAATGTTGACATAGACAATCCTATGATGTACTATAGCATTGTAGCACGGCACGCCATCCGGGGCTTCCGGCGGCGGCAGATCATACAGAAAAGAGGTGAGATCATGGCTTTAAGAGAAAAAATGCTCGAATACCGGGCGAAAAACAATCTTTCACAGCGCAAGGCGGCGGCGGCGGCAGGCATTACCCTGCAGACATGGTACAGCGTGGAGAATGGGTATCAGACTCCAAGCAAGTTGACCGAAAAGAAGATCCTGCTTGTGATCGATGGAAAGGAAGGTGTAGAAGAGTGAGGGCAAGTGTATCACAGATCAAGGCTTTTAAGGCGTGCCGGAGAGCGTGGTATTTCAAGTACAGCGAAAAGTTAGAGCCTGTGCAGGTTGCGGAATCATTACAGATCGGCAGAAAATATCACGCACTCCTTGAAACGCTTGAAAAAGGAGAGGAATTGCCGGAAGAGTACACAAAGGAATGTGCAATGGCAACGGCGTTCAAAAAGTATATTTTGCCGTATATCAAGGTTGTGGCGGTTGAAAAGGAACTGGAATTGCCTGTCGGTGATCATATCCTGCACGGTTTTGTTGATGGATTATCCGAGGATGGTTGCATCGTTGAACACAAGACAACAAGCATGGATATTTCCGAAGGTGGCGAGTATGAATATAATCTCTTATGGGATGAACAGGTACTTGCATATATGGCGTTGACTGGATCACGGAAAGTCTACTATACCGTATGCAAAAAGCCGACAATCCGGCTGAAGAAAAATGAAACTGATGAAGAATTTTTCAAGCGGATGGTTGAATGGTACGATGAAGATACTGATCAGAAAATAACGCTGTTTACTGTTGAAAGAACAGATGCGGAAGTCATTCAGTTTTTGCAAGATTTCTCTGATATTTGTGATGTGATGGAAAAGGCAAAGACATTGTACCGCAATACAGGTAATTGCACAAAGTTCGGGCGGCGTTGCGAGTATTCAAGTATCTGCCTGCATTACAGCCCGGATGAACAGTATATGGAATTCACGAAAGGAGAATGAGTTATGGCAATGTTTATGGAATTATCAAAAACCGAGATTAAAAACGTAGCGCACAAGCCGTGTCCGTTTTGTGGGAATACGAAATTATATATTTCGGAGCAGAAAAACTATGAGGAACTGTGTGATGAGAATGGTCATTCAATGTTATCTATTGAGTGCAAGGTTTGTAAGATGGACCTGAAAGAGTATGATATCCCGAATAATAATTACTGGCTTGGTGTTGGGTTACTGGTGGGTAAGTGGAATAGAAGAAATGAGGTGAAAGAAGATGCAGATTAAGAAAATTTCTGAAGATCTGAAAGCACCGTACACAGCACTTTTATACTGTGCGCCGGGTGTCGGTAAGTCAACCGCTATTGGTTCGATTGCGGAGCATTCTGAAGGTAATACGCTTGTGCTTGATGTGGATAGAACCGTTATGCGTACTCTTGCAAAGGGTGAGGTTGTGAAAGACACAAGCAAGATTATAGTTGCGGAAGTCGATAACATCCATACTTTTGATAGTTGGAAAAATCTGCTGAAAACAGAGATCAGCCCGGCTTTTCTGAAAGAGAATAATATCACAACGGTTGCCGTTGATAATATCAGTGAGTTGGAGCGTTGCATCCTGTCTGATCTTGGCGCACAGGGCAAAAATAAGGGTGTTCCTGCTATGGCTGATTATCAGTATATGCAGTTTCAGTTGGTAAATTCTCTCCGGCTGATGAAAACGTGGGGCGTAAATATCGTATGGACTGCTTGGGAAGATGTGCGTGAGATCGTTCAGCCGGACGGTTCAAAGTATTCGCAGTTTATTCCGAAAATCAGCGCAAAGATCGTTGATAATATTTGCGGATTATGTGATGTGGTAGGCAAGATCATGGTCAACAAAGAAGGCGTTCATGGTATAATACTTGAAGCCACACAGAGCATTTATGCGAAAAATCAGATTGATATGCGCAAGGGATGCCGGGTTGAAGAATTTACGAAATGGGGGGTAGAAAAATGATCCACTATATGAATCACAATGGTCGTTCATTATTAGAAATTAGTGGTGGTATAGATGATATTATTGCCGATACAGCATATATGATTCTGATTACCTATAATGAATTGCTGAAGAAGAATGGATGTGCGGCAGAGTTATACCGAGACTATTTCGAGAATTATTCAAAAAAGATTTTCGAGATTGATAATGTCAACAATGTAGATTCAAAGAACATTGACAGTCGCGAAAAAGCACTGGATGAATTGCTGAACGCACTTGAGAATGTTATGAAAAACAGAAAAAAGGGAGGTGATGATAATGCTTGAGATTGCTTTTATCCGTGGCAGTATGGACACGGTAAAGGATTTCACCGATTATGAAGTAGACGGAGACAACAAGGTGTTTTTTGTCTACAACGGTAAACAGGTAGTTGGCTTGTACAACTTGGAGCAGGTGTTGTATATCAAATTCATTAAGGAGGATTGAAAAAATGGCATGGGAATTTAAGAGAGAAGAAAGCACAAGTTTTGAGTTGATCCCGGTAGGAGATTACCGCATCCGTATCAAGTCTGCTGAAATGGCGGTCAGCAAGTCCGGCAAAAATATGATCGTTTTGCAGTTTGAAGTCAGCGGTCACGTAAGCATCCTGTATCATTACATCGTATTTATGCCGGACAAGCCGGAGATTACCAACAGAATGTTGACACAGTTCTACGATAGTTTCAAGGACATTCCCGAAGGTGACAACCACATTACAAACTGGGTAGGCAAGGTTGGAGCGTGCCACGTAAAGCACGAAATGTACAACGACAGCCCACAGGCAAAGATCCATTATTTCATCAAGGCAGACAAGCAGAACGAGTTGCCTGCTTGGGAAGAGCCGATGTTAGGCGGTAACAGTCAGCCGGATGTAAATGTTCCGGCAGGAGTGGATGAAGAGATTCCGTTCTAAAACGTAAATCTTGACAAATGTTCTGATTATGCTATAATAAGCATAGTCAGAACGAGTTAAGGAGGTGCTATATGGGATATTCACACGGTAAAAAATGGACGTTGGAAAACATCAAAAAAGAAGTATTGCAAGTATCGGGTAAATCCGGGTGTATGCCATCTTTCAAAATGATGGATGAATATACGGGAAATTCGGGGTTATCTAATGCCGTTTCAAAACACGGAGGGCATAAAAAAATCGCTGAAATGTTAAATCTTAAAATACAAAAAAGCGAAACAGAGTACGGTCGCAATTTTGAAATATATTGCCTGCACGAAATAGAAGATCGGTTTTTATATGAATGTGAGCAAATGACAGTAAGGCATCCGTATGATTTGCTTGTGGATGGATCAGTAAAAATTGATGTTAAGGCATCGAGAAAATTAAAATGTCATAACGGTCTTTCGTTTTCATTTAACCTCGAAAAGAAAAATCCGACTTGTGATATATTTGTTTGTTTCTGTATTGATAAGGACGAAATCATAAAAACATATATTATACCATCCTGCGTTTTGTCCGGCAAAAGTCAATTATCTGTTGGAATACAAAAAAGTATCTATGATAAATACCTTGACAGATGGGATTTAGTTAAAAAGTATGTTGAGTTTATGAAAGGTATGAGGGATGAATAACAAGCGTTTAGGCAATCAGTTTGAACGTGAGTTTTGCGATCTGTTGGCAAGCAGGGGATATTGGGTGCATTTCCTATCCCCTGCCCCTAATGGGGGACAGCCGTTTGATGTGATAGCGGTTAAGGGCGGCGAAGCGTATGTGTACGATTGCAAGACAAGCGTAAAAAGAAAATTCTCTATCCGGCGACTTGAATATAATCAGATATTTGCCTTTGAGCGATGGATAAAAGCCGGAAACAAAGTCCCTAGAATAGCAGTAAAATACGATAATCACATTTACATTGTGCATTATACAGTTTTGAAAGAACGTGAAACGATTGATCTATTGGAGGATGCTATATGTTGGCAATGATTTTGAGTTTATTACTTGGCATTGAAGCACCGCCGGAATTATCTTTGGAAGATCGTCAAAAAGTACGGTGTACGTGCTATTTGCCGACAGGCAATAAAACGTATGATGGTACTGTACCGTATTTTGGTGTATGCGCAAGTAACAAAGATCATTTAGGTGATATTTGCCTTGTGTGGACGATGGAAGGTGAGTGGATCGGCTATTTTGAATGCCGGGATATTGGCGGTAATCGTAAGTTGCGAAACGGTACGGCGATTGATATTTTTCAGCCGGATATGCAGGCGGCTAAAGAATGGATCGCTACATATGGTGATTATGTACAGATAATTTGGGTAGATGCGGAGGGATGAAACGTGCTTACACAAAAAGAATACAGGGATATACGCATTGCAAAGGCTATGGCGGCAGGTAAATGTTATCTGTGTGGAAATCCTAGGGATGATGATAAAAAGGCGTGCAGTGCCTGTCGTAAAAAACATTATGATCTATACGGAAATAATAAGAGTATACCGATGCGAGAACACAAGCCGCCGAAAAAGCCGAAATATACTTTTGATCAGATGTGCCGGATGGCAAAGGAAAGGGGTATCAGTTATGGGCTTCTTGTCGCAGAAATGGAACGATGAAAAGGCATGGGCTAAATGGCGTAATAAATACAAGGTCGTGATCAGATGTCCGAGATGCAATGCCCGGCATTATCCGAACAGAACAGACAATAAAAAGATGGATGAAACCGGGCAGTATTGCGTATATTGTGGCTGTGGTCATAAGTATTTTGTTGTAGATGGGGCAACAAATCTGTATATCAAGGAGAACCGTAATGAGCAGTAGATTTCATAGGGGCAAAAATGGACTTGAAAAAGCCATTGTAAACAGGATTGTGGAAGATTATACTCCACGTTTGCTATCATCATTTGCATTGACATTATATGAAAGTACCGATATGAGCATTGATGATATTAAATATACGATGGAGCAGTGTGATCAGTTATGGCGTAGGGCGCAAGCGGAAGGTTGGGATATTCGCAAAAATTGTTTGGAACTTACGGGCATTGATGTGATGCACTGGAGAGAAGCCGGAAACATTCAGTTTGAAGAAGGCGGTGATCAAAATGAAACAGGATGAACTTGATAAAGCATTGCACGATTGTATGACAACGATATGGAAAGCATACAGATCCGGCAATGTAAAAGAGTTTAATTCCTGTTTTCAAGGTTTGTATGATAAGTATGATGATCAAGCGATTTTGAGTTTTATATCAGGAATGGGTATGGGGCTTGCCCCGGCAGTAAACAGGAGGGTGTTGTATGGTACGAGTAGGGAGTGAAGTAAAATTTAAAGGTGAGAATGAAAGACCGTTTTTGATCACAAGAATGGACAATCATACAGGTTACGTGATAGCAGATGGTATCTATCACGATGGATGTACATTGATGGATGTGGAAATAAAAACTGGCAGTGAATGGCTTGTAGAAGAAACAGGCAAAGAATATATGAATATCATAAAAGCGATTGCGGAAATGGGGGATGCAAAATGACAATAGAGAATGTAAATGCAATACTTATAGATGAAATAACAGATAATCAAAGTCACGCTACGAGTGAAAAAGATGAATGTTTATATGCTCTTGCTTTTAATGATGGACTTATTCAAATGGCAAATCGAATTATCGAAAGATTGAGAGAAGAGGAGGTGATACAGAATGACACTTGATGAGGCAATCAATATACTAAAGCAATACGTAGACTATGATAATCCAGATGTGCCGGACTTTTACACAATGGAAGAGGCTATCGAAGTTGTTATCAAAGCACTTGAGCAACAGCCTTGTGAGGATGCTATCAGCAGAACGGCGGTGCTTGAATTAGTAGCAGATTACGATTTAAGTATGGGGCAAGTTGTTAAAGGCATTCATGCGTTACCATCCGTATCACCGATGCCAAAGATGGGGAAATGTAAGGATTGTAAATACTTTGAATATGATAGCTGGGCAAAGGTTAATGGAATACCACTTATAGTAGCACACGAAATCTGTAAAAGATGGGGTGATGGATGTAAGACAAAGGAAGATGGGTATTGTTTCCTATTCGAGTCAAAGATGCAGGAGGTGCAGAATGAAACTAATAATTGATATATCCAAAGACAGATATGATGAAATCATGGCTATGGATTGGGTAAATGGCAGACTATTCTTTGATGAGGAACTCAGAGCAATCCATGATGGTATACCGCAGATGGCAGAGCGGTGGATTCCTGTTAGTGAGAGATTGCCCGAAGAGGACGGAGAATATTTGGCTACAATCTATGACATGGATGAAAACTATGAATACATTGATATAGCAGAGTTAGGGGATGGTAAATGGTGTTATAAACCCTATATATTAGTTAAGGCATGGATGCCGTTGCCGAAGCCGTACAAGGCAGAAAGTGAGGATAAGGAATGACACTTGATAAAGCGATAGAGATATATGAAAAAGGCGCAAAACTTACTTGGAACGGAAAGCCTACTGTTGAAGCCGAAGAATGTCAGCAGATGGTGGAATGGCTGAAAGAACTACAAGCCCACAGAGAAGCTTGGGGGAAGATAACAGCGGAGATACAAGATAGATCATTTGAAAACCCAATGATGAATCCTATTTTTACGATGAGCGAAATCTATGAAATTATAGATAAGTACAAACCAAAGGAAGGTGATACAGAATGATACCGATGGTTGAAGAATACGAGTGGTGTTGGAATTTTGGAACATATTTGGGTGCGGCGTGTGAGTTATGCCCACACCGGGCGGAATGCAGTGCAGGGGGTGACGATGATGATGAAGAAGATGATCGAAAATAGTTGTGATGGTTGCGAGTATTACGATTCCGAGGACGATGTTTGCAAGGCATTTTCCTGCAATCCGTTTGAATGCGATCTGCCGTTACCTTGCGAGGAGGGATATGATGAAAATCAGAGTAAAAAATCAGTTGATAATATATGATCCGATTCCGGCGGTGCGTGCATACTGTGAAAAAAATCTGATCATAGACAATCCCGATTATTACAAGTTAGAAAAGATGGGGAAATGGACAGGAAACACGCCGAAAAAGTTATATCTGTATGAAGCCATAGCACACGACATAAAGATGCCGTTCGGTTGTCTGAATGATCTGTGGAAAATACACCCGGTAAAGGATGATTATATTTTCGATATTTCGCCTGTAAGAGAAACAGAGTATAAAAGTAATATAAATCTATACCCATATCAAGAAAACGCTGTCACGGCGGCGATAAAGGGCAAAAACGGCATACTGGTGATGCCTTGCGGATCGGGGAAAACGCAATGCGGTCTTGAAATTATCGCACGTATCGGCGGCAGGGCGTTATGGTTGACACACACACAGGATCTTTTAAATCAAAGCAAACAGCGTGCAGAAAAAGTGTTATCACAGGGCGGCTATGGTACGATTACGGCAGGCAAGATCAATGTAGGAAGTACGATCACTTTTGCAACAGTTCAGACGATGGCAAAAATTGACTTAAACAGTCTGCGTGATACGTTTGATGTGATCATTGTTGATGAAGCACAGCACTGCGCCGGAACACCTACAAGAGTGACACAATTTTACAAGGTGATCAGTAATCTTTCAGCACGGTACAAAATCGGATTGACAGCAACGCCGAAACGTGCGGATGGTTTGCAGTGCGCTATGTTCGCATTGCTTGGTCAGAAATTGCATGAGGTCAGCCGTGAAGAGGTAGCGCACACTACTTGCCCGGTCAGAGTGTTGAAAGTAGATACAAACTGGATGCCGGATTATGAATGCATCTTGATGGGTGATGGTACAATCGATTATAGCAAAGTAATTGATGCTATGATACACGATGCTATGCGGTATGATAAAGTATTGGAACAGTTACGGTATTTATCTTCTATGCCTACAATGGTGCTTGCAAACAGGGTGGAATATCTGAAAAAAATGTGCGATGATTACAACCGCTATCAGTACGGCACTGCAGTCTGCATATCCGGCGCAGGACAAAGCAAAAAAGCAAAGGAAGAGCGCAAAAAGGCACTTGAAGCGTTGAATACTGGTGAGATCGATTGCATTTTTGCCACATATCAGCTTGCAAAGGAGGGCTTGGATGTGCCAAACTTATGCTATGTGGTATTTGCAACGCCGGAACAGGATTCGACAACGGTTATTCAATCTGTGGGGCGTGTAGGGCGTAAAGCGGATGGTAAGGATTATGGCACGGTGATTGATTTTGTTGATCTGTTTGGGCTGTATCAAGGTTATTGGAAAAAGCGTAAAGGATATTACAAGAAAATAGGTGCGGAGGTAGTAGAATAATGCCAGTAAGAAAAGTAAAAGGCGGCTATAAGTACGGTACATCCGGCAAGGTGTATAAGCGCAAGTCAGATGCCGCAAAACAAGGCAGAGCGATCAGAGCATCACAAGCAAGGAGGAAAAAGAAAAAATGATCCCGGAATGGAATAGTTTTGTATGTGGTGATTGTATGGATTATCTAAAAGAATTTCCCGATAATTATTTTGACCTTTCCATAGTGGATCCTCCGTATGGCGGCGTTACGCAGGGAGGATATATGTCAAATAAGATGGGCGGCGGTGTTGCAAAGAACAGGAATGATTATCATCTTGGCGTATGGCAATACGGCAGACCGTCTGATGATTATTTCAAGGAACTGTTAAGAGTATCGAAAAATCAGATCATTTGGGGCGGCAATTATTACGCATCGTTATTGCCGGATTCACAGGGATGGATTGTGTGGGATAAGGAAAAGCCGGAAGGTGTTTCATTTGCTGATGCTGAACTGGCATGGACTTCGTTTGATGTTGCAACACGGATTTTCAAGTTTGCGTGGAATGGTATGTTACAGGGCGATATGAAAAACAAGGAAGCAAAGATCCATCCAACGCAAAAACCTGTCCGGCTATATGAGTGGGTGCTTTCCCGGTATGCAAAGGACGGCGATACAATCCTTGATACTCATGTCGGTTCGGGATCATCGCTGATCGCTTGTCACGAAACAGATCACAAGTACATCGGATTTGAGATTGATCCAGTCTATTACGAAAAGGCAAAACAGCGGATTGATGAAGCATCGTCACAGGTCAATATTTTTCAGTTATGCAACATGGAGCAGATGGATATTTCACAGTATTGACTTTTATTGCATTATAGTATATTATCGTGGTATGGAGGAATGCAATATGGCTGATCGTGTAGAAAAAGGGTATAGCATTGTGGAAGCGGCTGAAGCCCTTGGTGTAAAGGTTTCAACGCTCCGGCGTTGGGCGCAGGCAGGCAAAATACAGGCAAGTCAGATCCCCGGCTCACGCCGTTGGCTGATCCTCGAATCTGAAATAAAACGCCTGCAAAGCAAGGCATAAAAAGCCCCGGCATTTTGCCGGGGTATTTTTCACATTGTTTCAATATATCCGGCGATGCCGGGCAGAATGATAAAAACGATAATTGCAACAATGGCGTAAAGTACATTTTTTAATTTTCCCATTTTTCGCTCCTCTCATATTATCGGCAAAATACATCCAACAAACTGATCATAGACAAAAACGTAAACAGGGTTTTTCTTGCCTTTACAGAAAAACTGTTTTTCATCCATCGATGAAAAATAACTGTAATACTTTTCATCGATCTTGATTTCATCCCCGGCGGCAGTCGTGAAAATATGTACTTTTGTTTTTGCCCCGGTGATCTGTCGTGTTGTCATGCTGTCGGTCAGTCGTTCCGATTGATCATAGAATGACGGCATCATTTTCTCGAATGTCTGCGGCTGTAATATACGCACGCCGCAGTCGTCCTGTGCTTTCACGAAACACATTGTTTCCGGCACGGCGGCTAAAAAATGACCGTCAGATAAAATGATCATTTTTTTCTCTTCGCTATGGCTGTAAATCCAGTCATTGTGTTTTGTCCTGTCGTGCGAAGTTTTCAACGCCGCCGTCAAAAAGTCCTTTTGTACCTTGTCAAAATTCAAGATCATGATTTTTTCCTCCTGTGTGCTGTGTTGATCTCTGTGTGCTGTGTGTTGTTGTCAATGTTCTGCTATGCTCTGTATTTTTCATGACGGCTTGCAACGTCCATAGGCTACATTATAGCCGCCGCCTATCATCCCGGGCGGCAGGGGCTTTATGCTACTTCAAAAAATCCGATGCTCTTGAAAATTTCAAGTGCGGCGTTTGCCTGTTCATCTGTCATAGGTCTGCTCCAAATAAGCGGCAGTCTGAATTTACTTGTATCTTCTACAGTCACCTGCGCCATGTTGCTGTTTGCCATATATCTGATAGACATTTTATAACTGCCGAATCCTTCAGTGATGATCTTTTCTTTTCTGTTTTCCCAATAAGGCTTATTCATTTTCTATGATCTCCTTCCTGTGTGCTGTGATTGATTTGTTGTGTTGATCATACACCCGGCGAAAATATATGTCAATACTTTTTTGTAAAAAAAATTAAAAAAATTTCAAAAAAATTCAAAAAATGTATTGACAAGCAAAATTCTATATGATATTATGATCTCAACATCAACACAGGGCATAAAGCCCACAAATGAAAGAGAGGTATTCAATATGGCATATTTCACAAATTGCAAGACCGCTGAAGAACTGAAAACAGCATACCGCAAGGCGGCGATGAAGTTGCATCCCGACAACGGCGGCAACGAAGAAGAGTTCAAGACAATGCAGGCAGAGTTCTCTAAAATGTTTGATCGTCTGAAGAACGTACACGCAAGCAAAGACGGCGGCACATATGAAAAGACTGGCGAATATGCAACGCACGAAACCGCCGAAGAGTTCATGAACATCATCAACACCCTGTTGACTTTCCCGGGCTTAAATGTTGAATTGTGCGGCAGTTGGGTATGGGTAAGCGGCGACACAAAGCAGTACAAAGATCAGTTAAAAGAACTGGGTTGCAAGTGGTCAGCAAATAAAAAAATGTGGTATTGGCAGAACGATGGCAAGCGCAAGCACCACAAAAAAGCATGGTCGATTGATCAGATCCGCAATACATACGGCAGTACAAAATTTCAGCAGGCGCAGTACAAAGAACTTGAAACAGCATAAAGCACCAACACAAGCCCGGGCATACAAGCCCGGGCATTATCACACAGAAAAGGGGTACACAGAATGCACAGAAAATACGGCGAAATAGATACACAGGCGGCAGAGAGATATATCACAGAATGCAGAGCGGCGGCAGGGCTTTTCCCTGCCCTGCGGCGTGTCTTATTGGCGTTTGATGGTAAAATATACAACAAGCGTTTTGAAACGGCTTTACAGGCTGAAATAGGGCGCATATACGCCGAAAAGAAAACAAACGGCGACAGGCAAGTTTTGAATGTATGGTACTATTCTGAATCCGGCGAATATATGACAATCTTGTGGTGTGATCTTCCCGGCGACAAGCGCATAAATGCCGCCGAACTGATACAGGCGGCGGCGAATAAGCGTGCCGAATATCTGAAAAAAGCAGACCACATGACACAGATCATCCCGACAATCGAAACACGGCGACAGCAAATAGAACTTCTGAAAAATCAGCTTGCAGGCGTGCTGTATGATCTTACATACACAGAAAAAGAGATTTTCGGGCTACATCAAAGAATCTCCCGGGGCTGATGATCATCCCGGGCGCATCCCCCGGCGGCGTGCGTGTCGTCCGGGGGCTTTTTGTGTCTTGTGTGATCCGTCCGGGGCGGCAGGCGGCGGCGACAGGGGCGGTTATATTGACACGCAATGTATTTAAGTGTATTATAGTGATAGTTAAAACAGGCGGCAGATTTTGCTATAATAAAGCAAAATCTATGAAAGGAGGGCATTGTCATGAGATCAGCAATTTCTCGTACTGGTAGCCGCATCGGTGGCTCTAGCAGGACTACTGTTTCTTTTAACA
>Ga0310786_10002874_pt1 | contig 25706 bp, 50 predicted proteins | sample AusTroGonzalo_MG_FD_203881 | JGI IMG/M metagenome (GOLD analysis project Ga0310786, IMG submission 203881) | Bovine rumen microbial communities from tropical cattle in Woodstock, Queensland, Australia - Gonzalo_03 (v2) (version 2) | ecosystem: Host-associated > Mammals > Digestive system >...
GCTCAAGAGTTTTTTTCTCGGTCTTGCCGGCCACGATCTCCTGCAGTTCTGCCCTGTAGGTCTCCTGCTTGCTCGGCCAGTGATACCCGCAGAACTGGCAGTCCGTCCACGAGACCGGGACCAACTTGTGGCATTGCGGGCATTCCTTCACGGGCGCCGGACCACCACCGGCGCCAGCGTTATGCCAGACAGACCACTCGCGATCATCCTCGTACCTGCCCAGCCGCTCGTAGTTGCGGCCGAAGTCCAGACATATGAACTCGCCATTCTTCCCTGGCGCCGGCCGACTGGCGCGGCCGAGACACTGCAGATACTTCACAAGAGACATGGTCGAGAACATCAGCATCACGACCTTGATGTCTGGTATATCCACGCCAGTCGTGAACAGGCCGAAATTCACCAGAACCTGAAAATCTCCTCGCGCGAACGCATCGACGACGTCCTTGCGGTCGCCGCTGTATTCCCCGTCCTCGTCAAAGTCTCCAGAGAGGCAATAGCGCGCGTCAATTCCGGCCTCGCAGAACGCCTTGGTAACTTCTATCGTCTGCTCGCTCGAGCAGCAAAAGACGAGGCATTTCTCACCAGGGCAGATCCGCTGGTAGTTCTCGACGGCGCCGACATAGCGCGCACGCGACTTGAACTTAGCCGCCATCTGCGACAGGTTGTAATCTCCGCGACCGTATGACCACTCCACATCGGTCAGAGACGGCGCGTCAAGCGAGAACAGGCGGCAGCGGCACAGGTATCCGCCGGCGATCAGTTCCTTCACCTGCGGGCCGATCACGACGGCCCCGTAGTCAAGCCCGAACTGGCGCATCTGGCCGTACCGAGCCGGCGACGCGGACAGGCCGACGACATATGTGCTTTCAACGCCCGGACGCTCGAAGATGAAGTCCATCTCTGCGCGGTGGCACTCGTCGAGGATGATGAACCCGAAGGAATCGAACCAGGCCGCCCATTCCTCCTTCTTGAGGCGTTGCCGGAGCGTCTGCGCCATCATCACGCAGCACTTCGCGTCGGGCAGCTTCCGCGTCTTCGCGAGCACCTCGGACGCCTCCATCCCCCACTTTCTCGCGTGCCCGGCGTCCTGGCTGAGGATCTCCTCGCTGTGCGCGAGAATCAGGACACGATAGCGCGACATAGACGCCATCGACCCAATCAGAACACCTTTGCCTTTCAGCCTGACCCCGTCGGGCTCTGCACGATTATGTGCTTATGCCTCGACAGGGCCAGTCTTGCTTCGCTGATTAGGGTAGTTTGGTAATCTCTTAATTCCATAGTTATTTGTATTAGTGTTGTAGTGTACTACCATACTAGTACACCGCTACACTACCACACTACAGCACTACAACACTATTACTTTGTTACAATTAATCTCAGATTGAACAGGTACCAGTACCCCTCAATCTCCCACCGCCTCTCGTGCCAGAGGGACTTGACGGCAGAGAATCCGACGCCCCAATACTTCCTGCACACCTGGTCGAGCTGCTCGTCGTACCTCCCGTCCCGGTTGTCCCATCCGGAAATGAAAGTCGCCTCGCACACCTTGTCGTCAAGCGTGCGGAACGGGCCGGCGCCGATACCGCTCACCTCTTCCTTCGGGAGTAGCACGTACTCCGCGTATTTCGCACTAATCTTGTTCATCCTTGGAATAGATTACCCACAGACACTCATCTTCACTGATAGCCTTCTCTCCGTGCCCTTCCAGCCTTGCATTTATTCTCCAGCGCATAAGCGCGCCCTTCAGCGAGATGCCGTACCGGATCCTGCAAAGCAGGTCCGCGGCCGGCTTCTTCATATCAACTACGCGTACGGAGTAGATCACTCCGGTCGTACCATCAGCCAGGCGGATAATGTCTCCACTCTTCGCCTCTCTGATGTCCGCGTTGTACGAATACCCGACCGGAAGCACGATGAAGTCAAGGTGAAGCGGGCCGGGGTCGTCGTGCGCGATCCTAAAGATCTTCGTCTGTCTCTTTAAAGTCTGGCAACTCATACTTTCGCGTAAATTTGTACATCGCTATCGAGAAGCTGTCATACTGGGCGGCCGTCAAGTCGCCCTCGAGCTTCATCTTCTGACGCTCGTAGATAAACTCCTGCAGTAAGCTGAGGAAGTCCTGCGTGGTTATCACCTGCAGGTGCTTCGCCATTGGCTTCCAGTGGATCTTCTTCGTGTGCTTGAAGCGCTCGAGCGAAAGAGGGTTCTGGTACTCGAGCCACTCCTCGACGCCCATCATATAGAAGCGCATCGTCATCGGAAGCACCGCAAACAGAAATGTCTTCTGCGATGTCCGCAGACACGGGGCTCCGATATAGGTGTCCCCAACCGACCCGAGCCTGTCCTCGCGGCACCAACGCTCGATGGTGAACCGCCAGCGCTTGAAATCGAAGTCGTCGTCGTCATACACGAGGCCGTAGTCGCCGGCCTTCTTGTGCCGGTCGAGCCAGTCAACAAGCGCATAGGCGTCATCCTGGGCGCAAGCGTCCAGGACTCCGCGCTTGAAGCACGAGTCGAAAAGGCGGATCACCTGTGGAGCCGTCGTTCTGTTAAGAGGCAGCTTCTTCATCTTGATCCATAAGCCATGAAAGGATCGCGAAATACTCGCCGATAGTACAGGTTGGCGTGCGCTCGATATCTCGGCGCTTCCCGTAGTACACGAACTTCGCGAGGGCGCGGCCACGCTCGTCAAAAATGGTGTTCCCTTTCTGTGTCATACCTTGGTCAGTTGCCCGTTTGACAGGACGGTCCACTCGCCCTTCTTGAACTCGGAAGGGTTGATGGGCGCGTCAATCATCTTGTCGAACAGAATGATGCGCTCACGCATCATCTCGATGCTCTCAAGGTAATCCTTGCGTTCGAACTTGAACACGATACCGCGCCAGGGCGCGTTCGGGCTGTCCAAGTCCTTCATAATGTCGTCATCTTGATAGATGTACTTGACAAGAAGGACGGTTTCGATTTTGCTGTTCGAGATAAACTGTCCGAGGATCTGGTCGCCATGGTCTTTCCATACGGCCAGCTTCTTCTCCTCCATTGGAGTGTATTCGTCGTCGAAAAACTCGATTGCGTTGGCGCCGACAAGGGTCTTTGCCTCGATCACGATCCGTTCGTCCTCGGTGTACGCGTCCGGGGAGGCGCCCACCGGGCAATCTTCGGACACCCAGAACGGGATCTCCGGAAGGTCCTTGGAATAGACGATCTCTCCGACGGGCAGGTTGGCCCGGCACCAGTCGATCACGTACGGCTCCTGCTCGTTGCCGATCTCCATCGCTCGCGCGGTCACAGGGTGAGAAAACCCGTGCTTGCGCTCGAAACGCTTCGCGCGGATATACGACAGGTTGCCGTCAATGATCTTCCCGCTCGCGCTCATGATCTGCCCAAGCTCGCTCGCCGTAATCATTCCGACACGGCGCTCCATCCATTTCTCTTCCTTCGTCATACGCTACTCTGGTAAGTCGTCGGTGATTGCGTTCGCGATGGTCTGGCGCACTTCTTCCGAAGCGAAGTCATATGTGGCCGCGACCTGCTCGATCGTCAGATGCTCTTTCTTGGCCCAGTCGACGATCACGCCGATCTTGTCCTCGGTGATGACCTTCTTCTTGGCCGGAGCCGCAGGCGCGGGAGCGGCCGGCGCCGGATCGGCCGGGGTCTTGCTGATCCGCAGGCCCCAAGTCTCGCCGCCATCCTGCACGTCCCTGCAGCGCTCCTTCGTAAGGCGCACGGCGATGTTCTTCAGGCGGGCCGGATAGCCGTCGCACTCGGGGAACTGCTTGATAATCCGCTTCCGGTTCGTTGAGTTGAGGATGAGCGGAAGGGTAGTGTACGGGTTCTGCGCGAAATGCGCGACCCACACACCGAACTCGGAGCGGCCGTTGATCATCTCGCTCTCCTTGTACTCGATCCGCTCGATGATGATGCGCGGGATGTCGTTCCCCTCGGGAAGCATCTCCACACCAGCGTGGGTCAGCTTTCCGCCGACCCGGTAGTGGATGTTTTCTTGAGATTCCATAATCGCTCGTTTTTACTCCTCTTTCTGCAAATTCCGTGCCGCGGCCTTGAACTTCTTGTCCACCGCCTTTACGCGCTTGCGACGCTCCTTCTTCGGCGTCTCGACAAACTCCTGGACGCCCTTCACGTATTCGAGGTCAATCCGCTCCTCGGTCTCATCCTCCTTCGGCGCGTTGGCCTTCTGCAGGCGCTTGTCGTACTTCTGGATAGCCTTGTTGATGTCGTTGACGAAGCCCTGGTCGGTCGTCAGCAGCATACCGACGGAGTAGAGCGTCTCGCAGAACCCGACGATGTTGTCGTCGGTCTTGCCGGCCAGCAAGTAGCCGTACGGATACTCGGCGGCCGTGAAGCGCGCCTTGAAGTTACCGCTCAGAGACGAGATCTCGAGCCAGAAGCGGCGGAAGCACCAGCGGAATCCGCCCCGTTCGCCCTCCCGGACCACCGGATTGGCGATGTGGAAATACCACCATTTTACAAATTTCTTAAACATACTATTCATTTTTATCCAATGATAACCTTTCCTGGAACATATTCCAATACGCCACCTCGCCCAGATACTGCTTCGGAGACGCGAGTGCGGTGGACATGCTCCTCACGCAGTGCACTATCGTGCACCGGTCGCGGCCGATGGCGGGCGCGATCTGCTCCTGCGAAAACCCGTCCAGCGACATCTGGTACGCGACCATATTCCGGGCCCACACCGCAGCACGGCGCCGGGAACCAGACAGGGGGTCCTCGCCGGTCACCGCCCAGGCGATGCCGACATACTTCCGGCCGACAGCCTCGGGGCTCGCGACAGGGCGGGAGCGGACGGCGCACCACCTTCTGATGACGCAGTATCCGCAATTCCGGTCCTTTTCATCCACTTTCCAAACACAGGTCTTCTTCATGTCCAATTTAGAATTATTCTAAATTACGCAACAGTCTGCTCTCGATCATATCGCCGATGTCCGCCTTCTCCGGGATCTCGCCCACGGGCTTCCCCCACTTCTCCCACCACGGCCAGACCTCTCCTTTCTCCTCCCATTCCATCCGCGCGTCCATATCCGGGCACAGGAGCATATCCGGCCCGACATCGCGGAGGTTCCCCTTGCCCCCAGTAGCCACGAACCGGCGGCCCCAGTACAGATAGCCGAGGATCGCGGACTTCTCGCTCTCGCACACGAAAACCTTCTTGCCGTCATCCGGCAGGCAGGCGCCGAAGTAGCATTTCCCAGTATATCCATCCGCCACGCGGTACTGGCGGCCGGGGAAGAACCCCTTGTCACGATGGCCGTCTTCCTTATAGAGGATGCGCTTGTCGTACAAGACCTTCCCGTCCTGGTCCACATACCAGTACACGCAGTTCTCGTGGGAATCGGTGGTAACATTGTACAGGTCCCACGCCTCCCGCACCTTCTCTTCGGGGAACATCCGGCACATCCACCGGAACAGGGAGCACTTGTTCAGATCATACCGTTTGGCGCCGGCCAGCGCGCTCGGGTCGACGAACTGCTGCCGCGTCTCCTTCTTCCGGACATCCCGGTCATACCGAAACCCCTCGGACCGGCCCTCGATGATGGCCACCGCGTCCCAGTAGTCCTTGGCGCCGCCATACTGCTGCAGCCAGTTCTCGAGACTCATACTGTCCCCACCCTCCTCGAACAGCCAGATGCCGTTCTTCCACTCGACCACCTTCAGCTTGTCCCGGCGGAACTGATGCCTGTCGCCGTTCAGATAATAGCCGCCCTGCCACTTGCCGCCGTTGCGGACAAGCTCCAACCCCGTGATCTCGGGGATGCGCTCGAAGGCTCTCGCCACCCTATACCCTGCCATACGCTAGAACGGAAGATTATCCTTACTCTCCTCTCCGGGAAGGTCCGTGGGAACCGCTTCCTCCTCGTCCTTCTTCCCGATGCAATACCAAGTGGTGCTCCTGCGCTTCTCGCTGGCGAACCCGAGGTCTCGGAGGATCGAGCCGACCGCCTTCGCGGTCTTCGGGTTCTCCGAGCACTCGCGACACCAATCGAGGTACATCTTCATCCATTCGTTGATAGGCTTCCAGCGAGGATCGTTCGGGTCTCGGACCGCGACGGGCGTGTAGCCCATCTCGCGGATCCACCGCCGTGCGGAGTTCGCGTCCGCCTTGATGTCCTCGCGGATATTCTTGATGCTGTCGCTGATCTCGATGCGGCCCTTGTTTTCCACGAACGCCTTGTAGCCTTCGAGGAGCCAGTTGAAGATGGCCGCCTTGTTGTCATCCGTCGCCAACTTGTCCGACAGCTCGTAGTCCACATCCTTCTCCGCCACCTGATTCGGGCAGAGGATCGGCAGGAGCCGGCGGTAGTGGCCCATAGTATCGTCCGTGGTCGGCGGTATCTCGTTCATACAACAGACCATCAGCGGGATCTTGCTCACCACGAACGGGCGCCCGTAGATGTGCCGCGCCTGGAACTTGTGCCCGGAGATGAACTGCTTGAACTCTCCGCCGGAGAAGTCCTTGTTCTTCAGATCGTCGCAGATGTTCGCCAGCTTGCCGTTGATGTCCGCGAGGTTGTACAGGCTGTGCCCCGTGTTCCCGAAGAGCTGCTCCGGGCTGTATGAGCTCACCAGATCGTCCCCGAACACATTCGCGATGGCGTCTGTCACCACCGACTTGCCGTTCCGGCCGCTACCGACCAGCATCAGCATGTACTCGATCTTGAACTTCTTCCGGTCTGCGAGCATCGCCCCGCAGAACTGCTGCATCGCGCCGCGCATCCCCTCATCCGGCACCGTCTGCTTGATGAGCCGGTCCCAGAGGCCGCTCCGCTCCGTCGAGACATAGTTGAAGTTGAGCACTATGTCCGTCTTGTACTTGATGTCGTGCTCTTGAAAACGCTTCGTTTCCATGTCCAACACCCCGTTCCGGAACACCACGTACCTGCGGTCAGGCTCGAAGAAGCACCATTCGCACGAAAGGAGCGTCTCCTTGCACTCGTCGGCGATCTTCGACGCGGAATTCCGGATATAAATCGACCCCACGTGGCATTTCCGCAGCACCTCCTTCACGATGAAGCGCAGGCGCACATCGTCAATCTTCTCGTACCACTTCCCGTTGAACATGAACAAGACATCACCCTCCGCGACCTTGAAAAAGTCGCACCCCGTATCGTCCGGCTTGCCACAGACATAACTCTCGAAGGCGTCGCAGAGCTCTGCCTCCTTGAGCTTGTCCAATTTGCCGTCAGTCGCCCCCTTTCCGGAAATCTCCGGCTCCAGGACCGAGATGAGGTAGTCTATGACATCATTCTTCTTGCTCAAAACTTGCGGTTTTTAAACAAAAAGCCAGGGCCGAGGGGACCTTTCCGAAGAAAGGTGGGTACATCCCCTACGACTCTGGCTCGATTCTTCTTCTGCGCCGTACCCATAGACGCGGATTACAAACATACAAAAACTATTCCAAACTTACAAATCTCGCCCCGTTTCTTCAGGATATACCTCCAAAACGCACGTCATCTGGCAATCCCAGCCGCCGTTCTCGAGCCTGCCAAGGAAATTCTCCCACGAAAGCCTGCCGACACGCGCGTATATCGTCTTACAACTCCCGTCTCTCGTCGTGTTGATCGGGACCCTCGCACACTTCGAGCACGCCAGACGCCGGGTAGAATCCCCCCCCTGGTCAGCGTCACCAGCGACGCGTTCTTGAAATAAGACGCCTTGACCCCGTAGGAGTTCCCCTCCGGCGTCACGTTGATCGGTAATCTATAGCACTCCTGTCGCCCCATAACTGTCCTGCATAAAGAAATTTACGAATCCGTTCTTATAATACTGGCTCTTCACCGTCCGGGCAGTCCCGTCCGGCATCGTATTCCAGCACAATCGTTCCTGTCGTTCCATAATCTCCGGTCAAAAGCGTCTGCACGCCGTACTTGTGGTATCCGGCACACACCGTCTTCGCGTTTCCGTCCGCGTCGACATTAAGCGGTACGACCCTCTTCAAGTGCTGCCCTCCTTTCATCGCTCAATCCGGCTATGAACTGGTCCACGCGCTTCTGGTCCAGGTAATACTTCGGGTCCACCTCGTCCTCCAGCAGGTCCACCAGCGGACGGCACCGCTCCGCGGGCTCCGGGAACTGGTACCAGCCCGCATCAAGGATCGAGACGAGGAAACACCGCTCGCGGTTCTGCGGAATGCCGTAGTCCTTCGCGTTCAGGATCTCGATGAAGTTCACATACCCCTGCTGGGACAGGAATTCCTGCCACTTCAGCAGGCCGGGAAGGAACTTCTTGCTCGTGATCTGCTTCACGTTCTCCATCAGCAGGTACTTCGGCCGCTTCTCGACCACCGCCTTCCTGCACTCCCAGAGCAAGCTGCTCCGCGTGCCGCTCCCCTCCTCGAATCCGGCCTGCTTGCCGGCGTTCGAGATGTCAACGCACGGGAACGAGTAGGTAAACAGGTCAAAATCGGGCACTTCCGCCCAGTCAATCTTGCTGATGTCGCCGAAATTCAGCCCCTCCGCCTCCGGAAAAAGCGCGTCGTGTGCCTTGATCGCGTACTTGTCGATCTCAGACCAGCCGACGAGTCGGTAGTTCGTGCCGATGTTCCGGAGCGCCATACACTGGCTGTCATACCCAGAAAAGGCCGTGAAAACCCGCAATTCTTCCTCCTCGAAGTCCATATTCCGGAAAATCCCCTCCAGCACGGGCACCACGATGCTGTTGCCGGCCATCTTGTAGAGCTGCGTGTCGCTGATGCCTGCCTGTTTCAGCTTCTCGATGTCCTTGTCGCTCACACCCATCAGCCTCAGGCACTCCGTCGGCGTGAACTTCCGGAGCTTGTAACGTTTCGCCATATCTTCTATCAAAAAATTATTCCTTTCAAAGCCGCTCACCGTAAGTGTCGGGACCATTTCCGCCACGTTGGTCTGCCGGAATCCGTGTCCTATGCTCAATATCTCCATAAGTTTCCATCCGTTCCTCAGCGCGTGGTTGCCCCAGGTCGGCGTAACGCTTCCTGCAATATCCGTGCCGGGATGGACACGCCCGTTAAAGTCGTCCAGCAGCAGAATCCTCCTCATACACCTCGAGTACTAGAACCTCCATCGTCTCCCAGCCGGCGCCGCACATCGTATGCACGCAGTTCGCCCACGGGCGCAGCGTCCGGTTGACGATCACGCCCTTCGAGTCACGCGTCCTGCTGACGCCGTATGCGGCTATCCGTTTCATAGAGTTGCGGGGGCAAGAATCGAACTTGCTTCTCGATGCGTGTTACCGGTTCACCACCCCGCTATGTGGCCGCACGGAAGAACACGGCCATCAGCAATAACTATCTAGGTCACTATATGGCAAATCCTCCGTTTACACCGCGCATCGCTGCGCTTCCGGTGTGGAAGGGGCCGGATTCGAACCGACGGCCCACTGGCGCTCCAGTCGCTCAACCGCTGAGCTTCCCTCCCAGAATCCCGGTCAGGCGGCCCGGGTCGTACTAATAGCCAATACACTAATGCTCTCGCCTGCGCTCGCGCCTCACGGCGGGACGATATATTTGCAGCGACCTGCGCTACCAGGTTCTTCGGGCATTGGGCATAGCACTTGATTCCTAAGCACTATTGTACGGCAAGTCCAATGTTGTTCCCTAGAGGGCATACCTCACTGCCTTTGTGGAGGTAGAGGGAGTCGAACCCTCGTCCTATACAAGTGCCCATACTGACTTTGTTCATACGCTTAGGATAGCCATTTTTGTCCGGCTCCAGGACGGTCAGGACAGAAGTTCAACTGCCCATCTCCACCACTCGGTTTTCCTAAGCCGAGAAACTAGGCAATCGCCAGAGCGAACTCTCCAATCTCGCGGGGAGCGAAGATCCCGGCGACCTTCTCGCGCAGAGCACGGGCCTTGCCCGCCATCCTGCTGATGAAATTCTTGCCTCTTGTGTTCCGGTGCTTTTTCAACTGGGATCACCACCCAGTGCGTAAGTCAGTACCTGCCTCATGCAAGTCTAAACCATTTCTACCCCCATGCCAAAGAACTCTCTGCGCGTGGACGGGATTCGAACCCGCGTCTCCGTTGGTCCCCCTGCGCTGGGGGCGGCGTTCTGTCCGCTGAACTACCACACTCTGTTTGCCGCTGCCGGCAATTGCCGTTATGTCTTTACCCCCGGCGGCTTTGATCCGCGGCTCGCGGTAAACACTCATGGGCCCGCGGTCCGCATATTGCCGGCCTACCCTAGACGGCGTGCGCGACGGACACCCCCGCTATTCTCCCGGGGAACCCTACTCTCTCAGCGGCCCTTCTCGAAGAACGCCCGGTAGAACGCGGTGCACTCCTCCACGCTGGCGAAGCACTCCTGCTCGGCCAGCACCGGGCCCGTAGTCTCATACAGGACGACATAGCTGTCCAGCACGTCGTTCCCGTCCTTGTCCTTGCTGATGGCGCGCGGGATGATCCGCACAGCCTTGACGGTCTCGGTCATCACCTTGCCCTCCGCCGTGTTGAAATACGCGACCTTGTCGCAAATAGAATACTTTACTTCCATTGTCATTAACTATTAAGAATTAAACACTTCCGGTCAAATCTCCAGGGTCACCTCGAACACGCCCCCAACTTCCACCACGCGCTCCGCCGCCTGTCTCGGCACCTCGATCGCCTCCTTCCAGCACTCTCTCCAGAGACGCTCCTTCAGCGCCTCCTCGGCTTTCCGGCGGGCCTCCGCCCTGCTGCTTGCTATTCCTGTTCCCTTATACATATCTGAACACGTAACCTTTCGCCCTCCTCGCTCTTCCCTCCGCGCAGTTACGTATCAAACACCGTGCCACACCCAGCGCCTCGGACGCATTTTTCACGCTGTCCCACTTCCCGACGAACTCCCCGGTCTCGCGGTCGTACGCCACCACCTTCCGGCGGTTCTCCTTCCGGCCGGCGGGCCTGCCGCAGCGCTCGCGCTTCTCGCACCACTCCAGGTTCTCCGCCCGGTTGTCACCCGCCAGCCCGTTCCGGTGCCGGACGAAGGGCCGCCCTTCCGGGTTGGGCACGAAGGCCCTCGCGACCAGGTAGCACACGCTCGCGCGGTCCGCCTGCCCGCGGTCGTGCAGGTACACGTACCTCCCCAGCACTGCGGTCAGCTCGAGCCCGCCCGAGTACACCCGGCCGAGGTTGCTCACCTCGTAGCGGCCACCGTATCCGGGGACGGCCTTCCGCCGTTCGGGGCGGTCTACCTTAAACACGCCCATTTCTCCTCCTTCTCGTCGGTCACCTCGAACTCCTCGGCGGAGCGGATCCACCTGCGGCTGATGAGCACTCCGCCCTCGCGGGTGCTGAACGCGCCCTGGCGGGCGTCCCACACGCAGTCGAGGATCTGCCCGAGGGCGGTCTCTATGCGGTACCACACCCAGATGCGTTTCCACCGGTAGCCTGCATAGGGTCTGCCGTCGCGCATTGCGACGGCGATGGCGCCGGGGCGGAAGCCCTGCAGGTGCACGGTGCGGAACTTCTCTTCGGTCCCGTACTTCAGGTCCACCGAGAGCACCTTGTACTCGATCGGCTTGTCCTTTGCCAAATCCATGATCTTACTTTCCATACATATCGCGTGTTATTTCCTTCGACCACTGCAGGTCCGCCTGGTAGAGGACGGTCGCCTTGGCTCCGAGCGCTACATACCTCTCGCCTTCCTTCCGGCAGACCATATACTCGTCATCCACGGTCCGGACGGCCCAGACCCTGGGGACCCTGCCGATCGAATACCCCTGGCAGGTCTTCCCCGCCTTCAGCGCGTAGCTGATGCTGGCCGGCTTCACCCCGAGACCTTTCGCGGCCTCGGTGACCGACAGGAAGATCAGGACCTCGCCCGACCAGAACTTTTCGGCGCGTACGCCGTATTCACTCGTAAAGCGCATGGCATTTCGTGTTTTGTTATCGACGGCAAATATAGCGATTATTTTCGTGAATGCAAGAAATCTCTAAAAATTTTATTCGTGGGAATCTTTAACAGATAGCCGTAGGAAGGCAGTATCTTTAAAAATTTCAAATTTCGTGTGGTTAACTTTTGTTACGGAGTGCCGAACGGATGGCCGTAGGAGGCAGGTTTCTCTAAAAATCGAAATCCGAGGTTCCCTATGTTATTCCTGTAGTATAACCCCCCCCCCTCAAAACATTTTTTATTATATTAAGTTATATTCTTCCACTTAACCACAACCCTCATAATCAACTACTTACAGCAGAGCAGAATATAATTTTCGTGGTAAAAAGTTAACCACATTTCGTCAACTTGCTCTATTCCAGCGACTTACAAACGCTCAACTTAGCCACATTTTGACAACTTGTGTCAATTCCCTCGAGATCAGGATCCCCGGGCTGGTCGAAATCCAGGCAACCCGAATTATAAGAAAAAAAAATTTCAGAGTCGCAGGCGGGGCCTTCGATAAGGTCGCCCTATAAACCCCTGCCACCCTTCGCCGTCCTAACTTGCTTATAATCAAGTAGTTACAAACTTATGACGGTCAGCAAAGGTGTGAAACCCATAATTTTCTCTTATGGAAGTGTGGGGGTGTATTAGTGTGCTAGTACACTGGCGCTCCGCGCCGTCCAAATTAGAATTTTTCTAAATTGCCGCCCGCAACCCGCTGAAAATCAAGCAGATACGCACGGCCTAAAATTTTTTTGTGCTTGTGCCATATTTTGGCACGGGACTTGCAGCCAGTACGCGCAAAGGACAAACATACTATTATTTAAATATTTTACTAACTTTTTAAAATTTTTTAATTATGTCTAAGACTACCAAAAAGACCGCCGCCGCCAAGGTTGCCGCCGCAGTCACCACCACCAACAACAACACCGCGCCGAAGATGTCTGAAGCCGCCGCCGCGCGTATCGCTGCGAAGGTTGCCGAAGGTTGCACAACCTGCAAGGAGGTTGCCGCCAAATTTGCCGCGCTTGTGGCCGAATATGGGAAGGAGAATGCCGCCGCCATTCAGACGGCCGCGAAGAAGATAGTAACGGACCACAAGACCGCCACCACCGCCGCCGCAACAGACGCGCGCGCTTATTTGAGCGACGGCGCGAAGGTTGCCGCCGCCGCTTGGGCCGCGCTTCTGAAGGAGGACCGCAGCGGCGCGCGTTTTGCTTCGATTGTGTTCGATTCGTGCGGCCGCGACCTTTCCGCGCTTGTGGTCCGCTTCGCTTCCTATGTCGCGACGAAGGACGGCGCGAAGGTTGCCGCCGTGAAAGTTTCCACGAAGGACGAAAACGGCGCGAAGGTGACCAAGTACGCCGCGCGCGACCTTTCGCGCGTCCCTGCCTATTTGGCCGCGCTGAAATTGGCAATCCGTAACGCGAAGCGCGCCGCGCTTGGTGCGTCCGTGTCTGACTATCAAAAGGAGGTCACTTTCTAAAATCTTGGTCCGTGGTGCTTGATTGCCGCCACGGACCGCCAAAAATGGCATAACCGCCGCCGCGCTTGGTTACAATTGGAGCGCGACAACCGCCGCCGAATGGCTGCGGAGCGGGCCGCCGAATGGCGGCAGACCATCAAAGCCAACACTGGACAAAGACCGAAAGCCGAGAGGTGAACAAGGGAGTAAGGGAGCACCGAACAAGCGACCGGCGCGTTTGAAAGCTGGATTGTATCCGAACGATCCGAGCGAGTAAGAGCGGCTGACGCGGACCAGCCCAAGGGTGGGCGGTGTAGAATGTAGCCCAATAGGGGAAGAGCCTATGGGAAAAAGGCCCGAAAATGAATAAGTAGCCTTGCGGTTAACGGTCTATAAACTGAGAGTGGCCAGACACTGCTTAAGCCAGCGAGGGCGGTGCATCTAATGGAACGACGATGCGCCCCGACCCGAGGACCTGGAATCTGGACGACTTGCACCGAAGAAACACGAGTAATACGGATGAAAGTGTAGGCGTGGACGGCGAGGGGGTGCAAGGTAAAAAACAGAGTGGAGCGGGGAGTCCTGGGATGAAACGGGACTTTCCGCTTTAATGTTACCAATGAATGTCACAAGTCATTATGAACAAGTACACACAATTCGACCGGGCGAGCGACAAGCGGGCCCGTGAGCAGTGGGACGAGGACGAGTTCCTGGCCGCCATTGACCGTAGGATGGGGCGAACGAGGCGAACGAACAAGTTGAACAAGAAGAATCACAGGAATTATGCGTAGTAAGACAATGCGCGAGCTGGAACTTGGCGAGTATTTCCGCCTGTCTGCCAGCGAAACGGCACCCGTTTGGGTGCGTGGGTACTATGTGCCGAGCGAGCGAAAGTTCGAAGCGTACAAGTACGACGATGTGAACCACGAAGGGTTCTTCAAGGGTGACCGCAAGGTATATGTAGATTTTGAATTTTGAACAATCAAAATAGCAGAGTTATGAACGGCGAAATGATGAAGATGCGCGACCGGCTGGAGAGCAGGTATGGCGCGTACGGCCGCGTGAAATGGGCGTGGCTGATGCAGAAGTACGGAGTGATGCCTTGGGACGCTGTTCCTGAGGCGATGCGCAAGGAGGTGTACAGTTAGTATGGAGAAGAGCGGGCGCAAGTGGTGGGCGGACCTGGTGATGGCCGTCCTTGGGGCGGTGGCATGTGTCGCCGCGTTGTATGCAATGTTTTTACTTTAGGCCGGGGACGGGGGTTTAATACCGAACGAACAGAATTATGAAGATTGAGAAAATCGAGGAGAAGAGTTTCCGCGAGGTGTATGTCGCGTTCGACGGGGCGAAGTTCGACGACAAGGAGCAGTGCATCGCGTTCGAGCAGAGCGCGTACGGGATGCTGAAGTTCCGGCTCGTGCAGATGGCCGTGATGCAGACGGACGAGTGCACCTTGTTCAAGGGCGCCGGCAGCGATGAAAACCAGGCGTTCGTCGTGATCCCGAAGAACGAGGACGAGGTGAAGACCCTCCAGCAGCTCGTGTATATGAAGGCGTATGGCGACGAGTACAAGGAGAAGTACGCGAAGATGTGCGCCGTCGGGAAGCCTCTGGTCGTGGCGATCGCTTGGGGGGACGATGGTCTGTGGATCGTGGACCTGGACGAGCTCGTGCGCGACGCGACGGGTGGCCTGTTCGGCGCCGCTCCGATTGCGAAGGCCGAATAGCGAACGGGCGGGGTTGGGTGATACCGGCCCCGCTTGTAAATAATTAGGTTGAGGGGCAAGGACAACAAATAAAAGCAAATAGAATATGAGAGCATTCGATGTGGCCCAGATGCTGACTTCGCGCGACGTGAATCCGCACGGGCAGGGCGGTGTGTATACGCACTGCGGAAATGACAATCTGAAGGGGTTCTTCGGTGGCGGCGTGCTCGTTGGTGCGCTGAAGGAGAACCGGAACTATCTGTATCTGTACGAGAGCGACGGGAGCGAGGTGGACGACGCGGTGCGTGAGTACCCGGCGGACGCGATGTACCGCAACTTGGACAAGTGTAACATCTATCTGTGGGAATTGGATTAACTGACAAGCAATATGGAAATAACTGGTGATGCGCGCGTGTTCGCAGTGATTAACACGGCAAACTATAACGGCGACGGGCGGTGGTGTATTCAGACCGCGACTATGGAGAAGTTGCCGGACCTCGGGTTCGACAAGACCGACACTAACCGGATTGAGAATCTTCGGGTTGACGATGTTCTCGGCGGATTCGATTACGAGGGCGTCCTTGTCGTCAGAATCGCATAAACAATTCAATCCAAGCAATATGAAAGATATAGCGAAAATGCGCGCCAATATGGAGCGCGAAATCAAGTTGGCCGAACTGGGCAACGAGATCGAGGAGAAGGTCGGGATAGCGGTATCGGTGATGGGCGAGAGCGTGACTCAGAAGGGCAAGATGTGGTACAACTTCCGCGATGTGGATAGGTGTTGGGCCGCGAAGCTGCTTGAGAAGTTCCCGCAGACCGAACCGATCAAGCGGACGAAGAGTGCCTGCGACAGCACTGTCCTGGAACTGCCGTACGAACTCGAACTGCATCGCTATCCGAAAGAGGTGTACGACACGCTGAATATCGAGTGGATCTCCGGCGATATGCACCTTTCGATGCGGTTGTTGGTCAGTCTGGAAGACGAGGCGCTGATGCGGTATCTCAAGGGCGACTCGTATGAGATTGACGACAGCGCGATCGGCCTTTACTACGGCTGCGTGTCTCCGGCGGCGAGGGAATCGTTGCGCAAGCAGCGGGCGCTGAGCTTCAAGGGTGGCGGCCAGATCCGGTACCACGGCGGCCGCTTTCTGCAGACCGACCCGGCCGAGATTCTGCGGATTATGGAAACGATCAGGAAGGGATAGTCTATGCTGCGCGAACTGATACTGCGGCTCGGTGTGCCTTGGGACGAGGTGCACGAGCAGGATTTCGGTTTGGAGTCCGCCGAGAGGGTGGCGGACTTTTTCAACAATGGCGGATTGGATTTCCGCGCCAAGGGTATGAACCTGGCCGCGTCCTATGCCGCCGTCGTCAACGGCTCGGTGGAGATCGGTGCGTGGGCGTGGCTGGATGACGAGGACTTCGACGAGGACGCGACCTTCGAGGTGTACTCGGAGGACGACTTCAATGCGGAGGAGATCGAGGAGATATGCAAGAGGATCAAGGAGATTTACGAAAACGAATAAATAGAATCAATATGTTAACAGACGAACAAAAAAGGGACATCCTGGCAATGTGCCGGAAGAAAATCGACTGCTTCGAGGAGAAGTGCGCGATAGCGATGGACGCGGTGGAAAAGTACCGCTGCCCGGTCGATTCCGACCTTCTGGACGAAATGTGGGATGTGTTCTGCGAGTGGTGTGGCTATGATGCTGACCCCGAAGAGATTCTCGACCCCGACGAACTCGAGGACGAGCTGTTCTGGTTCGACGACGGGACGCCGGCGCCGGAGAGTGCGGAGGACAAGGTCCGGAAGGTCATCGGGATGATGGAGGAGACGGCGAAGAAGGACGACCTCGGGAATCTGGACAAGGAGCAGCTCGTGGAGCTGTGCGTCAAGGTGTATGACAAACTCAAGGAGATAGCACAATGAAAGCGAACATTGCGACCCTGAAACGGGTGCTGAAGAAGTGTGCCAAGGCGCACAACTGCGATTTCGAGGACTACTCTGACGAGGGGCAGCTCCTCGTGTGTTCCGAGACGCCTGCGACCATCTGTGACGTCCATCTGATCCTTGACGGGTTCTATGGCAACCACAAGGCCGCGGAGCATAACGGCTGGGGCAGCGTGGCCGTCTGGCTCGACGAGTCGATGGACAGCGGGCGCACGCTCACGAAATTCGACATGAAGACTGTCCGTATGGCCCTGCCGTACGGGACCAAACTGAATTAGATATGGGAATGATATTGAGGTGGGCGATAGCCGAAGAGTTAGACAGAATAGAAAGCACAGAATATGAGTTATTCGATCTTTTACCGTGCCATGTTCATCAAGATGAAGGACGGCACATTTATCCCCACGATTGAGAGCGGGGACAACAACGTCTGGGACTGCGACGGCCGGCGCCGCTCGCGTGAGTGGTGCTCGCATCGGTGGAATTACGAGACCGAGGAGCAGAAGGCGAGGTTCTCGCTGACCGAGGAGGAGATCATATCCAGCGCGCAGGCGTTCGTGGACCAGAAGGTCAAGGAGTATGACGGCCGCGAGCCTGCGTTCGGCGGAGAGCCGCACACGAAGGAGCAGGTCCTGAAGTATTTCTACTACTTCAGTTGTGTCAAGATCAGCGGCGCCAGTGAGCAGACGGCGGCAAGGTTCGTCGGGTTCTTCCGCTCCGGTGTCCGGAACGCGGTGCCCATGAGCGACGTGACCGTTTTCCTCGCGTGGTACGAGCGGCCCGAAAACGAAGACGGGGAAAAGTATCACCGCGAATTCGTAGCGACCGAGGAGGAGCTGGCCGAGGCGTGGGACCGGCTGCGCGCAAGGGGTATCACCCCGTGGGTCTGTCTGACAGACGGGTCCGCGCAGCGTGCCTGGCGCGAGGTGAAGGACCGCAACCGGATGAACCGCGTGAAGCGGGAGCATACGGAGTGCTTCATCGTCGCGTTGAAGGAGAACGGCACAGACAAGTACTTGTATCGGCTTACCGGCCGTCATCTGTGGTTCACGCGGTGGTCGGACAGCGCGCACAAGTACGCGACGAAGAAAGGAGCCGAGCACGCGGCGAAGAGGGCCGTCGGCCGGGTCATCGGCGTGACCGAGGCGAATGTGGTATCACTTAGTGTTAATCAATAGGAAAGCATATGAAACTTATGGAACAGATAGTAAGCAAACTCAAGGAGCGTCGCCTCGAGCGGGGGCTGACAATCACGGAACTTGCGGACCGGATGGGTATGGAGCGGTCGCGTCTCTCCGAGCTGGAGACCGGCAAGCGCAGCCCGTCGCTCAAGCGGCTGAACGCGTGGGCCGACGCGCTGGGGATGAAAGTAAAAATTGACATTGAATAGGTATGGCAAACGGAAAAATTAAGAAGGTTGAGTTCCTGTATCAGAACCAGCCTAGCCGCCGCAAGATTAAGGTCAAGATGACCAGCGGCAACATCATCTACATCGAGCCGTGCAACGAAGCTTGGCAGCAGTACGGCGACGACAAGATGGCCCGGATCGCCTTGGCAACCAACTACGGGTATAAGGGAACAGACGGGTGTCCGGTCCTCGAGACCACGTGGCACAACGTGATTGCGTGGGAGGGCCGGAACATCAAGGATGTGGATATGATCGAAAAGGGCACGAAGCTCCATGTGATCGGGCGCATCCGATACCAGAACTATACCGACGCGGACGGTGTGGACCGTGTGGCCACGGAAATCATCGCAAGCAAAGTGGAAATCGTTAGAGAGAAATAGATATGAGAAAAGTAAAGGTAACTATGATCTGCGACGAGGGATTCGTTGCGGACAGCCTGCGGGACTTTGCGACCGCATATGAGGACAATTTCGGTGACGAGCACGAGTTCGAGCACGGAAACGGACGGCTCGAGTTCGTCGAGGTGTCGGAGCCGGAGGAGAAGCAGGAGGATGTGGTTGCCGGAATCGCGGCGAAGAGAAAATCGCTTGACGATGCCGCGCTGGAGGCGGAATACCGACAGCTCGAGCATATGCGCGACCTCGAAAAGAGAGTCAAGGCCCTGGCGCCGCGACTTAGAAAGATGTTTGATGTGGCCGAGGCGCTCACGAAGAGTCGGTTCTATCTCGGGCCCGCGGCGCGCGAGAGCCCGCTGTTCTGCACGGAGCATATCACACACCGTGTCGGGTTCTTCTGTGACCATCCGTATTTCGACTCTCCGTCGAGAAATTTCTCGATGACCGGATACTTCGGAATCGCCAACGGAGGCGCCTGTGGTAGCCAGGATCTTATGATCGACCGCAACGGGAACGTAAAGCGGTACGACTTCACGATCGCGTCCCGCACCGTGGACTACAAGAGAATCTACATCGAAGACCTCGAGTGCGTGCTCAAGAAGTTCGACGAGGTAGAGAAAGGTCTTTTCGAATACGCCAAGAATCCGATTTCAAGATGATCCAATTCGACCCTATCATAGGCGGAGTGCAGCACTACACCTATCACCGCGAGCCGACGCGGGCGGAGATCAAATTCGGCGAGGGGGCGACGCACTACCGCGACTTCCCCCTGGAAGAGGTGACCAAGCCGGACGGCAAGATCAAGAAGTGGCTGGTCTCCAAGGACGACCGGCTGAGGTACTACAGATAACGAACAAAAAGACAGAATTATGGCAAATTTCGATTTCATTCCGGAGAACGCCCAGCAGACGGATGCCCGGATCGAGAAGGTGTGCAGGGCGTTCCTGACCACATCGCGCGGTGTGTATGACGGGAGCAATCCGTACGCGCCGAAATGCGCGGTGTGCAACGAGGACGGCAGATACTATTTCAGCAACAGGGACGAGGACAAGCCCTATCGCGAGTTCTTCCCGACCACGGAGGAGCTGCGGGCCGCGCTGGCCGAGTTCAAGAAGAAAGGGTACCATCCGTACTACGACAGGGATGTGCGCGAATACGGGTATGTGAAAGACCGGAGCGCCATCCGCGGAGAATACGCGATCAAACACACCGAGTGGCTGTAACGATTAAAGTTCAAGAGATATGTTCAAGATCAATACCTTTAAATTAAACGGGATGGAGGCCGTGCCAGTGACGGTCGAGTGCGAAATCTCGCCCGGAATCGGCATCCATCTGGTCGGACTGGCCGACCTGGCCGTCAAGGAATCGCTTCTGCGCACAGTCACCGCCCTCCAGTCACAAGGGTTCCATATTCCCGGCAAACGGATCATCATCAACCTGGCGCCAGCCGACCTGCGCAAGAGCGGCTGCGGCTACGACCTGCCGATAGCGCTTGCCATCCTCGGCGCGAGCGGGCAGGTGGACCTCAAGGCGGCGGACGAGTATATCGTGGCCGGCGAGATCGGGCTGGACGGCAGTATCCGCGAAGTTCCCGGCTGGGTTCAGGCCGCTGAGCTTGCGGGCTCCTCATCGAAGAGCGCGCTGCTGCCCGAGAACGCGGCCCTACTGGCCGCCGATGCGTTCGATGGGAGCGTGCCTATCTACGGGGTTAAGAACCTGCGCGAGGCCGTGGAGATCCTCGCCGGAGAGCGGCCGGAGTTTACGGCCTACGACCTCGGCTCCGAGATCTATTCCGAGAACCAGGGCAGCGACGAGTCCTACTGGGACGCGATCGGACACCTCGGCGAGACGCGGGCGCTGGAGATAGCGGCGGCGGGCGGTCACCCTATTCTGATGGTCGGGGCGCCCGGCCGAGAAAAGGCTATGCTCGCCAAGGCGCTGACGGAGATTCTGCCGCCGATGACGAAGGAGGAGCAGATGGAGGTGCTGAAGGTCTATTCGGCCGCCGGCCAGCCACAAGAGCCGCGTAAGCGGCCTTTCCGCGAGGTCTGTCAGGCGGTAAGTATGACCGGGCTGCTCGGCGGCGGCACCGGCGAGTGCGTCCAGCCGGGCGCGGTCAGTCTTGCGAGTAGCGGCGTCCTCCTGTTCGACGAGTTCCTCCTGGCGCCGAAGTCGGTGACGAGCGCGATGAATTTCGTCCTCGAGGACAAGGAGGTGGATATCACGAGGCTCAAGTCGGTTGTCAAGTATCCGGCAAAATTCTTCCCGGTGTTCGCTATGCAGCCTTGCCCGTGCGGGATGTACGGAGACGGGGATCGTTGCCGCTGTTCGGACGAGGACAGACGCAAGTACCTTTCGAGGTTGCCGGGCGATGTTTACGAGCACCTTACGCTCCAGATGTGGGTGCACGGGGAGCGCCGGACGGCCGAAAAGCTCGGCGACCCGGCCGAGGTGGTTGCCGAGCGCGTGAGTAAGGCCTGCGAGATACAGATGAAGCGGCAGGGATGTCTCAACAATGAGCTGAAGAGCGGGAAGATCTGTGACCACGCCTATCTCGGGGAGGTTGCGTTCGCCGCACTTAACAAGGCTGTTCGCCGGCTGAATCTGTCCGCGCGGGCGTACCCGAACATCATCCGAATCGCACGCACCATCGCGGACCTCGAGGGGGCCGAAGAAATCAACTCGCTGCATATTTATGAGGCGATTTCATTCCGGTTCCTCGACCGGGGCGGATTGTATTAACAAAATAAGCAAGAGTTATGGAAAAGTATTATCAACCTCAGCGTCGTGACCAGACGATTCCGCGAGAACTGTATTCTTGGCAAGTGTTTGTGTCAAGAGAAGACGCAGAAAAGTGGCTTGTCGGGTTTGCATATGACCCAGCCGATTTTGACATCATAGAGTACGACGAAAACGATATCGAAGACCCGGTAATCATTGACGCTTATGGCAACACAATTTAATCACAAGTACAAGGAGTTCAGCGAGGAGGCGATCAGGAAGCGGATCCAGCAGATGCTTGCCTTTCGCGACGAGGTGGACGTGGAGAACGCGCACGTCAAGTTCAGTTACGACAACCGCAAGACCGGCGCGCTGGTCCCGAGCGTCTCGCTGATCCCGGTCGCGGACTGCGGCAACTGCGCGGTCTGCGCGCGGGGGTGCTACGACGTGCGGAATGTCTGCTTCCAGAAGACGGTCCAGAAGAGCCGTGCCAACAACAGCGCGATCCTGCGATACGACCCGGAGAAATACTGGGCCGAGATCGAGGCGCGTGTCCAACACCTGCGTTTCTTCCGGTACCACATCGGAGGGGACATCAGAGACCACCTCTACCTTAGGAATATGGTGCGCGTCGCCGAAAAGGTCCCGACCTGCGAGTTCCTCGCGTTCACGAAGATGTATCCGCTGGTAAATGATTGGATCGACAATGTCGGCCCGCTTCCGAAGAACCTGCACATCATCTTCTCGGACTGGAAGGACAACGACGGGATGTTCTTTTACAATCCGCACCTGCTGCCGGTCTCCAGCCCGCTATGGCCGGACGGCACGAAGGGGCCGCACTGCACGGAGGACACGATCATGTGCGGCGGCGACTGCAGCGCCTGCGCGGAGACGAGCAGCGGCTGCTGGGGCGCGAAGAACGGGCAGACAATTCTTTTTGGGGCACACTGATATGGAGGCGATCAAGAAGATGTTCCGCGATCTGGGTGCAGACGCCCAGGTCGCCGCGCTCGTCGATCTGTACTATATGCTCGACGACTATCACAAGGATGAGTTTTTGCGTCAAACAGAAAACGGATAAAGCAATGAAAAAATTTGAAGTCACTTTCTACTATCACACGAATTGCGTGGTAGAGGTCGAGGCGGAAAGCGAAGATGAGGCCATCGAGTCCGCCCGCGAAGTAAGCAACGAAAAAATTAACAAGATGCTCCTGCAGAACCTCGAAGAGGACGGGGAGCCCGACGCTGAGGAGGTTTAGCAATGAAAACTACGAGAGATTATTACGAAGAGGAGCCCGTCGCAGCGATGCCGAAGGTCGTAATCCTTACCGAGGTGAAATGTAGCGACGGCAGCCGGCACACGCGGTTCACGGTGAAGGACGACAATAAGCCCGTCGCATATGTAAGGCGCAACGGCGAGGGGAAGTACGAGGTGTGGGCCGGCTGGCCGTTCCTTGACGAGATCGGTTCGCGGACCAAGAAGGACGCCGCCATCGAACTCGCCAAGAAGAGCGTCCTCAAGATGTGCCCGAATGCCGAGTTTAAACTGAACGTGATCACCGAGCGCGTACGCTAGTGCGGCACGATTCTTGCAAAGAAATAACCATAAAACACATTCACTATGTCACAGAAAATTAAGAACATCAAAGACAAACTCGAAGACCTGCAGTGCGATCTGACCGAGATCGCCGACAAGAAGCAGGAGTATTACGACAGCCGCTCCGAGAAGTGGCAGGAGTCCGACAAGGCGGCGGAACTGGAGGATGAGATCGAAGCCCTCCGCGACGCGGCCGAAAGCTGCGGCGACGCTGCAGAATACCTCGAAGAGTATGTGTAGCGCGCTCATCACCTACGAAGGCTACGCCCTCTATGAATGGGGGCGTGGCTATAAATCGGAAGTCGGCGGCAGATGGGTCGAGTTCGACTCCGCCGGCCAGTGGAAACGGTACATCGATAAAATCTTAAGAAAGTAGAGTTATGATTCAAGATTATCTGAAGAAGTTGCATCAACTGCAGCTCGACACGCTCGACACGCTTGTCAATTTAACTATTGACACCAACTATGACACGGAGCATAATTATCCGTGGCTCTCGATTACCGTGACAGTCGAAGGATACCACAAGCCTATTTACAAACTTGTCCCAACGGAGTATGTCTATCTCAATAAGCAGATGTACGGTGGGATGTATAATGCCGAAGAGGAGAATGAAGAGCATCAGGCGGCAGTCTATGCGCAAATCGAGAACTTCGTGAAAGACAAACTAAAGAAACTCAAAGCAAAGTTATGAAGACGAAAGATCAACTCATTCAGCTCGGCATTGAAGAGTTCAAGGCCGACGAGATCATGCTCCTCCAGGAGAAGATGATGGAGCAGGCCGTCAAGTTCCAGTTCAGGAAGAAAGACGACAGCATCCGCGACGCGGTGGGCACGCTCTGCCGGAAGCTGATGAAACAACAGGACGGCACGCTCTGGGAGCCGATCGGCGAGAGCCGGCCGGAGCCTTCGACGGTGATCAACTTCTTCGACTGCGCCGTCGGGATGTGGCGGTGCTTCACCTGCACCTCATTCGTTGGACTCGTAAACGCTTAGGACTATGGCACGGGCAAGAATCAACGACAAGGTCAAGGTGACCTGCTACGGAAAGACCAAGGTCTGGCGTCGGCAGGAGGCGATGGCGTTCTTCCTCGAGGGCGCGATCGCGTGCGATGGCGCGGAGTCCGAGCGCTATCTCAGAATCTACGGCCGCTTGCAGGCCGGTATGAGAGTGGTAACCGACGAATATATGTAGTATGTACAGAATAGTAGCAAGGTGCGATCCGTACAATGCGCGGATGCACTACAACGGGCAGGAGGTGCTCAAGTACGACGGCCCGACGCCGGTGGCCTGGGTCTGGGATGATGACCTCACCCTTGACGAGGCCAACGACGAAATCCTCGGATACGCCTGCGAGCAGATCGGCTACAGCATCGGGTCCTGGGCCGCCGTCTGCAGGTGGGGCTTCAAATACGGCATTGATGCCTTCACCCGCAAGAAAGACAAGACGCGGGTCCTCCGCGACGACAGTGTAACCTTTAGCGTAGAAAAGAAATGACAATCGAAATCACACCGGAGCAGCACGGGATCATTGTTGACTCGCTGCGTAACCGCATTAGCCTCCTTTACCGCGATTCGGAGGCGTATCTCGATGGTGGGAACAAGGTGGCCCAGATGGACTGCCTGGACGAGAAGAAACGCGTAGAGAAGACGCTCGAATACATCAAATCCATAAAGAAATGAAACTCTCTGAACTCACTTACGCGTTCCTGCAGTCGGTCGGACTGTCGCGTACGCACCTGCACACGGACTGCTCTGACGGTCTCCGTGAAATCAGAAACGAACGGGAGCTTGAGGAAGCGAAAGCCAAGCTCTCGGCCGCCTACGGCGATGTCAACCTCATCATCACACCGGATGCTGACTGGTTCGACCGGATCAAGATCGACGACGCGAAATGGCGGGCCGACTACGACGAGTATTGCCGCGAGAAGGCGGCGTGGTGCAGCAAATACGGGGCGGACTGATACGCCCCATAATCTGGCACGTTTCTTGCAAGTAAACATCAAAACATCAAAGTTATGGAGCAAGTAAAAGACGAAATTATGCTCGAGATCCTCGCCGAGGTACAGCCGCTTCAGCCGGAATGTCTGAGGCGCCGGCATTCGATGCACCTGGACACGAGCATCCACGACAACTTTTGGGGAGAGGGCACGCACATCACCTTCGATGTGGCCATCTACTCCGGACACTCTCTCATCAAGTCGTTCGAGTTCACCGCACTCGACACGGAGGCGGTCAACCGCGCGAAAGTGCATCTTCTCGACGCTTACATCAAAACGCTGTAGCCATGATCGGGTTTATCATAGTCTACGTTATCTGCGGCCTCAGCTTCATCCCGGAACTGTTCAACGAGAAAAGGTAACGAATCTTCGCTAAGTCTGTATGGAAGAAGAGATCTGGAGAGACATACCTGGATATGGCGGACGGTATCAGGTGAGTACGTTCGGCAACGTAAAAAGCATGAACTACGCCAACCTGAATAGGCCGCAAGTATTGAAACCGAGCAAAACCACCCTCGGGTATTTGTTTGTGAACCTTTACGCAAACGGGGTTAAGCGACCGTGGTTTGTTCATGTCCTTGTCGCTACTGC
>Ga0310786_10002875_pt1 | contig 25698 bp, 25 predicted proteins | sample AusTroGonzalo_MG_FD_203881 | JGI IMG/M metagenome (GOLD analysis project Ga0310786, IMG submission 203881) | Bovine rumen microbial communities from tropical cattle in Woodstock, Queensland, Australia - Gonzalo_03 (v2) (version 2) | ecosystem: Host-associated > Mammals > Digestive system >...
TCATCGCCATGTACGAACACAAGATCTTCACGCAGGGCGTTATCTGGAACATCAACAGCTACGACCAGTGGGGTGTTGAACTCGGCAAGCAGCTCGCCAAGAAGATCCTCCCGGAACTTGCAAAGGCCGACGCCGAACTCAACCACGACAGCTCCACCAACGGGCTGATCAAGTGGTTCAAGGTACATCAGAAATAAGCGGAGCTTATTTCTGTAGCGATGAGGTCTGAGGTCGCACCTACGGTGCTCTGAGGTATGAGTAACGCAGGTGAAACCGCAACGTCTCTGACGAGAGAGGCGGGGCAATGCCCCGCAATCGTGTCATCCTGAGCCAATTCGACAAGCTCAGGGTAAAATCCGCAACATAGTTGCAAAGTCGAAGGATTTAGAAAAAGCCGTAGCATTCAAGCTGCGGCTTTTTTATTTCACTTTTTATCTAACGAATCGCATTTAGCAATATTTTCATTCACTTTTTCCAAATATTCCCGATAAACTCTTCTTGTTTCTTCTCTATTTTTAACAAGAGCATTGACGTAAGCATCATCCGAAACAGTCCATTCGCGTAAACGATCCAAAACCTTTCCACTCCATTTCAAGCTGTCACATTCTGCTACAACCGGGATGGATTTCCTATAATCAGAATCTTTATTGGAGCAAGGAGAAACACCGTATATAGGGAAAGATTCTTGAAGACGTTGTTTTTCATAACAGGATTTTTTCGCACTAGAAAAAGTTTTTCCCTTTTCGCTGGCAAGCACTGTATCAATTTTTGCATTCACATAACGTATTGCTGTATTGTAATTTTTAGTAGCAGTATCATAGGGATGTAACTCTTCGCAATATTCAGAAACATCAACACATATTCCCTTTTTTCCTGCTGTATCCAACGGATAAAAATTTGCCATTTCCTGTTCTACATCAATGAACGGTTCAGAAGCAGGAACCGCAACAGAAGATGAAGCGGGAAATGTTGAAGACGACGTAACATTCATCGATTGAAACGAAGTCGATGATGTTTGCGCAGGGTCAAATTTCACATCGGTAGGATTATCTTCAGAACAGCCAAACCACAAGATTGACGTTGCAGAAATACACACCTGACTTAAAAAGCTATACAAATGTTTGTTCATACTCTCGTTCCCGACATGACCGGGAATCTCCATTACATTCCTATCCCCTTCTCCCCTAGCACCTTCATCACCTCATCATACGGGAGCGGCTTCGAGAAGTAATAACCCTGCACAAGGTCGCAACCGATTTCTTTCAAGAAGTCCAAATGCTCCTGCGTTTCCACGCCTTCCGTGAGCGTGCCCGCGTTCAAGCGTTTTGCCATATCCACGATGGATTGAATAATCATCTGGGATTTTTTCGTAAAGTTCCGCAAGAAAATCATGTCGATTTTGATGTAATTAAATTCATAATCCTTGAGCACATTCAGCGATGAGAAGCCCGAACCGAAATCATCCATCCAGACTTCAAAATGGTCTCTTTGGAACCGTTCAATTTGGCTCTTGATAAAGCCGTCGTCATCGTCCAAAACAGATTCCGTAATTTCGATATGGAGCATTTCGTGCGGCACTTGATATTCGTCCGTCAAACGCACAACTTCTTTGTAAATGTTGCACAATTTGAAATCTAGACGCGACAAGTTAAATGAAATCGGAACACATTTATGCCCTAAATCCGTTTCCTTGCGATATTTTTCGCAAACCTTTTTGAGCATAAACGTATCGAGTTTATGAATCAAATGCGCTTCTTCTAAAATCCCGATGAAATCAAAAGGCGGCAAAAATCCATGTTCCGGATCGTCCCAGCGGGCAAGAGCCTCAAAGCTATATAGTTTATTCGTCCTTATATCAATAACGGGCTGGTAATAAACCTTGATATATTCTTTCTCGACAGCCTCGTCGATATGCGCAATCAAGTACATCTTCAAGCGTTCGCGAGCACTCATTTCGTCTGCATAAATCGCGAAATACTCATCAAAATTACCCTTGATAGACGCTTCTGCAAGGCGAGCCCTCATAAAGCATCTTTCGATTTCTTCATCCGGTTCACGCTGCACATACACACCCGCCTTGATTTCTAGCACACCGCGCTTTGAAAAAACGCGGATTTTATCGTGAGCTTCTTTTATCTTAAATTTCATTCCGGCAGCATCGCCTACCACACGGAACGTATCGCACGACACACGCGTCACATAACGCTCGCCAAAAAGCTTCCTGAGCGTTTTCGCCATAAACTTCAGCGCCGCATCGCCTTCTTCAAAGCCGAACCTTTCATTAAACGCTTTGAAGTTGTCCAAATCGAACACGACAAAAGCAAAACGTTTCTTCGGATTTCTGTAAAGCAATTCCTGCACATAATTAGAAAACAAAAGCGCATTCGGGAGCCCCGTCAGTTCGTCGTGGTTGCGCGCAATTTCCGCTTGCTGCGTCAAACGGACCGTTCTGAAAATAAGCTTTACAGCAATCGTAAGCGTAAGCCAGAAAAGGCATGACACAAATACCAGATAATCCAAAAATACAGTCGTGACTTCAATCATGCGCACGCACACATACATCGCAAGATTGACAAGCATACTGAATAACGTAACGAAACCCAAGAATCCGAATCGCGAAAACGTCTGCGCGCTCCGAACAAAAGAAAGTTCATTCCAAAGTAAATTCCACCAAATAAGAATCGCTACGGCATCTACAGCGAACGATGCAATTTGAGTCTTGCCCACCACCATGCCCAAATAGCCAATACCGCCAAACGCCGAAAGCAAGAACAGCGACTGCGACCAATGCACCGAAAGAGCTCTATTGAAAATAAATATCACAATAGGAATCAACACTATGCGGCACGTGTAATCAATAACCACATCGAGCAGCAAAGGCACATTCCCGACCGTATGCGTAAGCAAATGCATCAAGCCATGATAAATCCAATCCGCAAAAATCATGTACGGACATAGCGAAAACAGGCCGCCCCAAAAGAGCGCCTTTTTCATATTCTTTTTCTCGCCCAAAGCTACAAGCGTAATTACGAAAAAACATCCAACGAGCAAAGACGGGAAGAAGAACACATGACTCGCGTAATCTAGCAGACTCATCATTGTCAAACCCCTATTGCTATAAATATAATGCTTATCCCCGCCTCGTGCACGCACCGAAAGAAAAACGGCGCGTTTTAAACACTACATTTTGGAATAGGGTACGCCCACAAAGACAACTATCGTTCCACTTTATCGAAATCCAGCCCGTCATCAATCGGCAGCGGTTCATTCAAGTTCTGGACACGCACGTTGACCGGCTTGGGCGCCTCCTCCGATTCCGTCGGCGGCGGATCGGGCATTTTCGTAATCTGGGAAGTATGGTCGTCACGTCCGTTCTTCGCCATCTGTTGCGCATTAGGGAGCTTAACAGCATCGAGCAAAGGAATCGCATACGTTTCTTTATTTGCACATCCCCAAAAAAGCAATGTGAAAATCAACAAAACATATTTCATAGCATCAAAATAAAAATGATTGACTGCATTTGACAAATTAGCAATATAAAAAACAGCAAGGTTCACAAAAAGACATAATTCCGTAACATTTTTGTAAACGCAGACTAGCGGTAATGACGAAATATGATATATTTCCCACAGCAGCGGAGGTAAATATGAAAAAACAGCTTATCCTGTTCACACTCATAACCATGGTTTCCAGTGCATTCGCGCAGAACCCGAAATCCACCGGCCTCACCGATAGCGATGTGAAAAGCTGGGCCAAGAATCTCAAGTCCATCGAACGCGAATTCGACGATGCCGGAATTTCACGTGACGATGTGAAAAGCGCGAGCAAACAGGAGAAAGCGAAAGCCGAATCCATCCTCCAAAAATACGGAATCTCCGCACCAAATCGCGTAGAAAAGATCGCAATGATTAACCAGTGCGCAACGCTTGTCATGGCAGAAAACGGCGGAGTCGCGGCAGCAAGCATCGACCCCAAAGCGATGGCAATGCTGAAAGCGATGGGCGTTGACCCGTTCGCCGAACTGAAAGCGAACATCAACCAAAAGGATTACAAAGTTGTTAAAGCAAACGAGAAGGTTGTCATTGCTGCAATGAACGGACTGGACGAAGCGGCAAGTCAAGCGAACGCAGCATCCGCCGGACAAGCCGCAACGGGCAAAGCAAACAGTGCGACAGGCAACGCGGCAAGTAATGCTGCCGCCAGTCCCCAGCCACAAGATTACGCCGCCGAACAAGTAGCCATAATGCGATCAGAAAATCCCGAAATGACCGACGAAGAAGCCGAAGTCATGGCACAAACCTTGAGAAAGCAGCCGAATTACGCAATGCTTCAAGCACAATGGGTAATGTTACACAAAGAAAGCTCCAAGGAATCGCAGAAGAGTGCCCAAAACGCCGAAGAAGAATTCAAGCGAATAAACGATGAAGCCACCAATGTCAAAAACGCCATCGACGAGCTCACCAAAAGCAAAGGCGACTGCGGATTCATCTACAAAAGCGCAGACAAAGGAACCTACACCAAGAAGAAACCCAACGACTGGGAATCCCTCATGCTCCAAGTGCAAGGACGCAGCATCGCCCTCATCCCGGTCACAGCCAAAGGCAAAAAAGAACTCAACTTCACATGGGACGAACCGAAAATAAATAAAATAACCCCTTCCAAAGCAACATCATTATTCGAACGGTCCGAAGTCGAAACAACCGAAATGAGCAAGACCGTAACCCTCGACATCAGCGCCATCGAAATGTACGAATCAACCGACAAAAACGCCCCTGGCAGGGAATATGTCATCTCGACAAAGGACGGAAAAGTAATCCACCTCTGGCTAAAGTATGGTGGTAGCTATGAAACCCGTGTCAACTTCAAAGGAATGAAGAATGCCGCCGCTTGGTCGTGGGGCGAAACCGGCGGGAATTAAAGCATCCCTGCAAGCGACTTTTGAAACCGCCCAAGACACCCAACAATGTTGGATGCCTTTTTATTATAACCAATATACTCCAAATCGTCGAATTAGGACATAAGCGCCATCCAAATTACATACTAAAATACGCTTTTGCGCATTTTAGTATGTAATCGCGTTTTATTAGTTTGTACGCTTACATATTTTTTCTTCATTTAAGCGTTTTAGTATGTAATTTCCGCACAAATTAACCACATTTTTCACGCTTTTTTGCAATTTCAAAGCATAGCAATCGTTATTTTTTCCCAAAAAACGTTTTTTCACCCCATTTCACGCCAATTTTTACATACTAAATTCGCGAAAACCCAATTTTAATATGTAAAGACACTTCTCATCCCCTTGTTCATCCCTTCATACCACGCTCAAATAAATTTATTTTAGCCAAACGACTTGCTTTTCCTCGCCGCATTATGTATATTACAGTCACACTAAGGCGTTGATATATTTTTATATATCAGCGCCTTTTTATTTTTAACAAAGGCAGAACTATGAAAACACATGATACCATTCAACAAACAGACCCGCTGTTACAAGCGATAAATGCACTCCGTTCTGAACTACACAAATTGAAATTAAAGATTCCAGAAAAGCCAAAACAACAAATAACAGAAAAACTCCGCATCATAATAAACCACGACCGTCAGCAATACTACATCATCAGTGCAAATGACGCCCCCAACGGCACCTACCTCCCTCGTAAAGATATCCGCAAAGCTGTAGCCATCGCGCAACGTGATTACAACAAGATCGCAGCGAGCATTATAAAAAAGCAGATTACCGCTATCGACAAATTCCTCGATGCCTACCACCCCAATGCAATCGACGATGCTTACACAAAACTTCACCCAGGCCGCCGAGCCCTTGTAACGCCCGTGCGTGAACCCAACGAAGATTTTATTGCAGCATGGCTGCTTCACCCCTATACGGGCAAGCCCTTCGAAATCAACGCCCCGAAATATTACACCAGCACGGGCGTTCGCGTCCGCTCAAAATCCGAAGTCATCATCGCAGACGCACTCAGTCGCAGCGGCATACCCTACCGCTACGAATACCCCACAAGCATCAAGGGCTGGGGCATGCTCTATCCCGACTTCACACGCCTTGACATCCGCACTCGCGAAGAAATCATCTGGGAACATTTCGGACTCATGAACGATCCCGACTATGTTGAAAACGCCGTGCAAAAAATCGCACACTATGCGGCAAGCGGATACACCATCGGCAAAAACTTCATAGCCACATTCGAGAGTAGCAACACTCCGCTATCTGTCAAACAGGTGCAAGAATGCATCAAGGCGATTTTCAATAAAGACTGTTCTCGCAAACAGAATTAAACTATTATTCCTCTTGAAAAGCAAAAAGCATGTTTGAAAACCCGCAGAAAAAAGTATAATGGAAATTTTCAATCTCGGAAGCCGCATTGTCAACAATTACCTGATTTCCACAGAAATCGGATACATCCTCATCGACACCGGCTACGAGGGCGGTTTCAAGCATTTCATAAACAAACTAAAGAAACTTCACATAAGCCCGAAAGAAATCCGCTACGTTTTCCTCACACACGCGCATGACGACCATGCCGGATTCTTGAACGAAGTTCTCGACACCACAGACGCAAAGGTCATATTACACCCCAAAGCAATCGACCGCCTGAAACGCGGACAAAACTCATTCGAAGGCGGATGTTCCAGCCAGCTTGCGCTCCTGTTCTGCAAAATTCTCGCTCTCTGCGGCAAAGGCGAGCACAAGTTTCCCGCCATCCGCGATGAATTTCTGCCGCGCCTCATCACCACCAACTCCGAAGAATTCCGCACACTTCAATTGCCTTTCAAAGTTCTCGAAACCCCGGGCCACACGGCAGACCACATCTCGCTTTTGATCGACGACAAGCTCTTCTGCGGTGATGCCGCCATGAACACTTTGCCAAGCATCAAGCGAGTAACCATCTGGATAGAGAACTTACAGCAATACAAACAATCGTGGCAAACGATTATGGCGATTGCACCGCAAACAATCTACCCAGCGCACGGCAAGCCATTCCCTGTAAGCGATTTAGAAAAGTACCTGCCCGCACTCAATAAAATTAAGCTGCGCCCGCTGAAATAAGCCCATCCATTCTGTAGTCATACAAATTAATACAAAAAAAACTCCCAGCCACACAGAGCCAGGAGTCCAAGATTCTCGCCTTCGTGAGAACGACGATATTCATCGCGACAGTCGCTATCTACTTATCATCGCACTCATTTTCGTCGTATGCAAAATTGCAAGTCATCCCGGCGACCCATGTATCTTTCGTTCGTTTCAGACACTCTTCATATTCAGCGCTAGCGCAAAGGCCAGAAGATGTCGGTTTTCCGCACGAGCATAAAACAAGCAAAAGGAGACTTGCAACAAGTCCCCATTTTACGGCATATTTTAAACAAATTAAATTCATGTACCCTTGTTTTAAATTACGGCAGTTGCGCTTTTCAAGCGCACTGCCCGGCGGCTCGGTCATAAACATTCGAGCAAGCTCGATGTCTGCGGCTCTCGTCGTCGCGGCTTGTCAATACAAGCCGCTTCTCCTCACTACGGAACCTCAACAGAATCCAAAATCTTCTGCACGACGGTTTCGGCAGTGACTTCTTCCGCTTCGGCTTCGTAGCTCAGAATCACACGGTGGCGGAGCACTTCCATAGCGACAGCCTTCACGTCTTCCGGAGTCACGTAAGCGCGGCCCTGGATAAACGCATGAGCCTTCGAAGCCTGTGCCAAACCAATAGAAGCACGCGGCGAAGCGCCCACTTCCACAAAGCCCACCAAGTCGCTACGCTTGATGCTACCCGGATCGCGAGTCGCCAAGACCAAGTTCACAATGTATTCGCGGACGCGTTCATCGACATAGACCTGCTTCACGAGCTCACGAGCCGCCAAGATATCGGCCTTCGTCGCAACCGCGTTCGGCTGGCGGAGCCCTGCGCCCGAAACAGCATCGAGAATCTTCATTTCGTCAGCCTTGTTCGGGTAGCTGACCTTCACCTTCAAGAGGAAACGATCGACTTGAGCTTCCGGCAGCGGATACGTGCCTTCTTGTTCAATCGGGTTCTGCGTCGCAAGCACCAAGAACGGTTCGTCGAGTTTGAACGTTTCATCGCCAATCGTGATGTGGCGTTCCTGCATGGCTTCGAGCAAAGCACTCTGCACCTTCGACGGCGCACGGTTGATTTCGTCAGCAAGCACCAGGTTCGTAAAGAGCGGGCCCTTGCGCGTTTCAAACTTCGCCTCGCGGGCGTTATAAATCGTCGTACCGAGCAAGTCTGCCGGCAGCAAATCAGGAGTAAACTGGATGCGCTTGAAGTCGAGCGACACGGCATCCGCAAATGCCTTCACCGCAGTCGTCTTGGCAAGGCCCGGCAAGCCTTCCAAAAGCACGTGGCCATCCGCCAAAATGCCCGTCAGAATGCTTTCGACCATCGCCTTCTGACCAATCACCGTATCTTCAACTTCACGCAGTAAGTTCATGCAAAAAGAACTCTGCTGTTTAACCTTTTCCGAAAGTTCCTGAATATCCATTTATTCCTCTTCTTGCTTTTTCCAATATTTAACCATCCAACGCACTTCACTTCTCTTCGTTTTTTGAGCAAGACGAAAGACGAGAGACGAAAGACGAAAGAAATTTCATGCTTTAAGATACTAAAATCTTTAAGAAAAAACAAATGATTTATCCGTCATAACGTCATCCTCGACCCGATCGAGGATCTAATGCAAGAATTTACACATCCTCCTTTTATATATTACATTTATTCAGACTTATGGCGACATTTACCGAAAAAGAACTCCGCATTTACGAGGCCGAAATCCGCAAGAAGCCCCTCCCCATGCTTCGCGACGAATTGCTAGAGGTCATCAACGACCCGACACCAGACCGTTCCAACATCGTCAAGGCCCGCATCGCCGCCCTCGAAGACCGCGAAAAGCGCATCAACACCGCCAAGGAAAAAGAACAACAAAAAGTACGGCAAGAAATCCAGGAAAAAATCCGCACCATGAAACAGCCCATGCCCGACAAGGAAGGACTGCAAGAATTCCGTTATACCATAATCATCACGCTAGCTATTTTTATTGTGCAGTTGCTATTTCACAGGCACGGAATAATTCGTAGCGGAATCCAAAGCGGGAAATTACCTTATTATATCCAAACCTTTAATTTCGCTCGTTTTTTAGGGATATGCAAATACGTACCCGCAATCGGGATCTTTTTATGGTATTCATGTTTTATTCCCTTTTGCAGAAAATTCATGTGGAACGATAGCGAGCCTCTAAGCCGTTACATGATTCCCAGCTATTGGCTAATCCACTTTAAACTTGCGCTAAGCATCGCCTCTTTCTTTTTGTTCTTCTCTTTGGAAACCATTGCCGGCGGCAAATACAACGGCTTATTCTATACTGGCTACGGACTCCCCGCATACATCATCGGAACAAGCTATTTAATTTCATCTATTTTATTCATAGCGAATACGTTTTATCCCTTGAGCAAAAAATTCCGCCCGAAAAACGGACTTACACTACTTGCGTTTGCGGCAGTGCTTGAATTGACGACCCTCAGCTTTTTCAGATAAAAAACAGGCAGCAACTATTGCATCATGCTAAATTCAATATAAAATCGCTGATTGTCCGAAGCCAATTCATTCCCGTAACGGAATTCCAAAGAATAATGACTATAGCTAATGTACGCCCCTACACCCCATTCCCTATAGAACTTAACATAAGAAGAAAAATTCAGAGAACCATTTCCTTCCAAAAATCCTGAATAAGAGTTATATGCAAAAAACTGGCTCATGCCAATCCTAAAATCCGGATTAAACGGATACTGTTCGATCAGCATCAAACCAGCTGGTAGTTTCCAATTTGCCGACGGCTTTTCACCAAGAACAATAGGACTAATCCATCCTTGGACTCCCAAATAATCATTTGCAAATCCCAAAGTCAAACGAGCAAGAGAATGTTCTCCCACCCCAAAGCCAAATACAAAATTGTCATTTCTAAAAAAGGTTGCCCACTCAAGCAAAAAACGCAACTCGGAGTAGTTATAAACTTTACCATCATCCTCTTCACGATGAGAATTATCATCCCCTAAAACGCCACCGCCACCAAATCCATAAGAAATAGAATTCGGTTTAGCCGCCATAAAACGGGATGCCGATGGAGCATGCGACGTGCACCCCACCAACACAAGGGCAATTATCAAAAACACCCCAAGCACAAGATTTCTTTTTCGAGAATCACTCATTTTCCCTTCACACCAAAAACACCCAAAGTAACAGCAAACCGATTCTGTTTATTATCTAAATCCCTACCGTAACGAAATTCCAAAGCAATTGTAGCCTTTTCTAAATGATACGAGACAAAAAATCCCCCGCCCACCTCATAGTAAAAAAGCGGATGCGGCTCAGGAATAGCAAACGCCATGAAGCCTTCCACATTATCGGACAAAGATCGTTCTACCCCATTTCTAGAAAAATGTTCCGTTAAACCAATTTTCAGTTCATTTCCAATAGGAATTTGCTGAATCAGCATTGCCCCATAAGAAATATCTTTCCAAAAATTATCACTATAATAGATACCACTATTAAAAGGAGAATAAATAGAACTCCATGCAGAAAGGCCCACATACGGAGAGACAAAACCCAATTGAACGAACGGAGTTACCGTTTGGCCACCAAGTCCAATCGAAAAAAATCCTTTATTCCAAAAAACAGTTTCTGTTAAATCAAACACCCACTCAGAATGGTCATCAAACTGATCTGTATGATCGTCATAATACACGGAGTCATTATCCAAATCGCCACCATACAAAGAAAGGCTCATATTCACAACAGTGTAATCTTTTTCGTAACTGCTCATGAACGCTGTAGCCGATGGCGGACGCATCACAGAACTGCACCCCGACAAAACGAGTGCTGCCATAAAAGCTAGCGTGTAGAATATCCATTTCATTAGTTATAAAATAGCTTATTCTACAAAAATGCAAGAGCACTTCGTCGCCGCAATTTAACCAGTCGTCAGAAAATTTTTCCCCATGTGATTTGACTTCACTTTTTACAAAATCTTTTCCATATAAGTACATTGAAATGTGTCGTGGTGCGGTTTGCCGTTTTCGCTGAAGTTATATCCAAGTTTCTTGTAGAATTCTTCGACACCCACACGACTTGAAATTACGACTTTTTTAAAGCCTTGTTCATACATCCACTTTTCAGCTTCGGCAACAACGGCCCGGCCCAAGCGCTGCCCCCTGTATTCCGGCAAAACAACCACACGACCAATTTCAGCAGTTTCCGCATTTACGCCAAACCAACGGCATGTCGCCACCGGGTAAATATCATCCAGCGCAAGGATGTAATTGCAATTTGCGCCATCCTTCGAATCAATTTCTGCATCTAACGTAATGTGGTGTTTGCGAGCCATCGCCTGAATGCGCACATAGTAAGCGCCCGCGCGTTCCGATTCATTTGTCACACGAATAATTTTCACAATTCACCTAGCGTTCAACCGCACATTAATTTACATTATTTACTTCTTCTTCGGGGCGGGCACTTCCGGGAGCATCGCATCCAATAGTTTTGCAAGGAATGCGCCATCTGCAATTTGTTCGTCAGTGATGCGGAGCATGGGCTTTGCGCCATCATAAGGCAATTGCTTTTTCGCATTCGGGAGCATCGCAAGCGCGGCAGGCACAGGCTTCACCAGCAAGCGGTCATCGTAAATCCCGCCGAAAACTTTCCCGTCGGCACAAAGAATAAACTCGCCCATCATCTTGCGGGTCGTCACACGGAACCCACCATTAAACTGTTCGCCCTTGAACTGCCCCACCACATAATCTCTAAACTTTTGCGAACTCGGCATAATATTCCTTTTCGTCAAACTACTTTTTCACAAGGCGTTCAATACATTCTTTAAACTCAGTGGCATTGCCGATATGATATTCATCTGTACCTAAGTTCGATGTATCACCATTTAAATTGTATTCCGTATTAAATTTCATTAATTCTCTATTTTCATCTCTACAGATTTCCGGAGTCATTTGGGAATCAAATACATAATCCAATGTGCATGTTCCGTTATCTGATTTCATGACTGCACTAACTTCCCCATATTCTCTAAAAAGAGAAGATGCGTGAAAAGCTTTGGTAAATTCCATTTCAAAAGTTTGTCCATTAACCGTGAACGAAATGCGATTTTTGTCCCGACTATTGATAACAACATTTGAAGTCGAAGCATATTTTTCTATATCCGCACCACCATAAAAAGTCTCTTCAGGATAGTCAAAGCCACCTAGACCAACGCCTTCATACGTTGCAATGACAACATACATGTTCGTTTCCATATAATAGGAATTCGTATAATCATCAAATTCATCCTTTATCATTGCATACGGATCTATCTCTTTTCCATTCAAATTAGTAAAAGACACAAAAAGTGAATCTTGTGTATATTCATAATACGCAATCATGCTATTCTCTCTAGCACTAAGTTGACTCTGATCAAGACATTTAATCGAATTTGTTTTGGGGATATAGCGACATGAATTTATCATTTTCCATTTGTTTTTAATCTGCCCATTCTTCCCCCCAACAAAAACGTGCCCATAACTATCCATATCTTTTTTACTGAATGCAACAAGCGTATCACCAATAAAAGCGTAATCACCATTAATACGCGAGGTATCCTTTACCGTAGCAAATTCTAGCGATTCATCTTTCCGAATACAGACATCCTTATCACGAATTTGAAGAGCCAAATAAGACTGATTTGCCTCATCTAAAGCCATGGGCATCCGAAATCCAACAAAGCCATTGGGACTTGCAGACGGATTGGAACTTTCGCTGTCGCTACAGGCAAGAATTGCCATCATGCAAACAAACAATCCAATAATGTTAAACATCTTTTTTTTCATAATTTCTCTTTTTTGATTTCAATTTTTTTTGCACTATAAAATTAACTTATTTTTGATAATTAACGGTGCATTTTTTTAGCACTTTTGCGCACGGTTTTTCGACTAGTTCATGCAGCACAACGGCCATCGCACTCACAAGAGCAATTGAAATTGCAATTTTTAGAATGTTATTTTGCACGCCGCACAACGGGAAAAGCCATTGTTCGATTTCCGTATTGAACGTTTGCGCCAAGAAAAACGCATAGCTTGCGGCACTCGCATAACGGAGCGTTTTGGAATTCTGCAATCGCGGAGACTTGAGCCCCGCGAGCGTCAACGCCATGCAGCCAAACAGCGGGACCGCAATCCAATCGTAAAGCATGTAGTTCCCGACAAAGATGTTCAGTTTTACCGCCACAGAAACGCCGACAATCAAAAGCACCGCCTCAACGATAAACGCTTTCCAAGTCGAGACCCACTTTGCATTCACCGGGAGCGAAGCCAGAACCACGCCGATGAAAAATTCAAGGCCGCGGAAAAATGGGTTGGAATAAATGGAGTCCGTCAAGAACGTATGCACCACCAGTGGCGACCAGAACAAAATAATCACACTCAAGGCAATGGCCACAAGCTTTGCGCGAGTTTCCCATTGCTTTACGACTTCTTGCATCAGCGGGAAGAACAGATACGCAAGCAGCAAGCAAGAAATAAACCACGTTCCGCCATTATGGCTGACCGGGAACAGCGTCGAAAACACCGTCTGCAATCCAAGCAATTCAATCGGCAAAAGCACTAGATTCTGGAACGCACTTTCGGAGCCCAAGCTAAGCACATACACAATTGAAACCAAATAATACAGCGGGATGATTCCAATCAGCCTTTTCAAGTAATAATTCTTGAGCGAGTCCATCTTGAAAAGTTCGCGTCCCTGATAAGTGCGGAACAAAACGAATCCGGACAGCATAAAGAATCCGGTCATGAAAATTGCGCCCATCGAGACAAAGCCCGTCAGCACGCCAAAGCTACAACCGTGATGAATGTGGCAATGGAACAGCAGCACCATGATAGCCGCCACCACCCGGAACAAATCCAGCCCCGCCATGCGCTGAGAAATTTTCTTTTCGTCAATAATCATACAACTAAATTATAGTTCTTACTCATTAAAAAATGCGTAGTGCGTCATAAAATAAAAGCGATTTCGCGGTTCATCGATTTCTCGACCGTAGCGGAATTCAATGGAGAAATTCTTATAAGTTAAGTATGTTCCAAAACCAAATTCACTGTATAAAATCGATGAGATATCTTTTAAATCATAATGTACATGATATGCATTTCTTGAAATATGTTCACTTAGACCTATTTTCAATTTTTCAAGTATGGGATATTCCTCTATCAACATAAGGCCTCCAAAAAACGGATTATCATCAGGGAAAAATGATTTCGCAACCCCACCCCAGCCTTGCACCCCAATATACCGACTAACAAACCCCACAACACCTCTATGAGAGAGGTTTTCCAAAGAAAAGCCAACAACAAAATGATAATATCTAAACAATAAAGACAAATCTAAATTTCCATAAGATTCCGCACAAGTATAACTATCCCATTGTATAGCTTCTCCATCTACATGCTCCTTATAAATATCACCAGCACGAACAGAACCGCCGACAATAAAACTAGTCCCTATTTTATTTCTTTTTTCATGCACATTCATAAACTGCGCGGCAGAAGGCGGATGGCTAGAGCACCCAGCAAAGAGCAAAGCTAACGCAAACAAAACAACAGAATAGTACTTCCGAACCATTCTTCAAAATTAGATTATTTCTAACAAATGCAAGAGCATTTCGTCAGCGGATTTTATCCGCTTATCAGAATTTTCAGAATAAATGCAAAGCTACGACACTAGATTCTCGCCTTCGCGAGGACGACGCAATCCTAACCACCAACCACTAATCACTAACCACTTTTACTCGTCTTCCTTCACGCCCATAAGCGTCATGGCGAGTTTCCAAGTTTCCTTGTTTTCGAAGCTGTCGCGCTTGCCACCACCGTAACGGGCATGGGCAAATTCTTCAAGCAGAGGCTTCCAGCCATCGAGTTTGTCTTCGGCAACGAGGGCATCCAAATTCACGGCAGAAGCGGCCGCAGCTCCCGTTCCGGCTGTTCCGAACTTTTCAAAGGCATATTCCTTGCAGATTCCTTCGAGTTCCAAGAGCCATTCGCGGCTATCGGCCACCATCACGCGCTGCTTCAAGACCATCATCTTTTCGCGGAGGGAATTCTCGGCGGCACTCCGTTTTGCAGCCAGAGCCTGCGCCGCAGCACGACGACGCACGCGCCACACGCCAGCAGCAACCAAGCATAACGCCACGACAACGCCCACCACAATCGGCAGCATACTGACCGGAGCTTCCGCACGCAGCGGCACGCTATCGCTACGCAAGTCCAGCGACTGTCCCGTCGGCGTCGGGATTTCAAAACGCATCGCGGGGATGTTCAAGTTACCCGTATCCTGCACAACGAGCTTGTAGTTGAACGTAATCTGCGCCATTTCCTTGCCGTTTTTTACCGAACGGCTAGACTCCTGCGACATGCCGACCTGCAAAATGCCCTTGGCATTCGCCGTACTCATCGGCACCACCAAAATGGCACTGCCGTTGATACTCCACGAAACAGTCACCGGGAAAACTAGAGTATCGCCGACAGTCGCCGTAAGCGGACCGTCAGAGTTCCCTGCAGAAATCGAAATACCCAGCTGTTCCGGAGTCGGGAGAGGAGGTGCCGTAACATTATCAGCGCCATCCGCATCGCCCACATCCGCAGTATCGGCGACATTTTCAACAGCACTGGAATCAATAGCGCTTGCGACATTCCCGGAGTTGTTCGACTCCACCGCAAGAACAGACGAATCATTAGCAGGCACCACAAGTGCAGCCGAATCCGCAGCGGTTTGTTTAACCGAAGCGGCCTTCGACGCTTTCGCCTTTTTAGACTTTGTTGACTTTGCAGTCTTTGAATTTTCTTTCTTGTTCATACTCCAATAATATACTAAAAATAGCGTTTAGATGTAAAAATTTGATTTTTGACGATTTTTACGTGAATAATGTAAGAAAAATCAAATTACTCACGTAAATTTTCGTACAACATAACCAAAATTTGTCACAATGAGGCATTTTTTTTTGTGAAAATCTCACTTTTTTGCCCACACGAACTCATTTTTGAGTCCAAAAATCTGTTTCAAACAGCGAAAAACCGTTCAAACGCGCAAAAAATCACAGATAACGTTAAAAATTTACGTGAAAAACAAGGAAAAAAGCGGTTTACTCACGTAAATTTCGCCATTTTTCCAATTTCACGTTTTTTTTTCGTGATGCAGACAACATTTATAAAACTGACCCCGTCACAAAGGCCGGGGTCAGAGTCAAAGCAATGGGATGGCGTTTTTGCGAAACCCGCAATCACGCCACACGGAACCAAGAATACATTAGAACGGACGAGCGAACAGGCCGTTCAGCAAGCCCGAATACATCGTCGTCAAGATATCGATGAAATAGCTAGAAGGTCCATTAGAAAGCGGTTTCGCCTTCGTATTCAAGCCTGTCGTGCACTTGTTGAGCCACGTCGAGTTCCCAGCGATACCCGTAGCGCACCACGCTCCATACCAGTGGTTAGAACCAGTCGTACCACTAGTGTTATCTTTACCTACGGACAAATTCCATGAATAACTTACAGCCAAAGCCTTGTCATCCGGATTGCCAGAAGCCTTCTTCGAGATAAATTCGTTCAACGTGGTAAGAATTGCGCCAGCACGCGGGTCCTGATACCAGTAATAATCCCATGCGATACGCCACGGAATACGCACAGATTCCTTATTGAACAACCAGTAAGTGTTCTTCGCAGAACCGTTATCCGGGTCTATAGCCTTGCCGTTAGCATCGCTCCAGTCCGGGAACACGCCAGTACCCCCATCCTGAACCAGCTTCATGTAAGCGTAGTTTGCATCCAGCACGCCCTGCCAATTATGCGCCGGGTCAACAGCAGCAAAGAGACGAATTGCCACCGGAGAGAAGTAGCTCAAGTTGTAAGCCGCTTTAGCAGTTTTCCATCTTGCATCGTCACCCGAATAGATGAGCAAGGTTGACGGGTTCACTTCTTTTTCCCACATGGCATTCACAAAAGTAAGCGCATCGGCCAAGTAAGTGTTTGCAGCATCAGCGTTACCGGCGGCCATCATTTTATAATACATGAGAATCAAGGACGTCGCGATATCCAAATCGGCATCGGTTGCGCTGGTATTGTCAACCGACTCCCAATAGAACGACTTGGTAATCCAAGGCATCAACTTTACATTGTTATAGGCCCTAAACGCACGAGTGTAATTCCACAGACGGTTGTACGTATCAATATCGTTATTGAAGTACGCCAAAAGCATGCCATAACCAATACCTTCAGACACTGAGCAGCCGCGCAACTTCATTGTAGATATCGTGGCATCCGGTACGTTACAAGCATCCTTATAGTAACCTGACTGTGCAGACCACACGATGCGACCAGCGGGTTCATACGCAGCAGTGAACACATCGCCAAAATCTCCGGCAAGGGAGGCATAATAAGTGGATTCAGTCTCTTTGGTCACAAAGTGATAACCCTTCCACAAGGCATAAATTTCTGCCGCTTTAGCCGCATTTGCGCTCGTCGCAAGCGGAGCATAATTCACCGGATTCGGAGCCGAGGCAGAACTAGCCGGGGGTGGCTCGACCGCAGAACTTGCCGGAGGCGGAACCGCAGCAGAACTCTCCGGGGGCGGAACAACCGCAGAACTTGCTGGAGGTGGAACCGCAGCGGAACTCTCCGGAGGCGGAACAACCGCAGAACTTGCCGGAGGAAGCACTTCAGCGGAACTTGTAATCACTGGATATACCGGTGCAGATTCATCATCACCGCAGGCTCCAAGAAAAAAAACCGAGCCTACCAAAACCGGCAAAAAAATTTTTTTGCGAATCATAAAGCCTCTCTAAAAATAGCCCCAAAAGAATCAGGGTCAGTAAATGCCAATGTAATATATATAAATATAGTTCTTATCGCTTCTAATGAAAGTAAAAAATGAACATTTCTGTGATGCAACGCAATTAAGAAACTATAGTAAACGAAAAAAGTAAATGCTCATAAAAAAGCCGACCCCGGCACACAATGGCCGGGGTGACAAAAGTAAAGGTAAAAATATTAATGTCGTTTACTATAATTTTATTTCAACACAATCATGTCGGTGAAATTGGCGGACTTGCCGGCAACGCGGACCATATAGACACCGGCGTCGAGGCCAGCAAGGCCGAAAGCGGATGAAACGTCACCTTTCGCAACAACTTGACCCTGGAGGTTGAGAACTTCGGCGGTACCAGCGGATACACCCGTGAAAGAGAGAGTACGGCCATTCAGGGTAGCCTTGGCAACAGATGCACCACGGACAGCTTTAATTGCCGGAGGGGTCGTACAACATGACGGCCCATACAGATCGCAATAAGACAAACTACCACAAGCCCCCTTAGGACCGACACCACAAATGAGGAACTTATATTCGGCCGGAGTAGCCTGAATCTTGAACTTCACAGCAACGAGCTGCTTAGCGGCATCAGGACCCGACATCTTCACGTCGCCCTTGTACCAAGTCGGCTGCTTGAAATCTTCCCATGCAAGGTCCGCAACGTTACCAGCAGTAGCCTTCTTGAGATGTGCAGACGGATTTGCGTACAAAATGTCAGCATCAACAGAACCGAGACCAAGTTCGAGATCCGGAGCAGCTTCAGAAGCATAAGAAATGCAGATACCACCCCATGCAGAAGCGTCACCGGCTTCAGGGTCGCCACCGCCTTCGGCTTCACCGAGAACGTTAAAGCCGATACCGACGAACGGGTTATAAGTTAAATTGCCCTTATCGAGGACTGCAGTACCGCAAACGCCGCTGCACCAAATGATAACGTCAGAAAGGTCGCCACCATCGAGCGGTTCAACAGATATACCGTCAGCCCATACAACCTTGGAGGCTCCCTTATCGTTATGATCGTCGTAGGCAAACCAGTAACCAGAAGTTTCAGTACCGTTATCAAGGCCCGTTACAACCTGCGGCGAACCTTGGGCACCATCCCACAAGTCAAAGGCAAAAGCTGCGGATGCAGCAAGAAGAGCTAGAGAGATTGTACGTTTGCTGTTCATAACTTTCCTCCGGTATGACTTATTGAGAAACGTTTATATAGAAAACGTCGTTTACAATAATATATACCAAAAAAGGGCCGCAGAGCGACCCTTTTTTAAATTTTTCGTTAATCCGAAATTACTTCAACACGATCTTGTTGGTGAAGTTGACGGACTTGCCGGCAACGCGAACCATATAGACACCAGCATCGAGGTTAGCGAGGCTGAGAGCGGAAGAAACGTCGCCCTTAGCAACAACTTGACCCTGGAGGTTGAGAACTTCAGCAGTACCAGCGGAGATACCCGTGAAGGAGAGGCTACGACCGCTGAGGATTGCCTTGGCAGCAGATACGCCACGGACAGGCTTGATTGCGTCAGGATCCAACGAGCAAGGACCCAACTTACCGCAACCACCGTTAGGACCGATACCGCAAATGCGGAACTTATAATCAGCCGGAGTAGCCTGAATCTTGAACTTCACAGCAACGAGCTGCTTAGCGGCATCAGGGCCCGGCATCTTCAAGTCGCCCTTGTACCAAGTCGGCTGCTTGAAATCTTCCCATGCAAGGTCCGCAACGTTACCAGCAGTAGCCTTCTTGAGCTTAGCAGCCGGGTTTGCGTAAAGAATGTCTGCATCGACAGAACCGAGACCAAGTTCGAGTTCCGGAGCGGCTTCAGATGCATAAGAAATGCAGATACCACCCCATGCAGAAGCGTCACCGGCTTCCGGATCGCCACCGCCTTCGGCTTCACCGAGAACGTTAAAGCCGATACCGATGAACGGGTTATAGGTCAAAGAACCCTTATCGAGGGAAGCAGTACCGCAAACACCGCTACAGAAAACGATAACATCGGAAAGGTCACCACCATCGAGCGGAGCAGCAGAAACGCCGTCAGCCCAAATAACCTTAGAAGCACCCTTGTCGTTACTGTCGTCATAGCTGAACCAATAACCAGAAGTTTCGGTACCGTTATCAAGACCCGTTACAACCTGCGGTGCACCTTGTGCGCCATCCCACGTATCAAAGGCAAAAGCCGTCGATGCTGCGAGAAGAGCAGCTGCAATTGTGAGTTTCTTATTCATAATTCTCTCTCTTTTTTTAATTGTTTAGCCCATTTTGGGTAGTTCGCTCAACAATATATTTTTTTTTTGCAAAAAATGCCATACCAAAAATGCTCTGAAAAAAAAATTTACACAATCATGACAAAACTCCGATATGGGCTTAAATCGTGGAATCCAGAGCACTTTTACTACAAATAAACTAATTTTATAAAATTTACTGTGTTCTATATCACAATTAAAGATGACATATCCCATTTAATAACTACATTAGTAATAATGCCCCCGTGTTCAACGGTAAACAAAAAATTAAGCTAAATAGTTTACTATCTTGATTTTAATTAGATAATTTTTTGTCAAAAACAAAAGGAAAAATACTCATGAAGTTGACAAAGCTACTGACAAGCCTTCTGGCATGCACGGCTATAACGGCCTACGCTGCCGATGCACCGATTGCGGTTCCGAAAAAGGCCGGTCCCGTATCTTATTACGGTGCCCTCCACACCAGCGGTAACAAAATAGTCGGCGCAAAGAATAACCAGCAGGTCATGCTCCGCGGCGTAAGCCTTTTCTGGTCTGATGCGACTGGCGCAGCCTACTACAACCCGACAGTCATTTCATGGGCTGTTGATAACCTCAAGATTGACGTGTTCCGCTACGCAATGGCTATCGAATATTACGACTCCGATGGTGGCACCAAGAACAAGGTCGATGCAGGTAACTCCTATAAGGGAGACCCGGACGGCCAAATGAAAATGATTGACAAGATGGTCAAGGCAGCCATCGAAAACGATGTCTATATCGTGATTGACTGGCACAGCCACAGAGCCCACGTGGAATCTTCTATTGCAAAGACTTTCTTCCAGACGGTTTCCAAGAAATACAAAGACGTTCCCAACGTCATTTACGAAATCTATAACGAACCCGTTAGCGGTAGCGGAGGCGACTGGGGCGCAGTCAAAAGCTACGCCAACACGATTTGCCCCCTCATCCGCGCCAACACGGAAAACTTGATTATCGTCGGAACCCCGAACTGGTCACAGCACCCGGAACAGGGCGCAAGAGACCCGGTCAACTCGACAAACATCGCATACGTTTTGCACTTCTACGCAGCAACGCACTCCAAGGGTAGCTACGGCGGAAACGTTTCCAGCGCTCTCAGTGCAGGTTATCCGGTGTTCATCAGTGAATGGGGTACAACCAACGCCGATGGTAATGGCGACCCCAATACCAGCGCCTCCAGCGAATGGACCAGCTTCATGGACCAGAACAACATTCCGAACTGCAACTGGAGCTTGCGCCAGCAGACCTCCGATGTCGATCAGAAGAGCGAAAAATCCGCCATCTTCGCAGGGACCAAATCTCTCCATACTACAGCGGAACTCGATGCAGCCACCTACACCGCTTCGGGTAACTTCATCAAGAGCTATCTCACCAAGAATGCCCGCAACTGGGCCGACACCCTCGTCAAGGGCAAGAACACCGGTAGTTGCGCCTTCAAGGCAACAACAGGCAAGCAGTCCGACGGAAAGATTTCGGGCGTGCTCAAATCCGGCTGTACCTACACCTCCAGCAACGAAAAAGTGGCTTCGGCTTCGGGTAGCGACATCGTCGTCGGAGATGACGGTTTAGCCATCTTCACGGGCAACGACGGTTCCCAGTCCGTCGTGACGATCAAGCCTGTCGCAGGCCAGACTATCACGAACCTCGAAGACATGACATGTTTCTATCCGAAAACTTGCAACACAGCCACAAAGACAAGCCAGATGCTTGACTTTGAATCCACCGACGGAAAAGGCGACAAGGATTACCCCTTGACAACGGAAGACAAGACTGAACAAGGCGCCAAGTTTACGCTTACGGCACTTGACCCGACTATCGTTTCGGTCAGCAAATCTACATGCAAAAACTCCAACTGCTCTAGTGCCCAAAAGAATCAGCAAGTTTGGATGTTGCACTTCAAGAGCTACGGCACAGGAAGAATTGTCGCATCGGCCCCTACAGTAGCGGGCTTCCGCGCCATGCAAGACACCTTCGAAATCAATTACAAGAAGGGTGTCGATAAGATGACGAACCAATTCAAGAGTCAGAAGCTTGCATTGGGAGCATCTGTTACAGCTGGTTTCCCCGAAACATCCCTTAATGGAAAGTCTCCTGTTACATACACATTCAACGGCAAGCCGACTACAAGTTACTTGACTCTACAGAGTCCAGGCCTCACCGCTGGCAACCAGAACGCAATTGTCGCCATTACGGCAACCGCACCGGAATCGGAAAACTACTCCTCTGTGGAACAGACAGTCACGATTGTCATTGGCGATAGCGCTGCCGCAGTGAACATGCAGGAATATCAAGAATTCCTCAACCCGCTCGCCAGCATCAAGCCGGTCCGCAAGATAGCAAACAACCTCCAGGCCAACATGAACGGCACGACGCTCCACTTCACAACCAAGAATACTGGTCTTGTGAACATAGACATCTACGATGTCCTCGGCGCAAGCGTGATGCAGAAGTCCGACATCTACAGTGCCGGAAGCCATGCCGTTGACTTGAAGAACCTCCCCAACGGTTCCTACACGTTGGTTATCCGTCAGGGTAGCCACAAGGCTTCGATCCGCTGGATCAATAAGTAAGCAAATAGATTTTCAAAAGTTTAAAAACCGCAGCGAACGCTGCGGTTTTTCTTTATGGAATACAGCCTACGCGAGGGTGACGAATAGCACTGCCCGTGGCCGGGATGACAATGTACATGGTTCTGTGTAAGCTGACCCCGGAACAAGTCCGGGGTGACAATGTAATACGGAACCGCTCTAGATTTTTCGTATGCTTCGCATACTCAGAATGACGTGATGGAGCCGTTTGCGCGGTAGGATTTTTCTCCGTTGCGGATGATGATGTTGTTTTGTGTTCTTTGTACGAAGGGGGCATTTTGTTTTTGAGCGGACTTTGAAATGGGATTCAATGTCGTTCGCTTTTCTTTATCGTAAACATAACGTCCAATGAAGATGCCACTATCGTCCGATAATTTATTTGCAAATTGAATGCAGCCCGAATATATTGATTTTTTGCAAACACTCAGGTAAACACCAATTTGGCCACCGCTCCAATCTCCATATTTAACGTCACTCAGATTTACTTCAACTGAAAATTCATTGTTTCCATCAAAAGTCATTACCGTATCTCCACCCGCAATCGAAATCGTGCGGCTATGGATGTCGCGGAAATCGACATCTGGCAATTCCACATCATGCCACACCGGCGCAGGAACCGTATCCAACATTCCCTGCCTTTGAGGAATCGACAACTTCAATATCGTTTTCATCTTGTGCGTCAAGTTACCGAAGCCAACGTTCTGGACGCGGAACTTCGCCCTGAAAATGCCATCGGCACCAACCGTATCGGTCATCCACAATTCACGCAACACATAGCGGTAACCCAAGTGGTCGTTGATGTACTTGAAGCCCGTGAGCGAATCAATTTTCGTGCCGTCGTACTCGAAATCATTCCCTTGAAAATGCGACTTTTTCCAGCTGTCAATCAAATTATTATTCCACTGAATGTTCAAATAACTTGTATGCGTGCGGAAGCCCTCGTAAGCAAGGAATTCCGGCGTGTTGATGACTTGATAGCCGCCCGCCGTTGTAAGCGCCTCGCCGCCGTAAGGCGTATTGATGCCGTACTTTTCGAGCCAGGCGACTCCCTCTTCGCGACAGATGGACGTTTTGCAGTCGGCGCCCCATGTGCCGTAATCGTATTGCGTCCCCAGATAGCCGTCGTTGAACATGCCAACGCGGTACATCGTGTCGCCTTTCGCTTTCGCAATTTCTGCAAACTTTTCACCGTCGATATGGAAATCGACACCCCAATTATCAAAACCGAGAACCTTCGCCGAGTAGTTGCCCGTGCGCGTGAGAATCTTGAGTTCCGGCGGAGTGAGGCGCAACATCAAGTTTGTCGCCTCGGCAACGCGGTCGTAAGTAATGCTCGTGTCGGAATGCATTTCGCCGTATGCGCCGTGCATGCCCATTTCGAGCGCCAGAATCACGTCGGTATTTTTCGAAAGCACAGGAGCGAGCTGTTCCACATGGCGTAACACCCACTTGTGTTCTGGAGTCACGTTGCTTTTTCCCACATACCACGGGTCATAACAAATTCGCACAATCACAAAACCGTTATTCTTGCGGATATTGTCAAACGTTGTCTGCAATACATTCAAAGCGTCATCCGTGAGGTCTTGGCTCTTGCCCCATGTCGTATCCTTTTTGCCGCCAGTCGTATCCACTCCGAGCCATGCGCGGCTGCTGAACTCCGAAATCTCGGCACGCAAATGCAAAAGCTTGCTGTACGGCTTTTCGATTGGCTTACCGCCCGCAGGCTTGATGTGCAACACCTGTGGCGTATAAAAGCCACGGTCGTAATTTGCGAGCGTCACCATCGCGTCGGTCGTGTCGATGTTCTGCTTCACAAGGCCAGCCGCCAAAGCGGACGATTGCAAAAGCGCCAAAGCGAGGGCGAACCGAGCAGCACCCCTCAAAATGCTAGAACGAGAAAATGGTAGAGTCATGAAAGTAATATATATTTTTAGTTGTGGAAAGTAAACAGTAGGAAGTAGGCGGTAGGAAGTTGGAAGGGAACGCTCCTCACATCGTCATCCTGACCCTGTAGGGGGAAGGATCCAGTGAAGGTATGGGATATGGGCGGTGGAGCAACAGTAAACAGTGGGCAGTGGTTAGTGGTTAGGAAAATGCAACGGGGATCGTATCTGCGAGAGGAACTGTGTAAGGAGATCCCCGAACAAGTCGGGGATGACAACGTGAACGGGGGCCGAGGTGACAGATGTGCAACGGGGAACGTATCTGTGAGAAGTACTGTGTAAGGAGATCCCCGAACAAGTCGGGGATGACAACGTGAACGGGGGCCGGGGTGACAGATGTGCAACGGGGATCGTATCTGCGAGAGGAACTGTGTAAGCTGGCCCCGGAACGGGGTCCGGGGTGACAGAAAGAAAAACCGCAGCGGGTTAGGCTGCGGCTTTTCGAATTGCTCTGGATTCTATCGGGGCTTTGCCCCTCCAGAATGACACAATAGTCGGAATGGTTTACATTCCTAACCACTGTTTACTAACCACTAATCACTTTTTGCTTCTGTGGCTGTTCTTGATCCATTCGGTCTTGTGGACTTCCGGGATGTCATCGAGCAAGCGGAGCGTGTGCGGTTCGTTCGTGTTGTCGAGCACTTCAGCAGGAGTACCCTGGTTCACAATCTTACCGTCGTGCATGATGAAGATACGGTCAGAAACGTAGTTTGCAAGACCGATATCGTGGGTCACGAACACCACGGTCATCTTCAATTCGTCTTTCAACTTGCGGAGGTAATCGAGGATGTTTGCACGAACGCAAGCATCGACCATGGAGGTAGCTTCGTCAGCGATAAGGACCTTCGGACGGAGCGCGAAGATACGGGCGAGAAGCATACGCTGCATCTGACCACCGGAGAGTTCGAACGGATACTTGCCTTCGATATCAGCCGGGGTAACGTTCACAGCCATGAGACCTTCGTCAACGCGGCGACGGACTT
>Ga0310786_10002876_pt1 | contig 25689 bp, 6 predicted proteins | sample AusTroGonzalo_MG_FD_203881 | JGI IMG/M metagenome (GOLD analysis project Ga0310786, IMG submission 203881) | Bovine rumen microbial communities from tropical cattle in Woodstock, Queensland, Australia - Gonzalo_03 (v2) (version 2) | ecosystem: Host-associated > Mammals > Digestive system >...
ACCGTGGTGCGACGGATGCAGTATATAGAGGCAAACCTCATCTACAGCCACTACAATGCGAGCAACATCCACTTCCCCTTCGGGCTCTGGCCTGACGCCCGCGACCACCGTTATCAGGGCGACCTCTTGGCAGTGGGTGCCAAGTATGGCTACAGCTGGATGCTAAGTCGCAACTGGCGCATCGAAGCTGAAGCGGGCATCGCCGTCGGCTACGCCTGGTTCAAGGAGTACGACTGTCCGCATTGCGGAACCTTCCTCGGCGACGACAACCGTCTCTTCCTCCTGCCCCAGTTAGGCATCAACGTGGTGTACGTCATTGACCGAGGGTTCAAGTTCAGGAAAAAGACAACGACAAGTGAAATAAAATAAATCAATAACAATAAAAACTTTCGAAAGTATGAAGAAGTATTTCAACTATGCCATACTGGGTGCGATAGCATTCGTAGGCGCAACAGGTTTCACCGCTTGCTCGTCGGAAGACGAGATTGTGAACAATCCGAATTACAACCCGGAGAATAACTCCGTGAAGACAGCCATTACCATGAATGTCGGTCGTGGAGCTAATGTAACCCGTATGGCTTCAACCACCACTCAGAACAACAATCAGCCGTTCCGTGGAATGTATCAAGTGTATATTTATCCCGCAAATGTTCTTGATGGTACGGTATGGGCTCCCATAACTACAGGTTCAGATATTTCTGCTCCAGTAGTATCCAACGAAGCCATTAATCCTTCAACGATAACTGCTTCTGCAAGCAGTAGGACTTATTCTAATGTTCAGGTGACGATAGGTACCAATAACTTCCTGTTCTATGGCAGGGGAGGTACCGCAGCTGGTGCTCCTTCAGATACTCTTGCAAAATTGGCAAACGGTTTCACAATTCCCACGTTCCCAACAACCAGTGGTACGACAGCAGATATTTCGTTTGCATCTCAGGCTATCGTAGGTTCAAGCCTTCCTGCTGGATGGACAACTCCTGTTACTGCTTTACAGACATATCTGAATGGCATTAAGACCGCATTTGGAGCAACGGCTCTCACAAATGCAGCTTTTGAATCATATCGTCTTGATATTATGAAACCTAATACGCCTCGTGCAGGATCGGCAGCAGCTGTGCTTGCTACTGCCCAGCATTTGTATGATGTGATCTCAGCATTGACAACAGGTTTAAGTGAAGAGGAAACAACGATTAAAACAAATGTTTTAGCTGCAATAGCAGCAGCTCCAGCTTCAATATCCGAAACCACCTTGTCATGGAAATCAGACGGTGATTTAGCATCGTATACGACTTTCCCTGCTAATGTCGGTTTGCCTCTTGGTGCTGCACAGTATCAATATGATCCAACCGCTAATTCTAATGCTGGTGGTTTTGTATATCTTACGACAGCTACAACAAATATTGCAAATACGGCTATTGTGGATTATATTTATCCCAGTGAGTTGTTCTACTTTACGAATACTCCGTTGAAAGAATCTGCTAACGATGTGACATGGCCAAATACCACCAATAATTGGATTGCAAGTACATCACCTTGGAATGCTTCTACAGAGAACTGGACAGATGCTGTACAAGCCTCTTCGAAGAATATTGCTTTAGTAAACAATATCCAGTACGGAACAGCTCAGTTGGCTACTTACGTAAGATGTACGCCAGATGCTAACAACAAACTATTTGATAATTCCAAAGTAAAGGATCCTAATGCCACACAGAATAAGGCAATAGCATATTCTGAAAACATGTTCCCCCTTACTGGTATTCTGATTGGTGCCCAGCCCTCGACAGTTGGTTGGAATTTCCTGAATTCAGGATCATTCTCAAGATGTGTATATGATAAGAACGTGACTTATTATAAAACAGGTGAAACACCGACAGAGGAGCCAATTTATGCAAATAGCGCTGCTGCTACAAGCGATACCTATTTTGGTCCCAACTTCACCCTTCTTTATGATAATGCAGGCTATGACAAGACCTACGTTAACGTATGCCTTGAGTTTGAGAATAATTCAAATGATGACTTCTATGGAAGAGACGGACTCATCAAGAAGGGTCAGAAGTTCTATCTGATAGGAAAACTGGATTATACAAATGTCGCAGCTCCTACCACATTCCCCACGGCTGTAGGAAATAAAGATGGCGTATATTACCCCAGCATAGACAGTCGTGCATTCATTCAGGATTATACTACCAACGCCAAATTTACCATCACTGCAGGTAGTGCGGACGATAAGGGTTCTTTGGCCCACGCCTTGTCATGTATTCCTGATTTGAAGGCTGTGACACAGGAAATTGGTCTTTCTGTTGATCTGGAATGGACACCAGGTTTGACATTTACTGTCAATCTCGGAGAGTAAGTCCCACACAAGGACAGTACCCTTGTGAAATGAAGGATAAGAGACGGTGAGACGTAGAAGGATCATAGAGACGATTCTTGCGGGGGCGGCCTTCGTGGCCGTCCTCGTGGGATGCTCTATAATCGACGAGGATATGAGCGATTGCGGCGTAGAGACGGAGGTGGACTACGAGCTTCAGCTGGTGACGAACATGACCACTGAGGTGCAGACACAGCTGTCGGCACAGACGGACTTGGCCCTCGCCGCTACGCTAAAGAACTTCCTGAGCAACATCTTCACCGACTTCGCACACGACGTCAACCTATCCTTCTACAGCATCGAGGGCGACTCCACCCAACTGTATCGCGACGAGCACATCATGGACGGCTCGGAGAAGAGCTACACGCTCTACATTCCACGCCAGAAATATATGCACCTCGCGGTGGCCAACATCGAGGGCGACCCCGTAGTGCGGTTAGAGAACGCCGAGAGCTGTCACGACGCCGTGCTGCGGCAGACCGAGGGCGACACCATCGACTCGCACAACACGGGTATCTTCACAGCCCGTCAGCTGATGGAGATGATAGAGGGCATCGACCAGACGTTCAATGTGAAGCTCTATATGTGTAACTGCTCGGCCATGCTGGTGGTCGATCCTAACGGACACGACGTCAGCGGCATGCAGGTTTTCACGACGGGCTTTGCTACTGCTTTCCACATTGCCGACAGCGTCTACGAATTCAAAACACCGTCACCCCTAATACGCACCAAGCGCATGGCCCCTGACGACAATGGAAACGTGGGCTTCGTGTCCGTGAACTTCCCGAGCAGGGAGCCGTCATCAGGGAACGAAGTACGAGGTGCGAGGTGCGAGGTGCGAGAGACAAAAGGCAAGGAACGGGTGACGAGAACGGTGATTGAGACGACAGAGCCGTTCATCGCTCAGCCAGGCGACGAGGTGCTATGGGAGTTCCGCGTCTATCTGCCCCAGCCCGACGGTACCACGACCGAGACCATCCTCGGCATCAAGGAGCCGCTACGCGCCGGACAACTGAAGATCGTCAGGGTACGAATAGGCGACAAGGGCATACCAGAGCCTGAATCGCCGAACGTCGGCGTCAGCGTGACACTCGACTGGAAGCCGGGACATGCCTTTAATCCAAACCTATAGAAGAATGAAGAGACTGAAGGAGATAGGACTCATGGCAGTAGCCGTCGCGATGCTGACGGGCTGCAAGGACTATGACGCGGATGTCGTCGTTAGCGGCGAACCCGTCAGCGTTCAACTGGCCTATGCCTTCTCTACGTCAGGCTATAGCAATGTGACTCGTCAGGCAGACGCTATCGTGCAGAACAATCTGACCAATCCTCGCGTCCCCGAGTTCTTACGCATGGTTCCGTTAAGCGGAAGAGCCCCGCTGGCGTCAGATTTCAGTTGGGAAGACCCTGTGAACAAGGATAATCCCAAGTCGCTGTTCTTCCGCTCCCGCTATTGCAATATAGGCATTGGTGTTGACGGCTGCCTGGTTTATGGTCGTGTGATTGATAAGATTCCGCCTGCAAATGTCAGTCGCGCGATGTATAATGGCAAACTTGATGCACATTTCCCCTCCCCTATAAAAACCGCAGCTGATGTTGAAGAAGGCATCTGGTTTGACCATGCACCTATTTATAATGAAAGGAACGAAACAAGCGGAGAACTGGACATACCTGCTGAGGCTCAGGCCTTGGCTGGTTATCTGACAGCTATTACAAGGGCTGGTGATTGGTATACATCAACGGATGAATCTTTGCAGAATCTTCTTAAGAAATTCACCAACGAGGGCTATAGTCTGCCTGGTTCCGCTGCCAGCGTTAAGAAATGGATTGATAACTTAATTGCTTTAATTGACGTCGATTTGGCAGATAACAACACACCAGAAGGGGTAAAAACCATCCTTACTACAATTAGGGGAGTGGCAACCACTCAAAAGGGAAGTATATCCAGCGACTATCCTCGTAATCTTGAGCTTCCCGATGGCGCCGCTGTGTTGCGTTGGGCAGATGTGCAAGAGGGCGAGGCAACCGTGAAGAAGTTCATGCCTCAGGTCAATGCCACGACCCTTGATAACATTAATTCAATAGACCGTTTTGCCTATCCGGTTCCGCTTTACTATTCCCTTGCCACTACAATCAGTACGAGCGAGGAAAAAGTTGATTTCGAGAACTTGTATAGTACCGTTAATTCAACTGAAGAGAAAACTGCCTGGAACCAGATTGTGGAAGATAACACGTTTAAGGGAAACCGTGTGACGGCTGCCACAAAGGCAGTGGTTCTGGACCATCCTGTTCAATATGCTGTGGCACAACTGCAGGTGAACGTCAAAGCCAGTGCTTTAAGTTTGAAAGATGCTAAAGGTAATTCGGTACCAGTAGGCGAGCAATTTTTCCCCCTTAGAGGTGTCATCGTTAGCGACCAGCGTCCTGTAGATTTTAAATTCGAGCAGGAAATCATCGAAGAAGGTTCTCACGCTGAAGACAACGTGAAGTTTATCTACGACAGTTACATGGATAATCCCTACTATCTGGCTACTGCAGATAACAATACGTGGACCAACGCCTGCAATACGCTGGTGTTCGAGAGCCATATAGATGAGGATGTGCATATTATTCTAGAGTTTGAGAACAAAAGTGGTTCACCTTTTAATTGTATTGACGGTGTTGTTTATCCAGACACCCGATTCTATATGATTGGTTTGGTGGAGCCAGCACTCTATAATACAGAGGGATCTACCGTGAATCCCGAGAATAATCGACGGGTATTCACCAGAGACTATATCACCACGGTGAACATGACGGTATCGTCGTTGGCCAAGGCCTACAATGTGCCGCCGAACCTATTGTCGAACAACTTGGAGGTTGGGGTGGAGACCACTCCACAGTGGACGGCTGCAACACCGGCATCGCTAAGACTGGAATAGTATAAAGGTAAAAAAAGTATAAAAGTAAAAAGGTAAAAAAGTAAGAGTGAAGAGTAAAATGAAACATATTGAGCAATGGCTGGGTGGCATGCTGATGCTGCTCCTGCTGACGGCATGCTCATCATCGTCGGGTGATGAACCGCAGCAGCCGAAGGAGAAGCCTATGCTTAAAATCTTACTCTTCGCTCCTGAGAGTCCTATTGTGACGCGTGGCTCCATTGGCGATGTGGATGCCTCGTCCCAGGAAGAACGCCTGATCCATAGCATCGATGTGTGGGCGTTCGAGCATTTGAGTCCTGAAAAGAAAGTGGGCTATATCCATCAGGAGAACCTTTCGTTTGATGGTCAGCGCGAGATCTCCATGGAGATTTCGGATGAATTTGCTAATCTGACCAATAAGCCCAATGTGGATATTTATGTAGTGGCCAATAAAGAAAGCCTTGCAATAGGATCGTCTCTTGGTAAGGAGACAACTATGGAGGCTTTAAAGGAAGCTTGCATTGGCAGTGCTGATTTTGGTGCTGCCTCACCGCTGTCGACAATTCCAGCAACAGGTCTGCCAATGTCCGGCTTATTGGAGAATCAGAAAGTGTTAGGTATTCCACCTGTTTACACCGCCAAAGCCAACAATGTGCGATTGGTGCGCGCTGTGTCGAAGATACGCTTTGCTTTCAGCAAGTCAAGTTCCGGTCCTCCCACCATCAGCGGCTTGAGTATAAAGCTCAATGCGAATATGTTGCCCGAGGAGGAATATATTTTCCTCGAAGGAATCTATCCAAATTATAAGAGTCATGTCAAGACTACGGGTGTGACTCTATACGCAGAAGAAGTAACCTTTGTAACAGGGGAGAGCAGTGACAATATCAAAGCGTGCGAAGATCCTGCATTCTATGTCTACACCACGCAGACAGGACAGGCATACGAAACATTGATACAAACAGGTATTGACAACAATGAGTTGACAGGCTTTGGTCCCTTCTATCTACATGAGTCTGATAAGAAATTAGAAGGCACCATTAGCTATTATATTGGGTCTGCTAAGACTCCAACTGTTCGTGAGTTTGAGATGGCTGCAGCGGGCGACTTTACCCGCAACCACACCTGGATAGTCTATGGATACTTCTTAGGTAGTGGTGAGTTGAAGTTGAATGCGGTGGCTGTGAAAGACTGGGATCACGATACGGAGAATCCCAAAGTGTACAACTGGTAATTTAAGAATTGAAGAATTAACGAATTGAAGAATTGAAGTGAAGAGGTGGAATAAACATATGGAACGCTGGATGGACAGTCTGCTGCTGAGTGGTCTGTTGCTGTTTGCGGCTTGTTCGCAAGACGGCAATGACGACGAACAGCCCAAGGGCGGCACCTTGCATTTGTCGTCAGTCACCCGTGCCAGCAGTCCATTCTCGCCTGTTGATGGCAGTAGTGTCTATCTGTTTGTTACCACCAAGGATGAGGTATTAAATGGAGGTTACTACAACTATGTTACCACTCCAACGCCCAGTTGGACGAACAATGGCGTTTCTGTCGGTGAGAATTTGCAGTACTATATCTATGGCTATATGCCCCAAAACGACGAATATACCAGCAGCATTAGCAAACCGGAAGGCAGTGACTATTCGATGGGGGCTGACCTGACACTATCGAACTTGCCCGTCTTTACCTCCAAGGATATCTGTGTGACCGTTGGTGTCAGACGCGTTACATCTGCTTTTGATAATACGGAAGCCAGTGAGGGCAACTTTGGTTATTTGTCCGGTCTGAACAGCGAGAATTATGTCAATCTGCTGATGGACCACCTCTATTGCGATTTGATATTGAAGTTTAAGGTAGAGGCCAATTACAACGACCTGCGCCTCATCAAACTGAAGTCGGTACATCTGCAATGTACTTATGGTGATAAGATAGAAACGAAGGTGTTGCTCCGGTCGAGTAGTGGCTTGGGGGAGGCTTCTATCGTTTATTCGAAGTATGGAGAAGGCGAATCTACTAATCATTATTTTTTGCAAACGACGGATTCACCAGTAGATCTTGACGCCACAGCCAAAGAAATCGGCTCCATCTATTGTCCCCCTATTATCTTCGACTATGAGGGAACATATACGACGCTTATTTGCACTTACGAAGTCTATGATAGACAAGGCAATCTGATGCGAAGCATTACAGCAGAGCGTCCAGTAGAGAATAAATTCGGATTGTCACACATGGCCCATGGCGAGCAGACTGCCGTTACGGTGACCATCGCTCCTACCTATCTGTTTACGTTGGGTGACTATGACCTGGACAATCCGAAAATTATAGTGAATAGTGAAAAGTGAAAAGTGAATAGATATTATCATATAATAGGTACGCGTGGAGAAGTCAGCTTACGGAAGCTGCTCCTGCTGATGCTGACACTGCATGTGGCTGTGACCGTCCATGCAGAAGGAGAAGTAGGCGACTTACCTGGCTCGACTCAATATATCAAGATCGCTGGCAGTGTGTATGGTGGTGGTAATGCCGGTAACACCGGTGGTAGCACCAAAGTCACGGTGCGCATGGCCGATATCTATGGAAGTGTGTTTGGCGGTGCCCGTATGGCGAACGTGGCAGGTTCCACCTTTGTCAATATCGATGGTGAAAATGCGCCAGACAGTACCTTTGTACTGATTAACCGTGTGTATGGCGGTAACGATATCGCAGGTACCATTGGTACCCTTGAAAAGGAGTTTACACCACCTACTGAACTTACTGGGAAAACAGAGAACGGCATCAACGGAACATGGAATGCCTTTGTCCGTGTCAGCACCCGGATAAAAGAAGATGGTAAGCCAGAGCCTAACCAGCGCGTTTACTTGGGTCAGCTTTATGGTGGTGGTAATGGAGAGTATTACTATCAGAAATGTGGTGATACGCATTATATTTATGCGTCAGAGGAAGACTACAAGGCCGAGCATACTGGTGAACACTCACACGATAATTGTCATCCTGTTGCTTCCAATACTACGGGCTTCATCCAGCCTTCCATCGACAGGACTTATCTGGAGATTGTAGGTGGAAGTATCGTGTATGCCTACGGTGGTGGCAACAATGCGACCATCAATAAGGAAACGGTCATCTTTGTGGATAACCCCAGTCAGGTGGTTAACAGTATTGAAGAAAGAGTTGGCAATGAAGATGTGCAGTTGCTGACTCCCGAGCGCATTCAGGCGATGGGCGTCAACACCGTATTTTCACACCCTACCAGCGGTGAATACCAGATAGGAAGTTTCTTTGGTGGTAATAACAAGGCCGATATGGCTATCCGTCCGAAATGGAACTTGAAGGATGGTAAAATCCGTAACCTCTATAGTGGTGGTAACGAGGGTAATATGACCTGTCCCGACGGTCTGTTGCTCGAGGTGAGGGCAGACTCGGAAATCGAAATCGATAATCTTTATGGCGGTTGCCGTAAGGCTGATGTGAAACCGTTGGACGGTAATGGCAATTTGGTTGCAAGTATTAAAGGAGTGCCAGGTTATAACTTCCCCGACGGCTTTGCTGCCCGCACCATTATTCGTGGTTGCAAGAATATCAATAATGTATATGGCGGTAACGACATCTCGGGTAAGGTGTACTTCGGCAACGCCATCGGTGTCTATACCAGTATCGCTGGTAATGTCTATGGTGGTGGTAATGGAGCTTATCCTTATACCAACAGTGATAAGTTGACCGAGGAGGCCAAGCGTCTCTATGGTGACTTCATTTATGACAATGCTAAAGAGTTGGCTAAAGAGAAGGTAGATCATCCGGATTTTGCCTATACACCAGGAAAGGAGAGTGTTCAGGCGCTGAACCTGTTCCGTCCCAATGCCGAGCAGGTGTCACTCCGCGTGGCGGGAACCGAGGACAAACCTACCTATATTGGCGGTTCCATCTATGTGGGTGGTAACAATGCTACGCTGAAACCGAAGGATAATACGTCGTTGGCAGAGTTGAAGATTGGTTCATACGTCTATGCCGATGAAGTGTTCCTCGGCAATAATGGTGTGGACATGACTCTTTACAATGATGAAGAAAAAGATAGTGTGACAGGCGATGTCACGAAGAACGAGGGGGTGCTGAAAACATACGCACGCACCGACCTTACCACCGATAAGTCGAAGTTCAATCCCATGACACTCAAAGGCACTGGTAGCGTCTTCGACGAATATATGATGGGTTGTGCGCTGAAGAGCTTCCCTTCGGTCATCTTCGATAATGAAGATCCTAAAACGGATTTGATGTACACAGACTACTCTTCTTATTTCGGTTCCTTCTACTGCGGTGGTAACGTGGGTAGCCTGACAGCAGATGGCAAAATCACCATCGACTTCAACCACACAGTAGTGATTTACAACAAACTGGTGGGTGGAAGCAACAAGGCCTACGTGCCAGCCTCCCCGTATAATGACGCATTTGAAGGTGGTGTCCTTGGCAATAAAGAGGCAGGAACCGGCAATAAACTGGAGCTGAACCTTGCCGGTCTGAAAATTCGGCCTATGCGCTGGAAAAACCCAAATGACATGAGAGAAGGCCTGATATGGAACACGCAGATTGATGGCGAAAATTGCGACCCTGTCACGGATTTGGAAACAGGTGAATCCTATCCCCTAACCAGTAAAACCAATGACAGAAAACGCCGTTTGTACGGTGGTAACATTTATGGTGGCTGTTGTGAGAGCGGTATTGTAGATGGTAATGTGATTATCAATTTGAACGCCACTATCGTCGATCGTGATGCAATCTTCGACGAGGTGGAAAAGAACGAAGAAGACGGTGAAGAGCACCTCTACGATGAGAACCCCTTGGAACCGGCATCCTATAAAATCACTAAACGTAACACTGGTGTGATTCTTTCTGAGCAAGGTATGGATGTGCTCGCTTCCGCCCTCAATGTGTTTGGTGGTGGTAAGGGAAAAGGTACCGAGGTTTGGGGTAGTACCACTGTCAACATGAACAAAGGTTATGTATTCCAGGTGTTTGGTGGTAGTGAAGAGGGTATTATCGGCAAGCCTTCTGCTGACGGAACTTATTCGTTTACCTATGCCCCTGATGAAACAAAGCCATCAGAAACAGTTACCAAGAAAATCAATGCCAACGATGCTTACAGTTGCCATATCAACCTGAAAGGTGCTGTACCTGGAAAATCCATGAAGGATGGCAATGATGAGAAGATGCCTGCTTGCGAATTTATATATGGTGGAAGTTTTAAGGGTCCAATAGCAGGTAATACCGTCATTAAATTAGGCAACGGCCGTATCTTCAACTCTTTTGCTGGCTCATGTTATGCCGATATCTTAGGGCATACAGAGACCTATATAGGTTATCCTCATACCTACAAGGATGAAACTGGTACGGAAATATCGGTAGAATATGGATTCCCGTGGGTTCGCGACTACGTTTATGGTGGTAACGACCTTGGAGGTGAGATCAAAGGTGTCAGGGATTTTTCAACTAGTGGACTTGTACGTACTGACACGGACGGAAAGCGGTATGACGACGAGATGTTGAAGGCTTCGAGTTACGTTGAGTATCAGCAGGGACATGTCCAGGGCATATTTGGCGGGTGCTATGGTACCTATGATTATATCGATGAGTATCAAGAATACGCTTCTAAAGAACCATTCCTGAAACATGCTTTTGTCAATTTCAAACCGAACAATGATGACGTTTTAAAGAGCAATCTCAACAATGTTGTTGGTGAGATTTATGGTGCAGGACAGGGATATCCCGGCGATGGTGATGCTGATAAGATGCAGAACAGCAGTTATGTGTTGGTTGACATCCCGGATGGTATGGAAAACTTCAAGGACTTGCAGGTGTTTGGTGCTGGTGCTTGGAGTGGTCTTGGCATGGGAACTTATGTAGCGCCTGTTGCGGAGAGTGATACCTATAAAGCAGCTGCCGATAAGTATTCAAGCGTTATCGACCTGGTTCACGGAAAGTTGGCGGTAGCCTATGGTGGCAGTTATAAGGAGGGTGTGACCCGTCGATCGGTTGTTAATGTGCCTGAGGGCTCTACTGTTACGATAGGTAGTATCTTCGGCGGTGCTTACGGAACGGAGACTTATAGCCCCTGTGATGTCTATGAGGCCAATGTCAACTACAACAGTCGTGATGCTTTGTTGGTCTATGACCCAGCCAGCAATGACGACTATCAGGGAGCCATCTATGGCGGTAACAACAACGAGCGCCGCACCCTCTATGGACGTGTAAACATCGGCTCGGAGGTGAATAAGCGGATGATTATGCAATACAAAGACGAGGTGAAGGGCTTTGATAAGGGTCAGCAGCTGGATACCAAAGGTACCGTCTATGGTGCTGGACGCGGTAAGAACACCTGGTCGGAGTATACCCTGGTGAACCTAAAGGAAAATGCCAAGGTATATGAGGTTTATGGCGGTGGACAACAGGGGAAGGTATATAACACCGAGAGCGTACAAAACTATATGTCAAATTATATGCCTTCTGTATGGCCTGCAGGGACTTTGAGAGCTGGTCAACCATTTACTCAAGATCAATGGAAATATGCATGGACGCTTGGATCGGGTTACGATGTAACTGACTACTGGACAGATGGTACATGGAAGAATGTGAAGGATGGTGAGCGAGGTTATACGCCTGCTGCCGGAAAAGAATACTGGCGAGATACCAATACCAACCTCGCCAACCCGTTGGTAAGAGTAGCTGAACTGGATGACCGTGACTTCAGCAGCTTAACGGAAGATGACAAGGCTTTGGTAGTAGGACGATATTCTGCCAACGTCATTATCAATGAGAATGCCAAGGTGCTGAACTATGCCTATGGTGGCGGTTATGGAACTGATGCAGTCGTTTCGGGTACCACTTATATTGCCCTGCTTGGTGGTGAGGTCAGAAAGGACATCTATGCTGGTGGAACAAGTGGTTCCGTGGAAGACCATCATGCTGTGGGTGCCTATACAAATACGAATCCAGGTGGATTCATGGCCAGTGCTACAGCATACATCAAGGGCGGTACGGCACGTAACGTTTATGGCGGTGGTTGGCGAGGTAGCGTTGGGCATCATGGTAATCATAGCGGTAAGATTAGCGATGTGGAAAACAATGTGAAAGATAGAGATGGTGAAAGCCACGTCGTTATTGGTGACATCAATGGTACCACTCATACCAGTGGCATTCCTTCTATTACGCGTAACGTCTATGGTGGCGGTGAAGGCGGCGCCATCTATGGTCATTCCTATGTGACCATCAATAAGGGCTATATCGGCTACCGGTATAATTCGTCTGGCACAGACAATGTTAAAACCACCGACTTTGACGAGAAATACGAAGCAGAGCTAGATGATGCCACACCAGGCGACAACCAACTGGACAAGGGTGGAAACGTCTTCGGTGGCGGTTATGTGGCCAACAGCTATGTGGACCGTTCGCATGTCACCATGTTGGGTGGCAATGTCCGTGGCAGTCTGTATGGTGGTGGTGAGATTGGTCCTATCGGACGAGGTACCGTACATTCGGACAGTCTGAAACTCGATGCCATAAAGCCTTATATCAAACATAATCATACGGGGTCGGAGCAGCCTGCAGCCATCTATAAGGGAGGCTCTACCGAGGTCTATCTGTATGATGGTCATGTGATGCGTGATGTCTTCGGGGGTGGACGAGGCTACGATAACTGGAATGGCGATGGATATATGACCGATGAGGAGAAGGAAACGATGGACCTCAGTTCGAAGGGCTATGTCTTCGGTAATACTAACGTGTATATCCGTGGCGGTGAAATAGGAACGAAAGAAGGTGCTCTATATGGATATGGTAACGTCTTCGCAGGTGGTAATGAAGGCTTCGTCTATAGTAGTACTGGTGCGAAAGTAGGTGTACAATCGACAGATGAGGACATTGAATACGGTAAACCCAAAAATGGCGGTGGTTTCTATTATATAGATGGCGACAAGACAAAGGATCTTTCGCTTGATTGTAACGTAACAATAGAGCCTTATTGCAAGGTGAAAGAAGGCCACACAGTAACCATCGGAAGCACGACCTATCCCAGAACTGCCACTTCCGAAGACGCAGGTCTGTCTCCTGAACTGCTGAAATATGTGAAGGTAGAAGACTTGAACAAGTTGAAAAACAAGAATAGCGATGACCGATGGGCGGATTTAGATGTTGCGGGAATTGTTATCAATAATGCCGTCTTTGCCGGTGGTAATATTACGGAGGGTAGTGACAAATTGTTTGCCAATACGACGACGGTGTACGGCAATGTAGGAGCCTCAGTGCGCGATGTCTATAACCGAGACCTCATCTCTATTGGTACCGACGAGATTGGTGGTATTTACGGTGACGGTAACTTGACGCTTGTCGATGGCTTCCGCGAAGTTCATATTGACAACTATGGTACCGATTACTACAGTCTGAACCCGAATGTGGTCTATGATGTGTATAAGAATATGAGTGAGCGTGAGCAGGCTTACTACCAGTTGAAGTATGTCGCTAACAACAGCCATGATTATCACTTTTGGGAGAGTAAGTCGCTCCATAACGTTGGAAGTACACCTTATAGAAAAGGTCAGAAACTGCCCTATGACTCAAATGTCTATAGTGCTTTTAGTGAAGATGAGAAGAAAAACTGGGTTGAAGGAATCAAGCATTATATAGGAGGAAATGTTGACAATAAGGACGAGATTGACGATGTGGAATGGAGTCTGATGGATGCTGCTGAGCAAGCCAACTGGACCTTGGCTGGTGTGTTCAGTATCTATGCTGGTCGTCCGATGAATACCATTCAGCGTGCTGATATGTGCGGCGTGTTTGGTAGCCGTATGGTGATGAAAGGTGCTCAGGACCGTGTGCCACAAGTAGTCGACTACAAAGACTATACCATTAACCGTGTGGACGAGGTGTCGCTGAACCAGCGAACATCTGAGGCTGGTGATGCTGGTGAAAATGCGAACCACGGCAACTACTTTGGTATCTACAACTCGGTGAACTTCTTAGGTAACCTGACCAGTGATGTGCGCTTTGAGGAGGAATATGATACTCGACAGACCACCAGCTCATCTGCTCCTGCTGATGAGACCTATAATACTTATTATAAATGGAAGGCTCACGACCCTCAAGGTAGGTACCGCAACAACGGTACGAGTCAGAATAAGGTTGCTTTGGCATCGGGTGTCTATCTGGAACTTAAACGTACGGAAGGTGAACTGACCGGCGAGGATGACTGGGGATATATCACCGGCGTGGTAGAACTCGACCTGATCAATGTGATGCAGGGTATGGGTGGCGGTTATGTCTATGCCAAGAATGAACATGGCGCCAAAACGTATCACAGCGATTACGGTAAAGTGACACTTTTGCCATTTAATAATGAGGCCAGAACCTATCGAAAGTTCACCTATAACGAATCGGATAAGCAAGCCATTGAGACATCGGGTAACTTTGTACACGCAGGAAAACAGATTGTAGACGACTGTTATCCCAACAGTGGTATGTACACGGACGGCTACGTGGCATCACCTGCTCACTACTGGTTCATCAAGGGAAGTATCTATGTTTATGACCAGTACATCTCCGCATACACGGGTTCGGCAAATGCCTATGCCGAAAAGGTGGAATTGCCGCTGACTATCGCTGCTGCTTCGAATGGCAGACTGACGCTGCGCGAGGTACAGCCAAACTACTACGCCTACACTGACAGAATGGGTAAGAAGCTCGGTACGTCAGGTGCAGAAGAAACCTTGGTCATCAATAATAAGACCTACCACTTGAACGACCCCATCTCTTATTGGGACTATCGCTTACTGAGCGATGCCGATAAGGATCATTTCAAGGAAGAGACCTATACTACTATTGCCGCTTGTAAGGTCGGTGAGGTGTCCTATCCTGCAGACTATACTCTGTTGCCCAGCGAGTATACAGCTTTGAAGGCATCCGCTCCTAGGAAAAAACTCAGGGAAGATGATCCAGACGGAGGTGTTCCTTATGTCTATCATGAGGTACAGAAAAAGGATGTGGACTTTGACTTCGTATTCCGTCCGTCCAACAACCTCAGTCATAACACGGGTTATGTCCTGACCTTTGATATCAACAATCCCGCTACATGGGATAACTACTATAGTAAGATAGCTGATGCCAGTGAGGCAAATAAAAAGACAACGAAAGAATACAATGATTTGTCATCAGTTAATCAAGCTTACTATACCGAAGGTCCTACCTATACGCCCAAGACAGGAGAAAGCAATGTCTATGGACAGAAAGGAATCAAGAGGGGTGCTATTATTAACAATAGTACAAAGACAAGCTATGATGACAATGTCTTTGTAAAGCTAACTGACGCACAAAAAGAAGATCAGGCTAACGTTGAGGAGGCTTGGGTGGTAACAGACGAGATATCCGTAAAAGATGCATCAAATAATGTAGTACAAATTCTCTATCCTGGTGTGGCTATCTCGCAGCATAGTGGTATTCCTGATGGCAATGGTGGCTTCACAAATTATACCGATGCACAGTGGACAGCCATCACGACTGGTGGTAAGGCTGAGAAGGCTAAGGTATGCACCAGCCTGTTAGAGTTCTCGGCTACTGACTATGTGTGGGCAGGTAAAGTGCTGTCATCGGATGAGATTGATGATTTGAAGGCAAAGATACATGCTAAGTATGGAGACAAGTGGTCAGAAGATCAATATACCAACTACTTCAATAAAGTCTTCGAGAATGCATGGTATTGCTATAGTTCAGGACAATATGGCGGTTCCTACTTTACAGCAGGCCAGGCCTATCGTGCTCTGGAGTCCTTCTGTGCGATGGAGAAGTCAGAGCGTGAGAAATTCGACTTCAACTACGATGCCCTCGACTTGTTGATTGACCCCACATATAGTGGACGTTTAGAGGCTAATTATGGTGAGAAGCCCCAATATGACGGTTGGAACAAAGACGAGACAAAGATTTCGGATAGAGCTCTTGCTACCAAGATATACTCAGTAGAACAGAAAGTGGACTATAAGGCTGAGTGTATAGAGGCATGTAGTTATACTGATGAAAATGGTACTTCTGTTAGTTATGCCGTCAGTGCAAATCAGAATAATTGGCTGACGCGCGAACAATATGAGGATATCCCCAATGAGAAGCGATACTATTCGCCGATCAAGGTGACAGCGCCTGGCCCATATTATGTAGCTAGGGAGGTGTTCATGCACGGTGATGTCCCCTATACGGCAGGTCAACAAATCGAAGCATCGGTTTACGAGTCGTTCACTCCTGACCAGAAGACAAATGTCGATGTATTCAATTTCACAAGTGATTATACAAGTACCCAGGATGCACAGGGTAACTATGCTGAAAAGGAATACTATTACTGTCATCAGTCTTACAAAGTCAATGAGAAGGGTGAAGGTAAGGAAATATCTACCCTGCCGATAGAAAAGAACGGAGAAAGTACCAGTGCAGTTATATATAATGCTACGACCAATCGAGATGTTCCTCAGGGTGTCATTATCCGCGAAAAGAACAGTGGTGACGGCAAGATTGGTTATGACGAACTGACTAACAAACAGGTGGGCTTCGTCATTCATGGTGTGTCGCCTACCGAGGTAAGTACGCTTTATGTATCAAGTGAGTCGGACATCTACGACCTCTCGAAAGAGAAGATCATCACAGTTATCTACCTCTATGAATACGACGAGAGTGATGCTGGAGGCGTCAATGTCACGCCTGTCAGTGAGCGTCATATCGTCAATATCCACATCAACTTCAAGAGTGGTGTGCCTCAGATTGACGAACTCAAAGAACCGTCTGTCGTACTGCCAGGTACTACGGTGGTGATGGAAACTCCTACCTTCACGGAAGGCGCTTACCGTGTGACCGAATCAGGATGGGAACTCTTTACCAACCAGAGTGATGCCGAGACGCATAACAACGGTGATGATTCTTTCAATAACAACGAGACACCGCTGTACTGGTATCAGAACGGTTACTGGGTTGCTTACTACGCAAAGACCTATCTGGGTAAGACCTATTCGAACCCCGTACAGCTGAAGGTGGCAAACTATCACGACCTGAAGAAAGTGATGGATGCTAAGACTCACCACTACTATATTGACCATCAACATGTGGACTATGCTCCAAAGATTTATATCAACAACTATAAGGTGGTGGATGAGGAAGGCCATGAGACAGCGGAAAGCCAGAATGGTCTCGATTTGTTGAGTGGTCTTATCAATCTGACTTATGACAAAGATGAGGCAAAGACAGCCTATGGCGCATTGACCACGCCATCGAGGATTGCGGGTGGAAAGAACTTAGAGTTCTTCCTCCGCACCGACCTTGAGCATACCGGTCCTACTCCTACTACATGGACACCGATTGCCGATAGCGACGGTGAATGCTTCGACGCAACGCTACATGGTGATGGTCATCAGATTAGCGGACTAGACCATTCTTTCATCAACCACCTCTGTGGCCATATCTATAACCTTGGTGTCAGCGGTTCGTTCGCTACAGGCGGTATTGCTGATACAGGTGATGGTTATATGGAGAACTGCTGGGTGAAGAATACTGGTACTCCAGCTGAAAAAACGCATCCGTTGTTCGGTGATCCTACGGCTAAAACCTATACTCAGGTTGCGAATTGCTACTATCTGGAAGATGGTGATGCTAAGTACACGGTGTTTACTGACAATAAGAATCGGGCTACCAAGAAGCCTGCCAAAGCGTTCTATAATGGCGAGGTGACCTACGACCTAAACGGATTCTATCTGAATAAGCGATATTACGAGGGTACAGGTACTTCGGAGCCAGAAACTCCTACCGATGTTACTTTAACCTCGGGCTCGAAGTATGTCGAGAATCGCTATAAGGATGGTGACTTTATCTATGCCGATGGCACGATACCAAGTAATGTAGACGAGCGAGCAGAGCTTGACGGGAACGGTAAGCCGATAACCGATGTGAATGGAAAATATACTTATCATCCGAAATGGCCAAACGATTATATCTTCTTCGGACAGACCTTGAACTATGGACATGTGGAGAATGTGGCTCATGACAGCTTGCCGTCGTCTATTGATGCGACGAACCGTGTCTATCGCGCTCCGGCTTACTTCGGCGACCATATCATGAGTGTGGCTCACTTCAACACGAATGCGGTGTTTGCCAAGTCCAAGTATGGCGATAAGACAATAGAGGCCTATAAGGGCATGACGGCTATCGACTTTACAGGTGGTAATGGTGACGTTACAGGCGAGGCTACTGATTATCAGATTGGCACACAGGCAGCTACAGATGATCACATAGCGAAATTCTATCCGCCACTGCTCGACGATGGTGGAATAACCGACTTTACCAATGTCGACCTGACCCGCAACCTGTTGGTTTACACGGATACAGCCACTACAGAGGCTACAACCACAGAGAATACTGTGAAGGGTAAGTTGACGGATAAAGCTTATGCAGAAGTCAGCAGTACCTATCACACCGTAGCTGTGGTAACGGATGACATTCGTGGTCACTGGGTACATAAGGAGGGTAATAACTACCAAGGAACTCGTGACCACTTCCTGGTGGATAAGGAGGACTTCAATGCACCTATCGAGTATGACTTCGATGGTACGCACCGTATGTGGTATCAACGTATGCCAGACAACTATGTAGAACCCGTGTTCGAAGGAGAGGACGTTTCAAGAACCAGAACTACAAAGGGCTGGGAAGGCATCAGTCTACCGTTTACTGCAGTGCTTGTCACCACCAATACGAAGGGTGAGATTACGCATTTCTATAATGATGCGAATGATGATGCAAGCACCAATGACAAGGGCCACGAGTACTGGCTGCGTAAATATGAAGGTGGTAATATGAAGACGGGAAGCACAGATATATTTGAGGCTACCTTTAATAAACCGACGCCTGCAGGAACTGAAGCAGATAAGGAATATAAGAACAGCTTCTTGTGGGACTACTATTACAGTCATAATACTTACAAGGATTTGAACTCAGACGTATATCCTGGCACTTATTATAAGGCTGGCGAAGGCGGTATTGTGAAGACCTATAAGCATTATCCATTCCTGGCCTGTGCCACACCTTATATCATTGGATTCCCAGGCGAGCGCTACTATGAGTTCGACCTCAGCGGAAAGTTTGAGGCAATGACGGCCTACGAGAACAAGCCTGAGATATTGCATCCGAATAAGCTCGGTGCGCAGACCATCACCTTCGTTTCGGCAACGAACGAGAAAATTCATGTGAGTGATACGGAAATGGCAGGAAAGCATGAAACTGCAGATGGCTATGACTTCGTACCGAACTTTACAGCTAAGACGGTTAGCGATGGCTTCATGCTGAATGCGGACGGTAGCAGCTATGACAAGAAGGAAAGTGCCACCACCATTCCGTTCCGCCCATACTTCACTACAGCACCGGCAGGGGCTCGCCAACAGACTCGCAGCATTATCTTCTCTGAAGAGCAAACGCAATTGAAGGGTAAAGATGACCATGACTTGAGAGGTGATGAGGTTTACAGTTTGAATATCTATGCTAAGCGTAAGAAGATCGTTGTGGAGTCGAACCTTCGTGAGACCACTGAGGTACGCATCGTGAATACCGCTGGTATCACCATCAATACTTTCGACATCGAACCTGGTGAGACTGTCGAGACCCGCATCAACAATGCAGGCATCTTCATCGTTCAGACCACCGATGGTCACTATAACAAGAAACTCGTAGTAAGATAAGAAAGATATGACACAATATATGAGTATCAATAAGATTCTGACTGAGAAGACATTATCTATATTCCTCCTGTTTCTGATGTTGGGAACAGGAGTCGGGGAGGTTTGGGGACAGACGGTCATTCATTCGCTCAGCGACATCGATAACCAGGATGGAAATTATGTTTTGGCCAGCGATTTCTCTACGACGGGACAAACAAAGAATGGCATTGGAGGTCCAGATGTGCCGTTCAAAGGAACTATTGATGGTGGACTTGTTCCTATTACAGGCTCATGGAACCGAGATATTGTAAGCAATGCTGAGGATGCTACTTTCAAGAATATCATTATTGCTAATGCCTCTATTGAAATGAGCAACAATCATGCTGGTGCTATTGTGAAAGTGGCAAAAGGCGCAACGCGTATCTATAACTGTGGCATTAATGGTGGTACTATCAGTGGAGGCAGCAATCATAATGTGGGTGGATTAGTAGGAACACTTGAAGGCACAAGTCGCGTCATCAATTGTTATAGTTATGCTAATATTACTGGTGGTAAGAACAAAGGTGGTATTGTAGGTAATAACGCAGTGGCCTCTACTCAAAGCAGTTTGACCACGATGGTGATGAACTGTATGTTCTATGGTGATATTGTTGATGGTAATACGATTGCACCTATCTATGGAGGAACGGAAATAAACAATGGTGCAGATGGTCTGAACAATTATAACTACTATCGTTACAGATCCCGTTACAGTAAAGAGAAGAAGATTACTAAATACAACAGAGCACTGGCGATGGAAGAGAAGTTTATCACTCGCTTTGAGCGTTATCGTCTATTGCTTAACAGTAATAAGAAGTTAGCGGCTAAGTATGCCTCTACCGATGCTGTGACCGTCAACCCTAACGACATGGCAAAATGGGTGCTTGAAACGGCTGACAGAACTAATGCAGAACCTAAGCCTTATCCCGTCTTGAAGGCGCAGGGTAAGTATCCTTCCATTATCAATTATGATGCAACAAATGCTCCAGACAGCGCTTCTGTAGGAAGGTTGAAGGGCGGAAAGTTAGGCACGAAGACGTTGGCAGTGACAATTCTTAAAAAGAGTCAGAAAACGACAGGTGGACAGAGTTGGCCTACTGCTTCCGCCAGCGACGTACAGACGACGAGTCTCACATTGATCCGTACCGATAAGGACACCGTACGCTTCAACTATAACTATGACAAAGTACAGCTGCCATATTACAATGACATAGGTACGGGTAATTACACGGAAAACCGTGTTGTAACGGGTTGGAAGATAACAAGCATTACGGGTGGCACAGAGGGTACTTATACGGAAAGTGACAGCTGGGGTGGTTATAACTTTGCCGACCGCCACTGTACTAAAAAAGACAAGTATGAAACCAGTAAGCGCGTTTTCTCACAAGGAGCTTACTGGGATGTACCAGAGGGTGTGACAGCTATCACCATAGAGCCTTACTGGGCTATTGCCAACTACGTTTCAGATGAAACGTACGATGTTGTATATAATAAATCCTATGCACTACAGACTTTCACTCCGTTTGGAACGCAATACAGTAACGATTCGGACATAGATATTCATGGTGATGGTAATAACCAGAAAGTCTATACATCCATAGCCAATGCTCTTGCAGGTTTTGACAATTCAAATAAGACGGTGTATGACCAGGCTGTGGTGCTTGTGGGCAATCTGCATCAGTACGCTAATCCTACGGATGTTGACACGCCATATACGGTCATGTCTATTGACATGAATCATGACAACGAACCAGACTATAGTTTCATTTTCAGCCATGACAACAGAAGACCGATTTCACCTATCCGCTTTGACTTCCTTAATATCATGGGTATAGCGGAGGCTCAACTGCCTAAGTTGGATAAGAATACAGATCTGTTCCGCAACGTCTCAATATTCAATATGAAGGGATGGTTTGAAATTACGAATACTTGCGTAGTAAATTTCTCGCAGTTAGAGTATGACAATAGTAATGGTTCTCAAAATCCAGTCGTTAAATCACCTGCTCCATTGATTCTTCTTGGTGGTACATACGAGCAAATTGTCTCCACGCAAAAGGCAACGCTTGACTATACGACTCCAAAAACAAAATATATACATGTTGGTGGCAATGCTTGGTTTGCAAAATTTGGTAATGGCACGCACAGTGATGGCAAGAAGTTTACACCTCATATACCAATCTCTGTAACGGGTGGAGATTACGACGAGTTCTACCTATCGGGTACATATCAGCCTAATATTGAGAATATGCAGTCAGACAATGCAGAATGCTACGTCAGTGGCGGTCGTTTCGGTGATATGGCTGGTGCCTCATTGGAAGCAATCCGCGGCAATGTGCGCTGGCAGATAGACTATGCAGACATTACAAATTTCTATGGTGGTGGTGTTAATGCGAATAATCCGATAACTGGCGATATAAGAGTTGATATGACTCGTAGTTACGTTGGGCAATATTGCGGTGGCCCTAAGTTCGGTGATATGTCGACTGGCAAGAATGTTACAACAAATGCTACAGACTGTACCTTTGGCACTTTCTTTGGTGCTGGCTTTGGTGGTAATTCATACAATCGAGTAAAATACTGGGATGTTAAAGATAAAAAACCATCCGATTATCAAAATGAATATAGAGACGACCGAGGGAAATACTACGATGGCGCGAACACCTATGCCAACGGTAACCAAAAAGACTATGGTAGAAAAGGTAAGGGTGTAGCAACTGATTTTGATTACGAATTTTTCATTTGGTCGTCAGGTACAACAGGTGCACGTTTCTATGTGCAGTTTGTTTCTTTCTCTCTTGCAAGAACGAACAATGTTACTTCTAACCTTACAGGCTGCACCATCAACGACAACTTCTATGGCGGTGGTAGCCTTGGTAAGGTAAATGGTACTGCCACTTCCACGCTTGACGGCTGTACGGTGAAGGGCAATGTGTTTGGTGGAGGATATTCTGCCACTCTTCCCAAGATTGGGGTACGAAATACTCCAGCTTTCGTTGCTGGCAAGGAACCGAGTAAGAATATCAATATCGGCATGTTCGAAGAGGGAGAAATAGCTGACACGGTTAATTACGAGTGGAAGTATGTTGAATCTATGCCTGCTAATGGGACTGATGGCACAGAAGGTAATAGATATGTATATACAGACGAAGATCTGACCACCCTTGGTGAAGTGGCAAACACACTTCTTACTATCACGGGTGGTACTACTGTTGGCAAAAGTGTTTACGGTGGTGGTGAAGAGTCGGCTGTGAGTGGAGATACTGAAGTTAAAGTTATTGATGGTACTATCGGCTATGCCAATGCGCCAACGTATGCAGACTTAGTTGGCAATGTCTATGGAGGAGGCAAAGGTAAAGGTGATGATGCGATGGCTGGTCTTGTTATGGGTAACACCACTGTTAAAATCGGTAATCCAGAATCTCTTAGTGCAAGTTCCCCATTCTTATACCATAATGTATATGGAGGAGGTGCTTACGGATCTGTGGGTACATACGAATATTATGGTGAAACCAATGAGTATACGACTGAATATAATAAGTACAAATCAGATGGAACTGCACCTGACGCTGATAAGTTGAAAGCATTGTTGGCGAAGAAGGATTCTATATCATCTTGTACTTCAGGAGGAACCACCAATATAGAAATTACTGGTGGCGTTATCGGTACCAATGGTAAGGAGAATGGTATGGTATTCGGTTCATCGCGAGGTGATGTGGCAAAACCTGTGAATGGTTTAGATTATAACGACCGTCTTGCATGGGTGAATGAAACTCATGTGGTGATTGGCGACGAAAATAAGGGTACGGATAAAAACGGGAATGGCAAATTCTACGATTTCCCATTGATTAAGGGTTCTGTCTATGGTAGTGGTGAAAATGGTCATACCTTAACAGCAACTTATATCGACATACATAGCGGTACGATTGGTATTGAATCAGGCGAACCAGTAACAGACGAAAACACTACAATACCATACGAAGGTCCGCATTATCCCTATCGCGGTAATGTGTATGGCGGTGGTTGTGGAACAGACGATTATGATTCCGATGGGGATGGTAATAATGACTCCTTCAATTTCATGGCTGGTATCGTGATGGGAAAAACGAATGTTAACATAGACGGTGGTCATGTGATACACAATGTCTATGGTGGCGGTGCCATGGGATCGGTGGGAACGTACACCTCTTTTGCTGATGCTGCATATATTGCCCAAGAGGGACATGAAGATGTCCCCATTGGAAAACCTTTGACATGTATGGATGAAACAGGTCTATGTACTGTTACCATCAGCGGAGGCGAGATAGGAACTAAAAATATGCAAATGCATAATAGGAACACCAACAGACCTGATGACCATGGCCACGTGTTTGGTGCCGGCAGAGGTGATGTTATTGATCCTAAGATATGTTATAATATTGAGAGTTGTGGATTCTTTGGCAGCACTTTGTTGACTATCAAGGGGACAGCTTTCGTAAGAGGCTCTGTTTATGGCGGTAGTGAGAGTGGACATGTGCTCGGGGATACTCATGTTATTATAGGCGAAGATAGTGGCAGTCAGTGCCAAATTGGTAGTGGCGACGGTGAGGAGAATCCTTATGGCGAGAGCGCTTGGGCGACAGCGGAATCTACAAACTCTTTGAAACCAACTAACCATTGGAGCTATATACCAGATGGCGCACCATACGACCAGAATGTTATAGCTGAAGGAAAATATTCTAATAATAAATCTGCAGAAGGTGGTTCAAATGTGGCTACAGACGGACATACTTTCTATGGGAATGTCTTTGGCGGTGGATCTGGTTATTACCCATACGGACCGGGTGACTGGCTCTTCAGTGCTGGAAGAGTAGAGGGGAGTACGCTGGTGGAAATCAAAAGCGGTCATATTCTGAACAATGTCTATGGTGGTTGTGAGATGTCGGATGTGTTGGGCGATGCGGTCGTGACAATGACAGGCGGAACCGTGGGTGTACCACTTACCCAGGCTTATATAGTGGAAACTAATCCGACGATTGGCCATATTTACGGTGCAGGTATGGGTGACAAGCGTATCTTCTTTAATCAGGTTACAAATGTGAATAATTCTACGGTCACTGTCTCTGGAGGAAAGGTTTATGGCTCTGTGCATGGTGGCGGTGAGGATGGTCACGTGTTAAATAAGGCTACGACAACTATCAGTGGTGATGTGGAAATAGGCTCTGTGAAAGATGGTATTAATACCTCTGGTTTTGATGGTAATGTATTTGGTGGTGGACAAGGTTCGCCAACGGCATTGACGGCCGGAACCGTTGGTGGTAATGTGATACTTAATATTGACGGTGGTAAGATGTATGGTTCAGTCTATGGTGGTGGACGTATTGCATCGGTAGGAACATTCTTCAGGAAAGCTGATGACCCTGAATACGGAAAGATGCAGGATGGAACCGATCATGGTTATATCACTGTGAACCTTAAAGGTGGTGAAATTTTTCATAATGTCTACGGAGGATGCATGGGCACGCGAGGAATGGCAGCAGTTGACCAAGTGAGATTTGCAGTCTCGAAGAACATCACCGTTAATCTGAACGAGAATGTACCTGATAATACTAAGGGTTGCGTCGTAAAGGGAAGTATCTTTGGCTGTAACAATGTGAACAGTTCACCACAAGGACTGGTAACGGTACAT
>Ga0310786_10002878_pt1 | contig 25669 bp, 18 predicted proteins | sample AusTroGonzalo_MG_FD_203881 | JGI IMG/M metagenome (GOLD analysis project Ga0310786, IMG submission 203881) | Bovine rumen microbial communities from tropical cattle in Woodstock, Queensland, Australia - Gonzalo_03 (v2) (version 2) | ecosystem: Host-associated > Mammals > Digestive system >...
TCTACAAACTCATAGCCGTCATGCATGATGTTCTCGCATCTGTACGGCACATAGTCATGCACTGGCACAACGGTGCGCCCGGCGGAAATGCCCGCCTTCTTCAACGCCATCGCCACCATCATCTCATACATGTCGTACCGGCTGCATGACACGACTTCCACATACGAGATTCGGGCGCGGCGGCAATGGCGGACAAACTCGTCAATAGCCTGCTTTGGAGAAACGGCGATTCTCCCGACACATCCAGGGGGCTCGTCTCCCTTGCCGCCGATGATCGCAAACGGCACGCCTGACTCGGACAGCCTTTTTACCAACTGTGGATATTCATAAAACAAGATGACAAAATCCGTCGGTCGCGACAACGCAATGTCCAGTCCCGAAAAGTCGATGTCTGCGTTGACATCCTCAAGCACGGCAACCTGCGAGAAGAGAAATCCGTTATGCGTCAGTCGCTCGCGTATCTTCTCGACGCCAAGCGCAATCTGGAAGTTGAAGTCGTGGTCGCACATCACGCACAATACATGTCCCCGCCACACAGGGCTTTTGGACGGCAGGACAATCGTGCCGCGCCGTGGGCGCGCCAGCACAAGCCCCTCGTCCGCCAGTCGGCGATAGGCCGTTCGCACGGTAATCTCGCTTATGCCAAGATGCCTGGCCAGCTTCGGCATCGGCGGCAAGACGTCTTCGGCCTTGTAGAACCGCGAATGGATTGCATCGCGCAATCCGTTTGTCAACTGATCCGCAAGGCTGTCGCGATTTGCCCTATCCAACTTGAACGGGCATATTTCAACTGTTGTCAATGACGACTCGCGCATATGACTCGTATTATATCACATCTATCATCAGAAGACGCCTGATAAACCACTCCGAAAACCGCGAAGCAACGTGCTACAGACTATGCAGAGATGCGTTTCTTTGGCGGGATGTTGAAACTGAAAACAGTGTTGCCGTCGAACTCATATCCCCAGCAGTTTCCTCGCCGGTATCAAAAAGTCGAAGACCTGACGGCGCACGAGCGACTCTTCAAGCTCACCCTCGTAAACAAGCGCCGTCCGCACTGAGACACCCCTCCGCAAGGGAAGCCGAGAGACCTTTTGCGCCACCTCTGCCGCAATGCCCTCGCCGATGACGCGCTTTCGCTTGATCTCGACGACGTATGCAATCGCCTCCGTCTGGACAAGCAGGTCAATCTGACATCCTTCGCCCTTGCGCCCCCGTTTCAGATAGGGCGCAGCAGAGAGCACGCCCACACCAGAAAGACCAAGAAACGGCAACAACGCTTTGAAATTATTCAGGACAAGCGTCTCAAACTGGCGGCCCATGCGAGCATCCCAGCCCCTCGTGTCCGAGAGCGTGACAGCCTCATACAAGCCTTTCTCGATGCGCTCACGTTCGGGGAGAACCTGCTTCAGGTAAAAATGCGTGTAGCAATCCTTAATGCGGTAGCGAATCTGAAGCGCCTGCTCCCCGGTCTCCGGATTGACTCCGCGCTCTCCGGCAATGAACCCCGCGACATCCAGATTCTTGAGATCAGCGCTCAGATAGCCGCTGCGCTCGACGCCCAATGCCACGGCAATTTCTGAAACCGTCGTTGCCCCCTCGGAAATCGACTCCAAAATTCGTCGGCAGCGTTCCTTCTTCTGCCCAAGCACACGATCGAATATCGCGGGAAAGTCCTGGAACAAATAACCCTCCGGACGATAAAAGCACCGCCGTATATTCTCGTCTGCGGGGAGAGTCAGGTCCATTTCTTCGAGATAGCGCGGCACGCCACCCGTCACCGACAGGACATCCAGCATTTCACGCGACGTCCTCTGGCCACGAACCCCGCTCCAGAACCCAACTGCTTCGCAGAGCGGCAACTCTGGCAGAATGAAATCATAGGAACGCCGTCCGACAAAACCCGTCGATTCCACGAAATTCTCCGTCACCCACGAGGATACCGAGCCACAAATGACCAGAATCAGCCGGTCATGCTTCTTGAGATGATTGTCCCAGGCGATCTTCAGATCCGAGGCAAATGTCGCCGAGGCTCCTCCCATCCAGGATATCTCATCCAGCAGAAGAACCGTCCACTCCGGCCTTTCAAAAAGGACGCTGTCCAAAAGTTTAAAAGCCTGTGGCCAGTCCTCCGGCGTCAGGCGAGGCAACGGTGACTGTTCGGACAGCTGAATCCCGAAGGCCTCCCGCTGTTCTCGGTCGCCAACGCCATCCCCTGGCGCACGCCCCTCTAATTTCAAGAAACGGCATCCGTTTCGACGTGCAAACTCCTCAAAAAGCGTTGACTTGCCAACTCGCCGCCGTCCACGACAAGTGACAACCGAACTCGTCGGCTTCTTCAACAACTCCTCAAGGAGATTGATATAATAATTGCGACCATAGAACATCTAAAGCACCTTTCAAGCAGAAAACATTGCTATTTTAACATTTTCAGACGATATACGCAAGCGCAAACTTCACACTTTCTGCATTTATACAGAAAGTGTGAAGCGATGCACTCCGTATATTGCCCACACACTTCATCAGAAACACGAGAGAGTGTGTGGGTGCAAGGAGCAATCCGATTTTTGGCAACAAGGTTCGATTGGCGCGCAGGTTACTTTACCTGACGCGCTTGATGGCGCCAAATTTGCAGACCTGGCCGCACTGCTTGCAGCCGGCGCACTGGTTCGGGTCGATGACCATCTGGAACGCGCCTGGGCGGATCTCCTTGCCGCGCGTCATAGCGGGGCAGCCCATCCTGAAGCACGCGCCGCAGGCCTTGCACTTCGAAGGATCGACTTCGCAGAGGCCTTCCTTCGTGAGCTTCGCCGCGATGCGGCACGGCGCATATGCGATGACGAGCCACGGCTCGCCAGAGTCCATCGCAGTCGAGAGGGTCTTCTCGAGTTCGCCGAGATCGTCGGCTGAAACCTTGACGACGTTCTTGTATCCGCACGCCTTGGCGATGTCGTCGATTTCCGTGACAGGGGCAGGGTCGCCGGCGAGCGTCTTGCCAGTGCCGGGGTTGTCCTGGTGGCCCGTCATCGCGGTGATGCGGTTGTCGAGGACGACAGTCGTGACAGGCGTTCCGTTGTAAAGCGCGGAAAGAATTCCGGTGATTCCGCTGTGGAAGAAGGTAGAGTCGCCAAGGACGGCGCAGATGCGCCCCTTGAGCCCTGCCTTCTTCATCCCCGCCGCGTTCCCGATCGATGCTCCCATGCAGATCGTCGAGTCCATCGCGTTCAAGGGAGGAAACGCCCCGAGCGTGTAGCAGCCTATGTCGCCCGTCACCGTCGCACCAAGCTTGTGGAGAACGTAGAAAACGCCACGGTGGCCGCAGCCTGCGCAGAGGACCGGCGGACGGGTCGGAAGTCCCTCCGCCATCTTCGCCGCCTTCGCCTTCGGAACGTCGCCGAGTATTTCATGGCGAAGGTTCTGGATGCGGTCGGCGTTGAGCTCGTGCATGTTGAGTTCCGTCTTGTGCGCGAGGACCTTTATCCCCATCGCCTTGACCTGCTCCTCGAGGAACGGGTCGAGTTCTTCAACGACGAGAAGCTTCTTGACGGACTTCGCGAACTTGGCGACAAGCGCCTTTGGAAGCGGGTTCGTCCAGCCAAGCTTGAGGATCCGGCAGTCGGGAAAGACCTCGCGGACGTACTGGTACGCGACGGCCGAGGTGATTATGCCGAGTCCCTTTGCCTTTGCAGAGACCTTGCCTGTCCGCCGTAGCTTCAGCGAAGGCGGAACGACCTTGTTGAACTTCGAGCGGTTCGCCTCCTTCTCCATCGCCTCAGTGCGCTTCTGGGCATTCAGGCGGTGCTGGCGGGCGAACATGGGAACGGGGATATTCTTCGCGATGTCCCGCTTGTAAGGGAGGAGCGGATGCGGGGCAGGCTTGAAATCCCCGAGCTCGACGAGCGAAGAGGAATGGCTCGTGCGCGTCGTGAGGCGCAGGATGACCGGGACCTGGAACTTCTCTGAAAGCTCAAACGCCTTGACCGTCATGTCGTAGGCTTCCTGCGAGTCGGCTGGCTCAAGGAGAAGCGCGCGCGCGAACTTCGCGAGGTTGCGGTTGTCCTGCTCGTTCTGCGAGGAGTGCATTCCCGGGTCGTCGGCCGAGACGAGGACAAAGCCTCCGAGAGGTCCTACGTAGGTGAATGTCATCAGGGGATCCATTGCGACGTTGAGGCCCACGTGCTTCATCGCGGTAAGCGCGCGCGCACCCGCCATCGACGCGCCGACCGCCGTCTCTACGGCCACCTTCTCGTTCACCGCCCATTCGCAGCGGATCGTGTCCTTGAACTTCGCGATGTTCTCGAGTATCTCCGTCGACGGAGTCCCCGGATACGCCGACGCGACTACGCATCCGGCCTGCGCCGCTGCATGGGCGACGGCTTCGTTTGCACTTAGGAATTTCTTCATTTTGCTCCTTCCTGGGAAAATCGGACGCCCCGCGGCGCCTAATGTATGTTGCCGCGGCTCGGATGGCTCTTGGCCTTCGGCTTTTCAAGCTTGAGAAACGTGGCGAACTTCATCGCCTCCGCCGGGATCTCGTCGCCAGTGGTGTCGGGCATGTCCTTGAGGTCGAGGCCATGGTCGGCATGCGCGTGGTGGAACTTCGTCCGCGGCGAGACTACGGCCCTCAAAGCCGTCTTGAACCCCTCTACATCCGCCGCGCCGCCAGCAGCGCAGGAAGAGGGAATCGGATCGACTCCCGTCTCCTCCTTGAAGCGCACGATGTTCTCCTGCGCCTCGGGGACGTCCATCTTGTTGGCCACGACGAGCGCAGGCCGCGCCGCGAGCTCTACGGAATACTCCTCGATCTCGCGTTTGAGGACCTCGTAGTCGCGCCAGGGCTCCCTCCCGTCGGAACCCGCCATGTCGATTACATATACAAGGACCTTCGCCCTTTCGAGGTGCCGAAGGAAGTCAAGCCCGAGCCCCACGCCCTTCGCCGCTCCCTCGATTATCCCGGGGACGTCGGCTACGCGCACCTTCGCGTAGTCGTCGTATACTATGGTCCCGACTATCGGATTGAGCGTCGTAAAAGGATAGTTCGCGATCTTTGGCGTCGCAGCGGAGACGGCCGAGAGAAGAGAGCTTTTCCCCGCGTTCGGGAAGCCGAGAAGCCCTGCGTCGGCAATAGTCTTCAGTTCAAGCCTGAGCCGCCTTTCCTCGGCAGGGCCGCCGGGAGTGTGCTCCGTCGGCGCCTGGTTCACGGACGACTTGAAGTGGACGTTCCCGAAGCCTCCCGCGCCGCCCTTTGCGACTATGACGCGTTGGCCCGGCTCGGTTATGTCGGCGATCAGAAGGCCAGTGTCGGCGTCGTAGACTTCCGTTCCCTGCGGCACCGGCACCACGAGGTCCTTCCCCCTCTTGCCGTACATCTTCTGCCGCTTGCCGTTCTCGCCGTCCTGGGCAAAGCACTTGGGGTCGTAGTAGAGCGAGAGCAGGGAGTTCACGTGCTCTGACGCTACGAAGACGACGTCGCCGCCGCGGCCGCCGTCGCCGCCGTCTGGCCCGCCGAACTCGACGAGAGCCTCGCGGCGCATCGAAACCGCGCCGTCGCCGCCCTTTCCCGAGCGGACATGCACGTCGATCTGGTCTATGAACATCTTTGACTTCATGGCGATGGCGCTCCGTCAGCTGCGCTTGACCCTTTCCCTGATATTCTGGAAGAATGCGTAGAGAGACGGCACGAAGACGATGCCGACCACCGTGGAGGAGAGCATGCCGCTCGCCGTGCATATGCCGATAGCCCGCATCGAAGCCGCGCCGGCGGAGTCGGCAACGAGCAGGGGAATGACACCGATGATGAAGCTCCAGGCGGTCATCTGCACCGCGCGGAAGCGGAGCGACGCGCCCTCCTGCGCCGCCTCGAAGACCGGCACGCCGGCGGCGCGCCTCTGCCGCGAGAACTCGACCATGAGAATCGCGTTCTTGGCGGAAAGGCCTATCAGCATTACGCAGCCGAGCTGCGCATAGACGGAAAGCGCCGTGCCCGTCAGCCACAGGCCGACAAACGCGCCGGTGACCGCGAAAAGAACCGACAGCATGACCGCCATGGGAATCGTCCAGCTCTCGTACTGCGCCACGAGGAAGAGGTACGCGAACACTATCGCGGCGGCCATGAGCCACACTAGCTTGCCGTCGTTCTCCTTCTCCTGGAGCTGCACCGGGCCCCACTCGATGTCGAAGCCCTTCGGCTTAGGCGCGGATTCGATGAGCTTCATGATCTCCGACGAGGTAACGCCATTGGCGGGCACGACGTCGCACCACGCCGCAAGCATCTTGTTGTAGCTCATCGTCTCGCGCGTGCCAACGACGTATTCAAGCGTGCCAAGCGACGAAAGCGGCACGGCGTCGCCCTTCGGCGTCGGTATGCGTATCGCCAGCACGTCGGAGATCCCGCCTCGGTAGTCCGGGTCGTTCTGGAGCTTCACCTGGTAGACTCCACCCTTGAGGTTAAAGTCGTTCACGTAGTACGAGGCCAGCTTGTTCTGCAGCGTCGCGAAAACGATCTTGGGAGTGAGGCCGAGAAGCTCGGCCTTCCTGCGGTCGAGCTTCAGCTCGATCTGCGGAGTGGAGCAAGTGAAACCGTGCACGGCGGACTTGACCCTCGGATCGGCCTTGAGAGTCGCGATGAAATCGTCTACGGCGACAAGGAGCTCCGACGGCTCGCATCCCATGATCGAGCAGAAGTTGAAGCCGACGCCGGAGGAACCGCCGAGGCCGCGTATGGCAGGCGGCTGCGAGAAGTAGAACTCGCCCGCATAGAGGTCGTCCGCCACCTTGCGTATCTTTTCCAGGATGCGGTCGATGCGCATCTCGGGCGTCTTGCGGCTGTCCCAGTGCTCCAGGCGGATGAGCCCGCCGCCAAGGTTCTCGCCAGAACCCCAAATTCCGTTCGAGCCGCAGCGCGACGAAATCGACTGCACGCCGGGTATCTTCGACACGCGGTCGTGGAACTCGTCAACTACCGCGATGGTGCGCTCCAGCGACTGCCCCTCGGCGAGACGCACGTACCAGGAGATGTAGCCGCGGTCCTCCTTTGGCAGGAACGTCGTCGGCACCTTGCCGGTCGTGAACCAAAGCGCGAATGCGACGGACAAAAGGACGAGAAGCGTAATGAAGCCGCGCCGCACGAAAAACCGCACGAGCTTCAGGTATCCGCGCCGCGAGACGTCGAGCGTCCAGTTGAAAGGGGCGAACACGCGGCGCGGGCTCTTCCTCGGGGGCTTCAGCATGTACGCGCAGAGGACGGGCGAGAGGACGAGCGCCGTCACGGACGATATGCAAAGCGAAATGCACATCGTGACCGCGAACTGCACGTACATCATGCCCGTCATCCCCGAATAGAAGGCGAGCGGCAGGTAGCACGAGAGCGTCACGAGCGTAGTCGCTATGATCGCGCTCGTTATCTGCGACATCGACTTGGACGCCGCCTCCTTCGCGGAGACCCCCTCGCGCTGCATGAGCGACTGCGAGTTCTCCACCACGACGATCGCGTCGTCGACAAGCGAGCCGATCACAAGGATGAGCCCGAACATCGTCAGCACATTCACCGTGTAGCCGAGAGGATACAGGAATGCGAACGTCCCGAGGAGCGAAATCGGTATCGCTATCGCCGGGACGAACGTCGCGCGCCAGTCCTGGAGGAAGAGGTAGGTGATCGCTATGACGAGGAGAAGCGCGACAACGAGCGTCTTGAAAGTCTCCTTCAGGAACACGAGCGTGAACGCCGTCGTGTCGTCGCCGAGAACGCCTTCCACGCCGGCGGGCAGGCGGGCAATCCACTTCTCGACCTCCTTCTTCACGCGCGCGGCCGTCTCCACGGCGTTCGCGTCCGGCGACTTGTAGACCTCGAGATAGACGGCGGGGCTCTCGTTGAAGCGGCTTCGCACGGTGTAGCCCTTGGCGCCAAGCTCGACGCGGGCGACGTCCTTGACGAGGACCTGGGCCCCCGTCTCGGGATTCGTCCTTACCACTATGTTCTCGAACTCCTCCTTCGTCTTGAGGCGCCCCTTCACGTTCAGCTTGAAGTTGATGTACTTGTTGGCGTACTCGCCTCCTACCGTGCCCGCGGCGGCCTGGATGTTCTGCGACTCTATCGCCGACTTTATCTCCGATATCTGCACGTTGAGGCCCGCAAGCTTGATCGGATCGAGCCATACGCGCATCGCGTACGTGCGGCCGGAGGCCTCGACCTGCCCTACGCCGTCAAGGCGCGCGACGGCGTCGGCCATCTGCTTCTCGACGAAGTTCGAGAGGTCCATGAGGTCCATCTCGCGCCCGTCCGTCATGAACACGTACATCACCATGCGGTCCTCGGGGCGTTTCTTCACGGTGATGCCGCTCTGCGTCACTTCCGTCGGCAGCTTGGGCTCGGCGCGTTTGACGGCGTTCTGCACGTTCATGAGCGCCACGTTCGACTGAGTCCCCGGACGGAACACGCAGTAGCAGTTGTACAGCCCCTTCATCGAGCAGTTCGACTTGTAGTACCAGATGTCCTCGACGCCGTTTATCTGGTCCTCGAGAATCTGCGCCACCGAGTCGGAGAGGTCCTGCGTCCCCGCGCCGGTGTACGAGCAGGTCACCGTTATCGTGACCGGAGTGATCTGCGGGTACTCGGCAACCGCCATGCGCGAAAGGCATATCGCGCCACAGAGCGCGATGACAATCGCCACGACCCATGCGGCGCGCGGATGGTCGATGAAAACCTGCGAGAAGCTCCGTCTCATTGCGCCGCCTTGACCGTGTCGCCCCTGCGGACCTTGTGCGCCCCGTCGGCCACGATCCTGTCGCCCACCTTAAGGCCCTTCTCCACGAACATCCAGTCGCCGCTCTGGTCGCCGCGGGCAATCGTTCGCCGCTCGGCCCTGCCGTCGGCGCCAATCGCCCAGACGTACGGGCCCTGCGTATCCTGGAGGACCGCTGTAGGAGGTATCGCAGGCCTCATGACTCCCTTCCTGGAGGCTATCTCCACCGACACCACTCCGCCGGGTACGAGGATCTTGTCCTTGTTGTCGAAGAGCGCATATACCGTAAGAGTGTCGGTGAGCTCGTCCGACATGTTGTCGGTGTATTCGATCTTTCCGTCATCTCCAGGGTACATGCTGCCGTTGGCGAGCGTCAGGCTGAGCGAGGCGTCTTCCGCCGTGATGTCCGGCTTCTTCCCGATTATGTCGAGTATCTCGCGGTTGGAAACGGAGAACTTCACTCGGATGGGGGACGTCTGCACTATCGTCACGAGCGGCTGCGAGCCGGCGGTTACGTAATTGCCCTTCGTCTTCGCGGTGGACCCGATCTTCCCCGTTATCGGCGCCACTATCGTGCAGTGCTTGAGATCGTCCTTCGCGGCGACAAGCTCCGCCTGGGCTGCGGCAAGCGCGGCGCGGGAACTGTCGCGCTGCGAGAGGGCGTTGTCAACCGCGTCAAGCGACACGGCGCGAGTCTCGAGGAGGTTCTTGTGGCGCTCGTAGGAGAGCTCCGCGTACCTTGCGTTGGCCCTGCACTCGGAAAGCTTCGACTCCGCGTTCTTGACGCCAGCCTCGTATTTGATGGAGTCAAGGCGGTAGAGGACGTCGCCCTCCTTGACCTCCGCACCGTTTTCAAAAAGGACTTCGAGGATCTCCCCGGAAACCTGCGGGATGACATCAACCTTTGCAATCGGCGTTACACGCCCAGGATACATGTTTTTCTCAAAATCCGGCTTCTCCGTCACCTCGACTACAGGCAACGAGAGCGATGCCGCAAGCAACAGCGCAGAAAAGATTTCCATAATGTGGTTATTATACCAAAAAACGCCGCATCATGTCACGCAGGACGATGGCACTTGATTTGGCCGCCGGGTTTTTGATACAATGCAGTGAAAAGGAGATTGACGACAATGGCGACAAATCATAATTGTATCGGCAGCGCAGGTTATGGACTTTTTGCAGTTGCGGCTGCGATTTGCGTAGGAGTGGCGTCCGCGACGTCAACGCCTGCCGGATGGACCGACGACTTCGAGGCGGCCAAAGAGCAGGCGGGGAAAGAGGGCAAGCTGTTGCTTGTCGATTTCTCCGGAAGCGACTGGTGCGGCTGGTGCAAGAAACTGGACAACGAGGTGTTCGCGCAACCGGAGTTCCTAAAGGGCGTGAAAGACGACTTCGTCCTCGTAATGATCGACTCTCCGAGCGACAAGTCGCGTCTCTCCGAGAAGGCCGCGAAGCAGAATCCCGGACTGCTGAAAAAATACGGGATTTCCGGCTTCCCGACGGTGCTGATCATGGACGCGGCCGGAGAAGTGCTCGACCAGACCGGCTATCGCGATGGCGGCGCAGAGGCCTACGTGGAGTATCTAATGGACGTCAGGAAACATGCGCGCATCATCGTCGACATGAAGCGCGACATCGCCGCGCTGCCCAAGGGCGATCCGGCGCGGCTTGCGAAGATCGATGCGGCGTTCGCCTCCTCCGACAAGGAAATCCAGCGGAAAAACGAGTCGTACATCGAAGAGCTTCTGCAGAACGATCCAAACGGCAAGTACGCCGCAAAGTATCCGTTCGTCAAGTACTGCATGCCGCTCGAGAGGAAATTCCAGTCGACGTGCGACGAGCTTCAGAGACGCTTTTCCAGGAAACTAAATGAAGCCGCCAAAAAAGGCAAGAAGCCATCCAGGGAGACGAGAGAGGCGGCAATGGCGGAAGTAGATGCCGAAGCCCTCGAGCTTTTTGGCAAGATGAAGGAGGAGATTGCGGCCGCGAAGGCCTCCGCACCCGATAACGCCAAGGAAGACATTGCCGAACTGGAGAAGAAGATCGGCAGGATCGTCAAACAGCTGGGAAGCAGGAAAAAGCGGAAGTAAACCGCGGCTATGCAATCTCCGCCTTCAGCTTCTCGATGAATTCGGGAAGCTTCATTGCGCCGAGGTCGCCATCGGAGCGGGAGCGCACGGAGATCGTCCCCGCCGCCTCGTCCCTCGGGCCGACCACGACCTGATACGGTATCTTCTGGAGGGTTGCCTCGCGGATCTTCGCGCCAAGCTTCTCGGCAGTCGCGTCGATGTCAGCCCTGAAGCCGGCCTCCTCGAGGCCGAGCCTGACTTTCCGCGCGTATTCAAGCGCCTTGTCGGAGACCGGCAGCACGCGCACCTGCTCAGGAGCGAGCCAAAGCGGGAAGGCTCCTGCGTAGTGCTCGATGAGAATGCCGATGAAGCGCTCGAGCGATCCAAGCACAGCGCGGTGCAGCATGACAGGATGGTGCTTCTGCCCGTCGGCGCCGACATACTCGGCGTTGAGGCGCTCCGCGCTCGGAAGCTGGTAGTCGAGCTGGATCGTGCCGCACTGCCACGGCCGCCCGAGCGCGTCGATAAGAGTGAACTCGAGCTTCGGCCCGTAGAAAGCGCCCTCGCCCGGCTGGATCTGGTATTCCATGCCCGCCGCCTTGCAGGCCGCCGCAAGCGCGCTCTCCGCGTGCTGCCATGTCTTCTCGTCGCCGACGTGGTCGTCAGGCATCGTGCTCAGCTTGACGAGCAGGTTCTTGTCGAAGCCGAAATCGGAATAGACGTCCTTGAGAAGGCGGCAGAACTTGGCGACCTCGGCCTCGATCTGGTCTTCGGTGCAGAGGATGTGCGCGTCGTCCTGGACGAAGCCCCTGACGCGCATGATGCCGTGCAGAGTCCCGCTCGGCTCGTTGCGGGCGCAGTGGCCGAACTCGGCGAGGCGCAGGGGGAGGTCCTTGTAGCTGCGCATGCGGCTCTTGAATATCTCGAGCGCGCCAGGGCAGTTCATCGGCTTCACCGCGAAGACCCTCTTCTCGCTTTCGGTGATGAACATGTTGGCCTTGTAGTGGTCCCAGTGGCCGCTCTTCTCCCAGAGGCTGCGCGGCATGATCGCAGGGGTGTTGACCTCCTGGTAGCCGTCCTTGACGAGCTTGGCGCGCATGTACTCCTGGAGCGTCACGTAGATCGACCAGCCCTTCGGATGCCAGAATATCTGGCCGGGGTCCTCCGGGTCAAGGTGGAAGAGGTCAAGCTCCACGCCAAGCCTGCGGTGGTCGCGGCGCTTCGCCTCCTCTGCGCGGGCGATGATCTCGTCAAGCTCCGCGCGGTCCTTCGCGACGATGCCGTAGATGCGCTGCAGCATCTTGTTCTTCTCGTCGCCGCGGTAGTAGCTGCCGGCGATCTTCGTGAGCTTCACGACGCCAATCTGCGAGGAATGCTCGACATGGGGGCCGCGGCACATCTCGACGTAGTCGCCTACCGTGTAAGTCGAAATCGCCGCGCCGTCCGCGACGACGTCCTCAAGGCGCTCAAGCTTGTATTTCTGCCCGGCCAGAAGCGAGCGAGCCTCGTCCGCCGAGACTTCGCGTTTCACAAACGGCTCGTCGAGGGCTATGAGGCGGGCTATTTCCTCCTCGATCTTCGGAAAGTCTTCCGGCGTTATGCGGTGTGGAAGGTCGAAATCGTAGTAAAAGCCCTCGTCTGTCGCGGGGCCGATGTCGATCTGGACGTCTTCGAACAAACCCAATACGGCGCGCGCCATAAGATGCGCCGCCGAGTGTCTTCTTTGCTGATCAGTGATTTCTGCCATTTGTTGCACCTCTTTAAAGTGTGTATTATAGCATAATCAGCGAAAAATCACACCACCCTTGGCGGCATTGCGAGTCCCTACATTTTTCTTACGTGTAGGCGACGTGTTCGTGTTGAGTGCCTTGTCAGCGTGCGGGCGATTTCGCCGCAACGGTACTCCCGCTCCAGGGCTGGCGTCTTCGGCGTCCTTCGCCCCGCTCGGCGTATGCATATACGCCGTCGGGGGCGAGTCCTGCCGAATCCGCGCACGCCCTGAAGCGGTCCGTTCCGCTGACGGCGGCGAAATCGCCCGCGCATGGCACGTTTTGGCACTGGGGTCGTAAGTCTCGCCCTCATCCCTCACTTCGGGCGGAAGCGTGCGCCCTCCCGCGCCATTCGCGGCCGATCCGCGTCGCGTGGCTTCGTCGCGGAATACCGCGTCCTCGCCACGCTCGCGCCTCGGCGCGCCTGCCGTGAACCGGCCGCCCGCCGCCGCCCTGCGTTCGGTCTTCGGCCTCGCCTTCCGACCCCGACCCCCTTTTCGGTGGCGTTTGCCTGTTCGTAGCCTTTGCGCGAAGTTGAGAGTGTAGAGTGGAGAGTGTAAAGTTATTGGCGTTGTTGCGGTGCGTTGCCATATGGAGCAGGGCGGCGGAGCGGAGGGATGTCGCGAGTGAGGAATACGGAGGACTCGGCGCCGTATGAGAGGTTTCGCACGCAGCCAGAGGTAGATGCCGAGGCACGGCAGGCTGAAGTAGGCCTCTTGTCTAAGCGAGAAAGGCGCAACGAGGTCCGAAGTGAACGAGACCGAGCGAGTATCCCTCCGCGACGGCGCAGTGATCCTTAGCCGTGTAGAAGTGTAGAAAACGTAGGGGTTCTACACCCTCTACATTTCTACACGGCCTAAAAAACGAGAACCCAGTGCGAAACATTCTCACCGCGATTTCCTCAGGCGAATGCGGAGGGGATGCGTCAACAACGGGTCGGGCGGTCAGCGCACACGCCGGCGGAATCCTGCAGCCCCCGACGCGACACGCCGAAGGCGGCGTGTGGTCAGGCGTCGAAGAACACCTTGCCCTTGGCGGTCGTGCGACGAGCCTTCGGATAGTCAAACTTCCACTCCCGCTCCAAGAACGCCTTGGCCTCAATCCTCGCCATCGGCAAGTCATGAAGGAGATAGTTCCCGCAGTTGACCGGCGTCGCGCCAGGGACTTCGCCAGTGTATTTGGCCTGATGGCGAAACGCGACGCGAACATACGGCTCGACGTCCTTCGGCATCGCCTTCTCCCTGGTCTTCACGATCAGGTAGAAGCCGGTCAGACACCCCATCGGTCCCCAATAGACGATGTGGTCGCGGATGCGCGAATTGCGCAGGTAGGTCGCGACGACATGCTCTATCGTGTGCATTGCGTTTGGATGTATCGCAGGCTCCTTGTTCGGCGTCTTCATGCGGACGTCGAACGTGGTGATCCACCCGCCGTCGATCTCGTCGCGGCGGCTTACGTAGATTCCCGGCACAATCCTGGTGTGGTCAACCTGAAAAGACGCAATCAGCTTCATTTGTATTTCTCCATCTCAAGTTCAACGCGTCTCCTCGTAGCCTCGTCAGGCGCGACGACGATGCCGCGCAGTTCGCACGGCGCCCACTTGTTCGTCCACGAGACGTCGTTGAACGCCGCCTCGAAGGAAAGCTGGTCCGGCAGGATGTCGTCAGTCGTCCCCGCCCTTCCGTCGGGCCCCTTCGAGTAGAGGACGGGATGCCCGCCCTCCGGCCGCGTCTCATAGACGTATTCGTTCCCCCACGGATCCTTCACGATGTGGTTCACGTACGGGCCGTCCCAGCCCTCGTGCTTCGCGCGCACCTTCGCTATCTCCTTCGGCCGCCTGTAGGCAAGCACCTCAAGGCCCTCCTCCGTCGAAGGATACTCCCCGACATGGAACTTGTATCTTCCAAGCGCGATCGACAGGGAATCCATCGCCTTCCTCGCCTGGAGGTCGTTGCGCTCGATCCGCTTCTTTCCAAGCGTTATTCCGCCCCGCATGAGCTGCGGAACTACCAACGCGCCTATGACGACCAGGAGGAGGATGACGAGCGAATAGAAAAGCGGCCCCCTGCTCATGAGCGGCGCGCCGCCCGCGAGATCGGCCTTTTTCCTTTCATACTCAAGCTGTATCGCCTTGATGGCGGCTTTGGATGACTTCTTTACGCCCTTCCTCTCCTTCGGCTTGAACTTCTTCCTCAGCTCAGAATAGTCAACCATTTTACACCTCCTCCACACGTTCTATCACAAGCCCCCTCGCCTCAGGCGCGGCAGGCGCTATGAGAAACGCCTTGAAGAGCTCTCCCGCCGCCTTTTCTAGGCCATCTGGATCGAAAGACTTCTCAAGCGTCGCAAGCGGCGCGCCGACCGAGACCCTGTCGCCCACGGCGACTTCAAGGTTGATGCCTGCAAGAGGGTCTATCCTGTCGCCGGTCCTTTCACGACCCGCGCCAAGCTGCAAGGCGACGCACCCGACCTTCTCCGCGTCAATGGCGGCGACATAGCCGGACTTCATCGCCTGAATCTTGAACTTGAACGTCGGCTTCTCCAAAAGCTTCCGGAAGCGCGAGAGGTCTCCGCCGTGCGCCGTAACCATGGCCTCGAACCTCGCGAGCGCGGAGCCGTCGGCAAGCCGTCCCGCCGCAAGCTCCCTCGCCTCTTCAATGGGAATCTCGCGCGCAAGCGAGACCATCATCGCCGCAAGCTCCACGCTAAGGTCGGCCACGGCTCCGCCTTCTTCGCCGCCAAGGATCCGCATCGCCTCCGCAACCTCGTTCGCGTTGCCGACGGCCCTGCCGAGCGGCGCGTTCATGTCGGTGACGAGCGCGGCGGCCTTGCGGCCCGCGGCGCGCGCGCCAGATACGAGTGAGCGGGCAAGTTCCCTTGCCTCCTCGGGCGTCTTCATGAAAGCGCCAGCGCCCGCCTTTACGTCGAAGACGAGCGCCCCTGCGCCTTCCGCCAGCTTCTTCGAGAGAATAGACGCCGTTATCAGCGGTATCGAGGCGACCGTTCCCGTCACGTCCCTGAGGGCATAGAGCTTCTTGTCGGCCGGGCATATCTCGTCGGTCTGCACCGCTATGGAAACGCCTGCCTCGGCGACGATCTCCTTGAACCTCTCCATGGTGACCGAGCACCGGTAGCCAGGAATCGCCTCAAGCTTGTCGGCCGTGCCGCCTGTTATTCCAAGCCCCCGCCCTGCGAGCGACGGCACCGCGACTCCGCAAGCTGCGGCAAGAGGCTGAATCGCGAGGGAGAGCTTGTCGCCGACGCCGCCCGTCGAGTGCTTGTCGGCAGTCGGCGCGGAAACGCCGCCCCAGTCTAGGCAAATCCCGGAGCGCATCATCGCGTCGGTGAGATCTGCCGTTTCCCTCTCCGTCATGCCTCTGCAGCAGATGGCCATCGCCATCGCCGACATCTGGTAGTCAGGAATCTCGCCCTTTGTAAAGCCTTCGACAAACTCGCGTATCTCCAACGAGCCAAGGGCCCGCCCCTCCCTTTTCTTGTCGAGAAGAAACTTTGCTGGAACCATTTCTACCACCTTTCCATTCTGCGATTTCCGCCGCCGTAGCCATAGCGGCTTGGCTGGTGTATCGGCGAATACTGTGAATACGACTGCACGCGCATGTTAACGAGGTCTTCCGGAAGCTCCTTCGCGAACATGGAAGGCTCAACCGGGAATATCCCTCCGTCTGAAGTCTTGCGCATCTGCGGCGAATAAAGGAAAAGCTCGTCTTTCGCGCGCGTGACGACTACGTAAAATAGCCGCCTCTCCTCTTCCATCCGGCCTTCCTCCTGAGCCTTGGCTGAGGGGAACATGCCCTCCGAGAGCCACGGCACGAAGACGACCGGCCACTCCATGCCCTTCGCCTGGTGAATGGTCGAAAGAGTAACCTGATCGCTGTCGAGGTTGTTCTTGCGGGCGTCAAGGTTTGTAAGAAGCGCAACGTCCGCAAGGAAGGTCTCGAGCCCGCCTGTATCGGAGGCGACCTGCACGGCAAGCTCCTTCACATCCTCAAGGCGCTCCTCCGCCTCTTCGTCGTCCCATTCGCGGCGAAGGTGGTCTTCATAGAAGAGGTCGCAGAAGTCCTCCACGATCTCGCCTACCTCGCCCGCCTCAAGATGTTCTTTGGCGGCTTCAAAGCACCGCGCAAGAGGCGGCCACACCGCCTTTGACTTCGCGCCAAGAAGCCCAAGGAGCGCGTCGCGGTCCTCGCGGCGCGAGCCGTCGAATGTGCGCCCGAGCTTCTCCCACATCTTCCTCGCGCCCTTCTCGCCGACGCCAGGGAAAAGGCAGACGAGGCGGAGAAAGGAAAGTTCGTCGGCGGAATCGACGAGAAGCCTCAGATACGCAAGAACGTCCTTTACGTGCAGCTGCTCGAAGAAGCCGACTCCGCTCGTTATCCGGAACGGGATCCTCATGCGGGTCATGGCGGTCTGGACGTTGACGGAATGGAAGTGGCTCCTGTAGAGGACGGCCATGTCGCTGTAGCGGTAGCCGCGCTCGCGCATCATCATGACGGCGCGGACGATCTCGCCGGCCTGGGCATCTGCGTCATAGACTCTCGAGAGCGTCGGCAGGGAGCCGAGTGAATCGCGCACAGGCCGAAGAGTCTTCTCGAACTGGCGAGGGGCGTCACGCATGACGACGTTCGCAACGTCGAGAACCGCGGGGACAGACCTGTAGTTCCTCTCCAGCTTCACTATCCGGCATCCCGGCCAGCGCTGCGGGAACTCCATTATGTTCTCTATCTGCGCGCCGCGCCACGTGTAGATGCACTGGAAGTCGTCGCCGACGGCCATGATGTTGCCGCGCTTTCGGGCGAGGATGTCGGCGAAGTCCGCCTGGAGGCCGTTCGTATCCTGGTATTCGTCAACGAGGACGTGGATGAAATGCTCCTGCAAAGTCTCGCGCACGCCGTCGTTTTCGTTGAGGAGCCTGAGCCCGTTCACGAGAAGGTCGTCAAAGTCCATCGCGCCAAGCTCCTGCTTGCGGGCGACGTAGAGATCTGCGATCTTTGCTATTGCCTCCGGCTCCACGCCCGCCGCCTTCGTCTGCCAGCGAGACGCGATGAACCCGACGGGCCTGCGTTCGTTCGCGGCCTCCGATATCATCTTTGCGACAAGTTCCTTCTTCGGGAAGTCCTTTGGATCGGCCACATTGGCCTTTATGATCTCGCCTATGAGCCGCCTCTGGTCCTCTTCGTCGAGTATCTGGAACCCCGGGCGATAGCCGAGCGAGCTTCCGTAGCGGCGGAGGATGCGCGCGCAGATGGAATGGAACGTGCCGGACCAAATTGGGGAGACGGCGTCGCCCGAGAGCTTCTGCGCCCTTTCAAGCATTTCCCTCGCGGCGCGGTTGGTGAACGTCAAGAGGAGTATCCGCCCTGCCGGGACGCCGCGCTCCACGAGATAGGCGACGCGGTGGACGAGGGTTCGCGTCTTGCCGGTCCCTGCGGCGGCGAGGACGAGAAGCGGCCCGTCGTCGGCCGTAGCGGCGGCAAGCTGTTCAGGATTGAGAAGTCTTGCAAAATCAGTCACGGCAGTTTCCTATTTCCCTTTCTGAGGTTTCATCCATATGACCATCCCCTTCTCTATGTGCGCAGCGTCTATCGCCGTTCCAGGGAACACCTTGTTGCGGATCGTGTAGTATGTGTCGGGGGCGTTCCACTTCGCGCCCGCGATCTTGAGAGCCGTCTGCCCCTTGGACACAACGCCCCTCTGCACATAGCCCAGGCGTTTCAAGTCTGCAATGGACCTGGGCGATGCACTGGACTTGGACGTTGCAGCCGGCCTGGACGTTGCGGCTGGCTTGGACGTTGTTGCAGGCCTGGACGTTGCGGATGGCTTGGACTTTGAGGCGGAGGGCTGCGCCACCGGGCCTCCCCGCCCGAGAAGACGCGAGATCCAGCCCGGGTTTCCGCTCGGCTCGGCAGCAGCAACGGATCCGGCGACATAGTGCATCTTCATCGTGTCGACTCCGGAATAAAGCACGCGGTGAAGATATCCATCTGCGACGGCCAGTCTTTTTGCGCGCACGTCCGGATCGTAAGCAGGCTTTGCATTGAGCCCGAGGGCCTTGCGGACGCTCGACATCGCAAACAGCATTCCGCAGCGCTTGCGCCCCCTGTGCTTGCTGCGGTGCCACTTGTTCGGCGCGCCGTATGCGACGTGGCTGTGGCAGACGACCCTGTCGTCTGAGAGACGGTACATGGCCTTCAGTTCGTTGACGAGGTTTCGTATCGCGGTTATCTGGACCGAAGGCATGGGCTTGTCGTGGTAGCCCACGCACTCTATCCCGACGGAGAACTTGTCAACGTCCTCCTTGCCGTTCCACATGGACCGCCCCGCGTGGAAAGCCTCCCTGTCGCGATCCACGATTGCGTAGATCGTGCCGTTTTCCGTAACGCAGTAATGCGCCTCCCCGCGGTCGGAAAGCTTGTTGAGCGAGCTTCTGGCGGGGGCCTCCGTAGTGTGGAGGACTATGAGCTCTGTAGAGCTGCGCACCTTCCTCTCGGGGTTTCGCGGCGACCGGTATCTGCCGGAGGCGTCAATTGCGGCACCAGTCAATGCGGACACGGCCGCAAGGATGGCGATCGCCACCCTCATCGGCCATCTCCGCATCCACCGGGGATCATCGTCGGCAAATGCGCCGGGCTCAGCGACCGACGTCCCTCCTGTAGCGGGAGACGAGCAGGTTTGTCGAAGAGTCGTGCTTAAGCGAGGGCTTCTCGGCGACGAGATCGGCAAGGACTCCCTTGGCAAGCACCTTGCCGAGCTGCACGCCCCACTGGTCGAAGCTGTAGATGTCGAGCACCACGCCCTGCACGAAGACCTTGTGTTCGTAGAGCGCGATGAGGGAGCCGAGAGTCTCCGGCGTGAGGCGCTTGCAAAGAAGCGTGTTCGTCGGCCTGTTGCCCTCGAACGTCTTGAACGGGACAAGCTTCTCGGGAACGCCCTCCGCGCGGCATTCGTCGGCCGTCTTGCCGAACGCAAGCGCCTCGGTCTGCGCGAAGAAGTTCGCCATAAGCTTGTCGTGGAGGTCGCCTATCTCGTTGTGGGTCTGCGAGAAGCCGATGAAGTCGCACGGAATGAGATGCGTTCCCTGGTGGATGAGCTGGTAGAACGAGTGCTGGCCGTTCGTGCCGGGCTCGCCCCACGCAATCGGGCCCGTCTCCCTGTCGACGGGGACGCCGCCCCTCGTGACGGACTTTCCGTTGGACTCCATGTCCATCTGCTGGAGATACGCGGGGAAGCGGCTCAGGTACTGGTCGTATGGCAGGCAGCAGTAGGTCTCCGCGCCGTAGCCGTTCGAGTAGAGTATTCCGAGAAGCGCCATCACGACCGGCATGTTGCGCTCGAACTTGGCCGTGCGGAAATGGCGGTCCATCTTCCAGTAGCCCCTGAGGAACTTGGCGTAGTTGGAGCGGCCTATGGAGATCATGAGCGAGAGGCCGATTGCCGACGGCAGCGAGTAGCGCCCGCCGACCCAGTCCCAGAACGGGAACATGTTCGCGGGAGATATCCCGAACTCCGCCACTTCCTTCGCGGCGGTCGAGAGGGCTACGAAATGGCTCGCGACCGCCTTCTCGTCGCCAAGCGCGGAGACGAGCCAGTCGCGCGCAGCCGCCGCGTTGCTCATCGTCTCCTGCGTGGTGAACGTCTTCGAGGCGACGATAAACAGCGTCTCGGCAGGCTTCACCTGCCGAAGAGTCTCCGCAAGGTGAGTGGAATCGACGTTCGAGACGAAGAAGAACTTGAGCCTCCTCTTCGAGTATGGAGTAAGCGCGATGTTGGCCATCACGGGGCCGAGGTCGCTTCCGCCGATGCCGATGTTGACGACGTACTTGATCCGCTTGCCGGTGAAGCCGCGCCACTTTCCGGAGCGGACGAGATCGGAGAACTCGCCCATCCGCGCGAGGACTGCGCGCACGTCTGGCATGACGTCGCGGCCGTCGACGAAGACCTTCGCGTCTGGATCGCAGTTCCTGAGGGCGGTGTGGAGGACGGCCCGGCCCTCCGTGGCGTTGATCTTCTCGCCAGTGAACATCCTCTCTATCTCGGCCTTGAGGCCCGACTCCTCCGCAAGCCTGACGAGAGACTTCATTACCTTGCCGTCGATGCGGTTCTTGGAGTAGTCGAGATACCATCCCGCCGCCTCCACCGAGAATCGCTCGGCCCTCGCCGGATCCTCGGCGAAAAGCTCCTTGATCGTCTTCTTGGACGAAACCGCCATGGCATCGTCAAGATGCCGCCATTTGTCGTTTGTCACAGTTGTGATCCTTTCTGGTATTCATATGCGCGCTTTGCATCCGCGCCAGATTTTATTATCTCCGCAATCGCACTGCGGTCGCCCGCCGCGAGCGCGGCGCGGAACTCGCCGATCCTGGCGACGAACCTGTCGACTACCTCGACAAGCGCCTTGCCGTTTTCGCGAAATAGCTCGCTCCATATCGCCGGGTCCTGCGTGGCGATGCGCGTCATGTCGGCATAGCTGCCCGACGTGAAGCCCTGCGACTCCGGAACAAGGGGATCGCGGGCATACGCCGTCGCGATCACGTGGCAGAGCTGGCTCGTGAAGGCTATCATCTCGTCGTGGCGATCCGCCGTCGTGACGACGACGCGCCCGAAGCCAAGCGACTTGAAGAACGGCTCGAGAAAGCCGGGAACCGGCCCGTCCCCCTCCGGAACGAGCAACATGGACGCGCCGTCAAAGAGGTTCGCAATCGAGTTTTCGTAGCCGGAGACCTCGCGGCCCGCCATCGGATGCCCGCCGACGAAAGTCCATCCGTCTTTCGGCACGCCTTCCATCTCGGCCATTATCGCCGCCTTCGTCCCCGCGGCGTCGACGACGACCGCGCCCTTCGCGAACGACTGGCACCTGGAGCGAACCCACGGGACTATTGCGTCGGGCGGCAGGCAGACTATCACCATTTCCGCGTCCTCAAACCCGGGGTCGCCGTGATGCAGGCACCTGACGTCGTAGCCGGCCCTTAGCGCGGCCTTCTCGAACGACCCCCCGATTAGGCCGCGGCCTATTATCGCGATGCGCTGCGGTACTCTCAAGCCTCGGGCTTCCTCACTATCGACGTGCATGCCTTTATGACTCCGGCAACGTTGGCGAGATCGGAGGGAATGATCATCGTGTTGTTCGTCTTCGCGAGGTTTCCAAACTGCGCGAGATACTGCTGCGCAAGCTGCATGTTGACGGACTCGAGCCCCCCTGGGCCGCCGATGGCCTCCGCCACCTTGCGGATGCCGGTGGCCTGCGCCTCCGCGACGAGGAGGATTTCCTGGGCCTTGCCCTCGGCCTCGTTGATGCGGCGGGCCCTCTCGCCTTCGGAAAGCGCAATCGCCTGCTGCCTCTCGCCCTCGGCGCGGTTGATCTTGGACTGCCTCTCGCCCTCCGACTCCGCGATCATCGCGCGCTTCTCGCGCTCCGCCCTCATCTGCTTTTCCATTGCGTCGCGAATGGTCTGCGGCGGGGTGATGTTCTTGATTTCGTAGCGCGTCACCTTTATGCCCCACGGGTCGCTCGCCTTGTCGACAGCCGAGACAATCGCGGCGTTGATCGACGTGCGCTCCTCGAACGACCTGTCGAGGTCGAGCTTGCCCATCTCGGAACGCATGGTCGTCTGCGCAAGCTGGGTGGTCGCGAAGAGGTAGTTGCCGATGCCGTAGCTCGCCTTGGCGGGATCCATCACCTGCATGTAGAGTATGCCGTCGACGGAGACGGCTATGTTGTCCTTGGTGATGCACTCCTGCGGCGGCACGTCTATCGCCTGCTCCTTAAGCGTATGGCGGTAGGCAATCCTGTCGAGGAACGGGATGAGGATGTGGAATCCGGCGTCAAGAGTGCAGCGGTACTTGCCGAGCCGCTCCACTATGTACGCCGTCTTCTGCGGCACTATGACAGCGGTTTTCAGCACCGCAACAAGCACTATCAGCGCTACAAGCGCGAAAAAGATGAGACCTCCGCTCATGCTCATACCTCCTTTACCTTGATTGTCAGGTTGTCCTGTGAAATCACCTTGACGTTCGCACCGACAGGAATCGGCGAATCGGAAACCGCGCTCCACTCTGCGTCGCCAAGCATCACGCGCCCTGAAACGCCAGTGCCGACAGCCTCGGTCACGCGGCCGGTGCGGCCGATGTTGTCGCAGGCGACGCTGCCGCCGGTAACCGACGAGTCTCCCACGAAAATGCCCTTCAGATAGCGGCGGAGAAGCGCGATGTACAGCACCGAAAAGACGGAAAACGCCGCCAGCTGCCATGTCGGCCCGAAAGCCTCGCCGAACGCGAACCTGAGCGCGCCGACAGTCGCGGCGGAAAGCCCGAAGAAGCATAGCACGAAACCAGGGGCGACAAGCTCCATGAGCATCAGCGCCGATCCGGCGTAAATCCAAAGCCATGCACACGACGTCATTGGCGCCTCCCTTCCTTCATGTTGGTGATAGTCGCCCCGGGAATCGTCCCGAGGATGTCGTTAAGCCTCGGGTCGTCCATGACCTCCCTGCGCGTCTCCGGCTCCTTCACGGCAACGGGCTCATTCGCGGCGACTGGCTTTGCCTCGGCCGCTGGAGTAACCGCGGCTGAATGAGGTTCCTCGCTCTTCATGGCCTTGACGGCTTTCATTAGCTCCTCTACGGTGGCGACGGTCGCAATACGGCTCGCCCTTATGAGCGACATCTCGACGAGAGTACGCGCGCTAAGGACGTAGCGAAGCTTGTCTTCCATCTCCGCAAGCTGGTCGCACACCCTGAATACGCGCCCGGGATCGACTCCCTTGGCCTGTTCCTCAAGCACCTTCACCTGGTCCGGCGTCGCCGCGAGCGACGTAGAGGCTGGTCCAAGGGCCTGCAGCACAACCAAGTTCCTGAAGTGTAGAAGAAGCTCACCCGAAAGCCGCCTTATGTTCTTTCCCGCAGAGTCGAAAGTCTCTATGGCCTTCAGGATCGAGGCGACGTCGCCGCCGAGGATCGCCTTTGCAAGGTCCTCGAGGGCCGAGCGGCTCACAAGGCCGAAGACCCCGAGGGCGTCTTCTTCCGTGACCTTTCCGCCGTTGAAAGAGACGAGCTGGTCGAGGGATGAGAGCGCGTCGCGCATTCCGCCCTCCGCGCCCCTGGCAATGGCGAGAAGAGCGTCGTCCTCCGCCTCTATCCCCTCCTGCGAGCAGACGTGCTTGAGACGCGAGACTATGTCGTTAGTCTGGATGCGCCTTAGGTCGAACCTCTGGCAACGCGAGATTATCGTCGGCAGGACCTTGTCGCCCTCGGTTGTCGCGAATATGAACCTCGCATACTCCGGCGGCTCCTCGAGAGTCTTTAGAAGCGCATTCCACGCCGCGTTCGAGAGCATGTGGCACTCGTCGATTATGAATATCCTGTATTTAGACGAGGAAGGCTTGAACTGGACCGCCTCAATTATCGGCTTTACGTTCTCGACCTTGTTGTGCGACGCCGCGTCAAGCTCGGTGACGTCCAGCGAGCTCCCTGCCGCGATTTCGAGGCAGTTGGCGCATTTGCCGCAAGGCTCCACTCCATTCGGCTGCAGGCAGTTCAGGGCTTTCGCGAATATGCGGGAAAGCGTCGTCTTGCCTATTCCGCGAGGACCTATGAAAAGATATGCGTTCGCTATGCGCCCGGCCGATATCGCATTTCGCAGGGTCCTGACGACATGCGACTGCCCCACGACATCCTCAAAAGTCATGGGTCTGTATTTCAGTGTCAGTGCAAGGTGCGCCATCAAGTGGAATTATACCAAAAACAAGGCCGCGGCAACAAGTGCCGCGCTCCTTACATGAAAAGTCCGTGCGGAGTCCGCCAACATCGCTGTGGCTGCCTTTCGAGTTTTTTGGACAGGATTTACAGGATTTACAAGATTGGGGTACTCAAACTCCAATTAGATCTTAGCCGTGTAGAAGTGTAGAAAGTGTAGATTTCCCGCTAAAATCACCGCCGCGTCAAGGGTGTGTCCCCGCGGCGTCCATGGGGTGTGTCCACACGGATTTTCTCACGCAGAGACGCAGAGAGCGCAGAGATGGCTGGTTTCGCGGGGCCTGTCCCCAAAGATTCGGCTCGGGCGCGAAACGCATCCAGCTGGCGGCGCGCCTCTGGGCGGGCGTCCTTCCGACGCGACTCGCCAGAAAGCCCATGCGCCGCAAGCGCAGCGCGTTTCGCGGCTCGTCCGGACTTCCATTCGTCCCATGACAGACGTATAACGCGCCCTTCACCCATTGCCAACCTCCGCTCGCAGCTTCCGCAGCTCGTCCAAAACGCCAAAGTCCGGCAATGCAGCAAGCCTTTCCGCTTCGCCCCAGTTGAAATCGGCATCGCCAACAGCCGCCACCATCATCTTGCGAGCCGTAGCCAGCAGTTCCGCCGACGGCGGATAGTATGCAATAAGTATGCGCTCCACGAGCGCCAGTTCCGGCGGGATGATCCTGACCGTTCCGTATGGGGTCTCAAGCTCCCTGTTCGGAAGAACGGATTCGTTTTCGAGAACGCCAAGCAAATCAACGCAGAGGCCGCACACTACCCAGCTTCTCGCAACGCCCCTTCCGCCAAGCTCCGATATTATCTCCTGCATCAGGCGCGGCGGAATGGCTTTCTGTGACTTTCGGCAAAAATCTATGTCGCCCGACATGTAGCCGCCCTCCGTGTAAAACTCGACTGCGCTTCCGCCAACCACCACTAGAGGAAATCCATGCCGCTGGAACATGGTTGTAATGAGCCCCGACAACTTGAGCGCACGCTCAAGAAGGTCTGACGTGGACTCGATGTCCACAATCGCCGCCTTTATGTCAATTTCGTTCATTTCCGCAACTTTCCATGTCGTGCGGGATTATATCATAAACCGCATCTGCCACGCAAGCGCACTGCGGTTGCCATGTTGCTTCACTCCCTGGAATGCTCAAATGCGCAATTTACAAGGCTTTCGCGGGGCCTGTCCCCAAAGGTTTACAAGGCTTTCGCGGGGCCTTGTCTAATCGAAATTTGGTAAACTATCCCATTGTTCGACCGGACAAGTGTCCGGACAGAACGGCCCGCCGAGAAAGGCCTTCCTCGGCGGGCCTGCGGCGGTGAGGCTCTTCGGGGCC
>Ga0310786_10002879_pt1 | contig 25665 bp, 18 predicted proteins | sample AusTroGonzalo_MG_FD_203881 | JGI IMG/M metagenome (GOLD analysis project Ga0310786, IMG submission 203881) | Bovine rumen microbial communities from tropical cattle in Woodstock, Queensland, Australia - Gonzalo_03 (v2) (version 2) | ecosystem: Host-associated > Mammals > Digestive system >...
GTTACGCAAAATATTTGTATCTTTGCACCTCGAAACAGATTTTTTTTATGAAACTGACGAAAAAGAGATATTTGCAGGGCTTTATTGTTGTCACACTTCTGCTACTAGTGGTGCGCTCGGTGTTCCCCGACGTTGCCAAGCCTACAGCGGTTGTCGAGACAGAAGTTCCCGAGGAAAAGCCGATGGAGACTGAGCCTGTGCAGGTGCGGCGGCAAGAACCGCCGAAACCCACGTCGTTTGCCGACACCCGTCCGCATCGCATTACAAGTGTGCCCAGCTACAAGGCGGAGTTCCCCGATACCAATGCCGTACAGCTCGTGGCTGCCCAGCAATGGGGTGTAACGCCCGTCAAGAACCGTGCCGATGCTGAGGCGCGCAAAAAGGAACTGGTCTATGTCGCCAGTTCGCCCTACTATCACGTCGACCCCCTGCGTCAGAGCATTCCCTACCTCGTGCCCCGTGCTGCCGTCTTGCTGCAAGACATCGGACAGGCTTTCTTCGACTCCTTATATATAAAAGGTGTACCCCTGCACCGTTTCATCGTCACCAGCGTGCTGCGTACGGAGGAGGACGTAAACCGCCTGCGCCGCTTCAACGGCAATGCCACCGAGAACTCCTGCCATTTATACGGCACGACGTTCGACATCTGCTACAACCGCTATGAGACGGTGGAGGATCCCGACGGTCCCCGCCGCCGCGAAGTGCGCAACGATACCTTGAAGTTTGTGCTCTCGGAAGTGCTCCGCGACATGCGCCAGCAGGGCCGCTGCTACATCAAGTATGAGGTGAAGCAGGGCTGCTTTCACATGACCGTCCGTTGACGCTGTAACTTTGGTCGGAGTAAACTCACCTTTTAGTCGGAGTAAACTACCCCCTTTGGTCGGACTAAAGTCTCCGCTTTCTGCTACCTACCAAACGGTCATAGCAGCAACCGTAACCGTTTTTGTAAAGAGTAAAGAGTTGCCCAAACAGAAAAAAAGTGACAAATTGTTTGGTGGTTTCAGGAGAAATGTGTACTTTTGCAGCCGATAAACGTAAAAAGCGTGTAAAAATGACAAGTCTGAACCTGATTAACAGCCTCATTATTATTCGACTGCGCAAGGCGGCCGGAAGTGACGGGGTATGTGTATAATCAGACGTAAGACGAACAACGACAATACAAAGCCTTTCTCACTTCCGGGTGTAGAGAGGCTTTTTTCGTTAAGGTGAAATTGCCAAATAGTCAAATAGTAAAATAGTCAAATTGTAAGATGAACAGATTGTTTATTTTCGACACGACGCTGCGCGACGGTGAACAGGTGCCTGGCTGCCAACTCAACACGGTTGAGAAGATACAGGTGGCTAAGGCGCTTGAGCAGTTGGGCGTCGACGTGATTGAAGCAGGATTTCCTGTGTCCAGTCCTGGTGACTTCAACTCGGTGATTGAAATTTCGAAGGCCGTCACGTGGCCTACCATCTGTGCGCTGACGCGAGCCGTTGAGCACGACATCGATGTGGCCTTCGAGGCCCTGAAGTATGCCAAACACAAGCGCATCCACACGGGTATCGGCACCTCAGACGAGCACATCCAGTACAAGTTCAACTCCACCCGTGAGGAGATTCTGGAGCGGGCGGTAGAGGCCACGAAGTATGCCAAGCGCTACGTCGATGATGTGGAGTTCTACTGCGAGGATGCCGGACGTACGGACAACGAGTATCTGGCACGGGTGGTGGAGGCCGTTATCAAGGCTGGTGCGACGGTTGTAAACATTCCTGACACGACGGGCTATTGTCTGCCGCAAGAGTACTACGAGAAAATCAAGTACCTGATGGAACATGTCGACGGCATTGACCGTGCCATCATTTCGACCCATTGTCACAACGACCTCGGAATGGCAACGGCCAACTCGCTGAATGGTGTGTTGGCGGGAGCCCGTCAGGTAGAGGTGACGGTCAACGGTATCGGCGAACGGGCCGGCAACACCTCATTGGAGGAGATAGCCATGATATTGAAATGTCACAAGTCGATAGGCATTGAGACGAACATCAATACCACGAAGATATACCCCATCAGCCGCATGGTGTCGAGCCTGATGAACATGCCTGTGCAGCCCAACAAGGCCATCGTGGGCCGCAACGCCTTTGCCCACTCATCGGGCATCCATCAGGACGGTGTGCTGAAGAACGTGCATACCTACGAGATTATGGACCCGAAGGACGTGGGCATCGATGATAACAGCATCGTGCTGACAGCCCGCTCTGGACGTGCCGCGCTGAAGCATCGCCTTCACGTCAACGGCGTCGATGTCGAGGAGTCGAAGCTCGACAAGATCTATGAAAAGTTCCTGCAGCTGGCCGACCAGAAAAAGGAGGTGGCCGATGCCGATGTGCTGATGCTGGCAGGTGCCGACACCGCCGACCAGCATGCCGTCCGTTTGGACTTCCTGCAGGTGACGACGGGTAAGGGCGTGAAGTCGGTGGCCTCGATAGGTCTCGATATCAGCGGTCAGAAATTTGAGGCCGCCGCCTCTGGCAATGGCCCTGTGGATGCAGCCATCAAGGCGCTGAAGCGCATCATCATGAAACAGATGACGCTTAAGGAATTTACCATCCAGGCCATCTCGAAAGGCTCCGACGATGTGGGTAAGGTACACATGCAGGTGGAGTACGACGGCCAGCTCTATTACGGCTTTGGTGCCGATACTGACATCGTGACAGCCTCCGTAGAAGCATATATTGACTGTATCAACAAATTCAAGGTAGAATGAATACGCTGTTTGACAAAATCTGGGACCAGCACGTCGTGCAACAGGTAGCCGACGGCCCCACGCAACTGTATATCGACCGTCTGTACTGCCACGAGGTGACGTCGCCGCAGGCCTTCGACGGCCTGAGGGCACGCGGCCTGAAGTGTTTCCGTCCAGAGAAAATCTACTGCATGCCCGATCACAACACGCCGACCCACGACCAGGACCAGCCCATCACCGACCCCGTCTCGAAGCAGCAGGTGGACACGTTGGAGCGCAATGCCCGTGAGTTCGGACTGACGCACTACGGTATGGGAACACGCGACAACGGCATCATCCACGTCGTAGGCCCTGAGAAGGGGCTGTCGCTGCCTGGTATGACCATCGTCTGTGGCGACTCCCACACCTCGACCCACGGCGCTATGGGCGCTGTCGCCTTCGGCATCGGCACCTCGGAGGTGGAGATGGTGATGGCCTCGCAATGCATCCTGCAGCAGAAGCCCAAGTCCATGCGCATCAACGTCAACGGTAAGCTGCAGAAGGGCGTGACCGCCAAGGACGTGGCCCTCTACCTGATGGCGCAGCTGACGACCTCAGGCGCTACGGGCTACTTCGTGGAATATGCAGGTGACGCCATCACCGCTATGTCGATGGAAGGTCGCCTGACGCTCTGCAACCTCTCGATAGAGATGGGGGCACGTGGTGGCTTCATCGCCCCTGACGACGTGACCTTTAACTATATAAAAGGTCGTGAGTTTGCCCCCAAGGGCGAGGCTTGGGACAAGGCCGTCGCCTACTGGCGCACACTCCGAAGTGGCAATGACGCCGTTTTTGATAAGGAACTGACATTCAATGCGGAAGACATTGAGCCGCGAATCACTTATGGAACCAATCCAGGGATGGGAATAGGGATTACGGAGCGCATACCAGACCCCTCCAACCTCCCCTGTTTAGGGGAGGCTACCAACACTCCCCCTAAACAGGGGGAGACGGAGGGGGTCTTGCGTTCTCTTAAATATATGGGCTTCACCCCCAATCAGCAATTGTTAGGCACGAAGGTCGACTACGTCTTCCTCGGCGCCTGCACCAATGGCCGCATCGAGGACTTCCGTGCCTTCGCCTCCATCGTGAAAGGCCGCAAGAAGGCTGACAACGTGGTGGCTTGGTTGGTGCCAGGTTCATGGGCCGTCCGTCAGCAGATTGAGGACGAGGGGCTCGACAAGGTGTTGGCAGAAGCAGGCTTCGAGATTCGTCAGCCAGGCTGCTCGGCCTGTTTGGCGATGAACGATGACAAGGTGCCTGCGGGCAAGTTAGCCGTCTCAACCTCGAACCGCAACTTCGAAGGTCGCCAAGGCCCTGGTGCCCGCACCGTCTTAGCCTCGCCGCTGACCGCTGCTGCCGCTGCCGTAACAGGAGTAATAACCGACCCACGAGAAATGCTATGAAACAGAAATTCAATGTAATAACCAGTACGTGCGTGCCCCTTCCGATAGAGAATGTGGACACTGACCAGATAATACCCGCCCGATTCCTGAAGGCCACCACCCGCGAGGAACGCTTCTTTGGCGACAACCTGTTTCGCGACTGGCGCTACAGGGCCGACGGCACCGTGGTGGAGGATTTCGTCCTCAACAACCCACAATACGGCGGCTGCATCCTCGTGGCCGGCAAGAACTTCGGCTCAGGCTCCAGTCGCGAGCATGCTGCTTGGGCTATCGCGGGCTACGGCTTCCGCGTGGTCATCTCGTCGTTCTTTGCCGACATCCACAAGAACAACGAACTGAACAACTTCGTACTGCCTGTGCAGGTCAGCGAGCCGTTCTTGCAGGAATTGTTTGCGACCATCCAAAGCGACCCAAAGGCCGAGGTCAGGGTTGACCTGCCCAACCAGACGGTCACCAACCTCGCAACGGGCCACAGCGAGCACTTCGACATCAACGGCTACAAGAAGCATTGCTTGATGAACGGGCTTGACGATATTGACTTTCTGATGCAGAATCAGGACAAAACCGAACAATGGGAAAATGGAAACAAAGTTTGTTGAGATATTAGACTCCACGCTGCGCGACGGCGAGCAGACCAACGGCGTATCGTTCTTGCCGCATGAGAAGCTGATGATAGCCCGCATGCTGTTGCACGACCTCAATGTGGACCGCATTGAGGTGGGATCGGCACGGGTGAGTGAAGGCGAGAAGGACGGCGTGAGGATGATTTGCCGCTATGCCCAGCAGATAGGCTGTCTGGAGCGGGTAGAGGTGCTCGGCTTCGTGGACGGCAACAAGAGTATTGACTGGATTGCCGACTGCGGCTGTAAGGTCATCAACCTGCTGGCCAAGGGCTCGTTGAAGCATTGTCAGCAGCAGTTGGGCAAGACGCCCGAGGAGCATATCAGCGATATCCGTCAGTCGGTGGCCTACGCCCGTCAGCAGGGCATCACCGTGAACCTCTATTTGGAAGACTGGTCGAACGGCATGAAGGATTCCCCTGAGTATGTCTATCAGTTGATGGATGAATTGGTGGACAGCGGCATACGTCGTTTCATGCTGCCTGACACGTTGGGCATCATGAACCCCCTGCAGGTCATCGACTATTTCCGCAAGATGCTGAAACGCTATCCTGACACCCATTTCGACTTCCACGCCCACAACGACTACGACCTGGCTGTGTCGAACTCACTGGCGGCCGTCTATAGCGGTGCCCGCGGATTACACGTTACCGTCAACGGACTTGGTGAGCGGTGTGGCAATGCCCCGTTGTCGAGTGTGCAGGTCATCCTGAAAGACCAGTTCCACGCCTTTACCAGCATTGTTGAGGACAAACTCAACGCCATCAGCCGGATGGTGGAGAGCTACAGCGGCATTGCCGTTGCCCCCAACCAGCCCATCATCGGCGACAACGTCTTCACGCAGGTGGCTGGTATTCATGCCGACGGCGACAAGAAAGACCGTCTCTATCAGAATGACCTGGTGCCTGAGCGCTTCGGACGCAAACGGGAATACGCCTTGGGCAAGACCAGCGGCAAGGCCAACATAGCCAAGAACCTCGAAGAACTTGGCTTGGAACTGACGCCTGAGCAGCAACGGCGCGTGACGGAGCGCATCACGGAGCTGGGCGACAAGAAGGAACTCGTGACGCAGGAAGACCTGCCCTATATCGTCAGCGACGTACTGAAGCACGATACGCCCGACGATAAGGTGAAGTTGGTAAGCTACGTTGTATCAACGGCTTACGGACTAAAGCCTGGGGCAAACATCAAAGTGGAGATCAACGGTCAGCAGTACGAGGCCTCAGCAACGGGCGACGGTCAGTATGACGCCTTCGTCAAGTCGTTGCGCTTCATCTATAAAAAGTATCTCGACCGCACGTTCCCCATCCTAGCCAACTACGCCGTCACCATCCCCCCCGGCGGTCGTACTGATGCGTTGGTGCAGACCGTCATCACCTGGGACGACAACGGTCGGCTGCTTCGCACCCGCGGCCTGGATGCCGACCAGACGGAAGCTGCCATCAAGGCCACCTTTAAAATGCTGAACATTATTGAAAACGAAATCAACAACAAGTTATGAAACTGAGAATAGCCATATTGCCGGGCGACGGTATCGGTCCGGAGATCATGAAACAAGGCGTGGCCGTGATGGATGCCATTGCCGCGAAGTGCGGACACGAGTTCGTCTATGAAGAGGCGCTGGTGGGAGCCTGTGCCATTGAGGCCGTCGGCGACCCCTATCCTGAAGCCACCCACGATGCCTGTATGCGGGCTGACGCCGTCCTCTTTGCTGCCGTCGGCGACCTGAAGTACGACAATGACCCCACGCTGAAGGTACGTCCTGAGACGGGCTTGCTGGCGATGCGTAAGAAGTTAGGACTCTATGCCAACGTTCGTCCTGTGGCCACCTTCGACTGCTTGCTCCACAAGTCGCCTCTGAAGGAAGAACTGCTGCGTGGTGCCGATTTCGTTGTCATCCGCGAGTTGACAGGCGGTATGTACTTCGGCGAGAAGTATCAGGATAACGACAAGGCTTATGATACCAACATCTACACCCGTCCGGAAATTGAGCGTATCCTGAAGGTCGCCTTTGAGATGGCGATGACGCGCCGCCGCCACCTGACTGTTGTCGATAAGGCCAACGTGCTGGCTTCCAGTCGTCTGTGGCGTCAGGTGGCCAAGGAGATGGAATCACAGTACCCTGAGGTCAAGACTGACTATATGTTCATCGACAATGCCTCGATGCGCGTACTCACCGAGCCGCGCTTCTTTGATGTCATTGTAACGGAGAACACCTTCGGCGATATCCTGACTGACGAGACGTCGTGCATCACGGGCTCGATGGGCCTACAGCCTTCATCGTCGTTGGGTGAGCATACACCGCTCTTTGAGCCCGTTCACGGCTCTTGGCCCCAGGCTGCTGGTCAGAACCTGGCCAATCCGCTGGCACAGATTCTCTCTGCCGCTATGTTGCTGGAGCACTTCGGACTGGAGCGTGAAGGTCGTATCGTCCGCGATGCTGTCAATGCCTCGCTCGATGCCCATGTACGTACCCCTGAGATTCAGGTGGAAGGCAGTCCTCAGTATGGTACTGCTGAAGTAGGGCAGTGGATTGTCAATTACATCAAGAACTATTAAACAAAAACCCTGCAGTTATGAAGCGGAATCTATTGTTGTCAGTCCTTCTTACAGTAGTCTCCCTGACTTTTGGTCAGACAGGCCAGTACTATCCTTCGGAGCGCTTCTCAAGCGGTCTCATCAATGATGTATGTCAGGACAAGTTCGGATATATTTGGATAGCTACCGAGAACGGACTGAACAAGTTCGATGGCTATCGCTTCACGACCTACCTGCACCAGTCGGGCAACGAGTCCACGCTGAACAGCAATATCGTGGTCAAACTCTACAACGACAGCCAAGGGCGTCTGTGGGTTGGCACCCGTCTGGGACTTTCCCGCTTTGACTATGGCTCAGGGCGCTTTGTCGAATATCCCTTTTCCAATAACGAGACGCCCCGCGTTATCAGCATGATGGAACGTCGCAACGGCGATTTCCTGGTAGGAACCTCAGGCCGCGGACTCCACCTGCTGACAGGCGACTCGCTTCAGAAGATACCAGACGGCTACTCTTCCAGCGGTGGTAAATGGTATTTCAACCAGATGATGGAGGACAGCAAGGGACGTTTCTGGAAGTGCGGCTACGGCGAAGAGGTGACGTTCATGGAACACGGCGAGGTTCACCAGTTGTTCGTTGAGAAAGGGATGGTGGTGAAGTTGGTCGAGGTCGGCAATGAGATCCTGATCATCTGTCTGCATGGCATCTACAGTTACCGCAACGGCGAACTCTCGCTGGCAAACATCGATATGTCGGCCTTTGGCGGCAAGGATGTCGTGATGTGCAGCGCTTATCTGGACCGTGATGACAACCTCTACATCGGCACCCGAGGCGACGGACTCTTCAAGCTGTCGAAAGGCAGCAGGACGTTGAACCGCGTGGAGTGCAGTCTGCAAGGCATCGACCTGAACACGGCCAAAATCATGGCTATTCAGGAAGACCGTCTGGGGAATATCTGGCTGGGGTGTCAGTCGAAGGGACTGGTGATGCTTCCCCGCTTGCAGCCGCAGTTCTCGGCTTGGAGTTTCTTGGCTCAGCGTTACAGCGTCAGCTCTACCATTACCTCCGTCTGTGAGGGAAGTCAGGGGATGACATGGTGTACACTTCAGGGTAATGGCGTCTATGGCTTTGACAATCACGGACGTATCGTTGCCCATCCGTCAGCCCCTACGGCTGCCGAGTTCATCTATCGTGACAAGCACAAGAACTACTGGATTGGTACTGACGAGGCTTTGTACTCCTACGACCCGTTGACAGGACGTTCAGAGCGCCATATCTCTTTGGTATGTGAGAAACTGAACGACATGATTGACAACGGCGACGGCAACCTGTATATCTCAACCTATTCGCGCGGATTCTGTATTTACAACACGGTGACTCACGAAGTTCGCAAGTACCTCTCTACAGACGAGAATCCTGTCAAGGGAAAATTGTGGAACAACTGGATACTGGCCATGATGTTCGACCATAACGGCCGTTTGTGGCTGGCCACCTCGTCAGGTGTCTGCGCCTACGACCCGAAGGACGACAGTTTCCATCCCTATGGATGGGAGAAACAGTTGGACGGCAGGATGTGCTACTCGCTCTGTGAGACACGCAAGGGTGAGATACTCATCGGCACTGACCAGGGACTGTACCGCTATGCTGCCGGAGCTGACGAGGCCGTTCCCTTCGATGATGATGGCGTCCTTGCCGACAAGGTGGTTGGCTACATCGTCGAGGCTGCCGATGGCGACATCTGGTGCTCTACGTCTATGGGCATCTGGCAGTATGACGTCAGGAAGAAGAAGTTCATCGGCCATGTCAGTGGCAATGGTCTGACGGCCAAGGAGTATATCAACTGCGTGGGAATGCATACGGCTGACGATATGGTGTATTTAGCTAACAACGACGGTCTGACGGTGTTCCTGCCTTCGAAGGTGACAGGTAGTCACAAGGAGCTGCCTGATGTCAAGATGACGGGCTTCTATATTGCAGGCAATAGCACCAACCGCTTGTCTGAGCAGAACCATTATCGTGTTTCCTATCTGGACACAGGAATTTCACTGGAGTTCTCCTTGCTCGACTTCAACAATCCCAGCAGCATTATCTATGAGTACCGCATCAACAATGGCAAGTGGATTCAGGCTCCTGAGGGACAGAACTCCATCCAACTGAGCCACCTGCAGCCTGGTACGTATAACATTGAGGTTCGCGCACTCTCTGCAGATGTCTATTCCAAGCCTACCGTCATTACTGTAACCGTGACACCTCCCTGGTATCTGTCTACATGGGCATACCTTATATATATTATTGCATTGCTGGGTATCATCATCTGGTCAGGTTGGGCTTGGCGCCGCCGTACCAAGCGGCAGCTGGCTGAAGAGAAGATGAAGTTCCTCATCAATGCCACCCACGACATCCGATCGCCGCTGACGCTCATCATGGGACCGCTGGCCAAGTTGAAGGACCTTGTCGGCGAGAATGAAGGCAAAGGCTATATCGACACGATAGACCGCAACGCTCAACGCCTGATGCAAATTGTGAACCAGATACTCGATGAGCGGCGCATCGACAAGAACCAAATGCAGCTGCACTGTCGGGAGACCAACCTGGTGGACTTCATCAGTGGTATCTGTAAGCTTTACCAGTTCAGCGCTGAGCAGCGTAACATCACCTTCACCTTCGAGCATGAGAAAGACCACGTGATGGCTTGGGTCGACCGCATCAACTTTGATAAGGTCATCTCTAACCTGTTGTCCAATGCTTTCAAATATACCTTTGAGGGTGGTGAGGTAAAAGTGGTGCTCCGCGATACGGAGAAGACGGTGGATATACAGGTCGTTGACAACGGCATCGGTTTTAAGGATGAGAACCCCGAACGGCTCTTCGACCGTTTCTACCAAGGACGTAACTCGGGCGATATAGGCATGCAGGGAACAGGCATCGGACTTAACCTCTGCCGCGCCATTACGCAGATGCATGGCGGTCAGATTAAGGCACAAAATCGTATTGATGTGCCTCAGGGTGCCTGCTTCACGGTGACTTTGCCTAAGGGTAACAGGCACCTTACTCCTGAGCAAATACTCACCGATACGCCTGCTCGTGAGATATTGTCATCGAACAAGGATGGCCGTCAACCTTTCCGTCAGTTCAAGGTGCTGGTGGTCGACGACGACCGCGAGATTGCCGACTACATCATCGGCGAACTGGGCAGTTATTACAAGTTTGACCATGCACCCAATGGTAAGGAGGCGCTTAAGACCCTGCTGACAGGCAGTTACGATCTGGTAATCAGCGATGTGATGATGGAAGAAATGGATGGCCTTACCTTGCTGAAGCGCATTAAGTCACACCCGCAGATATCGCAGTTGCCAGTCATCATGTTGACCTCGAAGGCTGAGGTAGAGAACAAACTGGAAGGACTGAAGTTAGGCGCCGATGCCTATCTGGCTAAACCTTTCAATATGGAGGAACTTCACATCCAGATAGACAACCTCATTGATAACGTCCGTCGTCTGCGTGGCAAGTTCAGTGGAGCCGTGGCTCAGGAGGAACGTGTGGAGAACATTGAGGTGAAGAGCTATGATGACAGTCTGATGGAGCGTATCATGCGTTCCGTCAACGCCAATATGTCAAACCCGGAATACAGCGTCGATATGCTGGCCAGTGATGTAGGCATCAGCCGTGCTCAGCTTCACCGCCGTATGAAGGAGATTACTGGTCTGTCGTCAGGAAAGTTCCTCCGTAACCTGCGTATGGAGCAGGCGGCGCGACTGTTGCGTGAGGAGAAAGTGAACATTTCACAAGTAGCCGACTTGGTGGGTTATGCTGACCAGGCACACTTCTCAACAGCGTTCAAAGCCCACTTCGGACTGTCACCGACAGAATATATTGAATCTCATAAAGATAAATAGAACGTTTTCGTATGTGATTGAGACGTTTTCCTTGAGCTGTTCATATTTTTTGTTCTAACTTTGCAGCAGTTTAGTTAGTTCAAAGAATATGAGCAGCCGTTTTTATTGTTTCCTTTTCGTAATGTGGTTGGCAGTCGATGTAGTGTCAGCAGTTAATCAACTTGAGGTTAGTGCCCAGTCGGGTGCCTTCACCATCGTCCAAGGAGGGAAGGCCGCTGCTGTGTCGGTGTCATCTGGCGAATCTGTTGTCGTGAGAAAGGTAGCCCAACTACTGGCCACTGATGTGCAGCGTGTCACTGGAGTGCTTCCTGTGGTGACCAATAAACCGTCAGGGGCGAGTGTCGTTATCGGCACCATCGGTCATAACTCCTACATCGACCGTTTAATAGCCCGTGGGAAGTTGGATGTGTCTGCCATTCGTGGGGGCTGGGAGCAGTATATGTTGAAAGTGGTGGATGGACGTCTTGTCATCGTTGGCAGTGATCGTCGCGGAACGGCCTACGGCGTGTTGTCGCTGTCCGAGGCAATGGGTGTGTCACCTTGGTACTGGTGGGCAGATGTACCTGTACCTCATCGTGACAATCTCTATGTTTCTGCCGATTATACATCCCATACGCCTTCAGTTAAGTATCGTGGTATCTTTATCAACGACGAGGACTGGGGATTGAAACCGTGGGCTTCGAAGAACTATGAGAAAGAGTTGGGTGACATAGGCCCTCGCACCTATGCGCGTGTCTGCGAGTTATTACTACGTTTGAAGGCCAATATGCTAGCACCTGCTATGCATTCTTGTACGGGGGCTTTTTACAGCCATCCTGAAAGTAAGGTCGTTGCTGATTCCTTTGGCATCATCATCACCACCTCCCATTGTGAACCGCTGCTATTGAATAATGCCGCTAAGAGCGAATGGGATTCAGGACGCGATGGTGAATGGAACTACAAGACCAACCGCGAGACCATCTATAAGAAATGGAACAATCGTCTCAGCGAAGCCGCTCAATACGAGAATATCTATACTGTGGCTATGCGTGGCGTCCATGATGAAGGTCTGCGCGGCAGTCTTCCTATGGAGGAGCGCGTACCACTGATTGAGAAGGTCATCAAAGAACAGCGCGAACTGCTTGAAAAGCATTGTACTTTGCAGCCTGCCCACGAAGTTCCCCAAATCTTTGTCCCCTACAAAGAGACGATGGACATCTATGAGAACGGCCTTCGTGTGCCTGACGATATTACGTTGGTTTGGGTAGACGATAACTACGGCTATATGAAACGTGTATCGAATCCTGAGGAGCAGAAACGGTCGGGTAGGGCTGGCGTCTACTACCACCTTTCCTATTTAGGAGCACCACACGATTATTTGTGGCTCAACACTACACCGCCTGTGCTGATGTATGAGGAACTGCGCAAGGCTTTCGATAACGGTGCCGACCGCTACTGGCTACTCAATGTGGGAGACATTAAGCCCATGGAACTGGGCATGCAGACTTTCTTCGATATGGCGTGGAACATTGATGAAGACGATGATTTTACCTTCGAAGATGCCTACAGTCATCAAGCTGAGTTCCTTGCCAAGACTTTTGGTCTTCCACTCTCCACTTTCCAGTCTGTCCTTGATGACTATTACCGCTTAGCATGGAGCCGCAAGCCCGAGTTTATGGGTTGGGACTACGAATGGGATGACAAGGAACATACGGGGCTGAAGCCTACGGAGTACTCGTTTAAACATTATGACGAGGCCCAACGCCGATTGGCTGACTACCAGCGCATTAGCGACGAAGTAGAAGTAATAAGTGAGAGATTGAAAATGGTAAGTGGAGAGGCGGCTACTGCCTTCTTCGAACTGCTACAGTTCTCCGTTCAGGGGGCCTGTCAAATGAATCGCAAGTTCCTCATGGCACAGTTGAATCAGGAATTAGCCACTGAGGGCCGCTATGCCGAGGCGAACTGGTCTGCCCGTCAGATGGAAGAGGCTTACGACAGTATAGAGGCCCTTAATCGCCGTTACAACAAGCAACTTAATGGAAAGTGGGATGGTATGATGGCACTCTCCACCAGTTTCACTCCCACCTGCCAGTACTATCAGAAGCCAGAGGTAAAGCGTTTCGATGGTGTTGGGGAACGATCTGTAGTACTGGCACCACTCAGAGGCATTCAGCCTAAGGACTGCCAGGTTATCATTCCCTCTGACTTCCGTCAGCATGGCAAGACGGAGGGTGTCAGGATTATCAAAGGCTTAGGCTACGACGGACAAGTCCTGCAGTTTGGCGACCCATCAAAAGAGTCTAAGGACGGCAAGCATGAAGCCATCGAATATAAATTCAAAGCCATGCAAGACTCTGTCGACATTATCATCTACGCCGTGCCCTTCTGGCCCCTCTATAAGGGGAAAACGAACCGTATCTACGTCAATATAGACAATTCGCCTGTCCAGATTTTCAATAATAATTTCAAGGAGTACGACCGTACATGGAAAGACCAGGTGATGCGCAATGGCATCTCTTGTCGTCTGCGCTTCGCCGTCGACAAGCGCCGTGAGATAAATAATCTGCGCATTCAAGGTGACTCGGGGCAGATGATACAGCGTATCATTATCGACTGGGGCGGGCTGCAGCCGTCTTATATCGGACCGTCGCGCTTATAAGCGATGGTGAAAATAAATATGCCGAAAGTTTTGCACTTTCGGCTTTTTTGTCTATCTTTGCAAACGATTACTAACAAACAGCGCATCAATTCCTAAAAACAACAAACAATATGAAACAGACAATTCTTGTCACAGGTGGCACAGGCTTCATAGGCAGTCATACCACCGTCGAACTGCAACAGGCAGGTTATGAAGTAGTTATCATTGACAACCTCTCGAATTCTAACGCTAACGTCATTGATGGTATCGAGAAGATAACGGGCATACGTCCCGCTTTTGAGAAGGTTGACTGTTGTGACTTCGAAGCACTTGAGAGTGTGTTCAAGAAATACCCTAAGATTGAAGGCATCATTCATTTCGCCGCTTCAAAGGCCGTGGGCGAATCTGTGGAAAAGCCATTGCTCTATTATCGCAACAACCTCACCAGCCTCATCAACCTGTTGGAACTTATGCCGAAGTACGATGTGAAGGGTATTATCTTCTCAAGTTCCTGCACCGTCTATGGCCAACCTTCACAGGAGAACCTGCCTGTTACGGAGAAGGCTCCCATCCAGAAGGCTATGTCGCCCTATGGCAACACGAAGCAGATTAATGAGGAGATAATTCAGGACTACATCCACTCTGGAGCGCCTATCAAGAGTATCATCCTGCGTTATTTCAACCCCATCGGTGCGCACCCCACGGCTCTCATCGGCGAACTGCCTAACGGTGTGCCTATGAATTTGATTCCCTTTGTCACACAGACGGCTATGGGCATCCGTGGACAACTTAAAATCTTCGGCAACGACTACAATACCCCCGACCACACCTGTATCCGCGACTACATCTATGTCGTTGATTTGGCGAAAGCTCATGTAAAGGCTATGGAGCGAGTGCTTGACCAGCCTGAAACCGATGCCGTCGAGGTGTTTAATATTGGTACTGGTCGCGGACTGTCAACCCTCGAGGTCGTCGAAGGCTTTGAGAAAGCAACCGGCGTGAAAGTGAATTGGACCTATGCTCCACGTCGCGAAGGCGACATCGAGCAGGTATGGGGTGATGTGACCAAGGCCAACGAGGTGTTGGGATGGAAGGCTGAAACTCCTACTGACGAGGTACTCCGCTCAGCCTGGAAATGGCAGGAAAAGCTGCGTGAAGACGGTATACAATAAGGCATTGACCAATTTTGAAAACTTTTTGAGACATATTTATTTGGTCACTTCAACAAATAGCTGTAATTTTGCAGCCCGAAAGGAAAAGATTTTTTGATTTGTTTTAGTAGATTAGTTTTTAAGTAGTTTGTTTTGAAGACGGGATGTCGTGATGACATCCCGTCTTTTGTTCTCTATTCGTTTGCGTGTTTCAAAAATTATTCGTACTTTTGCAAACGTATGCGGAAACTCGTCTTATTACTATTGCTCCTTAGCTGTTTGACTATCCATGCGCAGTCATACGAGCCAGTGGACGGTGGCTTTGTCTGTGTGAACGGTGTCAACCGCTTCACCCGTGCCCTTTATGGCGGGTGGAGTGACTGGCGTTTGGAAACTAGTGATCGTCCTGTCTTTGCGGTGGTGAAGAAGGATTTTCACCGCAATATCCGCTTCCGCGTCAACGGCATACCTCTTGACTCTACAAATTACTGTCGCGCTACGTATGTCAATGGCATGCGTATCTATAGTCTGCGTGACCAGCGTTGGGGCAGTGAGGCCGAGTTGTCGTTGCAGGTGGTGGCACTGCCTGACAGGGAGGGGGCTGTGTGGCTTTTCGATGACCGCCATTTCGTTAAGCCAGTTAATTTCGAGGCTCGTGTTTGTGCCATCGCCAATCCGAAACTCCACCGTAACGGCGACATTGGTGTCGACAAACCCGGTGTCTTCGAGGCGACGGCTGATGAGAAGGACCTGATGACAAAAACGTGGAAGGGTGGACGGGAAACGTGGTTTGTTATCGACTCCATCAACAAGATGGCCGACTATAGTGACGACGAGGCCCGCCGTTTCTTTCAGAAGGCCGTCATGCACAATCAGGAGTTGGCCGGATGTATCAGCTTCAGTACCCCTGACCCCTATATCAATGCTTTGGCAAGTGCCCTGGTCTTTGCGGCTGATGGTGACTGGGACGGTAAGACGTGGCTCCACGGCTGTATTGGCTGGCGCATGCCCTTGGCCGGCTGGCGGGCTGCCTACGTGGGCGACGTACTGGGCTGGCACGACCGTCAGCGCTCTCATTTCGATGCCTATGCCAAGAGTCAGGTGATCAATGTGGAGCCCACCATTCCGCATCCCTCGCAGGACCCGAAGATGAACATGGCAAGGGCGGAGAAACGTTGGGGCACGCAGATGTACTCCAATGGCTATATCTGTCGTAATCCTGAGCGCAACGACCAAATGCACCACTACGACATGAACCTGAACTACATCGACGAACTACTTTGGCACTTCCAGTATGATGCTGATACGGCATATATGCGTAAGATGTGGCCTGTCATCAAGTCGCACTTGGCATGGGAAAAGCGTAACTACGACCCCGACGGCGACCACCTCTATGATGCCTACTGCTGCATCTGGGCCTCGGACGCACTCTATTACAGCGGGGGGGCTGTCACCCACTCGTCGGCCTATAACTATCGTGGAAACAAGCTTGCCGCCCGTATTGCCGAAATCATTGGTGAGGACGCTACGCCCTATGCCCAGGAGGCCGAGGCCATCCTCCAGGCCATGAACCAGCGGCTATGGATGCCGACGAAGGGCGTCTGGGCGGAGTATCAGGACGCGATGGGACTGCGTCGGCTGCATGAGAGTCCTGCCGTATGGTCGGTCTATACGCCGATCGACTGTGGCGCCTGTACGTCGGAGCAGGCTTTCCAGGCTGTCCGCTGGGTGTCGGCATCTATTCCCCATATTCGCGTAGCCGATACGGACTATCATACCATTGCCACCTCCAACTGGATGCCCTATTCGTGGAGCATCAACAACGTGGCGGCGGCTGAGGTCATGCATACGGCGCTGGCCTATTTCGAGGCCGGTTATTCAGGCTACGACCTGATGAAGGCCAACATCCTCGACCAGATGTACTACGGCCAGTCACCAGCCAACTTCGGGCAGATCAGTAAGTACGATGCTGCCCGTGGCGAGTGCTATCGCGACTTCGGCGACTGTATCGGCATCTCCAGCCGTACGCTCATTCAGGGACTCTTTGGCATCGTCCCTCAGGCGCTCTACGGAAAGTGCATCATCCGTCCCGACTTCCCGGCAGGGTGGGATAGCGTGGCCATCAAGACGCCCTACCTTTCTTATACGTACACGCGTAAGGGTGGGGTGGAGCGATACGAGATTACCCAGCATTTCCGTCAGCCACTGAAGATCGTTATCCGTCAGAACACCGGTCTGGGCCGTTATATCGATACCGAGGGAACGGCCGAACAGCATCAGGTTATTGAGGTGGAAGACCCCGGCATGGTGCTGAGCAGCAAGCACCCCATGCCGGATCGTAGCCGTAACCTGGGCCTCAACGAGCCCAATATAATGAAACCTTCCCATCCTCAAGTCATCGACCGTTACTTTAACTCTAACGTCGATGATATCTTCAAAAACCAGTATCTCTCGCCCCGTCCGCAGACCACGACGCTACAGATTCCCGTGCAGGGTATCGGCGAGTGGTGCCACCCCGAGCAGACCGCAGACATCAACGACTCGGTCTTCCGTTCTATGATTGTAGGCGATAACTTGGTTATCGCAGGCATTCCCTTCCGTACGCCGAAGCAAGGACGTAATATCGTCTACACCTCGCTTTGGGACAACTATCCCGATAGCGTCGTCATCCCATTGAAGGGACAGGCCTCGACAGCCTATCTGTTGATGGCAGGCTCCACGAATCACATGCAGAGCCATATTGACAATGGTTTCGTCATCGTAACCTATACTGACAATTCGTCAGATACGTTGCAGTTATACAATCCCCATAACTGGTGTCCCATTGAGCAGGACTACTACATCGACGGTAAGGCGTTCCGCACTGTCTCTATGGGCCGTCCCTTGCGCATCTGTCTTGGTATGGCATCTTCCGACCATCATCCCATCGTCAGTCGCGATCTCGGTGAGGTGCTGGGGCTCAAGGGTGCTGCCGAACGCGAGATTCCCGGTGGTGCCGCCCAAATGCTCTCAATGCCGCTCAATTCGCAGAAGGAACTGCGTTCCTTGACCGTCCGCACTCTCTCCAACGATGTCGTCATCGGCCTCATGGCCGTCACCCTGCAGTAACTAACTTATTCTAATTGCTTTTTCAGCGCCATCAGCTCGTCCCAGTGCTTCATGGCCTCTTCCTGGCCAACCTTAATCATGCGCGCACTGTTCTTGTTGCCGAAGCTGGAGGCATCCATGTCGGGTAGGGGAGGATGAATGTATATGTCGGCCAATTTGACATTTGCTTTATATTTACTGATATCGGGGCGGTTGATTACCCACTTAATTAGTCCGTCGATGCCTAATAGCTCGGCAAAGCCGGTGACCATAGTAAGGTCATAGTCAGCGCTTTTTGGTTTTTTGTCAATCTTCTGCTGCAGGTCGATGGCGATGATGACATCGGCCCCCATAGCCTTAACTACGTCGACGGGCAGGTTGTTCATCATGCCGCCGTCAACGAGTTTCATGCCATCCTGGTTGACGGGCTTGAAGATGCCGGGAATGGCCATCGATGCGCGGACAGCCCTTGACAAGGGGCCGTTTTTGAGCACCACCTCCTTGGCCGTGCGGAATTCGGCGGCTACACAGCGGAAGGGCGTTGGCAGTTCCGTGATATCGTTGATACCCTTGCAGCGGGCCATAGAGTCGATGAGCTGTTCCACGCGCTCGCCTCTCATGACGCCGAATCCTCCGATGACACTCTCCTTGATTTCGCCCATGATGGGAAATCCGAAGATATAGGTGACGCCGTCCTTCACGATGTAGGGTTCGCCCCCGATGTCGCTGCGGCGGTCGGTCAGCAGTGTGAGCCACTCCTGACGGCAGAACATAGTGTCGAGCTCGGTGGCCGTATAGCCTGCGGCATAGAGTCCGCCTACGATAGATCCGATGCTGGTACCCGCAATGTAGTCAATAGGTATTCCGGCCTTCTCGATAACCTTCAGAACACCCACCTCGGCAGCACCTTTGGCACCGCCTCCGCCAAATACGAGCCCAACCTTGGGGCGTCCGGCTGCTGCTGTCAGACAGCATAGCAGCATGAAAAACAACAGATATCTTCTCATAGAAACAATAAAAGAGCCTCATTCCATTGCGGATTGAGGCTCTCTGCGTGATTCCGTTGGGACTCGAACCCAAGACCCACAGCTTAGAAGGCTGTTGCTCTATCCAGCTGAGCTACGGAACCCAGACTTCTTATGCGGTCAGCACACGCCTCTCCGCGAAATCGGGTGCAAAGGTAGCCATTATTTTGCGAACTGCCAAAAAAAAGTGTGGAAATGTTTGGCAATGTCAGTAATTTCGATTACCTTTGCAGTGCTACAGTAGAAAATCAGAACGTACAATAAAAATCTAAAACAATGAAACTAAGTGGAAGAAGAGAAAGCTCAAACGTGGAGGATCGTCGCGGTTTGAGCGGTGGTGCGAAAGCCGGTATTGGCGGTATCGCGGGTATTATTATTGCAGCCGTGTTTGCCTATATGAGTGGTGGTGACCCCATGCAGGCTGTTGTACAGGGCGTTCAGGAACAGATGTCACAGAAGACGGAAACCGTCGACGAGCAGAACTTTACTGAGGAGGAGCAGCAGTTGGCAAAGCTCTCGAGTCAGATTCTGGCCGGTACGGAGGACGTATGGACGGAGGTGTTCAAGCAGATGGGACGTACCTACACGTCGCCAACGCTGGTGCTGTTCACCAATCAGGTGCAGTCGGCCTGTGGCTCGGCTACGGCTGCCGTTGGTCCCTTCTATTGCTCGGGCGACCAGAAGTTGTATGTTGACTTGTCATTCTTCACCCAGATGAAGCGCCAGTTGGGCGTCGAGGGTGGTGATTTTGCCTACGCCTACGTCATTGCTCACGAGATTGGCCACCACGTAGAGTACCTCTTGGGAACGCTCAACCAGGCCCATCAGGCCATGAGTCAGACGGACAAGGTGCGTGGCAATCAGATTAGCGTCCGCCTGGAGTTGCTGGCCGACTACTATGCTGGCGTATGGGCGCACTACGACAACGAGATGTTCGGCTCGATGGAGTACGGCGACCTGGAGAAAGGTCTTGAGTTAGCGAAGGCCATCGGCGACGACTGGCTGCAGAAGAAGGCTCAGGGACGTGCTACGCCTGAGTCGTTCACTCACGGTACCAGCGACCAGCGCAAGCGTTGGCTGAAGCGCGGCTACGAGTCGGGTGACATGCGCACTACAACTTTCAGTGTACAGAACTACAACGACCTGTAACCCCTTTATTCATGGTGGTAAGGCTCACCTTTTATTATAGTACACGCGCGATAGACCTGTTCGGTGAAGACGAGCCTGACCATCTGGTGCGAGAAGGTCATCTTTGAAAGCGACACCTGCTCGTTGGCGCGAGCATAGACGGCAGGCGAGAATCCATACGGCCCTCCGATGACGAATACCAGTCGGCGGGCCGTATTCCTTTTCTGCTCCATCCAGCGGGCAAACTCCACGCTGCGCAGTTCGCGACCATGCTCGTCAAGCAGTACCACCGTGTCCGACGGCTGCAGCTGCTTCAGTATCAGCTCGCCCTCAACGGTCTTCTGCTGTTCCTCGGTCAGGTTCTTCGTATTTTTCAGTTCGGGAATGGTCATCACGTCAAAGGGCATGTAGTGACCGATGCGTTCCACATAGTCATTGATGCCCGCAGCAAAGTGCTTGTCGTTGGTCTTGCCGACCAGTATCAGAAGTGTTTTCATCAATTTTTTTTGCAAAGGTACATATTATTTCCGAAAAAAAGCAGTACCTTTGCACACAAATTATACGAAACAATGGCAAAAAAGAGAAGATGGCACTGCCTGTCAGGGCAGGAGCCGACAGAGCTGGACAAGCAGGTGATGTACTGGGAATCGAAAGGCAAACTGGTGCCTACCCGCGACCTCATCAAGACGCCTGAGCAGATTGAGGGCATCCGCCGTGCGGGTGTCGTCAATACAGGAGTGCTCGACGAGGTGGCCAAGAACATCCGTGCCGGTATGTCGACGCTGGAGATTGACCAGATATGCCGCCGCTATTGCGAGGAGCACAACGCCATTCCCGCCTGTCTCAATTATGGCGGCGACGAGGACACTCCTCCGTTCCCCATGTCCGTCTGTACGAGCATCAACGAGGTCGTCTGTCACGGTGTCCCCAAGGCCGAGGACATCCTGGAGGAGGGCGACATCATCAACGTCGACTTCACCACCATCGTCGATGGCTACTACGCCGACGCCTCGCGTATGTTCATTATCGGCAAGACCACGCCCGAGAAGGAACAGCTGGTGCGCGTGGCCCGTGAGTGCCTGGAGTTAGGCATGGAGGCCGCCAAGCCCTTCGGCTTTGTGGGCGACATCGGTCATGCCATTGAGAAGCATTGCAAGAAATACGGCTACGGTATTGTCCGCGACCTGGCTGGTCACGGCGTTGGCAACGCCTTCCACGAAGAGCCCGACGTCGACCATTACGGCCATCGCGGCACGGGCATGCTCCTCGTTCCCGGTATGGTCTTTACTATTGAGCCGATGATTAACATGGGCACCTGGAAGGTTTTCATCGACGAGGACGACCCCTACGGCTGGGAGGTCATCACCGAGGACGAACTGCCCAGTGCCCAGTGGGAGCACACCCTCCTGATGACCGACCATGGCGTCGAAGTCCTGACCTACTGACTCTCTTTTGGGATAATCGGTTTTACTTACTTTTAGCTCCTGCAGAAACTCTTCTACAGCCTCACGCCAAATGACAGGCGGGCGTAGGCATCGAAGATGTTGACTTTGCCGTTATCGTTCTTGTAATTGAAGTTGTTGTACTGTGCTTGGGCGCCAATGAAGTAGTTACTCCAGTTGTAGGCGATGCCAAGGCGCAAGTCGAGGTTGAAGCGGAACATGCTGTAGTCCACATCGGGCTCTATATCCCAATAGTCAAACTGATGGTTATTCAGATCGACCATCTCGATGGGCTTATGGGACTTGCCGTTGGCCCATGTCCTCGTCTCCTTGTTCCAGTCGCCGTAATTATCAACAGGCTCTTTTGGAGACACGTCGTAGTTCATTTCGTATTTGTAGGTTTTCACGCGGTTATAGACGCTGACGGTAGGCATGGCCATCGCGTTGACGACAAGGCCGCGCAGCGGTACCCAGTTGTAGCCGTAGCCGACACCGAGGTTGGCCTGGTGTACCTTGGCACGGTAGATGCCGTGACCGATAATCATAAAGAGGAAGTTGCTGATGTCCGAATAGTCGAACGACGACTGGTACCACGTGGCTCCTAAGAGGAAAGACCCTGCGGAGCGACGCTGGATGACAGACTGATTGTAGGCGGCAGCCTGCGAGTAGCGACGGCCGTTGAACACGTAGTATCCGTTGAGATAGACGGAACGAATCCATACTGGTGCAAACATATTGAAGGTTGTGTCTTTCCGCGTTTCGACACCCGTATCCAGATTGCGATCTGTCGTGCTGAAAGTGGCGTCCGTCGTGTTGAAGCGTCTCAGGCGGAAGTTGAAACCGTACTTGGCTCCCGTCGTGCTGAAGGAGTAATAACGGCCTGCATTCTTGGTGAGCGACTTGGAATAGGAGAATCCCGTACCGCGATAGCCCACCCAGAAACCAATAGAAGAAGCTACGGGAGGCTCAAAGCACAGATTCCAGTCGGCATGTTCGTTGTAGCCGGGAAAGTCGAAACTATGGGTATAGTCCACGTCTACCGCGTTCTCCTTGTAGCGCAGTATCACCCTCCAGGGTTTCTCGGGCACCTCGATGTAGTGCGGGTCCACCTTCGCCTTGGCTTTGGTGTCCAAGAATTCCTGCAACTGATGAAGCCTTACCATCAGGTTCGGCTTACTTTCCTGTGTACTTACGCTGTCTATAGTTTCTTGTTCCTGTGCTGCTGCATTCAAGGAGAATAGCAGGCAGCAGATAATCGTTCTACCTATCATATTCAGAGCTTTGACGACCGCAAAGATAATACTTTTTTCTGAAATGTCCAAGAAGAAGCGACTTTTTTGTTGTATGAACATTATTATTATATTGAATTCATCATCCTTTGCAATTCTTCTAAGAATCGGGCGGCGTGCTTGCCGTCCATCTGGGCGTGATGGAACTGGAAAGAGATAGGCAGCGTCGTCTTCAGCCAGCCCTTGCGGTAACGTCCCCAGGCCAGGAAGGGATTGGTGAAGATGCCGCTGTACTGGTTGACGATGCTGTCGAGCTCTGTGCCCGTGATTGCCGACGTGCCGACGATGACGGCTTCATCGTCGAGGATGTCCTGACACGTCTGGCTGATAGTCTCCGTCAGCTGCATGTAGTTGGCATTAAATGCCTCCAGGTCGTTGCTGACGGCCACGTCGCAGAAGCTGAGTCCACCCTTGACGTTGTCCGCTATCACGTTGATGGCCATGCGGTCGTATTTGTACAGCTTTCCGTCCTTGGGCAGCATGTAGAACTCGTCTACCTTTGATGCTGCACGGCCGATGCACCAGCACAGCAGCATATTGAACTTCATGCCGCGCTGCCGGCTTACCTTACGCAGCCGTGTCACGTCAAAGGTTTTCGTGAACGTCACCATCGGCATGGGCGACTTCATCCACAGCTCGAAGGCGATGGCCCGGCTGGTATCCTTGGGATTGATTTCCTGTTTCATCTTAATACATTTAAATCCATGTCAGTTTTCTCCAAATACTTTCTAACGGTCCGCGAGGATGATTGCGGAACCAATAGCGGGCGAAGAGATACTGGATGATGACCATTCCGCATCCGACCATGACGGCGTAGGTGACGCCTAAAAGGCGATAGCAGGCAAGGCCGTAGCCGCAGAAGATGGCGCAGCCGATGATGGACTGCAACAGATAGTTGGTGAGACTCATGCGACCGAAGATGCACAGATGATGGAGCACACGGCGTACGCCCTCGAAGGCATACCAGGCAGAGACCACACCTGAGACAATCATCAGTAGGATGACGAGGTTGCAGATGGGCTTGAGCCAAGATTCCAGTTCGCCGAAATCTGGGTTAATCAGCGAAATAACGCCGAGGGCCGAGGTGACAAGGAGGCTATGCCATATCTGCAAATGGCGTCCCTCATTATAAAACATTCGCTGACGCCCCAATTGCATGCCGAGAATAAAGAGGCAGAGCAGTTGCGTCAATCGTCCGCTGAAGACATTGAACCTGAAATTCACCTCAAACCCGTATCGCAGATTGACGAGTGCGTTTTCCCAGAACGTGCCGTGTGCGTGTGTGTTGCAAATCTTGTCATAGAGTTCCCACATGGTGCTGTGGTCGAGCGTAGTGCCCGTCAGCAGACAATAAAGCTCTACGGGCTGGATGGCCAGCAGGCCGATGATGCACCACACCCACTTCGACGGCAGATAACTGATGGGAATGAGCAGCAGGCCGTAGCAGGCATAGAGCATTAGGATGTCGCCATCGTAGAAAGTCACGTTGATGATGCCGAATATGAACAGCAGGCACATGCGCCAGGCAAAGCGGCCAGAGAAGCTCTTGCCCTTCTGCTGCTGGTTGTCGTTCATAATAAAAAAGCTCAGTCCGAAGAGCATGGCGAAGATACCGTACATCTTGCCCGACAGTAGCCAGGCCAGCACGTCGGCCACCGTCTGGTCGCAAGCCAGCGTATGGGCTATCGGCTCCTGCACGAAGATGTTGAAGTGCTCTACGGAGTGATACAATATGATGCCGGCCACGGCGATACCTCTCAGGGCATCGGCCACATCGATTCGGGTATTAGGTAAATTGCGGGTCTTATACATAATCCTCATCATCTTATCTGTTTGACGCTGCGAAGGTACGAATAATTGCCGAGATAACCAAATTTTTGAGGGTTACATGCTCGAATACTCTTCCTGAGCATCGAAGCAGGGGCAGTCCTTATGGACGTTGGGGAGGTCGCGATGGCCGAGGATGCGGGCATCGGGGTGGGCTTTCCTCAGGCGACGGAGCAGGCGCAGCAGGGCGTGTTTCTGGCGGGGTGTGCGGGTGTCGTCGGCTTTGCCGTGCTCGTCGAGTCAGTCCTCCGCAGTTATGGCATCATCGCCGGAAAGGATCTGACGCTTGAAGTGCTGAAGCGCAAGACCCCTTCAGGTCCCTACGAACTATTGTAAGCTTAATGTGATATGTGATATGTGATATTCACATATAAAAAACTGCCGCCCCTTCATCATAAAGGAGCGGCAGTTGACAGTTATGATAAGTATCACATTCAGAAGTGCAGCGGGCCGTAGCCCATACACGAGGTCGTCGTCAGTGCCGTCAGGAAGGCGGTGAGCGCGGCTACTATCATCTTCACCGCAATCTCGATGATTCGCTTTTTCATTGGTTATGGGGGGAGTTAGTAGGGAGTTATGGGGGAGTTAATAGGTAGATATTAAGACATTACCGTCATGACACATATGTCCCTTTATCTCCTTAAGCGAAGCGATATCTCCTGATTAACTCCCCTTTATCTCCTTAAGCAAAGCTTAGGGCTCCGGATCCGCCTCCGCATTCTTAATCTTCAGCTGGCGGACAGGAGTGCGCTCCTGATAGGTGACGCGCTTGCCGTCCACCACCTTGTCGTGGATCTCGATGTAGTCGTTCAGCTCCAGCGTGGTCTCTGAGAGCAGCTGCTTCCTGGTCAGCTTGTCCTCGTCGTAGCCGGCG